>ERZ651776.369-NODE-369-length-65580-cov-5.719066_pt1 | contig 65580 bp, 44 predicted proteins | sample MGYA00514761_ERZ651776 | MGnify/ENA metagenome assembly ERZ651776
AAGAGCTCTCCCGTACTTACCGAATTTTCAATTTCATCTACATCTGGTGTAGATACGGTCATTCCAGGTAAATCTAACTGTTCTTCCTTTGGAAGCTCCGGTAAATCGCTTGCAGAAGCGTTTATTTCTGCTCTTGGCTGTAAAATTAATCGTTGGCTAAGCAGAAGATCGTAAGCTGCGACTATACGAGCCGATATTTTACCATTACTGTCAACAAAAAGAGCGGGTTCAACTTCAAACCAATAGGGTGCCAGCCCTTGAACACCAATTACACCAAAATAGCGTTCATCGTTTTTTCCACTGCCGTATGCACGATCATATCGTGCGCCGTACTGAATATCCCAATACGCCGATACGGCTTTACTGTATAGCCCTTGAACTTCAAATTCACCACCACTTTCGGATTTAATGTCTCTGCCTTCAAATTTAACCCAAAACTTTTCATAGTCTGTACCTCGCCAACCTTGCATATCCCAGCGGTTAAGTTTTGTATTGTTTCCATTTCGGTACTCTAATTGATCAAATATGACCTTACTAACAGTCATTTCATCAGTTTCTTCCCAGCCTCCCATACCTGTATATTCGTAACCTCCTGAATTAGCAAAGGGGTCGCGTGTACCTGTTGCTTTGTTATCATTCGAATTCATTTTCATGGACATTGAATCCGGTGCTTTTTCTTTTCCCATGCTTTCATTTGAATCAGTTTTCATGGACATTGAGCTCTGAGGTTTTTCCTTCTCTTTGCTTTGATTCGAATCCATTTTCATTCTAGCGTTATTTACTGAAGTATCCTTTTCACTAGCCCGCACCATATTTGGCAACATTATGCTCAGAAAGAGGGTAATTAAAAAACCATTGATTGAGTGTTGATTAAAAATTTTCATGCTACTACCACCTCCCTAAACATGCCTGCGGCCATATGGTAAAGTAAATGACAATGAAATGCCCAGCGCCCAGGCGCATCAACAGTAACAAGAAAGCTCACTCGTTGAGCTGGCTGTACGGTAATAGTGTGTTTTCGCACCTGAAAACCGCCTTCTGGTGACTCTAAGTCAGACCACATCCCATGTAAATGCATAGGGTGCAGCATATTGCTATCGTTATGTAATATGACTCTGATGCGCTCACCTAAAGGAAAATGGAGAGGTTTTGCTTCGTTTAATTTAAGGCCATCGATTGACCAAATAAAACGTTCCATATTTCCGGTAAGGTGCATTTCGATTTCTCGAGTCGGTGTGCGCGTATCTTCTGGAACTTTTAAACTTTTCAGATCGGCATAGGTTAATGCTCGTCTGCCGGTATTTCTTAAACCTGCCCCTGGATCGTCAAGATTTGTTCTGGGCATATCGACTCGCATATCAACTCCAGCCCCGAACTCGGTTGAAGCATGCCTCACCTGTTTACTAGCCTTAGCTAAGCCCTGATTTTCCATCTTTTGCATCGCAAGGTGATTAGGCATCATCTGCATACCTTTATCACTGCTGCTTTTTCCCATCTCTCCCATCATATCAACCATAGATAGAAGTACCGGCGCATCGATTGGTGGCGGTGATGCTTTCATCGATTTTTGGGCTGATAACGTACCACTAACATAGCCTGAGCGGTCAAGTGCCTGAGCAAAAACCGAATATGCTTGATTATCTGGAATTTCGACTATCACATCATAGGTTTCACCGGGACCAATCCTGAATTCATCTACAACTACCGGTTGAACATTTTGACCATCGGTTGAAACCACTTTTAGCTTGAGGCCAGGAATACGAATATCAAAAAATGTGGCTGTCGAGGCTCCAATAAATCTTAAACGGACTTTTTCACCTTTATTGGCTATTCCGTGCCAATTGCTAGCTGGTGAATTTCCATTCATTAAATAGGTATATGTTGCAGCACTTATGTCGCTAAAATCCGTCGGGCTCATTCTTGCTTTGTTCCAAGGTTGACGTTGCTTAAACGCTTTGGCCAAACCTACATTGGATACATCATTGATAAAATCGCCTGCTGTAAGTTGCTGATAGTTATAATACCCTCCCATTTTCTTTAAATTAAGATAGACATCAACGGGATCTTCATCAGTCCAATCACTTAAAACTACGGGATAATCTCGATCAACTCTTTCTTCTTCGAGGGGATTGAGAGAATCGATAATTAATGCCCCATAAACACCAGTTTGTTCAGCTAATGTATGCGCGTGATACCAGTAAGTGCCGCTTTGGACGACCTTAAATTTGTAGTCAAACGATTCACCAGGCTCTATTCCAGGGAAGCTAATGCCCGGAACACCGTCCATCTCTGGATCCAATATCATTCCGTGCCAGTGGATTGTAGTCATTTCTGTGAGATAATTGGTTACTTTAATTGTTACCTCGTCACCTTCTTTTATTCGCAATACTGGCCCTGGAAGCAAACCGTTAACCAATGTGGCTTTGGCTGTACTTCCTGTGACATTGACTTCTTTTTCACCAATATCTAAGTTAAAAAATTTGCCGGTCAATTGTTTATTTGGTGGACTAGCCCAAGTAAAGGAACTCATCATTCCGGTTGAAGCGAGTGCAGTTAAAGCAGCAGTACCTTTCACAAAACGACGCCTAGCTTGATTATGAGAAAGTTTTGAGTTCATGAATCCCCCTGTAAAATAACGATTAAACTGAAAAAAATATGGCAACCGAGCTGCTGTAACGAGCACTAATAAAATTTTATTGTTGCTTCTAAAACAGTCACTTAAAATTAATTATGTTGCTTTCAAATGGACTATTGGTATCTATCGCAGGTAAAAAATTAGCTACCTACAGTTGAATAAATGAATTGAGCAAGTGATAACGATGGTAATATACTCCTCGAACATTTCCAAGTGATTACTCACACATTACTTTGCTGTAATCCTAGCCGACTACCGTTCATTCTATTGTTTTAAAAGCCCAAATGGCTTCGCTGACCCTGCCACTTATATTTACTGCTAAAAAGCAGGCGTGATTTTGATTAAATTTGAGTATCTCTTTTATAAAACATGATTTTCTGACCTACGTTTTATGTCTGTGGCAAAGTGGCAGTTCGCTGTGAAATTTGAATTTAAAGGATTACATAGTGACTTAAGACAATTGGTTATTATGTCCCCAGCAACTCAAACAAAAAAACTAACATTTATAGTAAAGGTTGCTCATACTTAAATTGCAGCCCTCCGTGTTCACGATTCGCTAGTATTATGCTCCCACCTAGGCGTTGTGCAATCTCATGACTTATTGCCAAGCCTAAACCACTTCCCGGCTGCACACCCTCCATAACCCGGTAAAAGGGTTGCATGACTTGCTCTAGCTCTGCTTCTGGAATGCCTTTGCCACTATCTTCAACAATTAAAACAGCTTTGCCGTCCTGTTTGTATAGGCTTATATCCACTTTTCCTCCGTGAGGAGTAAAATGTATGGCATTCTCAATCGCATTGCGCACCAGCTGACCTAATCGCCCTTGCTTATCACCTACAATAATATTTTCGTCCTGTCTGAGCATTCCAAGATCTATATCAGCAGCTTCTGCAATTGGAAACATATCTGCACTAACATCCTGAACCACCATGTTAAAGGATATTTCTTGTATGCTGACGTTTTCTTCACTTTGTAAACGAGCCAAATCAAGCAGTTGCGCAACCAAATTTCGTAAACGCAGCAAACTTTGTTGTAAAACATGTTGTCGTTCTTCTCTGTCTTGTTCTGTCGTTGCATGAGCAAGATTTTCGGATTGTAAAGCCAGAGCAGCAATGGGGGTGCGTAATTCATGGGCCGCATCGGCTATAAAACGCTGTTGTTTTTGCATCGCCTGTCCAACTCTCGATAATAAGGCATTAATAGAGAAAACAAATGGAGCGATTTCAATTGGCACGTCTTTAGAGGAAAGTTCGTTAATTTTCGCTAAGTGCATGCCATCCTGCTTATCCATTACCTTGGTCAGTTTACCCAGTGACAAGAATTGCGCGCGGATAATCACATGAATAAGGGGTTCTAGGGATTTTCCCCTCTAAAGTAACATAAATCGCCATACTCACCATATTTAAAGGCATACAAAGGTGGGTTACTTCTCCAAAGTATGGCAAATTATGAGGTTAACAACCCCTTAAACTTAATTTAATTCCTATGGCTATAAAAAACGAACTATCAATTCTTACCAAAGCTGAGCAGCTTGATCTATATTCTCCGCCGCTATTATCACTTGAACAACAACGATTGTATTTTACGCCAAACGAGATCGAGTTAACAGAGTTGAAAAGTATTCGCCTAAGGAACCACCGATGCTATTTCATTGCGTTATTAGGGTATTTTAAGTCTAAGCCTGTGATTCTTTCACCTAGCTTTAACCTCATCTTTGACGATATGCAGTTTATTTCAACGCAAGTTCAAGGAGGCAAAGGGATCAGGCCTTTCAGCATTAATAAGATGCAGCGTGACCGTATATATCAAAGAATACTGAGGTTATTAAACTATCAGAAATGGGACGAAAGTCTGCACTTTGCGCCGCTGTACGAACATCTTGTTATGGTCGGCAAAGCTTGGCTTGAGCCTCGTTATCTATTCGATGCAGCCGCTGAATATCTAGCAACGCATAGAATTGCCATCCCTAAATATACTGTCTTACAAAAGCTTATCAGTCGTGTTATCCAACAGGTCAAGAAGGCGTTAAATAATAAGCTTCGTATTCATGTTTCATCTGAACTACACGGATTTCTAAATACTATTATCGATGACAAAGATGGGCTCTCCTTAAGCCAGCTTCGAGCCGGTGCAAAAAGCGTTATGGTGACAGAGCTAAAAAAAGAACTGACGGTGTATCATCAGTTACAGCCTTATACAAGACAGATTGATAATGCTGTTAAGGGCTTAGCCTTATCGTCTAAAAACCAACAACACTTCGGTGAAATGGTGGATTATTATGGCAGTAAACTAAAACGCTTTAAGCGTCCACAGCAACACCTATGGTTGCTGTGTTTTCTGACTCAACGCATACGGCAAAGCCTAGAGCGATTGGCTGATGGGTTTATTCATCATATCCGTAAACAACAAGAAGCTGCGCATGCGTTTGCCCAACAGGCAGTGTTTGACTCATGGAGGTCAGCTGCAGACAATGTCACCAAAGCCGCAGAATTACTGCATCTGTTTGTTGATGACAGTATCGACGATAATCAACCATTTGCAACGGTTAGGCAACAAGCATTAAGTGTAATGAATAACCAAGATATAGAAACGCTATGCCTGTACTTAAAAAAGCAAAAACGCACGGTAGAAGAATATCAATGGCAATATTATGATGATCAAAACGGGTTAATTGAGCAGTTATTAAGGCCCGTGTTTCTATGTCTTGAATGCCAAGCAGGTAAAGGCTCAGAAGCATTAGTGACCCAGCTCAAAACCACAAAAACAGAACTATTAGCAGGTAATACATTGCAAACAATGGATAGTACACTTATCCAACAAAAACATCGTCCATGGTTAATTAACAAGGATGTTGTTCATCCACAGCGATACGAATGGTTGCTTTACCGTCAACTGGCTTCTCGGCTTAATGGTCGAATTTACTTATCAAACGTCACTAAATATCGTGCGCTAGAAGACGACTTAATTGCATCGTCAATACAGCCTGATCTATTGGCATCATCAACATTGGAAAAGCTAAAGCAGCCGATTCAGAAGCTACTGCAAGTAAAACAAATACGCTTAACAACATCCCTAGAAGATGTTGCTCGTCACATTGATAATGGTGATAACCGCAATGTGATCATGAAGAGCCGAAGTGGCACACGATGGCGACTGCCAGTTAAAGGCTCCCAATCACTTGTCAACAACCCTTTCTTTAAACAAATGATCCCCGTCAGTATTGCTGATGTGTTGCGTTATGTTGAACAAGAAACCAACTTTATGCAATGCTTCGCACACGTGCTGCCAATACAAAAACAAGTAGGCGCCAATCAGGATGATTTATTGGCTATTCTAATTGCGAATGCGACACATCGCGGCGTATATGGGATGGCACAAATATCTGATCGCAGTTATGAGCATCTAAGCACTATACAAGCTAATTATATTAGGCCTGAAACCTTGCAAGAGGCTAGTGATATCATCAATAACGCAGTAGCGGCACTCCCTATTTTCCGCCACTATCACATCCAAGAAGACGTCCTGCACGCCAGTACCGATGGGCAAAAATTTGAAACTCACCTTGAGACTTTTAAAACTCGCTACTCCTCGAAATACTTCGGCACCAACAAAGGTATTACGGCCATGACGTTAGTTGCCAATCATAGTGCGTTAAATGCCCGTATCATAGGATCTAATGAGCATGAGTCCCATTATATTTACGACTTACTACAATCTAATACTAGTGATCTTAAGCCAGATGTCCTCTCAACCGACACCCATGGTGTTAATCATGTTAATTATGCCTTATTGGATTTATGCGGTTATAGTTTTGCGCCTAGGTATGCTCAGTTCACCAGTGTGATCAATGACCTATTTAACGTAACTGAAAGCGACGACGGAAACACGCATCTGGCGCTGAAAAAGCCGATAAAAATGAATGTGATTGAAGAAGGCTGGCAGGATATTCAGCGTATTGTGTTATCCCTTCAAGAAAAACGCACAACACAGGCATTGCTAGTACGCAAATTATCTGGTTATCCATCTAGACACCCTATATTACAAGCATTAACGGAATATAATAGGCTCATCAAAGCCCAATATTTACTTGATTATATTGATGATGCAAGTCTGCGCCAATATGTTCAACGAGCACTGAACCGAGGCGAAGCCTGGCATTTCCTCAGGCGAGCTATTGCATCGGTCAATCGTGACCAGTTCCGTGGAAAAAACGAATCAGAAATAGTCGTCTGGAACGAGTGTGCCCGTTTGACGGCAAATGCTATTATCTACTTTAACTCGATGATCCTAAGTCATCTATTACTGCACTTTGAAGAAGTTGGTGACGAGGAAAAAGCAGCAATAACTCGACAAGTATCACCCGTTGCATGGCAGAACATTAATCTGAGCGGCACTTATCAGTTCGCTAGTAACCGCAAACTACCTGATTTACAGGAAATAACTAGGCCTATTGTTGAAAATGAAGTCTAAAATGAAAGGTAACCCAGCTCCACAAGCCATTAACTGCGAGGGTTGTGGCGATTTATGTTACTTTAGAGGGGAAAATCCCTAGAACCCCAAGATCCGCCGCGAAACACACGTTTGGTACAATTATCGTCTGGTGACCAAGCTTAATCAAAAGTTTGAGTTGGCTACATTGGCTCTGATGCGCCAGTATTAATTTATATCACCTACTTTTATAGCCCATTACCCCTGCGCTTTGCAGCAAGCGGACTCTTAACTACCCACCTAAACAGATACATTATAATTAGTTTTGTAACACCGCTTGTAACGGCTAAAACTAGCAGCGGCCAGCTTTTTGCTAACCCCATACTTAAAGCAAATACAATCGTGGATATATCCATCATAAATATAAACTGGCTCATTTTAAGATCGACAGCTCCGGTGTGACCGGAGCTATAGATGAGCCTTATCTGATGAAAGTAGCCTTGTGCAATCAAAACTGAAACAACGAGTATGATAGAGGTAGAAATCAATTTTCCCTCGTCTGAGATAGTTTCACCAAAGAAGAGGCCCACAAATGCCAGAATAAGGCTAATAGCCGCGACCGCAAAGCTTATTGCAGATTTTTCTGACTTTCTATCTAACATGATTTCTATGATTATCTGTAGCACCAATATAGACGCTATCAGTCTGGGCCAGACAATATAGTGGTTAAATGGCGCTATTGAGTAGCCGTAAACGAAAAAAGATAAATAAGCCAAATAACTGACTGTAAGTTGGTTCAAAGACAAAAGCTCAGTAGGACGGACGCTATTGTCACTATTAGCTTTTCTTTTCCATATTGTTCTCAATTGCGAGAATACACCATATAGACTAACGAATATAAATGCTGTGTTTACCGTCCCGGCAATGTTGTAAAAATCCAAACCTATCCCTCATGCAATTATAAATTGTCGACAATATATCATCATTTAGGCATATAAACCCTTTTTAAAGATATATTTCCTACTGAATTGTCGACAATATAGCAAGTTGGAGTTATAAATTATGAGTAAGAAAGGGGTTGCGCTTATAACGGGCATTAGTAAGGGAATTGGAGCTAAAACAGCGATGAGTATAAGAAGAATAAAAGCTATTTACTAGCCCTTGGTTACAGTTGTCTTTTAGACTAGCTCAGTTTGTGGAAGTGTTTAATTGTGGAAGTTTTGTATGACGTGTTAGTTTGAAATGTCATGCGAAGATAGGCTATTGGTACAGGAATTGGGTGATCAGGATGCCATTGCTCCCACCATGTAATAGTGTGTTTCTTTCACTCTTGCAGTAAAGGTAGTCTATGCCCCAAAGTTGAAGTCACGTTGAATAGTAAAATCGTTTGCGTATTGCTCTTCAGGTGGCGCACGTAATGGTGGTAATATCGTCGTTTGTTTAGAAGTTAGGTATTTTTTGTCTAAATGCTTCAATATTTTTTGAATAACATGGATATCTATAATGCAAGCGATGATGCTTACATTGTGTTTTTCGCATTTTTCGCATTCGGTTATGTCTATGTTGAAGATCCGTTTTAGCCTTTGTATCCAACTCATGCCTCTAGCGTGATAAGGATTATCAGTTTGGCTATCTTCTTTATTTGTAAGTTTAGGGCTATTCTTACCTCGTTGGGAAGCGGTGACTTGTGCACGAAGGTTGCTGTTAGGGGCAAATACGCCGAAAAACCGAGTTAAGTTAAGTCTTGGTGGTGGAATGAGAGCAGCTAGTTTGCCAATAAAGTCTAGAGGATCAAAGAATACGTGGGTTGTACCGTCACGATAAGGTGTTTTCAATTCATAGCGCACTTTTTCCTGGTCGGTCATGCTTAAACGTTGCTCACTAATCGCTGGTCGGCTGATATAACGGCAAAGTCTTTCTAATTTATCTGGCTCATCGGCATTGGCGAACACGCCAGCATGTAAGGAAAATCCACTTGTATTAGCTACCTGACCATACTCGCCGGCATTGCTAGCCGGTAATGTTTGTAGCGTAAACACCTTCTGGCCTTGTTGAGGTCCCATCGCTATGCGGTAGCTGACTGAAGCACCTTGCAGGTGCAATAGACTGTCTTCATCATCAACAGGCAAGTTAAGAAAACTGCTTTCCATATCGCGCTCAACCAAGCCGACTCTTTCTAAATATTGAGCGATGCGTTGGCTGATTGTATGGACTAGTTCGACCATGTCGCTATGAGATGGTGCTTTTATTCGTGTAAAGGTGGTACCGCCCCATGGTTCTTCGGAAATGGCACCTTCTAAGAACAACATGTGGAAGTGGATGTTTAAGTTAAGTGCACTTCCAAATCGCTGAATAAGGGTAACTGCCCCAGTTTTCGCTTGTTTTTGGTAAAACCTGCTTTGTGTACTATGTGTGTAGAAATGGCGCGGTGAATGATTTGCATCACTCACGTGCCCGCTCTCTGGGTATTGCTCAGTTCATTTGGGTACCTTGCTAGCAGCAGCCGGAGTGGAATGGGTAAGCTTAAGACCCACTGACGGATTGGATAACCAAGTAATATGTCATCTACAAGAAGCGCTGCACTTTCTGCCATTCTTCTGGCTCCGCAGCTAGGGCAAAATCCACGTCGCTTACAGCTAAATGCAACCAACTTCTCATGCTTGCAGTCGCCACACACCACGCGCAAAAAACCGTGCTCTAGTCGTCCACAACGCAAGAACTCATCAAACTCACGCTCAACATACTTGGGTAAATACTTGCCTTGGTCAGCTAAGTTTGCGGTAAAATCTGGGTAGTAACGTTCAACCAATTGATAGAGTAGCGTTGTTTCTGGTCGATGGCGCTTATAGGTTCGGCCTTGTTGCGTTGCCGGCACATCCATTCATCCTTGAATTTAATACTGACAAGTGTGGCAAAAACAGGCTCAATTTACGACTGGCTGACAGTCTGGTTTTGCCGTTAACTTGCCTGTCAGTAACATCCACTATCAAAGCATAGCGTTGCATTGACCAATTGAACTCACAGCCTCTCAAGGGCCATTCAAGACCCTAAATAATATCAAACTATATTATCGAAATAAGATAGCGTTCACCGAGAAAACTATCAAACATTGCCAAAACCTTGATAAGTTTCTACCTATTTATCGTCGGACAATTAGTGCGTGCTATCGAGAGTCTTTATTCATATAAGTAGATAGGTTATCTACATGTTCTTTGGTTTCTTCTATGAGCGACGTAATTTCATGAGCAGAATTTGTTGTGCTGCCGGCTAGCGTTCTTACTTCATCGGCAACTACCGCGAATCCGCGCCCCGCTTCTCCCGCCCTTGCAGATTCTATAGCGGCATTCAACGCTAATAAATTGGTTTGGCCAGAGATCTTATTTATAGTTTGTATTATGCCACTGATCCTTTCCAGCACTTGAGACATCGCGCCATGAGTTCTAGAAATAACTGCATATCGTTCTGAAACATCGGTTCCATAAACTAAAATTTTTGTTAATTTACCAGTAATATCAAGGACGGTTGAAAAGGTCATGGACAGATTTATATTCTTGCCAGTTGAAACATGCGCCATGCTTATCTCTGCTTTTAATGAGCCTTGGCGAATTAGGCTTTCCCACTCGTTTTTCGTTAACAAACGGCTAATATCTATTCTTTCACGGCTGCTACTGGCAACTTGCTCTAATCCAAGAGTGCTTTGAGCAAGTTGATTTGCTAGTTCAATCTCTCCATTTGGTTCACATTCAAGAATAATATTGCTTTGTGCTATCGCTTGAAGTCTAACGTCGTTTTCTAGCCCTTTTCGCTTAGTGTCATCGATGTTACTTTGAATTGAAATGAACTTATCAACGTTACCGTTTTCATCAAACACTGGATTGATCGCAAGACTGATCCAACAAGATTGACCACTTTTAGAGTAATTTAAAATTTCTTCATAAAATGGCTTTTTATCTAAAATGTTTTGTCGAACTCTTGCTATAGTCTCTTTATTGGTATGCTCGCCTTGCAGCAATTTTCCTGGTTTTTTGCCTTTGGCTTCTTGAAAAGTAAAGCCCGTAAGTTTCTCAAAGCCAGGGTTCACATATTCGATTAATCCATCGGCGCCGGTAATTATGACTGAATTGTCCGTTTCGTTAGCTACGAGTGAACCTCTGCAGAAGAATTTGTCACCATGTAGACTTGAGTCTGGAAAACCAATTTATATTGCTTAAAAAACGTGTAATACGAGTAATATATTTTGGTTTTTTCTATTGCTGCTTTTTACAGCGCTTTGTCGCTACCCATACGCCGGGAGCTTCCACCGGCCAGAATAAACCCCAAACTTATAGTGCGGCGGTTGTTGAAGAAAGGCGTCTATACTGGCTACTGCTTTCATTATCCACTTAAAACTTAGTGGCTATCCATACCCATACTTTATCAGTATCTACCTTAATGTCGCCTGCTGAATAGTTGGCATATTTTGCACCAAAGCTAAATTTCTCAGCAATTTTGGTGGTGTACTGAATATTGATTTCGTTACCGAGATCATCTACTGTACTGCTAGCTTCATCAGCACTGAAGTCGTGATATACAAACAACCAGTTTCCACCGACAAATTTGGTCGCGGCACTGACGTAAAGATCCTGTAATCCTTGTACTGGGGTGCCAAGCCATTGATCTGACCAACCATTAAATTTGTGCAGCGTAGCAAGAGGAGTAGAAAAACCATACATGCCGTCATCAGAGCCTAAGACCTCATAGCCCAGCTTGGCAGTTACGCCGGATATGTCAGCCCCCGCTTCAAGCAGCAGGTACGACGCTGAAAAGTCGGTAGTTGCCGTTTCACTTGACTGTTGAGCAAACTCAGCACTGTAGAGCCATTTAACCGAGTCTGTTTTATAAGCCCCACCATAGCTTACGCCATAGGTGTCTAGGCTGTTGTCCATATCATTATCAATCTCGAGCAGATACGCATAGGCGGTTAATTTGCCCAATTCCGATTGATAACTCAGATTCAACAGGTGATCCTTTGAATCAAGATCAGCGGCTTCTGCGAAGATGCGGTTGCGTTTGGTAACATAGGCATAAAATGCGTTCACTTTTTCAGAAACTTTATAATTTACCGATACCGCATCAAAGGTTTGCCAATCTTGACGCCAGCCTACATGCCCCACAAAACGGTGCCCGTCCAGAGTAATGATCTGACGACCAGCTTTAACCGTTAGGCCATCGCCCTGGTATTGCAGGTAGCCTTGATTCAATTCAGTGGTTTCAGGATCGGCAATCACAGAATATTCGCCCACATTATAACCTGTCGGTCCTACGGTGTAGTCGCCCTGCCCCATGACAACGGTGACATCTTCTAAATCCGCTTTAAAAGAAAAGCCTTTGTAACTTCCAGACTCAAAACTTAACAAAGTGCGCAGCGTCAGCGCACTGGCATCTTCGACTGCATTGTCCTGATCGACACCTTCATAACGCAAATTAAAGTTTGCTGAGGCTTTTGAGTCAGACACAGCGTCGTGCCACTCGGTAGCCGCCTGTGTAGCTGGCAATAAAACTGCAGAAATCGCTGTAACCAGCGCTGCACGTTTGAACATAGAGACTTGTGTTTTCATGATAGATTCCTAAATTGAGCGTGAGAATACCCGGCCCAGCCCCTTCGGGCAGAGCTAATAAATTGTTTTTATTAAATTAATTAAGCAGCGTCAGACTTCTTTTTGGCGCTGGCCTGTTTCGCTTTTTTATGTCCTGAAACAGTTTCGACCTTCTTTTGCTTTTCATACAGGAAGGTCAGTACTTCATGGCGGTAATGGTTGTACTCAAGGTTATCAGCCAGCGCCAGACGATCCCTCGGTCGTTCAAGATTAACGTCAAGAATCTCGCCTATTGTTGCTGATGGGCCATTGGTCATCATAACGATGCGATCTGACAACAGTACAGCTTCATCCACATCGTGGGTGATCATGATCACGGTATTGCCAAGATCAGCGTGGATCTCCATCAAGGAATCCTGCAAGTGTGCCCGGGTTAATGCATCCAGTGCACCAAATGGCTCATCCATCAACAGTACTTTTGGCTCCATCGCAAGAGCTCTAGCAATACCTACCCGCTGCTTCATTCCGCCAGATATTTCTGATGGTAATTTGTCGAGCGCATGAGTCATATGCACCAGTTCCATGTTGTGCATCACCCATTCGCGAATTTCCTGTTTCGACTTGCCCCTTTGCGTTTGTTTTACCGCCAGCTCTACATTTTTGTAGCAAGATAACCATGGCAGCAACGAATGGTTCTGGAAAACGACCGCCCGTTCAGGACCCGGTTCCTTAACTTCAGAGCCATCAAGGATGACACCGCCGATGGTGGCTTGATGAAGACCAGCGACAATGTTCAGCACAGTAGATTTTCCACATCCTGAGTGACCAATAAGTGAGATAAACTCGCCTTTTTGAATCTTCAGGTTTACATCTGTTAATGCAGTAAACGGTCCCTTCGGGGTAGGAAAATCGATGCCTACCTGGCTGAGCTCTAAATATCTGCTTTGCATAATTTAATTCCTCGATAAATTGGAGCCGCTTAGCGCAGCACTGCGTTTTTGTCCCAGCTTACCAAACGCTGAACCGACAGCATCAGGCGATCAAGTAGAAAACCGATTAAACCAATGGTGATGACTGCCACCATTATGCGTGCCAGAGACTCAGAGCTACCGTTCTGGAACTCATCCCAGACAAATTTTCCTAAGCCAGGGTTTTGCGCGAGCATTTCGGCCGCAATGAGTACCATCCAGCCAATCCCCAACGACAAACGCAATCCAGTGAAGATCATTGGAATAGACGCCGGTAACACGATTTTCTGTACATGACTAAGAGGCCTTAAACGCAGCACTTTGCTAACGTTCACCAGGTCAGAATCGATGTTAGACACGCCAACCGCAGTGTTTATCAACGTAGGCCATAAGCAACAGAGCGATACCGTGAAAGCCGACGTTATAAATGACTTAGAGAACATGGGGTCATCGCTAACGTATGCCGCACTCACCACCATAGTAACCAGCGGTAACCAGGCCAGTGGCGATACTGGTTTAAAAATTTGAATAAGGGGGTTTATCGCAGAATAGGCTGATTTGCTCAGACCACAAAGGATTCCCACTGGTACCGCAACAATACCGGCGATAAAAAAGCCCACCATCACCGTGTACAAGCTGGTCCAAATTTGGTCAAAAAATGTCGGTGCGCCTGTAAATTCGCGAATTTTAGGGACGTACGTCGGATCCTGTGCAACACGGGCTTCGTTACGCTCATCCTGGCGCACGTAAAAGGCGTCAGCCTTTTCCCGCTGAGCATTGTGTTCGTCAATTAACACAAAGGTTTGTTCCCACACTTCAGCTGGTCCTGGAAATTGTCCCAGTGACGTATCAATGTTTTTTGCTACCACATTCCAAATGGCAAGAAATAACAGTATGCCTATCAGCGGCATTAACAACTTTGGTACGGTAGACATTATCGTTCCTAACACATTTTTGCCGGGGATCTGGCCTATATAACTGACAACTTGTACCGATTTACTCATCGTCTTTACCTTTAATCATTGTTTGGCTAAAAAGACACGGTTATAAAACCATGTCACCTTTCAGACCAATTGAGAATTTTTCCAGATATTCGTTGGGTTTAGTGCCATCAAAGGTCACGTTGTCAATAAACTCTGTTTGAGGTGGTTTGAAGCCACTTTCAGAAGCAAAGTCTGGGAAGTCTTTTGCATCCGCTTTACCTTCCGCAATCAGTGCTTTTGCTGCCATGGTGTAGATATCAGGTCGATAAACGCTTTTGGCAGTTTGCATATACCAATCATCAGACTTGGGTTCTGCGATCTGGCCCCAGCGGCGCATTTGCGTTAAATACCAGATAGCATCGCTATAATAAGGATATGTAGCGTTATGACGGAAGAATACATTGAAATCGGGGACTTCACGTTTATCACCCTTCTCGTATTCAAAGGTACCGGTCATACTGTTAGCAATAACGTCAGCATCAGCACCTACATAGCTGCTTTTAGCCAGAATTTTTACCGCTTCAGAACGATTGGCATTGTTATTGGCGTCTAACCACATTGCCGCACGGATCATCGCTTTTACCACGCGAATATGAGTATTGGGGTTTTCTTCAGCCCAGGCCTTACTCACCCCAAATACTTTCTCCGGATTGTTTTTCCATATTTCATAGTCGGTGATCACCGGCACACCAATGCCTTTAAATACAGCTTGCTGGTTCCATGGTTCACCTACGCAATATCCGTAAATTGTGCCCGCTTCCATGGTAGCTGGCATTTGTGGTGGTGGTGTCACCGACAGCAGCGCCTGTGCTTGCAATTGGCCAGACGTATCACCTTTATGCGGCGCATAATACCCTGGATGGATGCGGCCAGCGGCTAGCCAATATCGCAGCTCATAGTTATGGGTGGAAACCGGGAATACCATGCCCATTTTGAATGGTTTACCAGCTTCTTTATAACTGTCTACCACCGGCTTTAAGTAATCCGCTTTAATGGGATGAACCGGCTTACCATTTTCCATCGGTATGTGCTTTTTCATATCCGCCCATACTTCATTGGAGACGGTGATCCCGTTGCCATTTAAATCCATGCTAAAAGCCGTAATAATGTGTGACTGAGTACCAAAGCCGATAGTAGCCCCTAAAGGCTGACCTGCTAGCATATGCGCACCATCCAGCTGACCATCGATAACCCGGTCGAGCAGAACTTTCCAGTTAGCCTGTGCTTCCAGCGTGACATAAAGACCTTCATCTTCGAAATAGCCTTTTTCGTAAGCAATTGCCAGAGGGGCCATATCAGTCAGTTTAATAAAACCGAACTTAAGTTCCTCTTTTTCCGGCCAGCCAATATCTTCTGCTGAAACGATAGGCACCATTACTGTAAATAATGTCGCGATCAGCGTGAGTGAGCCAGCGACTTGCTTTAATTTGTGTTTTACCAAGAGATGTAACATGTACTTTCCTTAAGCCAAAAAAAAACCCACCAGTTCGTAATGACATCGTCATTGAGAACGGGTGGGCTTCGTTGCCGTTAACCTCACTTCTTAAGAAGACAGCAAGGCTATGAAATAAATTGTTTGTAAAACTACTAGTATCTATTATTAACTATAGTCACGTAGACGTATTCATTTTTAGTGCCAACTTTAAATATCTATATAATTCATGAACTTAAAATTTTTATACATTAAAATTTATAGTTCGATGATTCATCATAGTGCGTTTTGTGCACAAACAAAGCGCTTACGCAAAAGGCAATGCTTGTTTATGGCGCATTTGCCATAATTCAGTTGCCCGCTCCTGCGCCGCTGTAAGCGTGAGATTTTCCAGTAACACCAGATAAACAGCCAGTGAAGCAATAACAGCTTGCTCGGCATAGCCGTGAACTAATTCGCCTTGCCATACCGCCAGCATCGTTGTATGAGCAAAATCCCGTTCCTTCATTGCCCAGCCCTCACCTTCGGGTAAAACCAGCTTATGGGTGGTTCCGTTACGGGTGTAATATAAATCGGTGACACGATCACGGTTAACTTCCGGATCACCTCCATCGCCACGGAACACCAATGATTGTTGAGCAGCAAAGGTTTCGTTCACAGCTGCATGACGCTCATCCAGGTGCGTATGATAGACCCCTTGCACTGCAAAGGGTGCCCCGGTGGGATTTAAAAGTCGTGCCATCGTATTGGCACAAGAGCGCAAGCCAAATAATTCGCGTAGCTTAATAATTCGATCCAAGGGAGCTAAGGCGATGCCTAAATCAAGATAACAGGCACCATAGCTGTCCATGGATTGTTGAGCATGTTCAACTGAAGTAGCCAGCGGCAAACCCAACTCAGGGAGTGCATGACTGGCGTAAAATCGTTTAGAACCCGGTTCAGAGGCACCATGTAAACTCACTCTGTAACCAGCTTTTGTCAGCAACGCAGTGCTCAGCAAATACCACGGCAACTGCCGGCGCTTACCAGCATAGCAGCCTATATCCACACTGGCGTTCAGGTGCGTTAATGCGGCGGGGAGTTGCTGACGACAAGCGGCGATAAAGCCGCGTAGTTCTTCTACGGATTCTTCCTGCATACGCAGGAGCATCAAAAATGCACCGGCTTGCTCCGGTGCAATGGATTCTTCGAGAAGTTGTGTAAAGGCATCAAAGGCTTCTTGTTGTGTGAGATGCCTGGAACCTCGTTGGCCTTTGCCGAGGATTTTAATATAGTCGCTAAATGGCGCTGTGGTCGTAGGCATGATCTAATAAATCTACCGTGATGGGCTGACGAGCCGAAACGACATGACCTATAACGACAAGCGCTGGTCCTTCGATTGCAGCATCAACCACGCGTTGATAAATATCGCTGACGTTACCAACGATTACCTGTTGCTGATTACAACATGCGTTTTCGATCACCGCAACGGGTAAAGTAGGATCCACCCCCGCTTCAGTAAGACGTTGAGACAGCAACGCCAAGCGCTTTAATCCCATGTATACGACCGTTGTTTGGCTATCGCTGGAGTTGGCTATCGCCTGCCAGTCTGCCTCTTTTGCCGGATCCTGAAATTGCGCTGTCATAAAACTTACCGATTGTGCAAAACGACGATCAGTGAGTGGTATACCGGTGTAAGCCGAGGCACCAGAGGCAGCAGTAATGCCGGGTACAATAGCAAACGGAATACTGGCCTGATACAGCGCTTCGGTTTCTTCAGTGGTACGAGCAAATATTGCCGGATCCCCTCCTTTTAAGCGCACAACCCGCTTACCTTGTAAACCAAGTTCAACTAAGCGCTCACAAATCTTGTCTTGGGGAACACTGTGTCGGCCACAGCGTTTACCCACAAATTCCAGGGCAACACCGCGGGGAATACAGTCGAGGACCGATTTATCAACCAACCAGTCAAATAGTACTACGTCGGCTTCCTGCAACAACCGATACGCTTTAAGTGTTAGCAGTTCTGCATCGCCTGGTCCGGCGCCAACAATAAACACTTCGCCTAGTTTATCTCGTTTATTCACCTGTCTGGTAGACAGGTTATGACTTGCATCATCATGGCGACCACGCACAAAAATACCAAGACCGGATATTTTAAACATGAAGGGCAACACACGTGTATTAAAGCGCATATTCATTGCTTGCTTCCTCATTTTCATCACTACAGGCAGTTGCCGGTAACGATTCAATTAAACTGGCCAACTCGGTTTTACACGAACCACAGTTGGTACCACATTTAAGGGCTTTGCCCAACCCAACAACGGTGTTATTGCCCTTTTCGATGGCTTCTTTAATGGTATTTTCACGAACGCCAAAACAACTGCAAACCACCTTGCCTAAACGGAACGCGTCATCGGGCCGTTGCTCGAGCAGTCCATTTATCTGCTCTGCGCTAAGCGCATCGCAGCCTTTCAAGCTATCCAGCCAATCGCGCGGCATATCCGTCGGCTTCTGCACAACAAGAATCGTCAACAACAGTTTGTCTTTTCTGGTTACCACTATGCTCAATTGCTGTGATCCTTGCTTAGTAACCCATTGCGCTTCCCGTGGTAGGTGTTTAATCATTGACGAGAGTAGTTCCTGCGGTGCGCGCGGATCAGCGATGTCAATACAATTAGCGGCTGGCGTAGGAATATTCAGGTAATACGTGACGGCTTCTTGTAAGGCGCTGACTAGGCCTTCGTCACCATAAATTGCGCCATAGCTTTGCATATTGACTGGCGTTAAACGCACTGCACCATGTTTTAACTCAGGCTGGCCAGAAAGCGCGTCATTAGCGCCGTTTAACAGCGCTCCAACCCGGGCATGAGATCCCCAGGTCGCAGACCAGTGAAACGGTGCAAACACTTCTCCGGGTCGTTGTTTGTTATCAATTTTTACTGGAAACATAACATCCACATCACCACTGCATGCCGCTTGTAATCTTAATAACTCTCCATCGCTGACACTCAATTTATTGGCATCAAGAGGATGTACACTCAGCCATGGCCGGTCGATATGTTTTAGCAGACGGGGCGCATTACCAGTTCGGGTCATCGTGTGCCACTGGTCACGCAACCGCCCGGTATTTAAAATAAAGGGGTATTCCGCGCAGGTTTGCTGTTGCGGCAAGCGTGGCGTTATGGCTACAAAATTTGCTTTACGATCAGCGGTATAAAACGTCCCGTCAGCAAATAGCCGGTCATTTCCAATACGGTGAGTCTGATGCAAGGGCCACTGCTGCGGGCAAAGACTGTCATATTCTGTCGTTGTTAACTGAGCCAAAGGGCCAAGGTCTAAAGCTCTGCTGCCATTATTTTTTATCGTCGTCAGGGCACAATGTTCAGCGAAAATTTCTGCCGGATGCTGATAGTTAAACGCTTCTTCATACCCCATGGCACGGCCCACCATCGATAGGATGTCCCAGTCGTGCTTTGACTCTCCCATGGGAGCAAGTAATCCACGCTGACGTGAAATACGACGCTCTGAATTAGTTACCGTGCCGTTTTTCTCAGACCAACCAGTCGCAGGTAGAGCAATATCAGCATACTGCAGCGTATCGGTTTGCGCTGCAGTATCCGACACAATAACCAGTTCGCAGTTACTAAGGGCTTTTTCTACCAGGGCACGATTAGGCATACTGGCCACTGGGTTCGTGGCCATGATCCAAATACATTTTATTTTACCGTCTGCCGCTGCCTGAAACATATCCACTGCGCGTAGGCCCGGCCGCGTAATTAAGTTAGGTGCCTGCCAGAAGTCTTTCACAATGGCGTGATGTTCAGGATTCTCTATATCCATATGCGCCGCCAGCATATTGGACAAGCCCCCCACTTCCCGACCTCCCATGGCATTCGGCTGACCGGTAATGGAAAATGGTCCATTACCCTCTTTACCAATTTTGCCGCTGGCCAAATGACAATTAATAATGGCATTGCCCTTATCCACACCACTGGTGGACTGATTAATTCCCATAGAAAAAAACGTAATAGCCCTGGGTTTCGTGGCAAACCAGTTAAAGAATTGTTCTATAACAGTGAGGCTAACATCACAAGTATTAGCGACTTGCGCTACAGACCACTCAGAGGCGGCCGACAAAGCCTGTTCAAAACCGTTGGTCGAAGCGCTGATAAATTGCTGATCCAACGCACTGTGTTCAGCCAGGTAATTCAGCAGACCACAAAATAGCACCGCATCCGTACCAGGTTTGAGCGCAATATGCAGGTCGGCTAGTGAACAGCTGTCGGTTTTGCGGGGATCCACCACCACTACTTTCATGGCAGGGTTTCGCAGTTTCGCCCGCTCAATTCGCTGGAACAGCACCGGGTGGGTCCAGGCGGCATTGCTGCCGGTAAGGATCAGCAAATCGGTGTGTTCCAGATCGTTATAATTACAGGGCACTATGTCTTCACCAAAAGCACGTTTATGAGCCACGACAGCAGATGACATACATAACCGTGAATTAGTATCGATATTGCCTGTTCCAATAAAGCCTTTCATTAGCTTGTTGGCAACGTAATAATCTTCCGTTAATAACTGACCAGAACCATAGATCGCGAAGGCATCGGGGCCATGTTGTTCAACAATGCTGTTCAGCTTCGCTGCAATAATACCTGTTGCTTCTTCCCAAGAGGCCTTTTGGCCAAACACTACAGGCGTCAAAAGTCGTTTTTTGGCATCCAGAGTTTCAAGCAAATGGGTGCCCTTTATACATAAACGTCCAAAATTCGCCGGATGTTCTGAGGTGCCTGTCAAATCGCTTAAGCTACCGATCTGGCCGCCAGTTTGTATCACATCCACACCACAACCTACACCGCAGTAGGGGCAAGTGGTTTGCATCAGCCTTTGACTCGGCTGTGTAGGTAGTGTTAATTCCGGCGGCATAGTGGTCACCTCTCTCACCCGTAATTAAAGTTCAATCAGTACGCTATCGTTTTCAACACGCACCGAATAAATGCTGACCTGAATATCATCGCGCTCCAGACAGGCACCGGTCGCTAGGTCGTAATGCTCTTTATAAAGTGGTGAAGCAACAACAATTTTGTCGGTCAGTGTGCCCACGATCCCGCGGTATAACACATTTGCTTCACCGATAGGGTCCCAGTTATCAATAGCAAAAATATTAATTTCTCCGTCCAGTTGCACTTTGAAAATGGCGACCTGTGTATCGCCAATCAGTGCACAGACACCGCTATTGGTCACCAGATCATTCGCATGACACACATCATGCCACTGAGAGATATAATTAGCCTGAGCCTTCATGATAATTCTCCTAAACGAGTTCTACGGGAATGGCTTTACCTGCCGAATATTTTTCGGCCTTGGTGGCCGGACGAATTTGCTCGCGTTCAGCAACAAACTGGATATTGGGATCAGATTCATCGCTATTAACAAATTGACGAAAACGTTTCATTGCCTCAGGTGACTCAATGGTTGTCTTCCACTCACACTGATAGGTATCAGCGATAAGTTGCATCTGAGCTTCAAGCTCATCACAAATCCCCAGTGAATCGTCGATCACCACGGACTGTAAGTACTCCAAACCACCTTCAAGGTTCTCCATCCAGACGGAGGTGCGTTGCAGGCGGTCGGCCGTTTTGGTGTAGAACATCAGCACGCGATCGATATATTTGACCAGCGTTTCATCGTCCAAATCGGTAGCAAACAGGTCAGCATGACGCGGCTTCATACCGCCATTACCGCACACATAGAGGTTCCAGCCGTTTTCGGTGGCAATAACGCCGATATCTTTGCTCTGTGCTTCGGCACATTCGCGCGTACAACCTGAAACAGCAAATTTTATTTTGTGCGGTGCACGCAGACCTTTGTAGCGATTTTCCAAACCGATGGCCTGGGTAACAGAATCCTGCACACCGTAGCGACACCAGGTGCTACCTACGCAGGATTTGACGGTACGAAGCGCTTTGGCATAGGCATGACCGGTCTCAAAACCACCGGCAACCAGTTCCTCCCAGATAGCAGGCAATTGCTCAACCCGGGCGCCAAACAAATCAATCCGTTGACCGCCGGTGATCTTGGTATAGAGGTTATAACGCTTAGCTACATCTCCAAGTAAAATCAGTTTGTCCGGGGTAATTTCGCCTCCCGCGACGCGTGGAACAATGGAATAGGTACCATCTTTTTGCATATTACCTAAATAGGTATCGTTGGTATCCTGCAATGGCTGATGCTGTTTGGCCAGAATGTAATCATTCCAGACCGACGCAAAAATAGAAGCCGCAGCAGGTTTACAGATATCGCAGCCCAAACCCTTGCCATGTTTTTCTAACAGTTCTTCAAAGCTTTGGATCTTGCCGACCTGAATGATGTGATAAAGCTCCTGACGTGAGTAGTCAAAGTGTTCACATATTGCCTTGGAGACCTCGACACCACGTTTTTCTAACTCACTGTCGACTACATTTTTCAACAATGCTGCACAACCACCACAACCGGTAGCGGCTTTAGTACTGGATTTCACATCACCTACCGAACAGCAGCCACTGTCGATGGCACCCACAATGTCACCTTTTGATACATTGTGACAGGAACAAATGGTTGCCGTATCACCCAGAGCATCGGCACCAAGCTGCGGCTTTTCCCCTGCAGACGGTAATATTAATGATTCCGGACTTGCGGGCAGTGCAATGCTGTTTAATGCATACTGTAACAAGGTGTCATAGTCGCTGGTATCACCAATAAGTACGGCTCCCAACACCAGTGATTTGTTGGCATCAACCACCAGCTTTTTATATACGCCCTCTGGCTGATTATGATAGGTATAAGAAAGTGCCCCAGGGGTGCGGGCATGCGCGTCTCCGATGGAGCCCACTTCAACTCCCATGAGTTTAAGTTTGGTGCTCATGTCAAACCCGGCAAACTCGCCTTCGCTTCCTACAATATTAGCAACCGCTGCTCGGGCCATCGCGTAACCTGGTGCAACCAGGCCATAAATTTTCTTGTCCCATAATGCGCATTCGCCAATAGCATATACATTGTCATCTGACGTTTTACAGTAGTTATCAATAACAATACCGCCCCGCTCACCGATAACCAGACCAAACTCTCGAGCCAACTGATCGCTTGGGCGAATACCCGCTGAGAACAGTACCAAATCGGTTTCCAGATGGGTGCCGTCGGAAAATTTCATTCGATAGCGACAGCTTTCACCAGCTTCGATACATTCAGTCGCTTTCTGGGTATGAACCTGTACACCAAGCGCTTCGATCTTGTCTTTGAGTAATTCGCCGCTCATGGGATCGAGTTGAACAGCCATTAACTGTGGCGCAAATTCTACAACGTGGGTATCCAGACCTGCCTGCTTGAGTGCATTCGCTGCTTCCAATCCCAGCAAACCGCCACCAACTACTACTCCGACCTTGCTTTGCGCGGCCGAGGCACTAATTGCTTCCAAATCTTCAATCGTCCGGTAAACCAGACAATGTTCCTGACCGTTGCCTGGAATAGGCGGCACAAATGGGTATGAGCCGGTAGCCAGCACCAGCGTATCGTATTCAAACGATTCACCAGATTGTGTGGTAACAACCTGCTTGGTGCGGTCAATGTCAGACACCCAGGCGTTGGTTACTGCGTTAATGCCCCATTCTTGATAAGTTTTTTCATCTGTTAGTGCTAGGTCTTCGGCGGTTTTACCCGAAAAATAAGAAGAGAGGTAAACACGATCATAAGCCAGTCGGTTTTCGCCGCTCAATACAGTGATATGACAGTTATGGCCACTGTTAACCAATTGTTCAACAAAGTGGTGACCCACCATACCATTACCAATAATAACGATGCGTTGTTGCCGTGATGAAATGTTCATTTCCTCTACCTTTTCTAAAGGCAAAAAAAACCCACAACCATTCCTGGTTGTGGGCTTCGTTGCCTGTTTAAGCTTGTGCTAAATTGTTTAAATCGTACTCTTATCATTCACCCATCATGTTGCAAAATGACGGTTTATAAATATCACAGAGTCACATTATGTACAGTTTAAATACAAATTAGATGCCAACTTTGAAATTCTATAAATTTCAATTGGTTAGGATTTTAACTAGGCTTGAATTCATTTGATATCGCACCATAAATAAGCGAAATCCTATTTTTGGTGCATTGAACGTGTCTAAAAAGAATCACTAGCAGTGCAATAACGGTTATTCCCAGAATGTCGCTAATACCCAAAAAATACACTCCACAAAAGCGCAAATTCACCATTAAAGTGCAAGGTGTGGTTGCCCTGTTGTATTAATTTTGTAAACGACAGGTACAATTTCTACATAATATTGATACGATTGCGAATAAAAAGGTCAAAGTCCGCTCTCTGCGACAAATGATATATTATGGAATAAGAATTGCTTGGATAGCTGAAACCTTCTCTTCGAATTAGTGGATCCGCCGATGAGCAAACCCAGCGACATCACTAAACGATTTTTATTTTCAGCCAAACGTCAGGAAATTCATGCCTTGCATCACCTGTCTGCAAATTGTCGCACGGTCAAAGCCGTTAAAGACATGATCCACCAACTGCAGCGTGAACGTGGCGTCAGTAATGTATTTCTAGGATCCAGGGGCGACCGCTTTGCCAGCCATCGACAGGCACAAATTGATGCCAGTCAGCAAAATGAACAAGACTTACGAAGTTTGTTGAAATCGCTTTACCTTGGCAAACACGATATCGGTCAGTCTATCCGATTATTAAGCAGTATTACCTTTGCCTTGCAAGGAATGGATCATCTGCCAGATTTACGCACCAAGGTTGACGCCCAGCAACTTAGTCCACTTGAGTCAACCAATGCGTACTGCCGGCTAATTTCCGCATTACTGGATGTCATTTTTGAAGCGGCAGATGTTGCCAGCGATCCTCGAATGACTCGTCTTTTGGTTGCTTTGTTTAATTTTATGCAGGGCAAGGAATACGCTGGACAAGAACGTGCATGGGGTGCCATAGGTTTTGCGGAAAGTCACTTTAACCATAATTTATGTGAGAGGATCAGCTCCCTGACGGACTCTCAGAATCACTGTTTCGAAACCTTCATAAATTTTGCAAATGAAGAAGAACAAATCATGTGGCAGGCTTTACAGAGCAGTGAGCCATCAACTCAACTAAGTCGTTTACGCACAATGATCTGCAATTTGTCCAGCGGCGACGAATGCTCTACCGATATCAGTGAAATCTGGTATGACATTGCAACTCAGCGCATTGACGCCATGCAAAGCATAGAGGAACACCTAACCGACAGGTTAACCGAACAAGCCACATTACGCATTAATCAGGCAGAGGAAGAATTGCGCAACCACAAACTGCTAGTAGCCAGTTTAAACAACAGTCCGTCACTGAAGGGGAATCCGATTACAATGTTGTACGATACCACCTTACAAGGTTTGCGCGGCGCCGATGTCATAACTGAAGAACTGTCAGAAACCTCTGCGCTATCAGCCCATAAATCGTTTTACGATCTCATTCGCGGACAGGCGCAGCGCATTGAAGACATAGCCGACGAACTCAATGCCGCCAAGCAAGCACTTAACGAACAAAAAGTTATCGATCGCGCCAAACTATTACTTATGCAGCAAGGGCGTCTGTCGGAACAACAGGCTTATCGGAAACTTCGAAGCTCTGCAATGGAGCAAAATATGCGGTTGGCCGAGCTCGCTCATCGAGTAGTGAGTAAAGTGGGTTAGTGAATGAGGACATGAAAATGATTCTACTGCACCGCTTGTAGTACAGTAAAATAGAATGGCTATGTGCATTCTTAGGTTGGAAGTGCGAATTTAGTTGTCAATGTTTCCATGAAGGGCATTGATAGAGTTGGCGGTAATAAAGAACTACGAACAGCTTTATATCGAGGCGCATTATCTTTCATGATAAGCCTGCCCAACAAACCAAAGACCAGCTTGCGCAATCACCTCAACGACAAACATCCCGCAATTACAACTGTCACCGAGCCTAGTCTATAGTGTTTATTTGTCCTATACTCTCGATGGTGCGGTCTAAATTTTTCATTGATTACCTTACTAAAGTCAGGGGCGAAAAAAGCCCCTCGACGGATTAGTTAATGAGTTGGTATTGTAAATGATTTTGGTTAATAAGTTTTATAAGGTAAAAACTTACCCGAAAGCACAATGTTAACACGGTCACCATTAGGATTTTCGTCGCGTTGTATGTCCATCGAAAAATCGATTGCACTCATAATACCGTCGCCAAACTCTTCGTGGATTAACTCTTTTATGGTGCTCCCATAAACGTTTACGATTTCGTACCAACGATAGATTAAAGGATCTGTAGGAACACTCGTTGGCAAAGACCCTTTGTAAGGTACAATCTGCAGCCAAGCAACGGCTTCATCAGGCAAACCAAACATGTCGCCAACAATGCTTGCTTGTTCTTTGTTAAAGGTCATTTGACCTAAACAAGCCGCAGTGGTCCACTCTTTAGATAGTTCCAGCGCACTAGCGACTTCTTGCCACTTAATACCTTTGGCCACCTTTTGAGATAAAATTAATGCGGTAACTTGTTCTCTATTAGTAATCATGTTTTTTCCTTTTATTTAATTGAAATATTATGTGCTTAGCCTTTGTAGATAAAAAAGTAAGCATAGAACAATGGTAAATAAGACAAGAGAAAGGCCTTTCCAGAACAATAGAGGATGTCGTTCAATCAAAGGTGCGCGCTCTTGACTTATAAACTTTGGGTTTGGGTGACGTAAATCGAATAGGAATTCAGATAACTCGGTGTAGCGCTTATGTGGAAGAGGATGGAGGGCTTTTCGCAAAGCGAAATCTACCCAAGCAGGAATTTCGCGTTCATCATCTAAAACCGAATGATATTTAAGTTTTTTTTGCGCAGAAACCGTTCTAGCTTTGGCCACCTGCGTACCGTATGGAAACCGACCAGAGAGCATGTGGTACGCAATCACCGCTAAAGAGAATTGATCAGATTGGTACGATACAGTATCACCCAAAAAATACTCAGGAGCCATGTAAAGGGCGGTTCCTTGCATGTGTTCTTGCTCCCTTTGGGTGTTAGCCTCCACTACACCACTTACTTTGACTCCACCAAAATCAATAATTTTAACTGTGCCATTTCCTTCAACCATAATATTGTTTGGCCTAAGATCTTGATGCAATATTTCCAAACGATGCATGGCCTGAAGTCCTTTGGCTATTTGTTCAATAATATTGCGTACTGTTTCGAGAGCAGGTTTTGGATGGTCGATAAGCCATTGATGCAGCGTTATTCCATCAATGAATTCGGTGACTGTGTACAAATAATTTCGTTTTCGGTTTTGCTCGGCGGCTTTCATAAGGTGTGCATTGTTCATGCGCCTGGCGACCCATTCTTCCATTAAGAAGCGCTCTAAATAGGCGCTATCGTCTTTTAACTCAACAGACGGGATTTTAATAACAAGGTGTGACCCATCTTGATTGTCTTGTGCTAAATAAACATGGCTTCTACTGTTAGCATTTAGCTCCCGCAAAATTGTAAATCCATCAAATTGTTGTCGCGCTTGTAGAAGAGAAGGGACAGGTAGCGCATCTAACTGGTTCTGTAAGGCACTTACTTGTTTATCAGGTAGACAATCAATTTTTGCTATTTGTATTGTGAGGTTGTCTTTACTCCCTCTTTTTAGCGCCTGATTAACAATATTTTCTGCTACTGCATCTAAGTCCTCGGTATGTTCAGCTATTGTGTTTAAAAATAAATCAGCGTCGGAATATTCGTAAACGCCGTCAGTACATAATACAAAGATATCGCCTTGGTGAATTTCACCGCATATATAATCAACATCTAATTGTTCATCAATACCTAATGCGCGACTCAAGTAGCTTTGATTATTCGATGTCCATGAGCGGTGGTCTTTAGTGAGCTGTTCTACTTCGTTCTGGCGTATTCGATAAATGCGACTATCACCCACATGAAATAGATGAGCCTGTGAGCCTTTTAAGATAAGCCCACTAAAAGTGCACACATAGCCTTTGTCGTGATTAAATCGATATTCGCTTTTTTGTGTTTGCGCATATAACCAAGCACTTATAGCTTGCAGAACACGTAAGCCTGATGTGTGCACAGACCATGTGTCAGAGGTACTAAAATAGTCATTTAAAAAATTTTTGACTGCAATATCACTGGCAATTTGACTCACTTCGCTACTACTAATGCCGTCTGCTAATGCGAGCACTACACCTTTACTTGTTAATTGAGCCTGATCGGGAACGAGCACCCCATATGAATCTTGATTAATGGATTTGCGACCCTTACAGCTGAACTGTCCGATGCTTAGCTTCAAATATTGTGACATAGTTTGTAATTTCTTTTGATGATAAAAATAATGGATACGACCACGTTTATGATTGTTGAAAACGATGCCCATTCAGGGCATCGATAATGAGATAATAAGCGAAGTCGGATACTTATCGTTTCGAAAGAATAGCTTACATCGCAGTCATCGCTACTTTTTCAGCTTGCTTGGCTTTTCGTTCTTTGCTGGTTTTTACGTGGGTAAAGTATAGTGGTAAGCCAACGAGTAGCAGACCTCCTGCTAAATTACCCAACACGGTAGGTATTTCGTTCCAAATAAGGTACTCGGCAATCGTGAAATCGCCTCCCATTATCATTGAGAAAGGGAACAAAAACATATTAACAATAGAGTGCTCAAACGCCATATAGAAAAACAGCATAATCGGCATCCACATGGCTGCCATTTTACTGCCTGCTGAAGTCGATATCATGGCACCAACAACGCCCATGGATACCATCCAGTTGCAAAGCATGCCGCGGATAAAAATGGTGAACCAACCCAAAATACCTTGTTCTTTGTAGCCAAGGGTTCGAGATTCCCCAATAGTGCTTACTTTCTCAGCAACTGCGCCACCATCAATTTGATAGCCATAAGTTAAGATAAAGGAAGCAAAAAAAGCAACGGTAATAGCACCAGCAAAATTACCACAAAATACGAGACCCCAGTTACGCATGAGCTCTTTCATCGTGCAGCCAGCTCGTTTGTCGAGCACCGCTAGTGGCACCAGCGTAAACACTCCGGTTAGCAAATCGAATTTCATTAGGTACAGCATTATAAAGCCTACCGGAAACAATAATGCACCTACCAAAGGGTTTCCTGTTTTGGATATTATAGTGATAGCAAAAAAGGCAGCTAACGCAAGTATTGCACCTGCCATAAATGCTCTAATAAACGTATCTTTTGTCGACATAAAAATTTTCTGTTCGCCTGCGTCGACCATTTTTGTGACGAATTCTTTCGGTTCTAAGTAAGCCATGATGTTCCTATTTTCTTTCGACGAATGTTCACTTTACATTTTTTTATCAAGGCAAAAAAAAACGCTCACAGCGTTTCTCTGGTATTAACAAAGAAAAGCTGTGAGCGTCATTGCTCGGTGAACTTCGATTTATTTATGTAATAAAGATTTGATTGCTACAACCTTACGCAACAAATCACTAAGTTATATAAAATATAAAGTTAAGTTTGTAATTAGATAACAACCGATGGAGTGAGTAGACCTATTCGGGTGCTAACTGTTTGTCTTAAGCAATTACTGAACCAATATTTATTTACTAAATATTTCAATTATTTACTATTTTGGAGAGCAAAAAATTATTGCCGTTTGCATAGATATAGTGCCAGGTTGCACTAAAACCGATCGATTCAGTGCATTAAAGTGAGATCTGCAATACCATTTGAATTAAGCTGACGCATCGTACATCAAACACATTGAGTCACCTGATTAAAATGCGTTCTCACACTTTGTATAAGCGGTTTTGGCCGCTCTTGCCAAAATCCGCTTGATGCATTGCATGGTTTTCGTTGTTTAGTCTCAAAGGGTTTCCTACTTTGCTATTCAGAAAAACGTGAATACATCACACCTTAGGATCTTAATTTGTTGCTCATTACCGGTGTAAGTTAGATTGCAAGTAATCTTATCACGGTCTTTCGAAGGTACTAATATAGGTCACCACGTCTTTTATAGCTTGCTCGTCGAGTAACATATTGGCAAAGCTTGCCATTTGTTGTCCCACAGGGTCGCGCGGATCCCCTCCACGAGCACCAACGCGATAATTTTCCAATTGCGTCAATAAATACCAGTCAGGTTGTCCTGCCAACGCTGGCGCACCGAGCTCGGCGTTACCTTTTATGGTGGTAGGCTGCTTGGCTCTTTCTAGGCTCTCAAGATAGTACGCGAGACCAGAAATAGGGTTGTTTGGCTGGACTTCAGCTTTAAGGGGTTCTAGGGATTTTCCCCTCTAAAGTAACATAAATCGCCATACTCACCATATTTAAAGGCATACAAAGGTGGGTTACTTCTCCAAAGTATGGCAAATTATGAGGTTAACAACCCCTTAAACTTAATTTAATTCCTATGGCTATAAAAAACGAACTATCAATTCTTACCAAAGCTGAGCAGCTTGATCTATATTCTCCGCCGCTATTATCACTTGAACAACAACGATTGTATTTTACGCCAAACGAGATCGAGTTAACAGAGTTGAAAAGTATTCGCCTAAGGAACCACCGATGCTATTTCATTGCGTTATTAGGGTATTTTAAGTCTAAGCCTGTGATTCTTTCACCTAGCTTTAACCTCATCTTTGACGATATGCAGTTTATTTCAACGCAAGTTCAAGGAGGCAAAGGGATCAGGCCTTTCAGCATTAATAAGATGCAGCGTGACCGTATATATCAAAGAATACTGAGGTTATTAAACTATCAGAAATGGGACGAAAGTCTGCACTTTGCGCCGCTGTACGAACATCTTGTTATGGTCGGCAAAGCTTGGCTTGAGCCTCGTTATCTATTCGATGCAGCCGCTGAATATCTAGCAACGCATAGAATTGCCATCCCTAAATATACTGTCTTACAAAAGCTTATCAGTCGTGTTATCCAACAGGTCAAGAAGGCGTTAAATAATAAGCTTCGTATTCATGTTTCATCTGAACTACACGGATTTCTAAATACTATTATCGATGACAAAGATGGGCTCTCCTTAAGCCAGCTTCGAGCCGGTGCAAAAAGCGTTATGGTGACAGAGCTAAAAAAAGAACTGACGGTGTATCATCAGTTACAGCCTTATACAAGACAGATTGATAATGCTGTTAAGGGCTTAGCCTTATCGTCTAAAAACCAACAACACTTCGGTGAAATGGTGGATTATTATGGCAGTAAACTAAAACGCTTTAAGCGTCCACAGCAACACCTATGGTTGCTGTGTTTTCTGACTCAACGCATACGGCAAAGCCTAGAGCGATTGGCTGATGGGTTTATTCATCATATCCGTAAACAACAAGAAGCTGCGCATGCGTTTGCCCAACAGGCAGTGTTTGACTCATGGAGGTCAGCTGCAGACAATGTCACCAAAGCCGCAGAATTACTGCATCTGTTTGTTGATGACAGTATCGACGATAATCAACCATTTGCAACGGTTAGGCAACAAGCATTAAGTGTAATGAATAACCAAGATATAGAAACGCTATGCCTGTACTTAAAAAAGCAAAAACGCACGGTAGAAGAATATCAATGGCAATATTATGATGATCAAAACGGGTTAATTGAGCAGTTATTAAGGCCCGTGTTTCTATGTCTTGAATGCCAAGCAGGTAAAGGCTCAGAAGCATTAGTGACCCAGCTCAAAACCACAAAAACAGAACTATTAGCAGGTAATACATTGCAAACAATGGATAGTACACTTATCCAACAAAAACATCGTCCATGGTTAATTAACAAGGATGTTGTTCATCCACAGCGATACGAATGGTTGCTTTACCGTCAACTGGCTTCTCGGCTTAATGGTCGAATTTACTTATCAAACGTCACTAAATATCGTGCGCTAGAAGACGACTTAATTGCATCGTCAATACAGCCTGATCTATTGGCATCATCAACATTGGAAAAGCTAAAGCAGCCGATTCAGAAGCTACTGCAAGTAAAACAAATACGCTTAACAACATCCCTAGAAGATGTTGCTCGTCACATTGATAATGGTGATAACCGCAATGTGATCATGAAGAGCCGAAGTGGCACACGATGGCGACTGCCAGTTAAAGGCTCCCAATCACTTGTCAACAACCCTTTCTTTAAACAAATGATCCCCGTCAGTATTGCTGATGTGTTGCGTTATGTTGAACAAGAAACCAACTTTATGCAATGCTTCGCACACGTGCTGCCAATACAAAAACAAGTAGGCGCCAATCAGGATGATTTATTGGCTATTCTAATTGCGAATGCGACACATCGCGGCGTATATGGGATGGCACAAATATCTGATCGCAGTTATGAGCATCTAAGCACTATACAAGCTAATTATATTAGGCCTGAAACCTTGCAAGAGGCTAGTGATATCATCAATAACGCAGTAGCGGCACTCCCTATTTTCCGCCACTATCACATCCAAGAAGACGTCCTGCACGCCAGTACCGATGGGCAAAAATTTGAAACTCACCTTGAGACTTTTAAAACTCGCTACTCCTCGAAATACTTCGGCACCAACAAAGGTATTACGGCCATGACGTTAGTTGCCAATCATAGTGCGTTAAATGCCCGTATCATAGGATCTAATGAGCATGAGTCCCATTATATTTACGACTTACTACAATCTAATACTAGTGATCTTAAGCCAGATGTCCTCTCAACCGACACCCATGGTGTTAATCATGTTAATTATGCCTTATTGGATTTATGCGGTTATAGTTTTGCGCCTAGGTATGCTCAGTTCACCAGTGTGATCAATGACCTATTTAACGTAACTGAAAGCGACGACGGAAACACGCATCTGGCGCTGAAAAAGCCGATAAAAATGAATGTGATTGAAGAAGGCTGGCAGGATATTCAGCGTATTGTGTTATCCCTTCAAGAAAAACGCACAACACAGGCATTGCTAGTACGCAAATTATCTGGTTATCCATCTAGACACCCTATATTACAAGCATTAACGGAATATAATAGGCTCATCAAAGCCCAATATTTACTTGATTATATTGATGATGCAAGTCTGCGCCAATATGTTCAACGAGCACTGAACCGAGGCGAAGCCTGGCATTTCCTCAGGCGAGCTATTGCATCGGTCAATCGTGACCAGTTCCGTGGAAAAAACGAATCAGAAATAGTCGTCTGGAACGAGTGTGCCCGTTTGACGGCAAATGCTATTATCTACTTTAACTCGATGATCCTAAGTCATCTATTACTGCACTTTGAAGAAGTTGGTGACGAGGAAAAAGCAGCAATAACTCGACAAGTATCACCCGTTGCATGGCAGAACATTAATCTGAGCGGCACTTATCAGTTCGCTAGTAACCGCAAACTACCTGATTTACAGGAAATAACTAGGCCTATTGTTGAAAATGAAGTCTAAAATGAAAGGTAACCCAGCTCCACAAGCCATTAACTGCGAGGGTTGTGGCGATTTATGTTACTTTAGAGGGGAAAATCCCTAGAACCCCAAGAGGTGACCCAATTCCTGACTCATCTCGCGGTTAATCGACAAGTCACCTCATCTACCCAAAACTTGGCGTTGTGCGCCATTGTGTTTATGTATAAGCATATCTTCGAAAGGGAGTTAACACTGCTACCTGATGCAGTGAGAGCGAAAGCGCCTACTCGGGTTCCTACTGTACTTTCACACAAAGAAGCGTTGTCTATCATTGGATTAATGACGCCTAAGTACAGACTGATGTTTTCATTGCTATACGGCAGCGGGCTGCGCAAAACGGAATTACTAAAATTACGCATTAAAGATATCGATTTAGAGGCTAAAACTGTCTTTGTATTTCGAGGAAAAGGCGGCAAAGATCGCACCACAATGCTACCTAAGAAGTTGATAGAGCCATTAAAAGCACAGATAGAAAGAGTACGCGCTATACACATAAACGATATTGCGGAAGGTAATGGAATGACAAGCTTACCGCCGAGCTTAGCCCGAAAGTACCCCTATGCTGTGAAGGAGTTTAAGTGGCAATACTTATTCCCATCCACGAGCCGTTGCGAACATCCTTATGATGGATATTACTGTCGACACCATCTTCACAGCACTGCCTTGGCTAAGGCATTAAAACTAGCGGTCAAAAAGTCGGGAGTTACAAAGCATGTTACCGCTCATACATTTAGGCACTCATTTGCTACTCAGCTGCTAATTGCCGGAGCGGATATTCGCACAGTACAGGAGCTATTGGGGCATAACGACTTGAGAACAACTCAAATTTATACCCACGTGATTGGACAGCATTCGTCAGGGGCAGTCAGCCCATTTGATATTGATTAATGAAAGCGGACGACTGTCCGCTTTTTCTCATCTAACGATGATATTGCGCGGAGGAGTTTATTGAAACTCAATATGTTCAGAATCTTTCGAGTTAGCTTATTGTGAAAATCGTAACGAATCTAATTTGAACCGCGTACGTCGGCTATTGCCGTCTAGCCGACCTTGACATAAGCAACAGCAACGGTCGCTGAACGCTTCAAATAAACGGTAAAAGGTGGACCGAGCAGATAACTTATTCAGGTGCGGGTGAAGTAAATTTTGAGCTTATGTAAATTGGTGACTTTTTGGTGATTTAACTTATTTAAATTAAGAAATAAAACTGTAAATAAATGAATTTAATGAAATTAAAACATTAACAAATAATCAGATCCAGAACATCGAATAAACCCAAACCACCAATTACACCTGCACCACCCGCCATAAACACTTACATTTGAATTATGGCGGCCAATCTATACCTTCGGTATCTCAAGACTCAATTGCAATCCAGTATATTCGTTAGTGCCTATACTAAATGTCAGTGTGGCATCTAATACCTCAGCAATTTGAGCCAATTTACTCAAACCTAAACCAGCCGATTGCGCGACAGAGCGGCTACGTTTTAAGGTATTAAAAGGAATTTGAATATATTCGATATCTTTTGTAGTCAGTAAATGTCCGTTGTCTGCGTAAAGCAGTAAATGGGAGTTTCCGGTATCAAGGTAACGAAATTCAGACTTTATTATTAGCGGCGTATTTTCTGCATCGTTTAGTGCAGATTGAATCGGTACTGCGTGAGTGGCGCTGTTCAAAAACAATTCGTTTATGTACTGCGTAATTAATTCATTGCTCGTTACAATAGTCATTAGGTTATGAGTGCTACATTGTATATCACTCACTAACTGGACATTGCCGAACTCTTCGCTATTCAAAATACGCTTGCTTTCTAGCAAAGCCTTTTTAACTATTTCAGATAGTGAGCATGGTGATGTTTGCACGTGATAATCGTACAAACAAGCCAAGCTTGAAATGCCGAACAATTTTCTTTTCGACGTATCGTATTCTGTCGATATCATATCAAGCCACTTTAACGCTGTATCATCAAGCTTATCAACATAAGTCTCTTTAAGCATTTGTGCTAAACTTGCGCTTGCACCAAATGAGCCTTTTAACTGGTGTGTTAATCCTGCTAAAAGGCTTTTTATATGGGCTTCATTTGACATCGGTAAGTTTGAATTCAACCTTATTTTATTTTACTAACATTTTCTGCAATTAAGCCTGCAATATGTGAATCGATTTGGTTTCGACGGATCGCGAATCGAATACTACGGTCTAAGAGTGCTGGCGATATTTCATCTTTTTCAATAAGGTCCAGTGCACCGTGAGACAGCAATAGAGGATTGAGGTTCTCATTCGCATCACCTGTTATCACAATCACGGGTATATTAACCTCATTCAATGCCAAGCGATCAATGAAATTGAGTGCGTTCTCATTTTCCAAGTAATAGTCACAAAGACAAATATCAATATTGTTGTCTTCAATACACTCAAAAGCTTCTGTAATGCTGCTGGCTGCATGTACTTGTAACTCAAAACTGCTAATTTTTGAAAGTTGCTGATTCAGTAGCTCCAAATGATTAGGATTATCGTCCAGTGTTAAAACACGAATAACATCGTTGAACGGCTTGGTGTCGAGCATTTCTAAAGCACTGTTAACACTCGAACGCAGTTGCTTATAAGCAACCACCATACCCATTTCCATATACTTTAATCTGGAAATATCAGAAAAGGTAATTGCTACGCCTTTAGTCTTCGTGGTCTTATCGTTATTATAAGCGTTAATCACAACACGGAGTAATTTTTTGTCTTCAAGGATAACTTCGTTTTCGATTGAGACGCCAGTGTTCAGCACGTCAACAACATCCGATAGCATATTATCGTAATCAATATTTTTTGATATGTGATGCAGAGGTCTGTTTAAGTCGGTTTCAAGCAAGTTAACGTAAGTAGTTACAGCATCTGTGTAGCGGCGAATCAGTAGATTTTCATCCAAAAATATAATACCAATTTCAGATACTCTGAGTACTTCATCAAGGTCACCATTAGCTTGCGATATTTCCGTTATTTTTTCTTGGTATTCGGTGTTAACGGTGTACAACTCTTCATTCACCGATTGCAGTTCTTCGTTTGTGCTTTGTAATTCCTCATTTGCCGACATAAGTTCTTCATTGGCCGATTGGAGTTCTTCATTCGTGGTTTCAAGCTCTTCTACCGTCACTTGCAAATGTTCTTTGCTTAGTTTTAGCTCCATTTCTAAGTCTTGAATTCGCTGCTTAGCTTGCTGACTAACATCAAACTTGACCGCTGAAGATGTCTTAATGGTCGATTCAACTTTTTCGAATACCACCCAAAAATATCCTGGGGCAGCAGCCAAATCATGTTCTTTAATGTATTTCACACGTAAATTTAGGCCAATATCGTTGTCGCCTGAATGTGTTTGCATATCAGTGTAATAAACTTCTTCTTTGGCATTTTTTGCACGCTGCAGAGCAGAGGTTACTGCAATACTAATGTCATCGTTAACCAAGTCGCCAATACTGGTACTAATGCGCCCTGGTGGTAAGCGTTTAACAAAAGGACTAGTGTCGCCATAAACATGCAATGCCTCGTAATCATCATTGAGTAGGATGCAGGGGGGCACATATTCGGTTATTAATATTTCGTTGGCAAAGCCTATTGCGCTGCTCATTGCGCCATTACTTCTATAATTTTTCATCAAACTAGAAACAGATGGAATGGTAGCCGCTATTTTTTTTGCATTCGGTAGTTGTGAGTTATTATCCATACTTAAACGAATGTCAGTTGCTTTTAAATAAATTTTTTGACGTTCGCTAATAGTTTCAAAATGCATAGCTAAATCACCTAGGTTCTCTGAAGACCCTAAAAATAAGTAGCCATGCTTTTTCAATGCAAAATGAAATCGAGTTAACACACGCTTTTGTGCGCTTTGCTGAAAGTAGATAAGGACATTGCGGCAAGTAACTAAATCAATATTTGAGAAAGGAGGATCTGTGATCATATTATGAGTAGCAAACACGACCATATGTCGTATTTTTTGTGTAACTTGATAACCGCCGTCAGGCCTTTTTAAAAAGTATTTATTTAGTAATTCTGGCTTTATATCATTTTCAATATCACTGCCATACATACCCGCGCTGGCCTCGGATATTGCTTGCGGGTTAACATCAGTCGCAAACACTTTTATGTCGCGCTTGAGACCTTGCTTTTCGACTTCGTCATTGAGTAGTATGGCAACGGAATAAGCTTCCTCTCCAGAGGAACAAGCAGCACTCCATACCCTTATAAGTGTGCTTTCTTTTGATTCACTTACTATTTTAGGTATTACATCTTCAACTATGACTTTGAAAGCTTCGTCATCTCTAAAAAATCTTGTCACGCCAATTAGTAATTCTTTGCTTAATAGTGTTACTTCATAACTGTCTTTGAATAGGAGTGTTAAATAATCTTGTAACGACGCGACTTGTTTTATTGTCATGCGTCGCTCTATGCGACGAACTATAGTACTGCGTTTATATTTAGCAAAATCGATATCGCTTTTGAGACGTAAAATATTGAATATTTCATCCATAACGTCTTCATTCGATTGAATCTCATCTTTCAGTTTATTCGACTTACCACTTACGATTGGGTGCTGAATATATTTGGAAAGTTGATCCCCAATGTTTTCTGGTCGAAGAATTAAGTCAACGATACCAGTATTAATAGCGCTATTTGGCATACCATCGAATTTAGCACTATCAGGCTCTTGCGCAATAACCAGTGCGCCCGCTTCTTTTAGCGCTTTTGAGCCTCTGCTTCCATCCGAGCCTGTACCCGATAGAATGATACCAATAGCCCTTTCCTTTTTGTCTTCTGCTAACGATCGAAAAAACACATCAATAGGTAAGCTAAGTCCAGAATCCGGTATTTTATCGCTAACGGAAAGTTTACCTTGCGCAACAATAATATTTTTCTTCGGGGGCAGTAAATAAATAGTATTGGCTTTCGCCAGCACATCTTTTTCTACATTTTGAATGTTCATCGTGGTCTGCTTGCTCAGTAATTCCAGCATCATACTTTTGAAGTCAGGTGATAAGTGCTGGACAATTACGAAACATGCGCCAGTGTCCGTTGGCAAATGCTGAAGTAATGTTTGCAAAGCCTCAAGCCCACCAGCCGAAGCTCCAATACCTATAAAGTGAGTAGGTAATTGAATTTCAGGGAGGCTAGCATCTCCCTTTGGCGCATTGGTCATTTCGTATTTACCCTTTTTGATCGCATTGATAGCAAAATAATGTCTATGCTAAAGTATAATTAGGAATTTGTGTTATTTAATTTTACTAGCTTTTTTAACACACTAAATACTATACTAAAATTGCGAGGGTTTTGCTTATTGATATTTTTGTAAAATTTAACGCAAAAACAAGCGGTTATAACTTATTAGTACGAGTATAGAATTTAGAATGTCTAAGACCCCAGAAGGTAAAACACCCGTTATTAACTCTCCTATTACAAAAGAGGTGGGTGACAATCGGCGCAGAGATATCGATACAAGAGACGCTATTGATGCCATTCAAGAATTACTTTTCGATCCTGACGCTTCTGCCAAGATATTTCAATTAGTGCTTAGCTTTTTTATAACCATTAGTAAAAGTGAATATGGGGCATGTTATGTTTCGGGTAAAAACGCTGAATTTCCTATTCTTCCTGGTGCTGAATTAACGCCCTTACATCATCAGAACAAAACACAGTTCGTAGATACAGATGTTTTAGCGTCATGGGTCGGTAAATCACGCTTGCTAAGTAGCCCTATTTTCTACAACCATCCACTACCAGAAGGTTCGAGAAAAGTGCTGAATCCTGAGATGAATTTTTCAGCGCTGATGATCCTCCCAATAGTAACGCACAATCAATTGCGTGCCATTTATGTATTGGCAAATACACGTGAAGATCATGGATACAAGCCTGAACTGCTAGACAAACTTAAACCGCTTATGGGCGCAATAATGTGCACATTGCAAAGCGCGGAGTCAGTTCGCGGTAATTTTTTAGGGCTTGATCAGGAAATAGCTGATAATAGGTATTTGAGTAGTTTAATCTCATCCTCCCCCCTAGGTATTATTGTAGTAGACGCTGCTTCACGGATATTGTTAAGTAATCCAACAGCACAAGATATGTTTTTCCACATTTCGTCATTAAAACACGAAGAGTCTAACCATCCTCTAAAAGGTATCGACATACATTGTTTTATCCCTGATTTTGACTCATTGTTTCAGTGGTCAAATCAGCAAGCCCGATTTGGTAGTAAAAGCAAAGATATTGGACCAAGGTTATGGGAAGAGCAGCGCGCCATCCGTCATGACGGTTCAGAATGCATCGTGAATCTTACTATTTTTAGATACACGCACGGCACGAAGCGCTATACAACACTGCAGATTCAAGACATTACTGCTTTGCGTAAAAGCGCAGAAGATTACAAACGCACCACACAGCAGTTAAATGCATTAACGCAGCTAGCGCCGGTAGCAATACTGCGCGTACATAATAACTGGAACTGTGTATTTGCAAATGAAAAATGGTATGAATTTTCAGGCTTGGTTCACGAAGATAACAATGAACAACATTGGATAAACGCGATACATTCAGATGACGTCTCTCACTTTTTAGAGTCGCTTCGCAATAGCTTACAAGCTGGAACGGATCACAGCCAAGAGGTTCGTTTGGTTACGCCATCAGGCACCACAAAATGGGTTGATTTCAGCATGCGCGTGCTGTTCTCTGTCGATGGTGAAGTTGAGGGCTTTTTAGGAACCTGCGCAGATGTAACCGAACGCTATATAAACCAAGAAAAATTACGGCATATTGCAGAGTATGATGAATTAACCGGGTTAGCGAATAGGGTATTATTTCAAGACCGTTTGCAACAAGCCTTTTTATTATCCCAACGTAATCACTCTTTAGTATCGGTTTTCTTTTTAGACTTGGATGGTTTTAAAGATGTAAACGATACCCTGGGGCATAACGTTGGAGATATATTGCTCAGAAAAGTTGCCGAGCGCTTAATTAACAGTTTGCGGCAGATAGATACTATCGCTCGCTTTGGTGGTGATGAGTTTGTTGTGTTACTGGGTAAAGACGACCATCTAACGGAAGTATTAGTGGTCGCGAAAAAGATCATAGAGACAATGGCAGCACCCTATTTAATTGATGGGCACGACATACATATCACAACTAGCCTAGGGATCGCGCAAGGTAGCTATGCAAATTCAAGTCCAGATATATTGCTTAAGAATGCTGATTTTGCGCTCTATAACGCAAAAAACGAGGGTAAAAATAAATACCAATTATTCAACGATGAGCTAGAAGCTGGCTCACATGAGCGGATAAGTTTGCTTAAAGAAATGCGAACAGGCCTAAAGGAAAATCGTTTCTGTCTGCACTATCAAGCTATTAGCGACAGCAACACACTAAAGGTAGTTGGTTTCGAGTCATTGATTCGTTTCAATAGTCGGCATAATGTTTTGGTTAAGCCTGACCGCTTTATTCCTATGCTAGAAGAAACCAGCATGATTATTGAAGTTGGTCGTTGGGTGATTGATGAAACCTGCCGGCAATTAAGTGAATGGCAAAGAAGTGAGCATTTCCCAGAAAACGGCTACTTAACCTTCAATGTTTCAGCAAAACAGCTGCTAGACGAGACCTTTATTCCACATGTTGCAGAATGTTGTAAACGCCATAAGGTTAATCCAGCGCAACTTGTGATGGAAATGACCGAGTCGGTTATTATCAATAAACCCGAAAAAGTGAAACGCATTTTAAAAGGTATTAAAACAATTGGACTACGCTTAGCACTTGACGACTTTGGCACTGGTTATTCATCATTAAGCTATTTACAAAATTACGCTTTCGATATCATTAAAATAGATAAGTCGTTTATTGACGATTTATCCGACGGCAGCAACGACACCAAAATTGTTAAAGCAATTATTGCCTTAGCATCGTCACTTGACTTAAAAGTAGTAGCAGAGGGCGTGGAAACAAGGCTAGGGCGCGAAGCGATTAAGCTGCTGGGTGCTGGTTTATTTCAAGGTTACTATTTGAGTAAACCTCTAGCTGCCAATCAAATACTTGGATTTATGCAGACTGATTATTCACATCAATTAGATGGTTAGGGCTTTTTTTCTGTGATCTCATCCAAAATCGCCTGATTAGCCTTACTCACAGGCAAGCTCTTAAACGGACTAATGTTCGCCCCTCCAGTATTCCCAATAGGCACCAAGCCAATTGCAGTTTTAGTAAAAGCACCCACTAATCTAACAACCTGTCCAAACACTGACTATAGGACAAATTTACGCTACCGACTAGCCTCTGTGACAGCTGTATTTGCGGGTGGTTTTGTAGTTACTCATTTGTGGTGTTGAAGAAATTTGCGGGATGTTTGTCGTTGAGGTGAGTGAGTAAGCTGGCCTTTGGTACTGAAATCTGGATAGTGAGGTGCGAAGGGCCTTGCCTCAACATATGGCATGTTCAAGCATCATTATGTTTTTCGTGTGTCATGCGCCGGTGACCGCCCCAGCAAAGTCAAAATCTCTTTGGATGGCGAAAACTCGCTTCAAACGCTGCGCTTTTGAAATGCTCCTAGCGTGGTATGGCTAATCTGATTGGGTTTTTTTATCAATAAGTTTAGGGTTGTTCTTGCCACAAACTTTTCGTACAAATTTGAACGGCGTATGACTGCTTATGCCGTAATTTTGCCATTAGCAAACACCGTAGGTCCGCCACCCGCAAGTTTTTTAAACGGAAAGTGACCTCGACTAATGCTTAGTCACTTTCCAACATTATTTCTAAACCACAAAAAAAACTTTTTACAGCCTCCTATTATTCAACAGTAACCGATTTCGCCAAATTCCTCGGCTGATCAACATCAGTGCCCTTTATCACCGCCACATAATATGACAACAACTGCAGTGGCAAAGTGTAGACAATTGGCGCAATTGGCGCTTCACAATGCGGTACGTTTATAACGCGCATGGTTTCGTCACTAGCAAAGTGAGCTTCTTTATCAGCGAATACATACATGATGCCTCCACGAGCTCTTACCTCTTCAACGTTCGACTTTAGTTTTTCAAGTAATTCGTTGTTTGGTGCAACGACAATAACCGGCATTTCTTCATCAATAAGTGCTAAAGGACCATGCTTCAATTCGCCTGACGCGTAAGCTTCGGCGTGAATATACGAAATCTCTTTAAGTTTCAAAGCGCCTTCCATTGCGATTGGATATTGATCGCCTCTGCCCAAGAATAAACTGTGCTGTTTGTCAGCAAACTCTTCCGCCAACTGCTCTATACCGTTGGTTAACGTGAGCGTTTCTTCAAGCTTGGTAGGTAAACTGTGTAAGCCGTCAATAATGGCTTTTTTGTCTGCTGCTAGCATGCCATTGTATTTCCCTATCGCTAGGGTCAACATTAAGAAAGCCGTTAATTGAGTAGTAAAAGCTTTCGTGGATGCTACACCAATTTCAGCGCCGGCTAATGTCATAAATGCCATGTCCGACTCACGCACAAGCGAAGAACCTGGCACGTTACAAATCGTTAAACTTGATTTGTAGCCGTTTTGTTTGGCTAAACGTAACGCCGCTAATGTATCTGCAGTTTCACCCGATTGTGAAATGGTCACGATCAAACTGTTTGGGTGTACTACTGATTTGCGATATCTGAACTCAGACGCAATTTCAACATTGCACGACACATTGGCATATTGCTCTAACCAATAACGCGCTGTCATACCTGAATGATAGCTGGTGCCACACGCAATAATTTGCACGTGTTTAATGTCTTTTAGAATATCTTCCGAGCCGGCACCAAATATGCCTTCTACCAAGTCAGTTTCACCTAAACGGCCTTGCAATGCATTACGTACTACGGTTGGTTGCTCATGAATTTCTTTAAGCATGTAGTGGCGATAACCGCCTTTGTCACCCGCATCATGCTCTAGTTCTGAATCAAAAACTTCACGCTCTACTTTGTCGCCGTTATGATCGTATATAGTCACTGAAGTACGTGTAATTTCAGCTACATCGCCTTCTTCTAAAAAGATAAAGCGACGAGTAACTGGTAACAATGCCATTTGGTCTGAAGCGATGAAGTTCTCTCCTATGCCTAGACCAATTACGAGTGGGCTACCTGAGCGAGCAACGACAACGCGGTTTGCGTCTTCTTTGTCCATAATTACCGTACCGTAAGCGCCATGAAACTGTTTCACAGAATCTTGTACAGCTAGCAATAAATCTTTGCCTTTCTTCACTTCTTCGTGAACAGTGTGTGCGATGGTTTCGGTGTCAGTGTCAGAACCGAAAGTGTAACCCTTGGCTTGAAGATCGCGTCTCAGCGCTTCATAGTTTTCAATAATACCGTTGTGTACAACTGCAATACGCTCGTTAGAAAAATGTGGATGCGCGTTCTTTTCATTCACGCCGCCATGTGTTGCCCAACGTGTGTGAGCAATCCCCGTAGCGCCTTTTATTGGGTTAGCGATAATGGCATCGCTCAATGCTTTTACCTTGCCAACTTGTCGCTCACGCTTCAAGTTACCTTCACCATCAAGCAGAGCAACGCCCGCTGAATCATAGCCACGGTACTCAAGACGGCGTAAACCCTCTAATAAAATTTCTACAACGTTACGTTCAGCGATTGCGCCTACAATTCCACACATATTGGTATCCTAATTTGTCTTTGCTGTCTTCTTCGTTATTCATCGAATGTTCGAAAACAACGACAAGAAGCACAGCTCTTGTATAAAAGTTTTAAATAAAATAGCTTAATCGGTATAAGACGCACACATTACTGTCACGCCCTGTTTTTCTATCTCTTGCTTGGCTTCTTTATCGAGGCCTTCATCGGTCACCAAAATGGATATGTGCGACCATGGCAATTCCACATTGGGTATTTTTCTTTCTAATTTTTCAGATTCAGCCAGCACGATAACTTGCTTTGACACTTCGGCCATTGTTCTGCTCAAGGAAGTTAACTCATTGAACGTAGTCGAGCCACGCCTAATATCGAGGCCTGCGGCGCCTAAAAATGCTTGGTCAAAATTATAAGCCCTAAGCATGTTCTCCGCCATTTGTCCTTGGAATGAGTGAGACTGTGCATCCCAAGTGCCGCCGGTCATCAATACCTGAGGTTCATTTTCACCTTCCAGTAAAGTGTTCGCAACATGCAGTGAGTTGGTCATGACCACCAGACCCATCTTCTTGGGTAAATGCGGCAATAAAGCTGAGGTTGTGCTGCCGCCATCGATAATAATACGATTGTGATCTTGAATGAGTGTTGCCGCTAAAGCTGAAATAGCTAACTTTCGACTCGAAAGCTTTTCAGATGAAAGCTCAGAAGATTCTTTGGGAAGTAAAACGGCGCCACCAAACCTGCGCAACAACAATCCGTTGTTTTCAAGCTCCGCGAGGTCTTTTCTAATCGTAACTTCTGATGTTGAAAATACTTTCGCTAAGGCATCGACAGCAACTTCACCACGCTCATTCAGTGTTTCAATTATCGCGCGACGGCGTTGCTGTGTGTTTCGTTTCTGCAAAATCGAAAGCCTTAAGTTTCAAATCGAAAGGCATTATATTAATTAAATTTCGATTTGCAAGTTTTAAGGCTATTTAATAGCCTATTTTACTTTTTCTTGGGGCGTTCCCAACCCGTTATTGCGCGCTGCTTGCCCCTCGCAATAGCAAGTTCATCGGCATTGACGTCCTTGGTGACAACGGAGCCAGCCCCTATGGTCGCATTTTCGCCGATACTAACGGGGGCAACCAGAGAGCTATTGCTGCCCACAAATACGCCGTCAGCAATGTTGGTTTTGAATTTATTCACTCCATCGTAGTTGCAAGTAATAGTGCCTGCACCTATGTTTACGCCTTTACCAATAAGGGCGTCGCCAATGTAGGTTAAGTGATTCACTTTTGAACCTTCACCAATAACGGATTTTTTCACTTCACAGAAATTGCCTACTTTTGCCCCGTTGTGCAAGTCCGCGCCAGGGCGCAGTCGCGCGTAGGGGCCAACATTGCAGTTTTGAGAAACTACAGCATCTTCCACTAAAGAAAACGCTTCAATGCGAGTGCCATCACCAATTTTACAATTTTTAAATACGCAATTAGGGCCAATAACCACATTGTTGCCAATCTCAACGTCGCCTTCAAATATCGCGTTAATGTCGATACTGACATCTTGACCAACGGTCAATTTACCGCGCACATCAATGCGGCGCGGATCTGCTAAACTTACGCCGGCTGTCATCAACGCTTCTGCATTACGAAATTGATACGCCGATTCTAAAGACGATAGCTGAACGCGATTATTCACACCCTCTACTTCGCGCTCCCAAACTGGGTGAGCTGCGCGTATCGTCTTACCTTCTTTCGCTGCCATTTCGATAACGTCAGTCAGGTAATATTCGCCTTGGGAATTGTTGTTAGACAAATTGCCTAACCAACGTTTTAGATCTTTGCCAGACATCAGCATCATACCTGTATTGATTTCGGTAATTTCGCGTTGTGCATCGCTGGCATCTTTATGCTCAACAATGGCAGTAATGTTGTCACCCTCACGAATGATGCGCCCCATGCCTGTTGGATCATCCAAGTGTACGGTCAATAAAGCCAGATCGGCATGTGCCTTTGCGTCAACGAGGCGTTTTAAAGTTTCACTGCTGATAAGCGGAGCATCACCAACAAGGATCATCACGTCCTCATCATCTTGAATATGCCCTGCCGCCTGCTTAACAGCATGGCCCGTGCCAAGTTGTTCGGCCTGCAAACACCAGTTGACGTGGTGATGACCAAGCGCTTTTTCGAGCAAATCTGCGCCATGTCCGTAAACAAGGTTGATATTGGAGCAATCAAGTTCTTTCGCTGCATTAATAATATGCTCAACCATAGGCTTGCCCGCAATCGGGTGCAATACTTTAGGTAACGACGACTTCATTCTTGTTCCCTTGCCTGCTGCAAGGATGATAACGCTCAGTGACATAGCTAATTCCTTTCTAATTTGGCGCATAGTGTATCTAACTGAAAACGGCTTGTCAGTAGACTTTGCTCACTATTTGGACTATGCTACTTAGCAACTAACAGGATGTTAACTTACACTAAAATAATGAATATTTTTCGAACACTTCATCGTAGTATCTTAGTTTTGTTTGCCGTTGTGGTTGTCTCTATAGTGACACTGATTCACTTCAGTATTACTAAAATAGTCGCTGAACAAAGCCGCTCACATCAAGAATCCCTATCACCAGCAGTTAAACTTGTTATTAAACAGGTCATTGAGCCACTGCATGTCGCTGAAACATTAAGCAAATCTCAAGAGCTTCGCGAAATCATGCAGTTCTCTGCTGCTAATGACGCTAGCTTCAATGAGAAAAAAATATTTGCAACGCTCAAACGACTTGAGCAAGAGTTTGATATGGGCTTTTTCGTTGCACTCGAAAAGCAGCGCATGCAATATAACTCCGACGGTACTTCTATGAATCTCGTTGAAGGCGACGTAAATTGGTACTTTAAATTTCGCGATCGTCCTGAAACCTCAGTCGGAGATATCGGAAAGTGGGAAGACACACACTTTTATATCGACATCAAAATATTTGATGAAAACAATCAATTCATTGGATTCTTCGGCGTAGCAAAAAGTCTGGCACAGTTCATCGACGTATTTGAAAAGCATAAAGCGACATATGGCAACGACTTCATTTTTGTTGATCCAACCGGCACGGTGATGCTTTCATCTGATCCAGCGCTTAACGCTAGCAACTCGACATTCAATAACCTGAAAGATACCCCATGGTATCAACAAACAATCAAAAAAATGGGTGTTGATTCTAAGCTTGCGTTGACGATAGATGCCCCAGTTGAGGACATTAACAATGAATTAGTGAATATCAATGAGCAAGATATTTTAATCGCTCAGGTTAATCTTGATTTGTTCGACTGGACAATGTTGCTTATGTCACCATTAAATGAGCAGCAAATTGAAATTAGTAGTGGTTTTATGTTCTCAGCTATTACTGTTCTAGCGGTTATCTTTATTTTGTTTTTAATTATTTATAATCTTTTATATTACTTCCGCAAGGATATGCAGACCGACGAACTTGTTTTGCCTTTTTGCAAGATGCCTTCTGATGAAAAAATAAAATACGTCATAGACGCTAAGGCGTATGAGGACGATGCATATTTATTGCTTATTCAACTCAATGACTTTTACCAGCGGCCAATTACCACGAAAAATCTGCCGGTGCTAACGGGTGTTGGAACCAAAATTTCAGAGTTTTTGCTGGAATCAGTACAAAAATTCAATACTGAAAGTGAGTTTGGAAAGGTAAATGAAAGCCAGTGGCTTATTTTGCTACAAAAAACAAATGACGATGAAAGCAAAAGATTTATGGAAAACATCCGTCATGGTTTAGCCACCATCCAAACCGAATGTGAGAAACAGCAAGAGGTGCTAAAGTTTTCTACCTGCAAAGTAAAACTGAGCGAAGAGGACAGTTTTGTTTCGGCAATTTTGCGCTTAAAGCCTGCCTTGGATAATCTGAAAACCGTTGGTAACTTAAATAATGTTGTCGACTTTTAATTGAAGTGCAAGTGGCGCAAAGGCAACTTATAGATTGACCTTTGCACGCCGGCGTTTCAAGATACCTGTGGTAATCATCACCCCAACAATAATCAAACTTCCGCCTATCATGGCGTAATTTGAAAGCACCTCACCCAATACAACCATGCCCCACAAAATACCAAACATAGGCACCAGATAGCCAACCGTCATAGCTTGCGATGCTCCAACTTTAGCAATCAAGTCAAAATACATAATGTAAGCAACCCCGGTACAAACCAGAGCCAGAACCAAAGCGGCACCCCAAGTACTGGCATCTGGGTTAACCTCAGGCCATGCATATAGAGCGAAAGGAAATAGTAATAATGCAGCGAAAACCTGACTTCCTGCTGCAATCGCAAAAGGTTTTACGCCGCTTAAATGTTTTTTCATAAAACAAGCTGCTATTCCATAGCAGCAAGTGGCGGCTAACGCAGTTAACACGGGCAGTAATGTTACTGGGCTGGCAGATTGCGTATCTTGACTGATAATCACCACACCTAAGAAGCCGAGAAAGGTGCCAATAACGCCGTGTACACCAATCCGATCCTGCAAATAGAAATAGGCTATCACAGCACCAAACATAGGTGCTGTAGCGTTGAGTATTGAAGTTAAACCGGCATCCAAATGCACGCTGGTATAAGCAAATAAACTAAATGGAATGGCGGTATTGATTGCGCCAACGAAAAGTAACTTCGCCCAATTGCCAGAAAGGTCAGCCCACTGGCGAGTAAAATAGACGACTGGCAGCAAAAATAAAGCAGCTAAGGTTGCCCGCACTTCAACCAGAGCGAAAACACCGAAAGCCGGCACTGTCGACTTCATTAACATAAATGAAGCGCCCCAAATTGCGCCTAAAACTAGCAATTCAATTAAGTGAGAAGTTTTCAATATCATCCTTTTGCTTTAACGAACTTGCCTCAGCTTCAAGAGCAAGTAAATATATTTTGCGTGTTAATCCACCGGCGTACCCAGTGAGTTTACCATTTGTTCCAATTATTCGATGACAAGGAATAACAATGGGTATTGGATTTTTTCCGTTTGCTGCACCAACCGCACGGCAGGCTTTTTTGTTGCCTACGGCTATTGCAATATCGAGATAACTTGCGGTCACTCCGAACGGAACATCCAGCAAAGCTTGCCAAACATTTTTTTGAAAATCGGTGCCATCAGGGTCGAGCGGCAAATCAAAATATTCGCGCTGGTGAGCAATGTATTCTGATAGCTGTTTGGCTGCAAGCTTTGATATTTTATTTTCATTACAAAACGGATGAGTATCATTAAAATCAATTGCTTTTACAGCATTCTCAGTGGCAAAAACGCTTAGAAAACCATGCGGCGTCTCTACGATGCTTTTATATAGATGAGCATATTGAGGATAGTTTGTTTGACGATGCAGCGTTTGTAAATCACGCGTTTGCAGCTCACCCGCATTGATAGCACCTAGCTGCGGATTAGCCATCACCTTCTTATTCATATAACGCTTCCTTTTTTACGTTTGCTGAAGGAGTTGGCGTACCATTGGATAAATTCCAAAGGCTCAAAGTAAGGTAGCTTCGCCATGGAGCAGCCAATTCCTGTTTCACGCTAATCTGCCTATCGGCTAATTGTTTAATTTGGTTTTTAACCACCAAGTCCGTTGCTAAAAAGATGTCAGTGTTTTCGCTAGTGCGCATCGTAACGTAATTAACGGTCCATGCGCCAATGCCTTTAATATTCAGCCACTCATCTATGTTTGCTTCAGGTTGTTCTAACATAAACTGCGCAAAGCCCTTAAGGGTCTCTTTGCGAGCAGTTGGCATTTTCAAAAAAGACAAATCTGCTTCAGCAACTTGTTTTGCCGTAACAAAAGCAATGAGTGCGTTCGACTCTAGCGCTGGCTCTTTGTTGTCTGAATGCGGAGCATTTTTCAAGGAACCTGGCCCCTTGTTTGTTTGGTTTTTGTTGAGGGTGTTTTGTAGTAGGTTTAATTGTCCGATGGCGGCTTTTACACTGACTTGTTGTCCGACAATCGCTCGACATCCTGCCTCGAACTTATCGATGATGCCTGGCAGTCGAAGGCCATTTAAAACCTGCTGCGGTGGCATTCCTGCTTGTATTAATGCGTCATTAATTGCATTTGGTTCGCAGTTCAAATCTAGCATTTTTTTCAAGGCCGCAATGCCAGCCTTCAATAAGCGTAAATCTGTTAGTGAGAAAGTAACTTCAAAGCGGTTATTTTCAGGCTGATGGACAGCGTGAAACAGAACGCTACTTTCACCAAAGCGCAGTACTTTGCAAATACTATCGTTTTCTACTTTTTCATTCGATTCAATTTGTCTCAGTTTAAAAAAATCTCGGATATGCTGCCATTGGTAAGGCGGCCTGTAAGATAGATGAATCGTTACCTTACTTGCTTCTGTCTCTGCTTTTGCCCTGTTGGAGCGCCGAATTTGACTTGGCGTAAGGCCTGTAGTTAGCTTCATGTGATGCTGCAAGGGCTTAGCGGCATTGAATCCACAGGCCTGCGCAACCTGCTCTATCGGTAAACTTGACTCGTGCAGCAACTGCTTGGCAAAAAGTAAGCGAGTGAGCAACTGATAGCGCTTGGGCGAAATCTGTAAATGCTGTTCGAACAACTTGGTAAAGTAGCGGGTGCTAATACCCAGCTTATCAGCAATTTCCGCAATACTTAGTGAAAGGTGTGCGCTGAGCAATTTCACACCGCGTTCAACCGTAGTTTCAACGCCCTTCCAAGCACAGGAGCCTGGGGCACTGTCGGGGCGACACATTAAACAAGGTCGAAAGCCCGCACTCATAGCGGTAATCGCATTATTATAATACACGACGTTTTTCTCTAAAGGCATGCGCGCTTTGCAAATTGGACGGCAAAAAATACCTGTTGTCTTTACTCCGATAAAAAATAATCCATCAAAACGCGGATCTCTCGCGATACGCGCTTTTTGAATAACAGGAATAGGTAGGTTCAACATAATTTCCATGCTCTTGATGAATATAGCATCCAATTGCTTTATTAGGATTTAGTGACAGTTTACCGAGTATATAAATTAAAACACGTTGTTTTCGGAACAAGTCATAGGGTTGGAGCCCTGATTTGTTCATAAATTGAACTTAGGTTGAATTCGAAGTGTCTATTGACCGATAATGGAACGTCAAAAATAATAAAAGTGGTAAAGTTTGCAATTTTCTAAATCGGCGCTCATCTTAACATCCCTATTTATACTACTCTCTCTGCCTGTTTGGGCTGACACTTGGGTGGATGATTTTGCTAAGGAAATGAAAGCCACAGCAAAGAAAAAAAAGCTACCAGGGCTTGCGTTTGTAATGGTTGCGCCAAATGAACCAACGCGATTTGAGTTTTACGGCAAAACTGAAAAGTCTGGGACTCTGATCGATAAAGAGACGGTGTTTCGCTTAGCCTCAGTCTCAAAAACATTTACCGCGGTATTTATGGCGAAGCAAGTTAAAGAGAAGAAGCTAACTTGGCAAAACTCTTTGCAGGAATTACTGCCCGATTATAAGTTTGATAATTACACCGACACTCCAATTCTATTGCAGCACATCATTGGTCAGTCTACTGGCTTCATCCCCAATGCTTACGATAATTTAATTGAAGCTAATTATAAACTGCCGCGCGTGCTGCACCATTTGGAAAAGCTAGATTCGTTATGTAAGCCAGGTATTTGCTACACCTATCAAAATACATTTTTCGGGGTGCTTGAGGAGTATTATCGCCAGCAAAAAACCACGTTTGCAGAGGAGATAACCAATAGCATTATTACGCCTCTAAAAATGCCTACCGCAAGCATTGGCCGCAAAGCGCTGATGGCATCAAAAAAGTGGGCGAAGCCTCACGCTGCTATCGATAAAAACAAATGGGTGAGCGTTCGCGTTAAAAACAACTATTACAAATATTCTCCTGCCGCCGGTGTTAATGCAAGTGCCGCCGACATGGAAATTTGGCTAAAGGCGATGCTGCTAGAATACCCCGATATTATCGATAAGAGCATGGTTGATTCGCTAATCAAAACAAGAGTTAAAACAAAGCGCGAAATGTATCGCCGAGAATGGAGAAAGCAATTAAAAGATGCTCACTACGGGTTGGGCTGGCGCATTTATAATGTTGATGATATTGAAATTATTTATCACGGTGGCTGGGTGCAAGGTTACCGTGCTGATGTCGCCTTCTCTCCTGAATTGGGCGTTGGCTATGCTTTGCTAATGAATGCAGAATCCAATGCAATCAATGAGCTAACCGCTACGTTTTGGAAGAAGCAGATAGAAGCGCATCAGTCTGATGCATTAATAGGAGTGGATTGACGCAGTGGCTTCAATGAGCTTTTTATCGATGGTGACATTAATCGTTATTGAGTGAGAAGTTGTTAGCAAGAACTCAGAAACCCCGAGTTCTTGCTAAGAGTCTATTACGACGTTTTCAGGTAGGTGTATCCCTTCAAGCAATTTTCATAGAAGTCAGTCCATTTAACGCCTTCGCGCGGCGGAATTTGGCCATTGGCAACTTCTTTATCAATCTGTTTTTTCACGTCAATTGCCATTGCGCTTGGGTGATACTGCATAATCGTCAATACATCTTGTACCGATGAACCTGCAACGAACTCTTCAATATAGAAATCTTCTGGATCATCGTCATCACTGAAGATATGCACTTCATTCACACGACCAAACAAGTTGTGCATGTCGCCCATAACGTCTTGATAAGCGCCTGTTAAGAACAAGCCCAAATGCGCTTTTTCGCCAGGCTCTAATGAGCTAATCGGCATGATGTTTTGCAGTTGACGGTCAACAATAAACTGATCAATTTTGCCGTCGCTATCGCAAGTAATGTCAACTATCGAGCAGTTGATATCGGGTTTTTTATGCATGCCTGCTATTGGTACAACAGGAATTAGTTGGTCAATGGCCCATGTATCTGCTGCCGACTGGAAAATCGAAAAATTACATAAATACTGAGACGACAGTGAAAAGTCTAAATGCTGCAAGCCTTCTGGTACAAACTCAACGTCACGATAGAATACTTGTAAGCGGCGCATAACTTGCCAGTACAAAGTTTCAATCTTGCCAAGCTCTTCTAATGATACAACGCGAAGTTTAAATGCACTGACCGCCTTTTCTTTCCATTCAGACGCATCGTTATAGACTTCTTGAAGATTTTGTTCGTCATTCCAGTACTCCAGTAGTTCGCGCATATTCTTTAACAATACATGCTCACCTTCGGTCTTTGATGTATCCAGCATTGCGCCATCAGCTTTAATTTCACCAACAATTTCAGTTACAACACAGCTATGGTGGGCGGTAATTGCTCGACCACTTTCCGTTACCAAATTAGGATGCGGTACACCTTCAAGGTCACATACTTCCTTCATGCCGTATACAACATCAGCTACATATTCATGCAAGCTGTAGTTGCGAGACGAATCGTTGGTTGACTTACTACCATCGTAATCTATGCCTAAACCACCACCAACGTCTACATACTCAAGGGCAAAACCCATCTTATGGAGTTCGGCGTAAATACGTGCACTTTCGTTCACCGCGTCTTTGATTGCACGGATATCTGTCAGCTGACTACCAATGTGGAAGTGCAACAACTTAAGAGTATGAGCCATGCCTTCTTTTTCAAGAAGCTTTGCGGCATTGATGATTTCGGGAATAGTAAGCCCAAACTTAGCTCTATCACCGCTCGACCCCTGCCACTTACCTTTGCCTAGCGCGGTCATTTTTGAACGCAAACCAATGATAGGCTCAATGTTTAATTCTTTTGATATTCTGATCAATAAGTGTAGTTCGGAATACTTTTCGATAACTACGACCACTTTACGGCCTAGCTTTCTACCGAGTAGCGATAAGCGAATGAACTCTTCGTCTTTATAACCATTCAGAATGGTGAGCGAGTTAGCATTCGTGTTGTATGCAAGCACGGCTAATAGTTCAGATTTCGAACCTGCTTCAAGGCCATAGTCATAGGGTGCGCCAGCGTCAACAATCTCTTCAACAACTTCTCGCGTTTGGTTAACTTTAATTGGGTAAACACCGTTGTATTTGCCTTTATACTTAGCATCAGCAATAACTTGGTTAAAGCATTCGTTAATGCCGACAACCTGCGAGCGCAAAATGTCGTGGAAACGAATAACGACAGGAAATTGAATACCCTCTTGAGCAATTTCATCAACCACTGATTTAAAGTCAATTCGAATATTTGGATTTTTGGGATCAGGAGAAACCTGGATGTTGCCATTTTCGCCTATTTTAAAGTAGCCACCACCCCAACTGGATACGCCGTAGACGCGCTCAGCATCTTCAATCGACCATTCAACATTATTTGTTGTCATAACAGCGTTACCCCATCAAAATCAAAATAAACAAAAAAGAAATCCCAATCCCTAAAAAAGGTAGGGCGCGTATTATAATGAAGTTTGGCTGTGTTACTAATTTTTTTACTGTTTTATTTGTTCTTGTTGCGTAAAGATTAAAGTGTAAATATATTGTTAAAAGAATGTTATATTGCAAAAAGTCAGGTAATAGTAAAAACTTCTGCTAGACACTAGAAGTTATTAGCCGTCATTGCTTAAGCTAACCGTATAAAATTGGTATAAGTATTCAAATGGGCAACGCATTGTATAAAGAAAATATAGTCGAGCAATCCAACTATAGAGTGCTCGTTATTAATGACAGCGAGATTGAATTAAAGCTCTATCTGAATGGCTTGGGTCAAGAGTTTGATGTCTCTTTTTCTTCTAATGCACGCACAGCTTGGGAGCTGCTCAATAGCGCGCCGCTTCCCGACGCAATCATACTCGATGTTATGACGCCTAACGAAGACGGATTGCAGCTTTGCACTCGAATTAAAGAAACCCAGTTTATTCAGGATGTTCCCATCATTTTTGTTTCATCATTAACTGGGCCAACCATAAAATCTCAAGCATTCGAACACGGTGGCGCAGACTTCATTTCAAAACCACCAGTAATGAGTGAGCTGATTGCACGCCTACGTCGGCATATGGCCTTGTATCGCAAAACTAAAAAGCTCGAGTCTCTTATTTTTATTGACCCACTGACTCATTTACCGAATGCCTCCAAATTTCAAGAAGTGTTAAGAGTTGAATGGGCACGTTGCGCTAGATATTGGCATCACGTGACTCTATTAGTCATACGCTTAGACAATCTTGAAGAGATTCGAGAGGTCGGCGGTAGTGATAAGTATTTTGCAACAATAGCAGCCGTTGCTGATGGTTTAACGTCGGCAGGAAATCGACCGGGTGATTTGGTCGCTACGCTGGCCAATGACAAGTTTGCTATTTTGCTGTCTGATTGCGGTCACGAAGGTGCAACACTCAAAGCTAAACAGATAATGAGTCAATTCGAGAACGATAAAGTGATAACCACAGGAACTCACTTAAGTTGTACCATCGGTTATGCAGTTGCGGCTCCTGCTGGCGGCGGTTCGTCTGAAGCTTTATTTTGGGCGGTAGAAAATGCCATGTTTGAAGCGCAAGAAAACGGAAAAGGTAATATATGCGCAGTAAAAGGCATTATTGGGGTCACAGAATAAGTCGTTTCATTCCGCTAAAAGGCGAGTAGCTAACTATAATACGTAACTAAAGATGAAAGGGACCCTCAGCGCAATTGAGGATCCCAATCAACGATCATGACATTATTTTATCTAAAGCTTGCTCAAGATTTTTTAGCGTGAGCGCCGTATTATGCAGCTTCTCCAAGCCAAAGAGGCCGATGCGGAAAGTCTTAAAATCTGCAGGCTCATCGCACTGAAGTGGTACACCTGCTGCTATTTGCAAGCCAACATCTGCGAATTTTTTGCCATTTTGAAATTCCGAGTCTTGCGTATAACTTACGACTACACCCGGTGCCTCATAGCCTTCGGCTGCAACACTTTTAAATCCTTTTTTCGACAATAAAGCCCGCACTTGCTTACCTAAGTCCAACTGTTCATTACACACTTTTTCAAAACCATAGTGTTTGGTTTCTTGCATAATCTCACTGAAGCGCGTGAGGCTGTCTGTTGGCATCGTTGCATGATATGCGTGCCCACCATTCTCGTACGTTTCCATAATCTGCAACCATTTTTTGAGGTCACACGCAAAGCTGCTGCTAGTGGTATTCTCTATGCGCTGTCGTGCTAGCTCACTTAACATAACAAGTGCACAACACGGAGATGCACTCCAACCTTTTTGCGGGGCACTAATTAACAAATCAACGCCTGTCGCCTGCATATCAACCCAAACAGTGCCTGAGGCAATGCAATCAAGCACAAACAGTCCGCCCACTGCGTGCACGGCTTTTGCAATTTCTCGTAGGTAATCGTCTGGAAGTATAATGCCCGCCGAAGTTTCAACATGCGGCGCGAACACTACGTCAGGCTTATTTTGATGAATACTAGCGACAACTTCATCGATTGGCGGCGGAGCGAATGGCGCCTGCGGATCGGCTGAGCTAGTTCTCGCTTTTAGCACGGTTTCACTGGCAGGAATGTTGCCCATTTCAAATATTTGCGTCCACCGGTAGCTGAACCAGCCATTGCGCACTACCAGTACTTTTTTGTTAGTCGCAAACTGGCGAGCAACCGCTTCCATACCAAAAGTACCGCTGCCGGGTATCACTGCAACTGAGTGGGCGTTATATACGCCTTTCAGATCATGTGAAATAGTCTTCATCACTGCTTGAAAAGATTTTGACATATGGTTTAAAGAACGATCAGAATAAACCACTGAGTATTCTAATAGTCCGTCGGGATCTATGTTGGGAAGTAAGCCGGGCAAAAGGTGCTCCTTTGATTAGATTGTTTGAAAGTTAAATAGCACACACTAAATATAGGAGTTTATCTTAACGGAAAAAAATTACCTCTCTAAATAATGCATAAGATGTATGCTTTAATTTGGCCAGCAGGCTTTACAACCTCGTAGCGGATTGACTTTAAAGCTTTCCCACCTTGATTCCATTGCGTCGAACACCTGAAGCTTGTTGATTGCAGCGTTACCATAACCCGTCAGTATTTTTATTGCTTCATTGGCTTGAGTAGCACCAATAATTCCTACTACCGGTGACATGACACCTGATTCTACGCAGCTCAGATTCTGCTCGCCGAAAAAATGGCTAACACAGCGATAGCAGGCCGACTTTAATTTTGGAATGACACAGAATACTTGACCTTCCATTCTTATTGCGGCGCCCGATACAAGGGGTATATTTGTTGTGTAACAGACGTCGTTAAGCGTATTGCGCGTATCTATATTATCGCTACAGTCCAATACGATATCGTGCTCCGCTATTAGCCGTTCAAGTTCATCAGCGCTTTGCCTGCTGTCAATTGCCTTTAGGACAACGTGGTGATTAATTTTGCTTAAGGTAGACACAGCAGAATCAACCTTTTTCGCGCCAATGTTCTCCTCAAAATGCAATATTTGCCGCTGTAAGTTGGTGGTTTCAACAACGTCATCGTCAACCAGCGTTAATTGACCAACACCCGCCGCAACTAAGTATTGAGCTGCAGCACAGCCTAAACCGCCCACACCAATTATCAGAACGCGACTATTGATAAGCACTTCTTGCTTGTCGAGATCGAAGCCGGATAACAATATTTGGCGACTGTACCTAAGGGCCTGCTCAGTGGTAATCACTTTATCTTTCATGAAAAACTAACTCACTATCGAACTAAAAGGGAGTATATGAACGCTTTCTCCTGCAGAAACGCGACCTCGTTCACTTTCTAACACGGCATAGCAGTTACTTTTTCGAAAGCAAGATAAAACACCCGAACTCTGGGAGCCCAGCGTTTCAACACTCACTTGCCCATCTTCATTAATAAAGTAATGCGCTCTTTGGTAATCCGTTCGTCCGGGCCGCTTCTTAAATATGCTTGCCGCAATTGCAGGCAGCAGCACTGGCGCCTGAATTTTACACCCTGCTAAGATCGCTAAGGCTGGCGCAGCTATTTGATCGAAGGTGACAGCCGATGACACAGGGTTGCCAGGCAAACCAAAAAATACGCTGTTAGGGAGGCGACCAAAAGCCAGCGGCTTCCCAGGTTTTATAGCCAGTTTCCAAAAATCGACACTGCCATATTCTTCCAAAATTTCACGTGTGTAGTCAGCCTCACCAACCGATACTCCCCCGCTTGTAATAACACAATCGGCCTGTTGATTCGCATATTCAAATGCGGCTTTTATTTGTGCTTTATCATCTTCAATAATCCCCATGTCTATGGTATCAACGCCCATCTTTGAAAGCATTGCAAGAAGCATTGGGCGGTTGGTGTCAAATATGCGGTCGCTGCGTGGCTGCTCACCTACGGCCAATAACTCATCACCTGTTGAAAAAACAGCAACACGTAATTTTCGATAAACAGGAATACTGCTAACCCCGAGGGATGCTAATAAACCAATATCGATAGCATTAATGCGGTCACCAACCTTTAAAATAGTGGCGCCTTGTTTTATGTCGTCTCCAGCTGGCCTTATTGCATCTCCTTTGCTAGCTGAATTAAAGGTAATTTGTTTGTCATTTGCTACGGCATTTTCTTGCATTACGACAGTATCGGCACCTTCAGGAATTTCAGCGCCGGTCATAATACGTACGCATTCCCCTTCTTGCATCGCCCCTGCAAACTTGGTTCCAGCGAAGCTTTTGCCTACTAAGGTTAGGGTTTTAGATGCCAAGTAATCGTTATATCGAAGTGCGTAACCATCCATTGCTGAATTATCATAGGCCGGCACGTTGATGGGGGAAACAATGTCTTTTGCAATGACGCGATCTAGTGCTTCGCCTAAATCACATAAAGTTATATCGGTAATCGGTGAAATAGTGTCAGCAATTATGCGCATTGCCTGCTCTATTGGCATTAAGCCCGGTGTATCACATCCAGAATTCATTGTTTACCTTATTATTTAGGGAGCCTTTAGTTCTGATGATTACTATACACTAAGATAATGTTGATAAAAAAATGAATATGTTTAGAAGTTACCGCGCTGAATTCTATAGGCAACAAATAGTGGTTTGCTAAAACCGCGGCTTGGGGCGCAAGGTATGCCGTTTTTGAGTATGTAGCAGCACAAAAAATATTGAATAACTAAGGTTTAATCGCTAGGTTGCCTGCCCTTTTAGCTGCAAACACAACTGATATAACAGCGGAATTTCGATCGGTTTAGCTAAATAATGTTCGAAACCAGTTGCTTTATAGAGTTCAATATCTTCATCCATTACATTCGCTGTAACTGCAATCATAGTAATGTCTGGATAGATTTTTTTGATTAATGTACAGGCTTCGATGCCATCCATAATTGGCATTTGGATATCCATGAAAACAACGTCAGGTTGAAATTTCCCGGTTAAGAGCACAGCCTCTCGGCCATTATTAGCTACCATCATTTCAATGCCCGTATCTTTCATCATCGACAAGAATACCGTCTGATTAATTATATTATCTTCTGCCAAAACTGCCTTCATGCCCTGCAGGTTTGGTGTGTCGATAATTCGCGTTTTTGTGGATGAGACATTGCTCTGACGTTCTTTTTTTAATGGCAACTGAATCATAAAAGTAGAGCCTTTCCCCAACTCACTTTTTACTTGAATATCCCCACCCATCATATCAACCAAACTTTTTGTGATTGCCATACCGAGTCCGGTACCGCCATATTTTCTCGTGGTTGACCTGTCGGCTTGTTCAAATCGACTAAATAGGCTCAGTAAATAATCTTCCGACATACCAATACCGGTATCTGACACTGTTATTTCCAAGCTAGCATTTGATGATTGTCCTAGCGTAATGCTTACCTTACCTTGTTCTGTAAACTTGGCTGCGTTAGACACTAGGTTCAGCAGTATTTGTTTGAGCCGAACTGGATCGCCTTCCCAAAAAGGGTGATAGTTTTCTTTTCGGTTCACTTCCAATGTATTAGCCAATTCTTGTAGCTGTATTTGCACCGATTGTTCAATACTTTTTATTATCCTGTCTAAGTCAAATGGGGTGCTTTCTAAACTTAACTTTCCTGCTTCAATTTTTGAAAAATCCAAGATGTCGTTGATGATTGTCATGAGTGCACGCGAGGAAAATTCCGCATTAGCCAAAAACTCGCGGCTTTCTTCAGATTGTGGTTGTTGATTTAACAATTGCAGCGTGCCTAAAATTCCATTCATAGGGGTTCGTATTTCGTGACTCATATTTGCCAAAAACAGTGATTTTGCTGAACTTGCGTTATCCGCCGTCTTCTTTGCTATCGCTAGCTCTTTATTCTTTCTTTCTAACAAATTCAAGTTATGCAAAAGCTGCTCATTATTTTTACCCAGCGCGACTGTTTGTTCGTCAACCTTTTTGCTTAAGCGACGATTAAAGTATCTTTGCTGTGATGAGTAAATTACGGCAGCAACGAAAAGCACAAATAGTGCATATAGATAACGCTGGTCTAACTCGAAAGATGATGCTTCATAGTCAGTCAAAAAAAGCCCATCGATATTGGATTTCTTATCGACCATGCCTAAGTCACGATAGGTTTGTGCAATACTTTCAAAACGCTTGGGGAACACGGTGCCTATTTCAACAATTTTATGCTTAAGCATGTTGGCGGTTTCTTTTGCTTCCGCCAAGATAACTGCTCTGTCGGTTTCCACCTTATATTCATCAATCAATAAATCTGCTATTTCTTCTTGATTTTCCAACGCATAAATCCAGCCCTTAATTGAAGCTGAAACGAACTTTTTAACGCGTGGTAAATTTGATTCAACTTCGTTTTCTGTAGTAAAGATGAGGTCACCATAAAAGTCGACACCGTAGCTACTTGGGTCAATAATATTGATGTTTTGACCTTTTGCTGCATACTTTATCGGTTGGTTAGAGCGGTAGCCTGACATAACATCTGTGACGTCGTTAATTAAAGAATCATCGTCAAAGTTATGCTCAACATAGGTGTAATCAGAGGTGCCGATACCATACATTTCTAATATAGCTAGCAACGGTGCATCATCAACGCTACGTTGAAACATAATGCGCTTTCCAGCTAAGTCATATGGGTTTGTGATTGCTTTGTCTGCTAAAGACAGAAAGATTAAAGGACTGGCTTGGTAGATGGTACTGGCTATTACAACTGGTTTTCCTTCCATACGTTGCACAACAATACTGGAATCGGCTATGCCATAACTTGCAATGCCATTGATGACATCATCTATTGCTGATGTAGACCGGTCACGTTCACGAATTTCTACATCTAGCCCAACATCACGATAATAACCCTGTTGTTTTGCCGCATAATACCCAGCAAACTGAAATTGATGAAACCACTTTAGTTGTAAGACCACCTTTTCCTGCCCCAAGGACGGAGCAGAACAAAACAAAATCAAAAGGCAAACCAAACATCTCTTCAACACTGAGTCCATTTATAATCAACAAGCAAAAGCAAATAACAAGGGGGCAGGTTTCTTGAACCATAACAAGGGGCCGGGTTCGTTGAACCGCAAAACTCAGGGCATAGCTTAGCGATATATTCTCAAGAATTCATCAATTCATTCTATGGTGATTTCGTCAATCGAGCGATTACCGCTTGATTAGCATCATTAACGCCCTCCATGAGACCCTTTACGAAGAACACTGAATTGTCATGTTCAGCAGGTAGAGTAGATAAACGTGTTTCAAGTACAGCAAGAATGTTTCCTACACCTTCGCAGACGTCTCTACTGTTGAGTTCTTGACACTCCAACTGCAGCTGCATTGCAATCACTACAACTTCATTAATATCTTTGGAGGCGAGCCTCTCAGCAACAGCATTCGACTCATTGTTCTGGTGCTCAACCGCAGCGTAAGAAGGTACTATGCCGCCTGCAAATAATAAAGCGCAAGTTAGTAAGAGAAGTTTCATCGCCATGTCCAATAAGGTAATCAGAGTAATGATCTTATCGGCTACTTCTGTAGAAGCTGTAACATAAATAACAAGGGGCCAGGTTCGTTGAACGAGGCTATCAAAGAACCTGGCCCCTTGTTGTTTGTGGTTATTTCAAGGAACCTGGCCCCTTGGTTTCTTTGGTTCTGTTAAGGAGTTGTTTGCTATTTTATTCGTCCAGAGTGCGCCTAGCATTGCGAGTATGAAGCCGGGGATAGCTATTAGCTTTGGTACTTCGTCGGCAACCAGCCACGCCACAAGTGCACCAACCGCGGGCACCATAAACATAATCGAAGCCACTTTAGCGATCGAACCCTGTCTTACCATGGTGAACATCAAAAGGATGCCCACAATGGAATTGCCAAATATCAAAAATGCCATCGCTCCCCAGAAAGGCAGCGCATTTTCAAACACAAGCCCTTCAAAGGCAAATGCGAATGGTATAGAAATGGCAGAAGCAAAGGCATATTGCACCCACGTGGCGACAATCGGATGTACACCCAATTTACGCTGTTTTTCAATTACCTGACCTATAGATAGACCAACAACGGCTGTAAATCCAAGAATGGCGCCTAACACGTAACCCTCATTTCCTTGCATATTTACGCCAATAATTAACGTTGCCCCCAAAAGTCCTAGCGTCAGACTAGCCCACACATTCCAAGCAGGTATTTTTCGAGCAAGCAGCGCGCTTGCTATAATCACTAATACCGGCTGCGAAGCCGCAAACAAGGCCATAATGCTCGCACTTGCTCCCAACTTCATGCCCACATAAATACTCCCAAAATGGCCTATGTGCAGAAACAGTCCTGTTCCCATAAGGGCGTACGATTTTCGAAAATTGGGAATGGGCAAACGCAATAATATAACTAGCGGCGTGAGCGCTAAAAACGCACCTGCGAAGCGAAAAGCCAGCAAATTCAGGGGCTCCGTGTATACCAGCGCAAGTTTTCCCATAGCATAACCTGCACTCCAAACGAGCAAAAATAGGACAGGATAAAAAGGTTTGAGTATTGAGAGCACAAGCGTCTTGCCGACAAGAATTAGTGTGTTGATGCTAGCATGCAATTAAATATCGTCAAATCCAACTGAAGTCGCATATCCCTAATTTCAACTTTGCATTATTGTTATCCATAGGTCAAGACGCTAGCCGAAGTTCTCAGGCCGTCATAGACAACAATTTAAGAAGGTAAACAGTTATGTCTTATGCAACAGAATATCAAGCATCAATTGACGCTCCAGAAGCGTTTTGGGCTGACAAAGCGAAACAGCTACCTTGGTTTAAAGCACCCAAAAAAATATTGTCTGATGACGAAAACGGTATTAAACGGTGGTTTGCCGACGGTGAGATGAATACTTGCTACATGGCACTAGATCATCATGTTGCTGAAGGCCGAGGCGACCAAGCCGCTCTTATCTATGATTCGCCTGTTACTGACACAAAAATGCAGCTTACTTACAACGAATTACTCGACAAAGTCTCGCGCTTTGCTGGTTTGTTGCAAGCCAATGGCGTTAGCAAAGGCGATCGCGTTGTCGTCTACATGCCAATGATCAGCGAGGCCGTTATAGCGATGTTAGCCGCAGCTCGAATCGGTGCGGTGCATTCAGTCGTATTTGGTGGATTTTCCGCTCACGAGCTAGCTGTGCGCATTGATGATGCTCAACCCAAGATGTTAATTACAGCATCATGCGGCATCGAAATAAACCGCATCATCGAATACAAGCCCATGATCGATAAGGCCATTGAACTCGCCGCTTATAAACCAGCAAAAGTTGTCTTGTTGCAACGCAAGCAGTGTATTGCGAACATGCAGGAAGGTCGCGACATTGATTGGGCTGAAGCCATGAAAACGGCACAACCGGCTGAGTGCGTAAGCGTTAGCGGAACAGATCCTTTATACGTGCTGTACACATCAGGAACCACCGGCAAACCTAAAGGCGTGGTACGCGACAATGGTGGACATGCCGTTGCTTTAAATTACTCAATGTCTGCCGTCTATAATATGCAGCCCGGCGATGTATTCTGGGCGGCATCAGATGTGGGCTGGGTAGTTGGCCACTCCTACATTGTATATGCCCCACTATTACACGGTTGCACAACAATAGTTTATGAAGGTAAGCCGGTAAGAACTCCTGATGCCGGTTCGTTTTGGCGCGTTATTGAAGAGTATAAAGTAAAAGCCATTTTTGCCGCACCTACAGCGTTTAGAGCCATTCGTAAAGAAGATCCGGAAGCTCAATTACTCGAAAAATATGACCTATCCTGTTTAGAAAGTGTGTTTATGGCCGGTGAGCGGCTCGATCCGCCAACCTACGAATGGACGAAAGAAAAAACCGGAAAACCCGTTATTGATCATTGGTGGCAAACCGAAACCGGTTGGGCCATTGCTTCAAACTTAATTGGTATTGAAACATTACCGACTAAGCCAGGCTCGGCAACCAAACCTGTTCCTGGTTTTAACATACAGATACTTGATGCTCTCGGGCACCCGGTTCCGCCAAATACGCAAGGCGCGATTGCAATAAAGTTACCTTTACCACCAAGCTGCCTCGCCACTATTTGGGGTGATTTTGACCGCTTTGCTTCCGGTTATCTGAGCGAATACCCAGGCTACTACTGCTCTGGAGATGGCGGATACATAGACGAAGATGGCTACCTATTCGTCATGGGTCGCACCGACGATGTCATTAACGTTGCGGGCCATCGCTTATCGACGGGTGAAATGGAAGAAATTTTAGCTGCCCATGATGCTGTAGCCGAGTGCACCGTCATTGGCGTTTACGATAGCCTTAAAGGCCAAGTTCCTGTGGGTTTAGTTCTGTTAAAAGATGGCTCCAAGATAAGTGATGCCGACTTACAGACGGAGTTAGTTGCCATGGTTCGTAACGAAATAGGTGCGGTAGCATGTTTGAAGCAAGTACTCGTTGTGCCTCGTTTACCGAAAACACGTTCGGGCAAAATATTACGCAAATTGCTGCGTCAGATAGCAGAGGATCAGACCTTCGTTGTGCCTTCCACTATAGATGATCCAGCAAGTATTGATGAGATTAAGGCGATCATGCAAGATAACGATCTGGTGAAACCATCGGTGAATTGTTAGCTGTATTTACGTCACACATAAATTTATTAAACTGGCTTTAGATTAGTGAGTAAGTTCTGCTGTCTCATTAATCTCGTGCCAAGCTTTCCTGCATTGCATGAAAAAAGGCACGTTGGATTTATACTTTGCCATTTTTTTATAACGCAATAAAACTGTCATACAATTAAAATACACTTTCTATTATTCCTGCTACAAATAGCAATGAGTCTGTCGATATAAATCTAGTCGAAAAACGAAATCAGCCGAAGCCAAACTATTTCTGACAGTGTTGAAACTGATTACCCTAAAAGGCACCCGCAAATACATGCTGAATACCACCACTTCAAAATTTAAGACGCTCAAAACCAAAATTTTGGCGCTTATTACCATAGCGCTTCTGATTATCGGTGTTATTGCCGTTATTTCTAATGTCATGCTCTCATCACAAATAAATCGGTATCAGAAACTCATAGAAGTAGAAAACAGCGCAGCTTCACAAATTGGGGCTGTGAATTTACAGTTTAAAACGCAAGTTCAGGAATGGAAAAACGTATTGCTTCGTGGTCATCAAGCGGAAGATCGAGAGAAATATTGGGCTAAATTTGTTCA
>ERZ651776.373-NODE-373-length-65037-cov-12.217411_pt1 | contig 65037 bp, 60 predicted proteins | sample MGYA00514761_ERZ651776 | MGnify/ENA metagenome assembly ERZ651776
CAGCGCAGGCGAAATATCCGCAGGCATAATATGATCGCTCGCGCCCTGGGTGTAGCGATGATGGAAGTCATACCAGCTATTGCCTGGGGTTATGATCTCAATCACGGGAAAGGCGTCGAGGCCGCTTGCGTGTTCTAAAATACCAACCGTCATTTCCCGTCCATTAATGCGTTTCTCAATCAAGAGCTGGTCGTCGTACTCGAACGCCAAAGCCACCGCTTCAGCCAGGTCCTCTGCGTTGGAAACCCGGGTGACGCCGAGGGCGCTACCTTGCCTGACCGGTTTCACGACGAGCTGGGCCCCGAGCGACGCAACGAGTTCCGTTAACTGTGCGGGCTCAAAGGTTTGCCGGCTTAGGATGCCGTGTTGAGCAAGGGGAACAGCGGTGTTGGACAATAAGCCTTTGGCGGCAATCTTATCCATTGCAACCGCACTACCGTGGACGTCTGAGCCGACATAGGGAATGCCCAATATCTCGAGCAGCCCCTGAACCGTGCCGTCTTCGCCTGGCGGCCCATGCAAAACGGGGAATACAACATCCGGCTGAAAGGCTTGTAGGGCCGTTACAGCCGATGCATTGAGCTCAATATTGACGAGGTTTGGATAGTGCGGGACAAGGGCTGCCAAAACGCTTTTGGCGCTAACCCTTGAGACGCTCGCCTCTTGAGAGACGCCGCCACTCAATAGCGCAACCTTTAGCTGCTGAGTCGCTGCTACGGACATCCTGCCCTCGCATGCTCTACTTCAGTGCAAACAATTTTTCCGGCTCGCGCTTGCTGGCAATCCTTTGGGACTGAGCTTGGGGCCGTTAAAATAAACAGCTGACGGCCATTGTCGCCGCCCAACATACAAGCGAAGGCTTCATCTTCGACCTTGATCCGATCCGTTACCTCGCCGCCCGCGATGACGCGTAAGCATTCTTGGCTTGTGGGGGACGCGACCCAGATGCCGCCAGCCGTATCCAGACAAATGCCATCGGGCACCGCGCCATCAAGTTGGGCCCAGACGCGCCGGTTTGAGAGCTGGCCATCGGGTTCAATATCGAAGGCGGTCAGACACGCAGCGAACGTCTCAGCAACGATCAAGGTGCGGCCATCGGGCGTGATGACACTACCATTCGGGAAAAATAGATCACTGGCCGCGACTTCGGCTTGATGTTGCCCCCGAACCAAAATCAATTCAGTCGTGGTCATAGCATCGCCTGCATGCAGATCGAAGCCGAAATTACCCACCCAACAGCGACCGAGTGCGTCGACGACCATATCGTTACAATCATGTTTTGCCAGCGGTGACAGGTCACACCAAAGCTCGAGGCCGTGCGCGTTCTGAACCAAAATGGATCGGTCGCGCATGGACACGATGAGCAATCGGCCATCCGGTAACCAGCCCAGTCCAGAGGGCTGCTGTGGTACTTCGGCAACCACGGTTTTGCGGCCGTCAGCATCGATCCGGCACACCACGTGGTCGTGCATATCAGAAAACCAAAGCGCTCCGTCATGCCAGCGTGGGCCTTCGGCAAAGCACAGATCAGTGGTGATTGTTCTCAGCGCCATGATGTGATTCCTTGCAGGGGTGAGACAAGATTATCATTTACCTGCATTGGGTCCCAGTACAAACCCAGTTCTGAGCGTGGATCGTGCGAAGCACCGTCTCTGGTGGCAGGCGTCGCCTTGAAAACGTGATGTTTGCGCGCGAACCCAACGGCCTGGTGGCGGCCAAACTAGTGCAGCGCGTCTTTTGGGCTGGCTTTGGCGCTACCCAGTCAAGGCGTAGCCTCTGTCAGAAACGCTTTGAGGGCGCTCTCATTGAACGGCCAGCCGAGTTCTTCCAATGAGCCTGTCCGAGTGACGACGGGGATGCGGATGCCGTAGCGCGCGACGAGTTCGTCTGACTCGGCGATTTCGACCGACTCGATTACGAGATCCAGTTCAGCGTGCAGCGCATTTAAGAGCGCTAACGCTTGTTCGCAGAGATGGCAGCCGAGGGTGGTGTAAAGCTGAACGGTGATCATAGTTTAAAAAATGCCTGGGCCGTCTGGGTGGTTTCAGCCGCGATTTGTGCGGCGGGTTTGTCTAATAGTGCTGCAACGAAACGACAAACTTCAACCAAATGTTCGGGTTCGCACCGGCGATGTTTCGGTTTGGGTTTTAATGATCTGGGCAGCAGGTAGGGCGCATCGGTCTCAATCATTAGGCGATTGCTGGGGATATCACGGATCAGACTGTGCAAGTGGCTGCCCCGGCGCTCATCGCAGATCCAGCCCGTGATGCCAATATGACAATCCAAGTCAAGGTAGCGCGATAGCGCGTGGGCATTACCGGTAAAGCAATGCACCACGACAGAATTGATCCGGTCACGATATTTCGTGAGGATTGCGGTGAAGTCATCGGCTGCGTCTCGCTCGTGCAGAAATAAGGGCTTACCCACTTCCACTGCGAGGGCTAATTGCGCCTCGAAGGCCCGGCGCTGCTGGTCCCTCGGCGTAAAATCGCGAAAATAATCGAGCCCCGTTTCGCCGATGGCCACGACCCTTGGGCTTTCTGCGAGCGCTGCAAGCAGTTGAAGCGTGTCATCATTAATCTCCTCGGCATGATGCGGGTGAACGCCAACCGTTGCGAAGAGGCTTTCGAACTGCTCGGATAACGCAACCGCCTGTTTTGATCCCTCAAGACTGGCGCCTGTCACCGCCATCTGAAGCACACCCGCCGTTTTGGCTCGCTCTAGTACAGCCTGCAGATCATCTTTAAAGTCGCTGTGAGTGAGGTTTGCGCCAATATCAAAAAGCATTATGGATTGCCCTCGGGGCGTGGCGCCGCACTGAGCGTGAAGCTTGCTGAGCCAGCTGCTGCGTTAAATACCGAGGGCCCAATGGGTAAGGGATCATTGGGACTGAACTGCTCAATTTCGTAAGGATACAGGAGTGGCTCGGGTAAACCATTGAGCTGAGCGTAAATGGCCGCATACAACAACACGGCTTTCACGTAGGCGCGGGTCTCAGCGAACGGAATGCCTTCGATAAAGGCGTCAATGGGCTGGGGATTGGTGTACCATTTTTTCGCTCGGCTGGGTCCCGCGTTGTAGGCCGCCAGGGCTAACACTCGATTGTCGTTGAAGCGCTGTAAGAGCTGACCCAGGTACGCGGTGCCGAGTTTGATATTGGTATCGGCTTGGGTCAGAACTAAATCCGTTGGACTATCTAGGTCTATCGATTTCGCAACGCTTTGCGCCGTTCGGGGCATCAGTTGCATCAAACCTTGGGCGCCCACGGGCGAGCGCGCCTCTGTCCAGAAACCACTTTCCCGCCGAGCGACGGCCATCGCAAGGGTTACCGGCACGCCTTGGGTTCGGGCAGCTTCTGTAAAACGCTCGGCATAAGGCCGTGGGAAGCGCTCAAGGACCTCGTCCCAAGCTTGCGCCTGGGCGAGCGTTGCAATCGCCATGTCATGCCAATGCCACTGACTTGCGAGTGCTGCCGCAATACGGAGCTCGGTGTTTGAAAAAGGTTTTATCAGTTGAAACCATTCACGGCGAGCCTCAAGGGTCTCACCTAAGGCGCGAAGCTCATAAATTCTCTGGGCGGTGGGCGCTGCTGCCAGATCCAGCAGTTTTTCAGGCGCGATGGTGGTGCTTTGGTCTGCCAAGCTGCCGGGGATCCCGAGCCAAAGGGCCGCGAGGTGCCCGTAGTAATCACGCTCGCTTGCGAGCCGCTCAAAACTGACCCGAGCCGATTCTCGGCCGCCGATGTCTTGGCTGCTAAGCTCCGCACGGGCCTGCCAGTATTGCCATCGTAAAGTGCCCTGCGCGGACGCAGGCAATTGACTAAGCGGCGTTGACAAGGCGTTGAATCGTCCTGCTTTGATCAGCTGGATAAGACTGGCCTCGATTAAATCGGGGTTGGTTCTCAGCGCGGCTGGGATCAAGGCATCGTTAACGGTCAGGTTGTCTTCTCGGATCAAGCGCAAGGCGGCAGCGTAGTCGTATTCAAGGGCTTGCGCGGGCGCGAGCCGCCCCGAGTCTTTCAGATCAGCAATGAGATGCAGCGCCTCAGCGGGACGCTTTTTAATGAGCATCTTCAGTGCGGAATCGGCCAGTGCTTGCTGTTCTGGGTCGTTGAAATCAACGGTTTCATAGCGATCTGCGCGAGTTGGCCGCTGCCTTAATCGGGTCAATTGGCGCGCTAACGTGCGCTGGTCCTCGGAGAGGGTTCGCTCAAGATAGGCCGCCAGTCGATCCTCACCCGCGAGAACCGCGAGCTCATAACGTTGCCAGGCTAGGGCCTGTGTCAAACCGCCAGCCCGGCGCCAGCGACTAAAGGCTTTATCGCAACGCTTTGGCTGCGAGCGGCCGTGCAGCCAAAGGGCCCGTGTTGCGGCCATGGCCGCTTGCGTCCGTTCGAGCGCCCAGAGCGCGCTGGCTCTAAAACATTGATTTTCAACGTCAGCATCTTCAGGTTGGTGGAAGCGTAAAAAGCTCTCTGAGCGGTCTTGATCGCGTCGATAATCTGCAAAGGCGCGACGGAGCTGTGCGCTGATCGGAAAATTAGGGTGGTTTTCGATAAAGGCTTGAACTGCTTCATCCGATGAATAGGGTCTTGCTAACAACGCTTCATACTCGATGTAGCTTCTTAAAGGATAATCGGTAAGGGACTCTAATAACGGTTTCAGCGCACTGAGCTTGCCCTTGCGTGCTATTTGCCTTGCCTCAAGAAATACCGCGCGTTGTCTGAAGCGTTGCATTTCGATCCCGAAGGTGACGGCGGCTTCTCTGGGTGGATTGGCCTTGGAGAGAAGGCTGGTGCTCGAGGAGAGGGCCAGCGCAATCAGCAAGCCTTTGTACAGCATTCCGGTCATAACGGGTCGCACTAAGTTGATCCAGGGCGGTTGCGGGTTTTAATCGCCCACTCGCACGGCTAATACGTCGCAGGGTGAGCCTTGTAGCACGCCGTTTGCGGTGGAGCCCAGAAGCAAGGCCAGGCCGTGACGACCGTGACTGCCAACAACGATGAGGTCAACGCCGAGTTCCTCCGCGAGGCTGTGGATCTCAGTCTCAGGTCGGCCGTACACCAAATGGCGGTTCTCGCTTGGAATATTTAAGGTCTGCGCGAATTCATCTAGCTGAATTTTAGCAGTCTCTTGTAATTGGTCTTGAATGGTAGAGAGGTCCATCGGAACATCCCCCCCGTAGGCAAGGCTTAAAGGTTCGATAACGTGGGTGCAGCTCAAGTCCGCATCGAAGGCCGTCCGCAACGCGCAGGCCTTTTCAGCCACGCTTCGGGCATCTTCCGTGAGATCTACAGCGATTAGAATGTGTTTAAATGCGGCTTGCATACTGAGTTCTCGCACAGACTTTAGGGAAACTTACCCGACTCCGTTGCAGCATACAATAGAAGGCTGTTCGATGAACCGGCTGGCAAAAAACAAACGCTAATAGGAGGCAGCGGACATGGTTTATCTGTTCATCGGATTGGTGTTGATCATGCTTATCGCGCCGATTGTGTCGATTCTTCCGGGCAAATCCCAAAAGCAGATTATGGCCGTTCGGCGCGCTGCGATGGCCAGGGGAATTTCGGTTGAGCTGACAACGATCGACGACCCCAACCCGAACCAAGATAAATATCGCACGAGTACGGGCCGAGCATTACCGCCAAAACTCCAGGTGGCGGCTTACAAAGGACTGAGCCGGATGAGTTCGAGCAATGTGGCCCTCGAGGCCTTCCAAGTTCAAAGGACGCCTGGTCAGGACCCTATGAGTCCGAATGCGTTTCACAGCATAACGCAGGCCCCATTGCCTGAGGCGAGTCGCACGTTTCTCGCGCAGTATGCGGGCGCGTTACCGACGACGGTTCAGCAGATTATTTGGGATGGACGGCAGCTAAATGTCTATTGGGTTGAACAGCCGGATCAGCAAATGGGTGAAAAAATCTTTACGTTTATTGAAGAGGGCCTACAATGCCTCGCTGAGTTTTCATCGATTTCTAAGACGGATTGAGCGGCAAAGGGTTGACAAGTCGGTTGCTCAGCGGGTGTAGTAAAAAGCAATTTCGGCCCGAGACGGTTAGCAAAACAACGGTTTAGATGATTTTAGTCCGGTCCAGAGGCTGAATAAGTTGGCCTAAGATTGGGTGGTTAGATCGTCAAAGGTAATGATTGCGCTAAACACGCGTCCTTTGATTCAGCGTAAAACACCGTGCAAAAGGTGCGCAGAAGGTAAAAGGTGCGCAGAAGGTTTGAATCAAGAGAGGTTGGCGCAGGTTGTTAACGCCCTGGTCATTGGTAAGGGCGCCCTTAAAGGGGAACGATGCGACAAGGCACATGAGACATTATTGATTAGGCATCGGCTCTAAGCGCTCAGGCTAAACCGCCATTGGATCGTATTATTAAAACGCACCGAGTTAGAGGTGCAGGGCAGGCCGCCAGGATGGCGCGTTTGAAACAAGGTTAAACGGTTGTGCCACAGATGGTGGCGCGCATTAAAGTGGTTATTTCATGGCAAAAGCACTCGTAATCGTCGAGTCGCCTGCAAAGGCGAAGACCATCAACAAGTATCTCGGAAACGACTTTATTGTGAAGTCGAGCGTCGGGCATATTAGAGACCTACCCGTCAGTGGCCAGGGCGCTGTTGTCGATGCGAAGGCTCGGGCTGCAGAGGCGGCTAAGACTCGAAAGTTATCGCCAGAAAAAAAGGTCGCACACAAAAAGGCTAAGGCCCGCCAGCAATTGATCAAACGGATGGGAATTGATCCGGATAACGATTGGAAAGCGAACTATCAAATCCTGCCGGGCAAAGAAAAGGTGGTGAGCGAGCTTCAGAAACTGGCGAAAACGGCGGATGAGATTTATCTTGCAACGGATATGGACCGGGAAGGCGAGGCCATCGCTTGGCATTTAAAAGAAGCGATTGGCGGTGATCCCAACCGGTATAAGCGAGTGGTATTTAACGAAATCACGGAAAAGGCCATTCAAGCGGCTTTTGAGCAACCGGGTGAAATTGATATCGATCGCGTGAATGCGCAACAAGCACGCCGGTTCCTCGATCGGGTGGTTGGCTACATGGTCAGCCCACTGCTGTGGAGTAAGATTGCTCGGGGTTTGTCCGCCGGGCGTGTGCAGTCGGTTGCCGTAAAGCTGTTGGTTGAGCGAGAGCGCGAAATCAGAGCATTTATCCCAGAAGAGTACTGGGACCTTTTTGCCAGTTTAGAAAATCCAGAAGGTGCGGCCAAGTTCCAGGTTGTTCGCAATCAGGGGGCACCCTTCAAGCCAACCAACCGGCAAGCGGTTGATGCAGTAATGGATGTTTTAAATGCGGGCGCTTTTGAAGTCGCTGCCCGCGAGGATAAGCCGACCCAAACGCGTCCTAACGCGCCGTTTATTACCTCGACGCTGCAACAAGCTGCGAGCACGCGCTTGGGGTTTGGGGTCAAGAAAACCATGATGATGGCCCAGCGACTTTATGAAGCAGGTTACATCACTTATATGCGGACGGACTCGACCAACTTAAGTAACGACGCCATTGAGAACTGTCGAGCGTTGATTGAACGAGACTACGGCCAAGCTTATTTACCGGCGGAACCTCGGCGCTACAGCAGTAAAGACGGCGCGCAGGAGGCTCATGAAGCGATTCGGCCATCAGATGTCGCAATCAAAGCAACCTTGCTGAACAATATGGAGCGCGATGCTGAGCGGCTCTATGAGTTGATCTGGCGGCAGTTTGTTGCGTGTCAAATGCCGAATGCCGATTACCTATCAACGGCGGTGACCGTTAATCGGGGCGAGGTTGAGTTGCGCGTGCGCGGCCGTATTCTGCGCTTTGATGGTTATACCCGAGTCCAGGCCTCGGCCGGTAAGAAAGAGGATGAGCCGGCGTTACCCGAATTTAAAATTGGTCAGAAGCTAACCTTACTCAACCTGGATCCAATCCAACATTTTACAAAACCAACGGCCCGCTTTGGTGAGGCTTCCTTGGTTCGTGAGCTCGAAAAACGCGGGATCGGAAGGCCTTCCACGTATGCGTCGATTATCACCACGATCCAAGATCGCGGTTATGTGTCCTTGCGCAACAAGCGTTTTTATGCGGAAAAAATTGGCGAGCTGGTGACCGACCGGCTGAATGAAAGCTTTACCAACCTTTTGGATTTTGGGTTTACAGCCAATCTTGAGGATGCGCTAGACCAAGTATCGAGCGGCGATCAAAACTGGAAAGAGACGCTCAACAATTTCTACTCAGATTTTTCAGAAAAACTGGAAAAAGCCTCTGATCAAGACGACGGGATGCGATCCAATCAGCCGTCGATTATTGGCAAGCCTTGCCCGCTTTGTGAGCGCCCGATGAATGTCCGGACAGCCAGTACCGGCGTGTTTTTAGGCTGCTCGGGTTATGACCTGCCGCCAAAGGAGCGCTGCAAACAGACGATTAATTTGATCCCGGGCGATGAGGTGGTGAGCGCGACCGGCGATGACGAGGAAGAGTCCAGAATCTTGCTGAAGAAGCGCCGCTGTCAAGCCTGTCAGACCGCCATGACCGAATATTTGATCGACAAAAATACGAAACTCTATCTGTGCGGCAACAATCCAGATTGTAGTACCTTTGAGTTTGAGGCGGGCGAATACAAAATTCGCGGTTATGAGGGCCCGACCGTCGAGTGCGATAAGTGCAGTGCGGAAATGCAGCTCAAAACGGGACGCTTCGGTAAATATTTTGGCTGCACTGGCGAAGACTGTAAAAATACGCGGAAACTGCTGCGCAACGGTGAAGCCGCGCCCCCCAAGATGGACCCAGTTGCGATGCCGGAGCTGGCGTGTGAAAAAGTAGAAGACCATTATTTGTTGCGCGATGGCGCCGCAGGTTTGTTCTTGGCCGCCAGTCAGTTCCCTAAAAACCGGGAAACCCGAGCGCCGTATTTAGACGAGCTGTTGCCGCATCAAAATGAAATTGACCCGAAATATCAATTCCTGATGCGGGCGCCGGTTAAGGATCCGGATGACCGCCGAGCGCTGGTGAAGTTTGGCAGGCAAACCAAAGAACACTATTTAGCGACTGAAATTGAAAAGGGAAAAGCGTCTGGCTGGCGAGCAGACTTTGATGAAACCAAAGGCGTATGGGTCGAAACCCTAGCGCCGGCCCCTCAGAAAGCAAAGCCTGCCAAGAAAAAGGCGGCGGTAAAGAAAAAAGCGACGGCGAAAAAGAAGGTGGCTGCCAAGAAAAAGGCGCCCGCCAAGCCAAAAGCGACCTAATGGTGATTGATGTGCTTGTCGACTCGGGCAGATCACCGACTTCTTATCTTGCAGCGGCTCGCTTTAAGCGACGCAAAGGGGACATAACCCGCATGCGAGCGGTCCCCTATAGCAGCTAGATAGCACCTAGTGCCTGATCACGCCGACGGCCAAACCTTCGATGGCGAATTGGCAGGTCCTCAAATCAACTTCAATGGGCTGATAGTCTTGGTTTTCAGGTAGGAGGGTTATCTGATGGCTCTGCTTGCCTTTTTGAAAACGCTTAACCGTGACTTCATCATCAATTCGCGCGACCACTATGTCGCCGGCTTTGGCTGTTTGGGTGCTGTGCACGGCTAATAAATCGCCATCTAAAATGCCGCAATCGATCATACTGTCGCCTCGAACCACCAGCATATAATCCGCAGTCGGACTGAAAAAGCTGGCCGGAATCTCACAATGATCCTCGATGTGTTCTTGCGCCAAAATCGGATTACCCGCCGCGACCCGTCCAATGATCGGTAAACCCAGATTCTCCGGCAGTTTGATGCCTCGGGAAGTGCCTGGAATCATCTCGATCGCGCCTTTACGTGCGAGCGCCTTGAGGTGCTCCTCGGCAGCATTGGCGCTTTTGAATCCGAGCTTTCGCGCAATATCGGCTCGAGTCGGCGGATAGCCGGTTTCTTCTAAGTAGGATTTAATGAAGTCTAGGACCTCGCTTTGACGATGCGTGAGTTTGATCATAGTGTACTCGCTTGGGTCATGGTCCCCATGAAACGATGATTGCCCACCGTTTTGAGGTCTGTTTATTTATACAGCGCTGGAATTATATACAGTATAAGAATCCAAGCAAGGAAAATTTCTTGATTTGACCCCAACGTTGATTTCTAGAATTTCGGGGCTATAGTGTCGGGGCATAGGGTTTAGGAGGCAGTTTTGTTGAATTTCAAGTCAAATCAAAGCGCGGGCAAAAAGTCGCGGGTCAGGGGATTTCTAAAGCTCAGCCTGCCTTTGGTGCTGGCTTTGGCCCCAATCGGGGCGCTTAGCGACCAGCTCGTCTGGGTTTTGGGGAGCTTTTCAGACGCGGGCACCGCCCAACAGGTTGCGCGCGAGGTGCACGATCTCACGGGCCAGTCGGGGTATGTGCAAACAGCCGTGGTCAATGGACGAGCGGTCTATCGCGCGTTGATTGATCCAGGCGTCACGGATGATGCCCAAGCGCGGACAACGGCGTTACTCGGCGAAACGGCCTATAACCAGACTTGGGGTTTTGAGCTTGATACCGATGGCGAAAACGTGGCAAGGGTTGGCGCGGTTGTCATGAATCAGGCAGGGGTTGCGGCGGTCGCGCCGGGACTCGATCAGAAAAACAGGGAGCCGCGCCCCGTACAGGAAGCCGCGGATCTAACCGGCCGTCAAGCGCCGATGACGAAACAAGGCGACTCTGCTGGCCGTAATGAGGGTTTAAGCCGGCCATCCCCTCTCAGTGACGCCATGGGCGCCGGCTCGGACTATCATCCGATTCGGTTAAAATCGGATCGCTGATTACGAGATGCAAACAAGATTGAGGCAAGGTAGGGGAGCCGAATGAATACCTTAGAGGAGTTGGTGGCATTCTCGAGCGTCTGGCTGAGCGACCCGCTGGTTGCCAGCGTTTTCGGAATTGTTTTGGCAACGGCTTTTCTAAGTTACGCCAGTCGTCGAACGTTGCTCGTCTTAATGGCTCGAGTGACACAGACCCAAAACCCTTGGGACGATGCCTTGTTGAGAACCATCAGAACGCCCCTGAACGTTTTGATTTGGATTATTGGCTTGTCACTGGCGGCGGAGTTGGTTGCCGAGGCTCGAAGCCAGTCTCAGATTGAGATCATTGGGATTGTGCGTTATCTCGCTTTTATCGGACTGGTGACCCTGTTCCTCGCGCGCCTCATTCGGGAACTGGAAGCTGCCTACCTCAGTTCTGGCGGTGATGAAACGACGGTGACCGCCATCGCAAAGCTTGTGCGGATATCGGTTTTTATCACCGCTGCTTTGATGGCAATGCAAACCCTCGGTCTGAGCATCTCAGGGGTTTTGACCTTCGGTGGTATCGGTGGAATAGCCGTGGGCTTCGCGGCAAAAGATTTGCTGGCAAACTTTTTTGGTGGGCTAGTGATCTACCTGGATCGCCCGTTCAAAGTAGGCGATTGGATTCGAAGTCCGGACCGGGACATTGAGGGTACGGTGATTCGAATTGGCTGGCGCTTAACGGAAATCCGAACGTTCAGTCAGCGTCCTTTGTACATTCCCAACTCGATGTTCTCGACGATCTCGCTGGAAAACCCATCCAGAATGCTCAATCGCCGAATTTTTGAAACAATTGGGGTCCGCTATAGTGATTTGAGCAAGATGCAAGCGATTGTGGCGGATGTCCATGCGTTACTATCCAAACACGAAGACATTGACCAGGACAAAATCTTGATTGTTAATTTTGATGCGTTCAATGCTTCGAGCGTTGATTTTTTTATCTACACCTTTACCAAAACCATTAATTGGGTCGAGTATCATGGTGTGAAACAAAAAATCCTGCTGGAAATCGCAGACATCATTGCCGGGCATGGTGCGGAAATCGCCTTCCCGACGTCAACCATTCATCTCGAGACAGTTCAGCCTGAGTCTTAATGCCGGGTTGGACTTGTTTTTATTCATCCGACGAAAGGGTCCGTCATGCCTGAAATGCTATTTTATGAAAAGCCTGTGCCGCTCAGCAATATCACCCATGCTGACTGGAAATTAGATCGCTCGGAGCTTCGTTACGAGTTCGCCGACAAAATCAATTCTGTGGTACTCGCCGGTATTGAATTTGTTGAAGCCTCCAAAGACTACCCCATCGTGTTTGCCAAAGCCGGAGAGGAGGATGTGCCGGTCGCACTCCTTGGATTGCGCGCCACGGGAAACCTTTATCTGGACGCAAAAGGGCACTGGTTACCGGATCATTATGTCCCAGCATTTGTGCGGCGATATCCGTTTGTTTTGGCGGACGGGCCCGGCCCAGAGCCGGTTGTTTGTATCGATGAGGCTTATTCGGGCTTTAGCCAGACCCGGGGTGAACCCCTGTTTGAGAATGGCGAGACCCAGCCGATTTTGACAAAAGCAATGGAATTTCTGGGTGAGTTTCAGCGGCAGTTTGATCGCACCAAGCGGTTTGTTTCAGTGCTGAAAGCCAATGATCTGATGACGGAAGTTTCGGCCACCGTAAAAGATGAAAACGCCGCTGAGACCCATTTAAAAGGGTTGATGGTGGTTGACGAAAAGAAACTCTTGGGCCTGAGTGACGAGGTTGTGCTCAGTTTGTTTCGTTCGGGTGAACTCAGCTGGATCTACGCGCACCTCATGTCCATTAGTAATCTCAAGCGACTGACCCATCGAGCCGCAGCGCAATGACGCTTGCGGTCATTGGTGGGACGGGGTTTGGCGCCTTTGCAGGGTTGACCGAAACCAAAGACCACGTTGTTGAGACGGACTTTGGGCAGGCTGAGATTCAATCAGGGCGGCTTGCGGGGCAGGGGATTTTATTTTTACCCCGCCATGGCATGCCCGCCCGATTCCTACCTCATAAAATTAATTATCGGGCTAATTTAAAAGCACTGCAGATGCTCGGCGCCTCGCAGATATTGGCCGTGACGGCCGTTGGAACGGTGAGCGAAGACCTGAGCGTGCCGTGTTTGGTTGTGCCGGATCAAATCATTGATTACACCTATGGTCGAGCACTGACGTTTTTTGAAGATGAGATTCATCATATCGATTTTACCCACCCCTATGATGCGTTGTTCCGCGCACAACTGCTTGCAGCGGTTGCAAAAGTGGCGGCGAGTGATGCAGACGTGCAGGCGGTACTCTCTGGGGTTTATGGTTGTACTCAGGGTCCGCGCTTGGAAACCAAGGCAGAGGTTCGGCGATTGCGGAATGATGGCTGTAGCATTGTCGGAATGACGGCAATGCCGGAAGCGGCCCTGGCGCGCGAGCTTGGGCTGCCCTACGCGGGCATATCGGTGACCGTTAACCCAGGGGCTGGCATGGCTGAGCGCGATATTGCTTTAGCTGAAATTCATGAAGCAATGAACCAAGGACTTTCTTGGGTCAAATTGGTTTTGGCTGAACTCATATCAACACCCGCGGTTTAAGTCGCCGGTCACGCCGGCGTTAGGAAAAAGCCGAGTTCGTTTGCCTGGTGAGCATGGCTGAGATGATTACAGCGCGCGAGCCGCGTCAGCGGGCCGGATCTCTATAATAATGCCGAATTGCGGGTGATCAAGGTAATGCACCTCGTTGGAGCGTAACCTGCGTTGCTGCGCCATATGATAGCGATAACCTGGCTCATGATTTAGACCCCGCGTGGCCGCGAGCAGCAACGCAGGATAGGTCTCGGCCATCGGATGATCCTGAAAGGGGTCCTGCATCGATCCGGTTGCCTCAAATCGGGTTAACCAAAGATCTGTTTCCACATGCAAGAACCGACTGCGGCGGACCGACAAGGTGCCTTCCAATTCGAACTGGTCGCCAAACTGATCCCCACCCTGCAGCAGAATCGCCGTGCTTTGGGCATCGATCGGTTGGGTCCAGCTCTGATGCAGCAGCATTCGATAGTCTTTAGAGCGTCGAATCGATCGGGCTGCCCCCGCCAGATTTCTGTCCGCGTCCGCAACCGCCCGAAAGGCAAAGCTTTCTTGGGATAAAACGGCTTGAATGGCCAAAGTCTGTGGGTCGACAAGCGTATCTTTAATCGGCGCTAGCGAATCCTGCTGCAGGCCTTTAAGACGCTGCTGGGCGTGGGCTAGGACGAGGGCGCGGTACCGAGGGCCGTCTGCAAAGGGGGCGAATTTAAATATGGTGCTCGCAGCGGGGGGCACGGGCTGAATTGGGGACAGGTCTTTGGGCAGACCGCTCAATCCACCTGACTGGTCTAGATAGAGCGCTTGCTCGATCAGCATCGGTTGCGCCGCACTCATCTCATGGGGTGACACAGCGAAAAGTGGTTGCGGAAACGTGGGGCTCAGCACGCCCGAGGCAGGCGCATCAACCGGTGCATTCAGGCGTTTAAAGACAATGACTTCGACTTGATACCATCGTTCATCCTGCGGTTCTGAAGCGCTTGCGCCGAGGCTTCCCCCTAGACTGGCCAGAATCAAGGCCAGACGCAGTAGATTCTGGGTTAGTTGCGTCTTTGCGCGTGTAAAAAGGATGCAGCGCGATGACGCGCGCGGCGTTGCGCCAGGTGAGTCCGCGTCCTTAGGCTGCAAGAAATCGCTCCAATAAGTTTTCAATCAATTTAAACCGTTTTTCACGATCCTCTATTGTATCCACAATTGCGATCCGGTTGGCAGAGGCAAATTTATAGCGATGCGATTGCTTTTGTACCAATTCAATGACGCGTTCGGCCGGCACTTTGGTATTTTGAAGAAAATCTATTTTGCCGCCGCGCGGGCCCAGGTCAATTCGGTTGATGCCAAGGTCTGCTGCGATCAACTTGATTTCGGTGACGCGAAACAAGTTCTTCACGGGTTCTGGCAGCAGGCCAAAGCGATCGATCATCTCAACCTGTAGGGCGCGCAACGCATCGGTGGTTTTTGCATTCGAGATACGCTTGTACAGCACGAGTCGCATTTGAACATCCGGTAAATAGTCATCTGGAATTAAAGCAGGCAGATGCAACTTGATTTCGGTACTGTCTTCCCCATCGGTATCAAAGTTAATTTGTTTGCCGTTTTTAAAGGCGATGACGGCTCGGTCTAACATGTCCATGTAAAGGCCGAAACCAATGGCGGTCATGTTGCCGGTTTGGGATTCGCCTAAAAGCTCACCGGCGCCCCGGATCTCCATGTCATGGGTCGCCAGAATAAAGCCGGCGCCGAGGTCCTCGGCAGCAGCGATCGCCTCCAACCGCTTCTCGGCATCACTGGTGAGCGAGCCGCTTTCAGGCGTCAGTAGATAGGCGTAGGCTTGGTGATGGGATCGACCGACGCGGCCTCTTAGCTGATGGATTTGAGCCAGACCAAATTTGTCAGCACGGTCCATGATGATGGTGTTGGCATTGGGAATGTCGATACCGGTTTCAATGATGGTGGTGCAGACCAAAATATTGGCTCGCTGGTGATAAAAATCCGACATGACCTGCTCGAGCTCTTTTTCGCGCATTTGACCATGGCCGACAAGGACTCTCGCGGCTGGCACCAACTGCTTGAGTTCATCGGCGACCCGTTCGATGTCTTTCACCTCATTGTGAAGGTAATACACCTGACCGCCGCGCAGTAGCTCCCGTTGAATCGCTTCTTTAATAATGCCCAGTTCACGCGCACGGATAAACGTCTTAATCGACAGACGCCGGGCTGGGGGCGTCGCAATGATCGACAGATCCCGAAGCCCGGTCATCGATAGATTCAAGGTACGCGGGATCGGTGTTGCGGTCATTGCCAGCACATCGACGTCGGCGCGCATCGCTTTGATACGCTCTTTTTGACGAACGCCAAAGCGATGTTCTTCATCAATGATCAACAAACCCAAGTCTTTAAAACGAATTTGGTCTTGAATGAGGGCGTGGGTGCCAATGACGATATCAACCTGACCGGTTGCGAGTGCCGCAATCACTTGATCCTGCGCCTTGCGCGTTTTAAACCGGGAGATGCTCTCAATTCTGACCGGCCAGTCCGCAAATCGATCGCGGAAGGATTGCAGGTGCTGCTCTGCAAGGAGGGTCGTCGGCACCAAGATGGCAACCTGCTTTCCGCCTTGGATCGCGAGAAAAGCGGCGCGCATGGCGACTTCTGTTTTACCGAAACCGACATCGCCGCAGATCAAACGATCGGTTGGCTTTGGGTTGCAAAGATCCGCAATAACCGCCTCAATGGCGCTCATTTGGTCGGCGGTTTCCTCAAAAGGAAAGGCGCGAACAAACTGATCAAACTCGGCGTCCGGCATCGGAAACGCGAAGCCCAGCCTGGCCTCGCGTCGGGCATACAGTTCTAATAACTCGGCGGCGACATCTCGGATTTGTTCGGCGGCTTTTCGCTTTGCCTTTTGCCAGACATCGCTGCCCAATCGGTGCCAAGGGGCGAGGTCTTTGTCGGCGCCGGTATAGCGGGATATCAGATGTAAGTCGGATACCGGCACATACAGTTTGGCTTCATCTTGATATAAAAGTGTGAGAAATTCGTTGGTTTGGCCATCGATTTCGAGCGTGACCAACCCTTGGTAGCGTCCAACCCCATGCTCTAAATGCACAACTGGAGCGCCTTCCGATAGTTCGGTTAAGCTTCTAACGACCAGCTCTTCAGCTTGGTCGCGTTCTTTCTGCCGGCGCCGTGCCTGTAAAACGCGCTCGCCGAACAGCTGCGGCTCTGAGATTTGGATCACGCGGTGCTCTGGCAGGTACATGGATCGGTCAACGGGTGCGTGGCTAATGCAGAGTGGGGCGTCAGAGGTTAAAAAATCCAGCCAGGAACTCACCATTTTTGGGGCAAGGCCCGCGGTTCTCAGCAACTGATCAATCAGTTCTCGTCGGCCGGGCGTTTCGGCACTGATTAGGATGCGCGCGTCTTGCGTTGCAAGGTGCGTTCGCAACCGGTGAAACGGATCGGCCGCGCGATCTTCAATGCCAAGATCTGGCGCGGGCAGGGTGTCGAAGGTGCGCGCACCTTTTCGAAAGGTTTCCAGTCGATCAAGACGAGGAAAGGCCTTTAACAATCCCATGAGTTCATCTTCAGCGAGAAGTAAAGCCTCGGGCGGTAATATCGGTCGCTCAAGGTCATAACGCAGACTCTCATAGCGAGATTTTGCCGTCTCCCAATAGCTCTGGATGGGGTTGGCAATGGCTTCGGTGATCAGCAATAGATCCGCCGGTAGATAATTCAGGAGGGTTTCGGTTTCGGTATAAAATAGCGGCAGATAATACTCAATACCCGCCGGCGCTTGGCCCTGTGCGACGTCTTGGTACATTCGACAGTCTCGGGGATTGCCGCCAAATTGCTCGTGCCATTGATCTTGGAATAACCGGATGCCCTCTTTGGATAACGGAAACTCGCGAGCGGGCAGGGTATCAATGGCGTCGGTGATCCCCGTCGACAGCTGGGTTTCTGGATCAAAGGTTCGGATGGACTCGATCTCATCGTCAAACAGTTCAACCCGAAACGGATTTGCAGCCCCCATTGGAAATAGATCGAGCACCGAGCCCCGTACGGTGAACTCGCCGTGTTCAATCACCGTGTCGACGGCGCGATAGGCGCTAGCATGCAGTTGACGTCTTAACGTACTGAGGTCTAATCGTTGACCGGTTTGCAGCCGCAAATTATGGCCAAGTAAAAAGGCCCTGGGGGGTAATCTAAGGAGTAAAGTTGCGGCTGGCACAATGACCACAGCGCGATCAAGCGCTGCTCGACTGAGTAAGGCCAAACGATCCGATAAAATATCTTGATGCGGAGAGAAGCCGTCATAAATAAGGGTTTCATAGTCCGGAAAAATATCGATCGGGTAGGCGCCACCAGAGAAAAACGCCAGTTCCTGCTGAAGTCTTTGCGCACTTTGAGAATGCTCAGCGATGATTAGGATACATCGATTTTCAGCCAGGGCCGTTTCGTGAATGGCCAGCGCAAAAGCGGCGCCCTGCAGGCCATGCCACCGCCTAACATCCTCCGGTTGCTTGGGGATGTCCTCGGCTTGGATCAGGAATTGGGTTGCTGGATCGATCATGAAGAAAAAGACGCAAATAAAATTGAGATTCCAGCGGGAGTTTACGCGAAGACGGTGGCTTGCGCTTACTCGCATAGCAATTTTATTCGCGGCGTGCGCTTTGATTGCGCCGAAGCGCTGAGTCCTTATAATGGCGGCTGAGCGACGAAAGGGGTCCTACGCAAGACCAAATGTAAGGACTCGTTTTAGGGCGCGCGCGCAGGTTGACCCAAAATGCGGAACCGTTTCTGAGCGGCAGTGCTCTAAAAATAAGATGTCAAAACAAGATCTCAAAATAAGACTCAAAGATAAATTTAGGAGATGACCGTGGCCAAACCCGGACTCGACGAAGTATTTTCCGATTGGAAACAGCGTGAAGCGTTGGCGGAAGCGATGATTCCTTTGATAGGACAGCTCTATCGCCGCAACGTGGTCATTTATATTCACGGCGTGCCCCTGTTCAATCAATCCGTCATCGAAATGATGAAAGCCCATCGCCGAGTTAGGCAGATTGAAAAGAACGAGCTGTCTGAGTTCGAAACCCATCCCATGATTGCCGTCTTGGCAACGCTAGACCTGTCACCTGCGCATATCGATATTGGTAAGTTGGCTGGGGCGTATATGGCTGACCCGCAAGGCCTGACGGTTTCGGATTATGTGAAACAAGCTTGCGCCGAGATTATCGGGGTTGAAGCTCAAGTGACGCATGCTGCGAGGGATGTTGTGGTCTACGGCTTTGGGCGAATTGGCCGATTGGTCACACGGCTTTTGATCGAGAAAGCCGGCGGTGGCCAGAACCTGGTTCCCAAAGCGGTTGTTTTAAGGCCCCCTAAGGACCCGATAAAGGATTTAAGAAAGCGCGCGAGTCTGCTGCGCCGCGACTCGATTCACGGACCTTTTGCAGGCACGATTCGAGTTGATGCCGACAACCAAGTGCTCATTTGCAATGGCATGGCAATCAAGTTTATTTATGCCTCTGATCCCAGCGATATTGACTATCCGGCGCATGGCATCCAGGACGCGCTGATTATTGACAGTACCGGGGTCTGGCGCGATGAGGCGGGCTTGTCACAACATTTGCTCAGCCCGGGTACCGCGAAAGTGCTACTCACGACGTCCGGTAAGGGTGCTGTGAAAAACATTGTGTCTGGTGTTAATTCAAATTTAATTGAGGCAACCGATACACTCATTGGCGCCGCATCGTGTACGACCAACGCCATTGTCCCGGTATTAAAGGCGATTAATGATCGTTACACGATTGAGCATGGACATATGGAAACCGTGCATGCCTACACAGATGATCAGAACCTCCATGACAATACGCATTCAAAGGAACGCCGCGGTCGCAGTGCGCCCCTGAATATGGTGTTGACCGAATCCAATGCCACGAGCTCGGTGGGCAAACTCCTGCCAGAACTCGCGGGTAAGTTAACGGGGAATTCTATTCGAGTCCCGGTGCCGAATGTCTCGATGGCCATTCTTAACTTAACGGTTGAGACCGCAACGACTCGTGAGGAGGTTAGCGACTATCTGCGGGATGTGTCCCTCAATTCATCGATGCAACGGCAGATTGACTATACCGAGTCGAGCGAGGTGGTTTCGTCCGATTTTGTAGGCAATCGCCATGCAGGCATCATCGACTCCCACGCGACCATCGTGAATGGTCACCAAATGGTGCTGTACGTTTGGTATGACAATGAGTTTGGATATAGCTGTCAGGTTGTGCGTTGTGCCCAGAAAATGGCCGGTATCCGCTATCCCTTGATCCCAGCGCAACCTGGAAGCGCAGAATAACGGGTACTTCCAGGTCAGCGCGTTTCTTGGGTAGGCGCATAGACCGCTAGGGTAACGAGGGTCTTCATATCAATCTGGCTGGCCTGAGCCAGACCCACGAAAAGGTTTATTCAGCACGCCACTATGTTGGTCCGGCGCTTATGGATAGGCGCTTATGCATGGGTGCTGCCAAAATTCAACGAAAACACGGATGCCAAGGATACAAGTATGTCCAAACTATCGCCCCCTGAAGTTCGCGTGGCAACGTTGCAAGAGCGCGATTGGGTGCTGTCGACCATTGAGGTTGCCTTCATCAATGACCCCGTGATGCGCTTTTGTTGGCCCCGTGCCAAGGAATACCTGACAGGCATTCGGCACGTTGCGAATGCCATGGGGGGGAAGGCCTTTGACCATGGGAGTGCTTATTTGGCGCCCGGATTCTCAGGCGTTGCTTTGTGGGTGCCGCCGGGGGTTCACCCCGATCTGGAACCGATTGGCGCTTTGATGGTGGAGACCGTTGACGCGGCGTTGCATGAAGACCTATTCGGTATGCTGGGCGAGATGGCGCAGTTTCACCCCCAGGAAGACCATTGGTATCTGGCGCAGATCGGCGTCGATCCGTTCTTTCAGGGCCAAGGAGTCGGCGCAGCTTTGATGAAGCATGCGTTGGCGCGCTGCGACACGGATGGCACGCCCTGTTATCTCGAAAGCTCGAACCCCCGTAATATCAGCCTGTATGAGCGCTTCGGGTTTGAGCGAGTGGGCGAGATTCAAGTGGGACGTTCACCCATAATGACGCCGATGATCCGACCCGCGCAGGGCTAGGAAAAGTCCGTCGCGGCGGCTGAAAAGATTGCTCGCGGGTATCATGAACCACGTGTATTGGCGCAAAATCATCCGCCTTATCTAGATGGGCAGCCTACACCCGTCCAATTGGGAGCCAGCCTGTTTGGGTCGAAGGTTCTACGCATCATCGCATGCCCGGTTGAGGGCGCTTAGCCCCGAAAAATGGGTTCCGCGTCCACTCGGAGGTGACTTTTTGTTGTCATAATGCGACGAGGTCTTAAAGCGCTGATTCCGAGGTGGATTAATCAGATCCTAGTCTCTATAATTGCGGGCGCCAGAATGGCGACTTCGCTTGTCACAACCCGAAAATTAGCTGGGTTAAAGAACGCGGCAGAGGCTAGGCAATGAGAAGACGCTGATGCGCAATGGCTCAGTCTCAGCTTGATTGAAACAGTTCTGATAGGAAGGACATGATCAAAATTAAAAAAGGGCTCAACCTGCCCATCAGTGGTGCCCCCGAGCAGAGGATCGCGCAAGACTATCAGCCCAGCAAGGTTGCCATTCTCGGCGCGGATTTTCACGGTTTGAAGCCAACCTTGCAGGTTGCCGAAGGCGATCAGGTTCAAAAAGGCCAGGTGCTGTTTACCGACAAGAAAAACCAGCAAGTTCAGTACACCGCGCCCGCGTCAGGGGAAGTCGTGGCCATCAATCGGGGTGCGAAACGCGTTTTTGAATCGCTGGTGATCGCCGTAAATGATGCACCGGCCGTACAGTTTGCTCAGCACGCACTGGCTGATTTATCCGGTTTAGCGCGTAGTCTTGTTGTTGAGCAGTTGGTTGCGTCCGGTGAGTGGACAGCACTGCGAACGCGGCCGTTTAATAAAGTGCCTGCACCCAACACGGTCCCGCAAGCTATATTTGTGACGGCGATGGACAGTCGCCCCCATGCACCCAATGCGAATCTGGTGATTGCCGCAGACTCAGCAGCCTTCGATGCTGGCCTTGAAGTTGTGGCTCGACTCACCGAAGGCGCCACCTTTGTTTGTCTTGATGGCGAGGCGCCGGCGCCAAGCGTCGTGGGCACCGGAATTCGTATTGAGCGATTTGAAGGTCTTCATCCGGCCGGTCTGGTGGGCACTCATATTCATTATTTAGAACCCGTTCATGCCCTAAAAACGGTTTGGCACCTGCATTACCAGGACGTCATCGCGATCGGGCACCTGTTCTTGACAGGGGAAATCTACACCCAGCGCGTGATTTCCTTGGCAGGTCCAGCCGTCGCTAAACCGCAATTGGTTAAAACAGTGCGCGGTGCGGCATTGCAGGCGCTGACAGAGGCCGCGTTAAAACCCGGTAACCACCGCGTGATTAGCGGCTCGGTATTGGATGGTCGTACGGCGGAAGGCTCAGAAGCGTTTGTTGGCCGATTCCACCTGCAAGTCGCGGTTCTGTCAGAAGGCACTGACCGAGAGTTCCTTGGGTTTGTTGCCCCGGGAAGCGATAAGTTTTCGATCACGCGGTTGTTTACAGCTTGGCTTCTCGGCAAGAAAGAATTCGATCTCACCACCAGCACGGGTGGGAGCGAACGCTCGATGATTCCGCTGGGGTCGTTCGAGCGGTTAGCCGCACTCGACATTTTGCCAACGCAACTCTTAAGAGCCTTGTTGGTCGATGATGTCGAGAGCAGTATCGAGTTGGGATGCCTTGAGCTCGATGAGGAAGATTTGGCCTTGTTCACCTTCGCGTGCCCTGGCAAGTATGAATACGGGCCATATCTGAGACAGATGCTGACCAAATTGGAAGCCGACGGGTAAACACGCAATCAATTGCAATGCTCGCAAGTCTTGCGAGGGACACAGTTAAGAATAGGACGCTGGTATGTCGCTAAGAACGTTTATGGATGGCCTGGAGCCAAACTTCCACAAGGGTGGAAAGTACGAAAAGTATTACGCGATTTATGAAATGGTCGACACCATTTTTTACACGCCTGGTAAAACCACGGTTGGCCAATCCCATGTTCGCGATGCGGTTGATATGAAGCGCGTGATGACGACCGTTTGGTGGTGCGCTTTCTTCCCGATGCTCGTTGGCATGTATATGGTTGGGCATAACGCAACGGCTGCTATGCAAGAATTGGGTATTCCGGCCCTTGAAGGTTGGCGCGGCATGATCATATCCTTGATGGCAGGCTATGACCCGAACAGCCTGTGGGATTGTTTTGTCTATGGCGCAGTGTTTTATGTGCCCATTTACGCGGTGACGTTTGTTGTCGGTGGTTTGTGGGAAGTCTTGTTTGCCGTGAAACGGGGACACGAAGTCAACGAGGGCTTTTTTGTCACCAGCATCTTGTTCAGTCTCACGCTGCCCGCGACCATTCCTTTGTGGCAGGTTGCGATCGGCATTTCCTTTGGGGTGGTCGTCGGTAAAGAGATATTTGGCGGCACTGGTAAGAACTTCTTGAACCCGGCGCTCACGGGTCGCGCCTTTTTGTATTTTGCTTATCCCGCTCAAATCTCTGGCGACGCCGTTTGGACGGCTGTGGATGGTTACAGCGGCGCCACGGCGCTGAGTCTGGCCGCCGCAGGAGGGTTAGAAGGTGTGATGGCTTCTGGCATGACCTGGTGGGATGCTTTCTTAGGCAATATCCAAGGCTCGGTCGGAGAAGTCTCAACCCTTGCGATCTTTATCGGTGGCGCAGTTCTGCTCACGACAAGAGTTGCTTCTTGGCGCATTATGGCCGGCGTCTTCCTTGGCATGACGGCGACATCCTTGATGTTTAACTGGATTGGCTCGGATACGAATCCGATGTTTGCCTTGCCCTGGCACTGGCATCTGGTGCTGGGCGGCTTTGCCTTTGGCATGGTCTATATGGCAACGGATCCCGTCTCGGCCGCGATGACCAACACGGGCCGTTGGTGGTATGGGGCCTTGATCGGGGTGATGTGTGTCCTGATCCGCGTCGTGAATCCGGCTTTCCCGGAAGGCATGATGCTGGCGATCTTGTTTGCCAACTTGTTTGCTCCCCTATTCGATTGGTCGGTCGTTAGGGCTAATGTCAGAAGGAGACTTGCGCGTGTCTGAAGAAAATACGTCTAGCAATAAAGACTCTATCCAAAATGTGATTGTCATTGCCCTTGGGGTTTGTTTGTTTTGCGCGGTGGTGGTTGCGGGTTCGGCCGTGGCCTTGAAGGAACGCCGGGTTGAAAACAAGGCGCTCGATAAAAGCAAAAACGTTTTGATTGCAGCGGGCTTGTTCCAAGAGAATGTGACTCAGATGAGTGAGATCAATACCTTGTTCGAGCAGTTCGAGCAGCGGGTTGTTGATTTGCGCACCAAGCGACTGCTCACCGCCGATGAAGTCGCGGTTGTTGCTGCAGACAATCAGTTGAACTTTGGCCAGTATGATCAGCGTAAGGCAGCGAAAGATCCGAGTTTGTCGATGGCCCTAACGGATGCTCAGGACATGGCCTCAATTAATCGCCGCGAGCACTACGCGCTGATTTATTTGCTGCGATCCGAGGTCGGAATCGACCGAATCATATTGCCGGTCCATGGCTATGGTCTTTGGTCAACCTTGTACGGGTTTATTGCCCTAGAAGGCGATGGCAATACGGTGTCGGGCATTACCTTTTACGAGCACGCAGAAACGGCTGGGCTGGGCGGTGAAGTTGATAACCCGACTTGGAAGGCCAAGTGGCAGGGCAAGAGAATCTATGATGATCAGGGTCAGGTGGCGATGCGCGTCATGAAGGGCAGTGTCGACCCCAGCAGTGCTGAAGCAGATTATCAGGTCGATGGCCTGAGCGGTGCAACGCTCACCAGTCGAGGCGTTGAAAATATGATTGGGTATTGGTTGGGTGATGAAGGTTACGGCCCAATCCTTAAAAACTTTAATGGTTAAGATCTGACGAACGGAAATCAGTATGTCAAATGTAAAAGAAATTTTATTTGGGCCCCTTTTCAGCAACAACCCGATCGGTCTTCAGATTCTGGGTATTTGTTCGGCGCTGGCGGTGACCACCAAGATGAGCGTTGCGATCGTTATGTGTATTGCACTGACGGTGGTGACGGCCTTTTCGAATCTGTTTATCTCGATGATTCGCAATCGGATTCCGTCGAGTATCCGGATCATCGTGCAGATGACGATTATTGCCTCCCTCGTCATTGTCGTGGATCAAGTTCTGGGCGCTGTTGCTTATGATATCTCGAAGCAGCTCTCGGTCTTTGTGGGATTGATTATCACCAATTGTATTGTCATGGGGCGGGCCGAAGCCTTTGCCATGCAGAATCCGCCCGGGCTCAGTTTCTTAGACGGGATTGGCAATGGCTTGGGGTATAGCGTTGTGTTGATGAGTGTTGCGGCAATTCGAGAGTTGTTCGGATCAGGCAGCATGTTCGGGATTGAAATTCTGCCACTGGTCTCCCAAGGCGGCTGGTATACGCCGATGGGCATGATGCTATTGCCACCGAGCGCGTTCTTTATTATCGGTTTGCTGATCTGGGCGCTGCGGGTTTGGCGCAAAGAGCAGGTGGAAGCGGCAGAATTTAAGATCGGTCCGCACACCGCGATGTCACACAGCTAGGGGCCTGGGATATGGAATATTATTTAAGTTTATTCGTCCGGGCGATATTCATTGAGAATATCGCGTTGGTGTTCTTCCTAGGGATGTGTACCTTTATCGCAATCTCTAAGAAGATCGAAACGTCGTTAGGACTCGGGATCGCGGTCGTGGTTGTGCAAACCATTACGGTACCGGTCAATAATCTCATCTATCAGTTTCTGTTGGCCGATGGCGCCTTGGCTTGGGCTGGATTTCCCGAAGTTGACCTCAGCTTCTTAGGCTTACTCAGTTATATCGGCGTGATCGCCGCGATGGTACAAATCCTCGAGATGTTCCTCGATAAATACGTGCCAGCACTCTATAACTCGTTAGGCGTGTTCTTGCCGCTGATTACTGTGAACTGCGCCATCCTTGGCGGTAGTCTGTTTATGGTCAATCGTTCGTACAACTTCTCAGAAAGTATAGTGTACGGACTGGGATCCGGGGTCGGCTGGGCGATTGCGATTGTGGTTTTGGCGGGCATTCGCGAAAAGATGAAGTATAGCGATGTCCCAGAAGGCCTGCGAGGTCTTGGGATTACGTTTATCACTGTGGGTTTAATGTCGCTCGGCTTTATGTCGTTTGGCGGAATTTCCTTGTAAGCAAAGGGTGTATTGCAGTTTATGAATACGGAAATATTTCTTGGGGTCGGTATGTTCACCACCATTATCATGGCACTGGTTGCTGTGATCTTGTTGGCGAGAAAACAACTTGTTTCAACTGGGGCTGTGAGCATCTCGATTAATGATGATCCAGATCGAACCTTGTCCACAAATTCTGGGGGTAAGCTCCTGAATACGCTCGCCGATGCGGGGATCTTTTTGTCCTCAGCGTGTGGCGGCGGTGGAACCTGCGGTCAGTGTCGCTGTCGGGTGGTTGAGGGCGGCGGCTCCATGCTGTCAACGGAAGCGGGACACTTTACGCGTGGCGAGGCGAAAGAAGGTTGGCGCTTGAGCTGTCAGACAGCGGTCAAGCAAGACATGAAAATCGAGGTCCCGGCTGAATTCTTTGGCGTCAAGCGCTGGGAGTGCGAGGTGGTGTCGAACCACAACGTCGCGACCTTCATTAAAGAATTGGTTTTGAAGTTGCCGGAAGGAGAAGACGTCGATTTTCGGGCTGGGGGCTTCGTGCAGTTTGAAATTCCGCCCTACAAGATCGCCTACAAAGACATGATCATTGAAGAGGACTATCAGGGCGATTGGCAGAAGTTTGGCGTGTTTGACCATGTAGCAGAAGTTGATGAGCCGACGATTCGAGCCTATTCCATGGCGAACTACCCCGAAGAAAAGGGCATCATGAAGTTCAATATTCGAGTGGCCTCACCGCCACCCGGAACCGATTTTCCGCCAGGCCGGATGTCGAGTTACCTGTTTACCAAAAAGCCGGGTGAAACCGTTACGATATTCGGGCCTTACGGCGAATTTTTTGCCAAAGAAACCGATGCCGAGATGGTATTTGTTGGGGGTGGCGCGGGAATGGCGCCGATGCGGGCGCACATTTTTGATCAGTTGCTGCGTTTGAACACCAACCGAAAGATTACCTTTTGGTATGGCGGGCGGAATCAGCGCGAGCTGTTTTATGTCGAAGAGTTCGATCGTTTGGCAGCCGAACATGAGAATTTCACATGGCACATTGCATTGTCGGACCAAAACCTTGAAGGCTGGGATGGCTATACCGGATTCATTCACAATGTGCTGTTTGAAGAATACCTGAAAGACCATGCCGCGCCGGAAGACTGTGAATACTACATGTGTGGCCCGCCGATGATGAATCAAGCCGTGCTGAACCTGCTGGATGATTTGGGTGTCGAACGGGACAATATTTTCTTGGATGACTTTGGTGGCTAATACCAAATCACTGAGCGGTGCTCGTTGAATATCTTAAAGGCGCTTAGGCGCCTTTTTTTATGGCTGGGTTATCGTGCAGGCATTTTTTCTTCGGAGAGGGCATAACCCGCATCACTTGGGATGCACAGATAGGTGCCATCTTCGCGGGTTTCAGTCCAGGGCAGCACTGTTTTGATATCGTGATGAGTCGCCGCGCTGATGGCGGCTGAAACGGTGCCGCTTTCGCCCAGTAACTCGATGTTTAATCGGGTTGGGAAAATAATAGTATAAGTCCCTTCTTTTTCGCCGATTAAGGCGTTTTCTGGTGAAATCCAGATGGAGTCCACTGATTCGGTGCCATCGTGCACGGCGAGATGATCCGATGGTGCAACGGCAAGATAAAACCACGTATCAAAGCGTTTCGGCATCATAGAGGGGGTTACCCAATGCGCAAACGGAATGAGGACATCGCAGGCGAGTCGTAACTGCTCTTGCGCTAAAAAATCAGCAAAGCTGATGTCGCCAGCATGGATCTTCTCTCGATAATCGGAGAGTTGTGCCAAGCGGTCTCCGGAAATTAAGTCGGTTTGGCCCTGCGCGCGCGCGAGCAATACGCCGCACTCTTCAAACGCCTCACGGATCGCGCCAACCTGCATCGCAACTTGGTAGTCGGTGGCGCCAGCAACGCCGTCGCAATAGTCTTTAGCGAGTTGATCAGCGGCATCAATTTTTCCGCCTGGAAAAACCAGCGCGCCAGAGGCGAAATCGATTTGGTGGTGTCGCACGACCATGAAGACTTCAAGGCCCTGTTCGCCATCTCGAAGCATCAGAATCGTCGCGGCGGGTACGGGGGGCTTGTCATTCATCGTTGTCGTTCTCCTATAATGCGCCAGCCTTTGGGTTCGCTCTGAAGCCTCAAGACTTTGTTGCTAATTTCTCGATATCGATCAGATCGGTAGGATTGACGTAACTTCACATCTACCTGAGTCGGGGTGATGGGCGTAAACGACTCGTACGATAAATCGAGTTGGATGTAAGAGGGGATTAATATGCGCTCGCGCCGGTTCATTTCCCAGAGATTCCGGGATTCACCTTCGGCGAGCTCGAAGTCGTCGGAATAGAGGGATAAGTATTGATCCGGGTTTTGGGCCATCCAAGCGGCCGCCCATAAATCTAAAGTATTGGTGATTGCGCTAATAGCGTTGTTATCTAATGGCGCAAGCGTCATGGGTTCTGCTGCTGGGTTTAGGGTAGGCCTGATTTCGGCATCGGGCTTGATCAGGCGGCCCCGGTTGAAGTCGCCCTCGTAGGTTGTGCCATCGGGTAAGATCATCATGCCGGGTCCATGGCGCAAATTATCTTTGAAACTGCCAATAAATCGCGTGCCATCTTGCCAGTATATGGTGCCTTGCCCTTGTCGCATTTGGTCCTGGAGGCCGCCGACATAACGGGTGCCATCGGGCCAAGCCAGGGTTTGCGTACTGGGTTCCTCGGCTTGCACGACAGGGACAAAGCCAAAGGCAATGATGAGGGAGAAAAAAACTAGGTGCATGAGGTAAATCTCACTATTTAGTAAGCAGACTAACACTGCTTCTTGGTCAACGAAAAGCACCGAGCACAATCGGCCCCAATGTCGTTTAAGGCGTCCTGATCAGAATGCGTTGTTCGACAGCGTACTGAAGGACCCGATTGGGTTCTATAATGAAGGGCCCATCGCGTTCAACGGTCATTCGGCAGTCGGTAAGGTTAGCCAGATCGTGCGTGCGGTCGCCATCATAGGCTAGGATCCCCTCGCCAGAAAGAGAAACCCCCGAGCCAAAGGGGACCGCTTCATGGTGCTGCACACAGACGTCTTGCCACAGTCCGGGCGAAATGGGCACTCTAACGCGACAGACCGCCGGTATGCCGCATTGCACTAAAACCCCAAAGTCATCCAAATGCCCGCTGGGTCTTAAGTATCCACCGATGGGGGAGAGTCCGACCGAGGCCGGTTCCGCGCGGGTTAACAGGAGTGTGCCAAGGCGGTCGCCTTGGAATGGTAGCAGAGAGCCTAAGCTGTCGTTGTGCAAAACAACCGCATCAATGAGCGCGATATCATGAATCTTTGTTTGGTGCGACACAGCGCGTATGTGGATCCGCTTACAACGGTTTGTGATGGCTTCTTTGGTTATCTGCCCTGATGCAATAAGGCCCGCTGCTGCGCCGGCTAAGGAGGCTTCAATCATCATGGGGAAAACATTATTTGTCCCCGTTGAAAGCGGCATGAGCGCGCAGTCAGGGTACCGCCGGGAAACGATGCGATTGGTGCCATCGCCGCCGAGCACGATAAAGGTTCGGCAGCCGGCTGCCCACATAAGGTCGATCATGGTCTCGGTATCGCGCGCGGTATGGGTTAGGGCAAAAGAGAGTATTTCCACCTGATCCCTTTGGGGCAGATTTTCGACCGCACGTTCATTAATGCGAAACGGTTCTTGAGCCAAAAATATACGCTGAACACCATTTTCGAGCGCCGCGAGAACCAATCGCGTGACCTGCTGTTGCTTTTCGTGATGGGCACTGGTGCTGGCCCGGGCGGCGACCCGTCTAACATCGCGGCCAGACATCGGATTGACGACGATGCCGAGGTACCCAGTCGATGGTTCGCTCAACGCGCGAAGACCCAATCGGTTTCACTGCTAAGGCTCGGTTGGTATTGGTAACCATCGGTATCGAAGGTTTTGAGGTGTTCAGGTTGCTTAATACGCTGCTTGATGACGAAATTTGCCATGGCGCCCCGCGCACGCTTTGCAAAGAAGCTAATAATTTTAAGTCGACCATTGCTCGTATCTTTGAAAACGGGATTAATGATTCGAACTTGACCGAGGGCCGGCACATCAACGGCCTTGAAGTATTCATTCGACGCAAGGTTAATGAGTACGGGTTTCGTTTGGCCATCAAGGTCCTCGAGGAGCTTTTTTGCCAGCGCCGCTTGCCAAAAATCGTACAGATCAGCACCGCGTTGATTACTGAGCCGGGTGCCCATTTCTAATCGATAAGGTTTGATCAGGTCCAGGGGTTTGAGCAAACCGTAAAGTCCGGACAACATCCTCAGATGCTTTTGTGCGAATCGAATATCTTGCGTGGAAAATGTATCCGCTTCTAACCCTTGATAAACATCTCCCCGGAATGCAAACAAAGACTGCTTTAAAGCGCCCCGAGCAGGCGTCCAAGTTTGGAAGCGTTCATGGTTAAGTGCCGCAAGCTTTGGACTGATTTTCATCATGCTGGCGAGGTCTTGCTGGGATTTCGTTTTCATCAATTTGGCGAGGGTAGATGCCTCTCGCAGCAAAACGGGTTTCGAGGTCTCGGTGGTCGGCGCTGGTGTATCAAAATCGAGCGTCTTAGCAGGGGATAGGAGCATCAACATGGGCAGTCAGAATCAGGGTCGTCAGTGTAGGGTTATCTTATCGCACGAAGTCGCGTTTGGCATGGGTTTCTTGAATTGCCGGCGATGGAAGATCGATTGTGAGCTTTACCGGGGCCGCCGCGATCTAGGGTTGGACAAAAGTGTCGACCCCTGAGGACAGGCAGCGAAGGCCCTCAAGGCGAATTAAAGGTTAGGTCTCAGGCTGCTCGGAGCTCGAGACCAAGAATTAGGGGGGCTAACTCCAACAGACGGGTTTAAGGGCGTTCATGCCGCTGGAAGTGGGCTATCGAGCTTGTTCAGGCATTGATCTCGTTCCAAATGAGTTAGCGATGGGATGGGTCTTCGTTCCAGTAGGCTACCAATATTGATAGGACCTTTAGTCGAGTATGATCCGCAGCACAGATTGAGTTGAATAAATTCAAGAAAGGCCTAGAATTCCTAAAATATGCTGTCTGATGAAGGGTGCGTGCCGTCTTAAAGGCAGGGGCAGCATAGTCAGGTAGCTCAGAAAGTGTCATTGGTCCTTGGGGTATGATGGCCACCTGACAATATTAAAATAGACTAAATGGTGCTAAAAGACGCTAAAAGATGCCGTAAGATGTCCAAGGCATAAACGCCAAAAGGCGTTGAATGAGGTTGCAATTAAATATTTGAGTCCAAACACAAGGGGCTTAGATAATCCTTAAAATAATAGGAGCATGTTCGAATGGTTAAACAACACGACGGGTCAAAAAGTGGTCTAGATGTGAAGCAGATGGTGTTAGCGGCGCTGTTGATGTTTGGCTTCATAGGGGTGGCCAGTGCGGAGGCGCCGCGAAGCCCGGTTGGCAAATTAATGGATCCAAACGGCGCTGTAGAATACAGTCGTGACGGCGAAAAGTGGCGCCCGGTGACACGTGCCAAATATTTGTTTTCCGGGTATCACGTTAGAACCGGTGACGATGGATCGGGCAACTTCATTAACCAAGAATCCGGGTTAGCGCAAAGTTTAAGCGCGAACGTGACGGCGATGGTCGGTGATGCTGGGTTGGAAGTTTCTGCCGGTGAGGTGTCGGATCCGTTTAGCAGTGATGCGGGTCTGATGGATGGCTTAGCCAATAAGTTTGCGTCGGCCCAGCGGTACACCACGGTCCGTCGTGCTGTCAAGAAGCCGGGCGAGCCCGATTGCGAAGTAAAGGTTCGCTTAGCGCGTGAAATTACCGTTTCAGAAGGCTTTGCCGATTTGGTATGGGAAAAAGCCTGTCCTGACAATACCTTCGTGATTGTTTTAGGTGAGCAACAATTTGATGTGCCGACCGGAGACGCAGGCGAGCACATTCGCTTTCAGTTACCGGTACCAGCAGCGGGCGAATATGATCTGCGATTGGATGTTAAGGCCGGCGAAGAAGTCGTGTACACCCCACGGCGGCCTGGTAAGTTGAAAGTGCTGGCTTCAGCTGAAGAGGCGACTATCAAAACCGCACTCATGGCAGCTGGCGACGATTATTTTGCCCAGGCAGATGTGCTTGAACAACACGGCTTATTGGTGCCAGCAATGGATGCCTATCGTGCCTATTTTGATGCCTACCCAGATGATATTGAGATGAAGCCTTTGTTTATCGCCAATCTTCAGGCGCTTCAATTAATGACGGAAAAAACGGCAGAGGCGCAGAAATACAATGACTTTATCTCTGAATAAACATTGGATGCAGCCGGCTCGCGCGGCGATACGATCTTGAACGTTTTATCGTTCCTAAAAGGCAGATTCGATCTGCCTTTGGTTGTTTTCTTGTTTGGTTTGGCTTTGTTTGCAGAGTATCGAGAAGCCTTAACCATTGTCGAGGACGAGACCATCTCTTATCGGCATCTTGTGCGATCTGGGTACGGCGATCCTCAATTAACTGCGCCGAGCCCGGAAGTCACGGTGGTTTATACCGATGAAGACTTCTACGATGAATACGAGGTGTATCCGCTGCGACGGGTCGATTTGGCGACCATTATCACCCGGTTGAGCGCGATGGGCGCATCGGTCATCGGGGTGGATATGTTGCTCGATTTCAACAGTGCCTATAACGAGGACCCGACCTTGGTCGACGCCATCGAGGCGGCCGGCAATGTCTTGCTGGTTTCGCAGGCGGAAATTTCAGACGATGCGGGTTACCAAAAAACAAACTTTGCGATTCCCAAGTTTTCTGATGTCGCCGAAAGCGGCTATTCCAATATTTCGTCCAACAGCGATCTGGCCGAAACAATGGTTCGGCTTCGAATCCATCCAGATGTGGCTGAACGAGACAACGGCTGGCCTTTTGCGGTAAAAGCCTTGTCGATGCATGTGGGTGAAGCGCCGTCACTCCAAAACCATCAACTTTTCATCGGTGATGAAATGGTGGCCCAGCTTGATCAGCACAATGATCTCTATTTGGAATACCCTAGTCTGCCGCGCACCCTAGATTCAGCGGGCAATCGAGCACGACATGAAGTAGAAGGCATCGCCGCTGGGGATATTCTATTTGTCGATGAGGAAGAGTTGGAAGATCTTTCATATCTTGTAGATGGCAAGATTGTATTGATCGGCGAAGTCGCCGAAGTGGCTCACGATCAATTTGAGACCCCCGCTGGGAATATCTTTGGAGTGAATATCATTGCCAGCGAGATCGGAACGCTTTTGAAAGGTGGGCCGTTGCGCGCGGCGTCCCTCACGGTGGAATCGCTGATCGCGGCGCTTTTGTTGGTCGTAATCTTGGGAACCTCTTTTATTGCAGCCCCTTTGATTCGTAATGGGATTAGCTTGCTTGGCGCGGTCGTGTTTATTGGATTCTGTTTTTGGGCCTATGCGATTCAGGGCCTAATAATATCCATGGTCCCGAATATCATTGCCGTGGTGCTGTCAGTCATTTTAGTGAACGGACGGTTTTATCTGAACGAGATGGGCCAAAAAGCCTATATCAAAGATGCCTTTGGGCAGTATTTATCGCCGACGGTTGTGGCGGATCTGGTGAAAGACCCCGATAAATTGACCCTCGGTGGCGAAGAGCGAGAAATGACCGCTTACTTTTCTGATATTGCGGGGTTTTCGACTTTTTCAGAAGGTATGACGCCGACCCAGTTAGTGGGCTTGCTCAATGAATATTTGACGGCAATGTGTGATGTCATCATTGCGTCGGATGGCACCATCGATAAGTTTGAGGGAGACGCGATCATCGCCTTCTGGGGGGCGCCGATTGATCAGCCGGCCCATGCCCGCCAAGCCTGCTTCGCCAGTATTGATATGAACCATGCACTCGGGGGGCTCCGGGATCAGTGGATGGCGCAGGGCTTGCCAAAAGTTGCCGTAAGGATGGGCGTGAATACCGGGCGGATGGTTGTCGGGAATATGGGTTCTAGCCAGCGGATTAACTATACGATCATGGGGGATGCGGTGAATCTTGCCGCCCGACTCGAAGGCGCAAATAAGGCGTTTCGGTCGGACCTGATGATTTCGGAGTCGACCTATCTGCAGTGCGCCGACGATGTGGATGTCCGTGAGCTTGATATCATTCGAGTGGTTGGCAAAGCTGAGCCGATTCGGGTTTATCAGCTATTGAATCGAAAGAATCAAACCACCGGGGTGCTTGCGGATGTCGTCGATCGCTATCATGGTGGGTTGCAATTGATTCGAGATCGAAACTTTGTGGATGCCAAAGCGGCGTTTCAAGCATGCGTTGATCTAATTCCAGATGACGGACCATCACTAACCCACCTCGCGCGATGTGAGACGTTTGTGTTGACGCCGCCACCGCAAGATTGGGATGGTGTCATGGAACTCAAAGAGAAAGGTTGATTGATGGCGGGCGTGATACAGCAGTCGATTTATGACGCGCTTTCAGCGACCTTTGACCCGAGCTATTTGGTGGTCACCAACGAAAGTCATCAGCATAACGTGCCGCCTGGCTCGGAGAGTCATTTTAAAGTGGTGGTGGTCTCGGATAGCTTCGTTGATCAACGGCTCATTCAACGGCATCAGCGGGTTAACCGGGCTTTGGCCACACAATTGAACGGCCAAATTCATGCCTTGTCCATGCACACTTACTCCCAGAACGAATGGATACACAAAGGTGAAGCTGCGCCGTTGTCGCCCAATTGTTTGGGCGGGGGCCGCACGGTTGATGCCGCCAAGTGAGTCCGTTGGTGGAAACGACGAACCCGTCCGTTTGGATTTCAGGTAACGCAGGCTTAGTTGAAGTGGTGGTGGTTCGTCGAAAGCGCAAACGTTTGGCGCTGGTGGTTGAGACGGACGGCGAGGTTCAATGTCGAATTCCCTCGCGATGTGCGCAGCGGACCGCCGAGACCTTTATCTTCGCGCACCAAGATTGGATCTTGCGTACGATCGCTCGAATGAAAGATCGCGTCGGGCGTCCGAGACCCCAATATGCCGAGGGTGCCGCGCACTATTTCTTAGGACAACGGTATCAGTTAGAGACGTGTCAGAATTTGCAGAGCAAAGCCCAAGTTCGCAATTCAGCGCTTTTAGTTCGCGCCGCGTCGGATGATCCGACTCAAATTCAAAAACGCCTTGAGGATTGGTATCGCACCCAAGCAGACCTCATTTTTAATCAACGATTGTCGGCCTTGGTTGAATGCTTCGGCTTGCAGATGGCGTCCAGTCTGAAAGTTAGAAAAATGAAAGCCAAATGGGGCAGTTGTAGCCAGTCCGGCGTTATCACGCTCAATTTGTGGCTGATTACGCAGGATATTAAAGCGATCGATTACGTCATTTTGCACGAGCTTTGTCACCTCAAGCACTTTGATCATACCCCAGCATTTTATGCGTATCTTGCCGAATTTATGCCGGATTGGCGGGCCCGCAAAGCATTGCTTGTGTAATGCATCGCTCGCTTTAAGCGCAGGTTATCTAATTGGATGTTAACCAGTTGAGGATCAGCGGCTTGATCTGTTCCTTGATGAGCGGTTGCGCTGCAACCGTGGGGTGGATGCCATCGCGTTGGAGGAGGTTAGGGTCGGTGGCAATGCCACTGAGTAAATGCGGTAAAAAGCCCGCAAGGTTAAATTCTGCCGCTAGAGTGCTATAAATGCCGACAAAGGCTTCGGTGTAGCGGCGACCATAGTTCGGGGGCAAGACCATCCCAATCAGAAGAATCTCAATGCCTTGTTTTTGACACAAGGCAATCATGTTCCCAAGGTTGGCTTGAATCTTCGAGATCGGATAGCCGCGTAAACCGTCGTTGCCGCCAAGCTCGAGTATGACGAGATCGGGTGCGTGAATTTCAAGGGCTTTTTTGAAGCGGTTCAGTCCGCCCGTGGTTGTCTCGCCGCTCACGCTGGCATTTGTGAAAGACACCGACGGCTGACTGAAGGCGAGATCCGACGCCAGTAAGGCAGGCCAGCTCTCGGGTTGGGTCATGCCATAGCCCGCACTGACGCTGTCACCATAAATCAGGATCGATCGGTTTTCAGCACCCTGCGTATATTGAGCGAAGGCGAGGAAGATCAAAAGAAGTAATTGATCCCGTCGCATGCGATCATGGATGGCTTTCAACGAAGACTGAAGTACGGAAACGATGGGTATGATTAAGACGAACGACGTTTGCAAAGTTGTAGAGACCAGTGAGGGCGCGCTGGTGATTTTGGAAGGGATTACACTGGAAATCAACCAAGGGGAATCGGTTGCAATTGTTGGGGCGTCCGGGTCGGGCAAAACCACCTTACTCAGTTTGCTGGCGGGACTTGATTCGCCAAGCGAGGGCACGATTGTGCTCGGTGGGGATCAAGACATCACCGTGATGAGTGAGGCGCAACGCGCAAAACTTCGCGGGGAGATGGTTGGTTTCGTGTTTCAAACGTTCCAGTTACTCAGTAGCTTAACGGCGCTTGAAAACGTCATGTTGCCGGGCGAGCTTCGGAGCGACCCCCAGGCTGAGGACAATGCTAAAAAGCTGCTGGATCGAGTGGGCCTCGGGCATCGCCTTCAGCATTACCCCCGACAACTCTCCGGCGGTGAGCAGCAGCGGGTGGCAATTGCGCGCGCTTTTGCGTCCAATCCTAAGATTCTGTTTGCGGATGAGCCCACCGGTAATCTCGATGCTAAGACGGGCGCCAAAATAATAGACCTGCTGTTCGATTTGAATGCTGATTTTGGTACCACGCTGGTTTTGGTGACTCACGATGCACGACTGGCTTCTCGTTGTGAGCGCTCTATCTTGATCGAGGCGGGCCAGTTGGTCTCAGAGGTCCTGGAAACCAGCGCTGCCACTGCTTAGGTAATCGATTCATGAAATTGGCTCTAAAATTACTGATTCGAGATTGGCGCGGGGGCGAGTTAACGCTGTTGCTGGCTGCATTAATCATTGCGGTGGGTACCGTGACCACCATTACCTTGTTTGTCGACCGGTTGCAGCAAGCACTTTTGCTGGAGTCCGCCTCGTTTATTGCAGCAGACCGAGTCATTTCGGCGAGCCGCCCGATTGAGACGGCGCTTCTGGCGCGGGCAGATGAATACAACTTGCAGCGATCTGCGACGGTGTCTTTTTTATCGATGGTGTTTTCTGATGAGCGGGCTCAGCTGGCCGCTGTGAAAGCCGTGGACGACGGCTACCCGTTGCGAGGCCAGTTAATTATCGCCGATGAGCCTTTTGGTTCTGGTAGGCCTACTGGCGCCGGGCCACAGCCTGGTTCGGTTTGGATGGAGTCCCGTCTGTTCCCGTCACTCGACACCCGTCCCGGGGCATCGGTGGATGTGGGCGCGTTAACCTTGCCGATCGCTGAAGTGTTGCTGAAGGAGCCGGACCGCGGGGGCGGTTTCGATACCGTGGCGCCCAGAGTCATTATGCATTTGAGCGATGTTGATCGCACTGAGATCATCCAACCCGGCAGTCGCGTGACGTATCGATATCTGTTTTCCGGTGATGAAGGCAATTTAAAGGCCTGGGAGGACAGTGTTCGCCCAGACCTGCCGGAGGACACTCGGCTCTATGGGGTTAAAGAAGGGGCCGAGGAAATTGGTGAGGCCTTGTCGAAGGCGGAACGGTTTTTGTTGCTCGGCGGACTGCTGGGCGTCATCCTGGCGGGGGTCGCAATTGCGCTGGCCGCCAATCGCTACGCGCACCGGCACTTTGATCATGTTGCGATTCTTAAAACCCTTGGTGCCACGCCTGCTCGAATCGATCAAATCTACCTGGTGATTTTTATCGGATTGGGGCTGGCGGCAACGCTGATTGGGGCAGCCCTGGGCCTGATAGTGCAAGCAGGGGTCGCGGAAGTTTTACGGCCGTTGTTACCGGTTGCCTTGCCCGCGCCAACAATGAAGCCAGTTTTACTGGGGCTGACGACCGGAATGGTGTGTTTGTTGTCCTTTGCCTTGCCGCCATTATTAACCCTGAGAAACGCGGACCCCGTCCGAGTGATTCGGCGAGATTTAGACACGGCGAACCCCTCGTCGCTTGTGGCCTATGGCTTTGGCGGCCTGGGTACGTTTGGCCTTATGTGGTGGTACAGCCAAGACTTAAGGTTGACGGTTTTGCTCTTTATCGGGGGGCTGGTTGCGGTGTTGATCCTTGGGCTACTTGCTCTGCTGCTCGTGCGGTCGGGGCGACAGGTGGGCTTGCAGGCGGGTAGCGCTTGGCGCCTAGCGGTGGCGGGTCTACAGAGGCGGCAATTAGAAAGTGCATTGCAAATATTAGCGTTTGGCCTTGCCCTGATGTTGTTGCTTACGTTGTTTTTGGTGCGCACTTCGCTCTTGTCTGAGTGGCGTAATCAAATTCCAGCCGATGCGCCGAATCACTTTGCCATGAACATATTGCCTGAAGAGCGTGGTGAGATCCGGGCCTTTTTGGATGTCGCCAAGGTCACGGTGACGCCCGAGTATCCTATGATTCGGGGGCGCATCACGGCGCTGAATGGGGTTGCGGTGGCAGAACTGACGCGCACAGATGGCGGTGAGCGTGGTGCCCCGCGACTGAGTTCGACTCGAAACCTGACGGCGACGGCGGCCTTGCCTAAGGATAATAAAATTCTTTCCGGCGCGTGGTTTTCGCCGGCCTCCCAGGTGTCGGAAGTCTCTGTTGAGGCTGAGTTTGCAAAAAGTAATGGCCTCAAGCTGGGCGATATGTTGGTTTTTGAGATCGAAGGCCGCGCGCTGTCTGCTGAGGTCACCAGTGTTCGCTCGGTCGCATGGGATAATTTACAACCGAATTTCTATTTGATTTTTTCGCCATCGATGTTGATCGATTTCCCCTCTACCTTTATGACGAGCTTTTTCCTCGATGCAGACCAAAAGGCCTTGCTGAGCCCCCTGCTTCGGCAGTTCCCGACGATGACCGTGCTCGAAGTGGATGCTTTGATTGAACAGATAAGAACGATTGTGGCACAGGTTACTTTGGCAGTTGAATTTATGTTGGTCCTGATTTTAATGTCGGGCGCCATGGTGCTTTTGGCGAGTATTCAAGCGAGCTTAGATGAACGCATGAAACAATTTGTGATCCTTCGAACCCTTGGGGCATCAAACCAATTGGTACGCAGCAGCCTGGCTCTAGAATTCGCCGTCTTAGGCGCCTTTGCGGGATTATTGGCGGCCCTGGGCGCAGAACTCACCGTCTATGGTTTGGAGCGTGAAATTTTTGATTTGGATTACACGCCCACACCTTGGTTATGGGCGCTCGGGCCGATCTTGGGCGCGGGTTTGATTAGTGTGATTGGCATGTTGGCGACGCGCCGGGTACTCGATCAGTCGCCGGTCGCGGTGCTCCGCGATTTGGCATAACGTCTTTTCAGATCTGATCTGGCGGTAAAGGATGCGTGCGCGCTTGCTGATGGCCTGGCGGATGTTGGTTGAGGAGCTTCAATGCAATCTGTAGATCTTGCGGGCAACCCCCAGCTGTTTGTTGGCGCATTTGATTTTGATCAGGTCGCGGCAGGGTTGATCCCGCGCAGACTTCCAGCGTTTACCCGTCAGCGCCTGCCAGCGGAAATGCAGCGAGTGGTGACAACCCCCTCCGGGGTCCGAATCGAATTTTTGAGTGACACAACCGAAATTGCTTTGGTGGTCCACTTGTCTTTGATACAGGCGGGGCGGCGCGTCCCGGCAGCGACCATTGATCTTGTGGTGGATGGTCAGGTGGCGCAATCGGTGTCCCACGCTGAGGGGGACCTGATTAGAATGATGACCACTGAAGAATCTCAGACGACCCCAGGGCCGAGCGTTTGTTATCGGTTCGAAGGCCTTGAGCCCCGGTTAAAACGCATTGCCTTATGGTTGCCAGTGAATGCCGTCGTCACAGTGCAGAGTTTACGGATTGATGACGGCGCGAGCTTATCGAGCGTTGTGGCGGACAAGCCGCGCTGGGTGCATTACGGTAGTTCCATCAGCCAGTGCGCCGAGGCGGCGTCGCCAACGCAAACTTGGCCAGCGATTGCGGCTGACAAAGCAGGGGTGCATTTAACCAGTCTTGGCTTTGGTGGGCAGTGTCATTTGGATCTGTTTGTTGCACAAACCATTCGAGATCTCCCGGCAGACTATATTAGTTTGAAGGTCGGCATCAATATCGTGAATCAGAACTCGTTGGGTCGTCGCGCATTTGCATCAGCGCTCCACGGTTTTTTAGACATCATCCGCGCCGGTCGCCATGCCCAGACACCCATACTGTTAATCTCCCCGATCTTTTGTCCTTTTAGCGAGGACACACCAGGGCCCACGACGGCCACGATCATTTCGATCGATGGCCAAAAGAAACTCGTGTTCGACGCCATTCAAGGTCATGAGCCGGTTCGTCAAAACGCGCTGACCATTACCCAGATGCGACGAATCATGTCGGAGTTGATTGCCGCTCGCCGAGCCGATGGTGATGCGGCTTTAGATTATGTTGACGGCTTGACCTTGTTTTCAGCGGCAGATCAGCAGGATCTCCCCGATAATTTACATCCCAATGCCGCGGGCTATGCTCGCATGGGTGAACGCTTTGCGAAGATTGCCTTTGATCAGGGGCTGTTTAACCGCCTTTTGGCATCTTGAAGTCGGTTTGGTTGAACCGCATTTTATCCTGGCCAGACACGATCGGTAGGACGTGGTTTTGGGCGTCGTACTGTAAGACGCGAACGATGGGTGGAATTAGGCGGATCGATAAACCACACCGGGGTAGGCTTGATCGATTGACCTCGGAGTGATGCAAGAGTCGCTCATTAAACAAAATGAATTGTCCCGGTTCGAGTTCGATATCGATGGCGAGGCTTTCGTCAACATATTCGGGATCGGCCATCTCAAGAAAAGCCATATCGGGAGTGGCTTTAATATGGGGCAACAGCTTTCTGTGGGAGCCCGGAATAACCTGCAGGCAGGCGTTGTCCCGGGTCACACGGTCGATCGCCAGCCATGCCGAAATAATGACAGGCGGCTCTAGGGGCCAATAGTTGTAATCCTGATGCCAAGGAATCTCCTTTGCACCCGGGCCCTTGTCAAAGAAATGAGCCCGCCATAGCAAGAGATCGTCGCCTGTGATGCTGGTCATTTTGGTGACCATCTCTGGCAGTGTCGATAATCGGTACGCCAGGGCCGAATCTAAAAAACGGTTGTGATGCCGCGGAATTAACCGGCCATGCCAGCCTTCCTCCGGAAAAGGGTCAGGGCTGGTTTGGAGCAGGGTTGTAACGGCGCCTCTTAATCCCAACATGTCGGATATCGGCATGGCATCAAAGGGGCCGAGGAAGCCTTGCTGATGAAACTGCGCAACTTGATCTGGGCTGAGGGCTGTTGGCATGAAGGTCACCATGGCTTAAATCAGTCCCCAGAATATACCGACTCATGAGATTGGTCACCAGCGCAGATTCGCCTTGTAAGATTTCACAAGATCTTTGTCATAGGTGAGGCGCGACGGGTTATGCCGAAGAGGGCTTAGAGCTTGACTGAACCGGTCTTTTGCCAAGGCAAACAGTTGCGGGTGTTTATCTCGCGCTCGATGGAAAGCGGAAGACACTCTGATTCGGATCACGTAGTATCGGAAAAGCGCGCTTGATTCACGCGTGAAACCCAATAGGAGAAACCCATGGCAGAAGCCTTTATGGCCTACCCGGAGCTTCGAAACCCATTCGAGGCTAAACCCATTCACCCCGAAGGCAGCGCGACGGTGCTGTATCAGGGCAAAGCCATCACCTTGTCGAGTCTTGGTAAAGGTGATGGCCTGTTAATCGACCCAGCTGATCTGACCCAGATCAATGGCTTTGTTTTAAAGGCCGAAGGCGCTTGCTTCGAAGATTTGTGCATCCCAATGACGGATGATGTGTTGATCGAGCAGGATGGGACGCAATGGTTTAGCTTAACGGCCTTTGCGGCATTGTTAGGACAACCGTTTGTTGCGGATCATGAGGCTGGTGTTTGGAGCTTTGCTGAGATTCCAGCAAAACGCGAGAACATGATGCTGAATGCGCAGGCACCCGATCTTGAAATCACCGACCGCAAAGGTTCTGTGATCCGGATGGCGGATCTGAAAGGCAAAAAAGCGCTTATCGTGACGTGGTCCTCCTGGTGAGGCTGCTTTCTTGACGTGCCCGTGTGGCAACGTATTTATGAAGAGATAAACGATCCCAACTTTGTACTGATCTGTGCGGCCGAGGATACCGGCGGAGAAGCTGCGGCGGGACCCATTTTTGATGCGGCTAATCCGACGTATATCCAGGTCATAGATGAAAATCACCTGATCAGCAGCGCGTTTAATTTTGTGAACGTGCCGTCCGCGGCCTGGATCGATGAGACGGGGCAAATCGTTCGAATAGATGAGGGCACCTACTCGATGCTTCATTCCTTCGGGGAAGGTGAACAGGCAATTTCATTCGGCACGGATGTGTACGAGCCCGCTTTGAAAGACTGGGTGGCCAAAGGCGCTGATAGCGAGCATGTGCAGTCCGCAGAAACGGTTGCCGGTAATATTCGGCAGCATTCAAGCGATCAACAGAAAGCGGATGCCGCTTTTCGGCTGGGGAACCTGTTCCGAATGTATGGGCAGGAGGCCAAAGCGGATCAGTATTGGGAGATGGCGCGTGAGTTGAACCCCGATAGCGTTAATTTCATCCGTCAGAATCTAACGCTCACGGAAGAAGGTTCGGCCGGCGAGACGTTTAGAGAGATGATGGGAGCGTACGTCAGTGCTGGTCGGGATTATTACCGCCCACTTGATATTAAACTTTGATCTAGAGGGCGGGCGTTCAGCCCGCCCGCTTTTCACAGCCTCGAAAGCATTTGGATAAGGGTCTGGCCTGCGAGGGTCGGATATTTGAATCCGTCCTTCAATGACCGATGACTTTGCCGAGACGTTGTGCGTCTTCGGTATAGTGCGCATAGGACTGTTTTAGCGTTGCTGAATTGAGCAAGGTGGTCGCGAGCACGTCGCCGGTTTCGGGGTCTTTGATCACGGTTTTGATCCACATGGATTCGGTTCGAGCGCTTTCGCCTAATCCAACCACTTCGCGTTCCAGTTGATATTCTTGGCCAACAAACAGTGGACCTTTGATCATTTTAATTTCAAGGTCGGCAAATAATCCAATTGACGGTCCTTTGGGTCCGGGTAAACCATTCGGCGTGTGACCGACCAATGGGCTAATCATTTCAGTTGGGATAATGGCTTTACCCCAAGGTGAGGCCTTGGCTTGCTCGGCGGAGTACCACCGACATGGTTCCGTTATTGTCTCTAATTTGTTCGCCAGCGTGAAGGGATAGCTGTCGCCAAGATATTGGTCATAACCCATTGTGACGGTGTCCGGTGCGCTCGACCGATCGCCAATTTTTACGTGTTCGAGTAAGACAAGGTTTTCTGGTGTTTCCCGTGCTGCCATCAAAGATGCCAAGCGGGTCTCTGGATGATCGGGCCCGAGGGATGCTGTGCCTTCGAGTACGGTTTCACCGGTTTTTTTTACGGCCCAGATCTTGGTGATATTAGCGCGGCCTGCTGGTCGTTCGACGAAAGCTTGGACCGCTTCGCCTTCTACAACCACATTCTTGAAATGTGAGCTGATGCAGCCGGACTCGAACCAGCGGTCGCCCCAGATCTGATGCAAAAGCGGATCAAACTGTGAAAAATGCGTTGGGCCCTCAATGGGCGCGCCGCTAAAACCCAATGCCTGAGCTTGATCATCATCATGAATTGATAAATGGCCGCCGTATTCTTGTTCCGCTAGCATTTGTATAGGGCGTCGAAACGGGCTGATTAAAACGCCGTCCTGTTCTTGGATTTCGGTCTCGAAGGGTGTCTGGGTCATCGTGGTCTCTATTTTGGTTTGAAGATCTAGCTTAGGTTTGGGCGCCGTGATTTTTCAAGCGCTATCTTTGGCCAGGTTACTGCTCTGCTAAGTAGGGAAGGGGCCTGCAATGCAGGCCTGTTTCAGGGCTCTGCGTACCAAGTGTTGTCAGAATGCTGTTTCATCCAGAAGTAGGAATGCCAATAGAAGCGTCCGGGTTGATCACTCATCTGGGTGCAGTTATAGCGCGCTCGTCCAGCCGGCAGGGGCGCGTTTGCTTGAATCAAAATGCCGCTGTGTTTGGATTCGGGCGTGATGGCCCCGTTCGGCCCAAAACAGTTCAAACCGCGCGCATTAAGAAGGCCCAAGGCGGTCGCATTGATCATGGGTTTTGTTTCAAGCCCGGTCAGGATGGGATTGTGTAATGCGGGCACACCCGGAAAAGCGCGGGTTAAGACCTTCGTTTTAAAGCTACCGAGATCCGCGTAGGGCCCGCCCATCGGGAACCGTGGGATGACAAGAGGGGCGGGCCGTGACACTGCCCCGCTGTGTTGGCCAAAGACCAAAAAGTTGGCAGCCTGCAGCTGGTTCACAAGCAACGGATGGTATTCGCCGTAAGGCAAGGCGTAGTGTTTTGGCGCGAAGTCCAGATGCGTCTCAAGGGTTTCCTGAGCCCGTAGGGTGTCTTGCAAGAATTCGTCCGACCAAGCTTGAAGGCTTTTGTTGACCGGTTTTCTCGCCCAGTGCTGATGGCCTGTGCTGTGATTCGCAATCTCGGCGCCTGCAGCCTTCATCGCCTTCAACTCATCCCAAGCCAGGTAGCGCCCACCGGGTCTGCCAACCAGGTCCGTGGCCACGAAAATGGTGAAGGGCCAGCCTCTGGCGCGCAGGAGAGGGAAGGCCTCGGTAAAAATACTCCGATAGGCATCATCAAAGGTAATTGCGACTTCAAGCGCGTTTGCGCTGGCATCACCTTCGTTTTGTTGTGAGAAATGCTCGCTGAGCGAAACAATGTTAAAACCAGACTGAGCCAAGTGCTCAAGATGCGCCGCAAAGACTTCGGGTTTTGTGCTGGTCGAAAACGGGGTGTCATCCGCAATATGGTGATACTGCAAGATCACCAAGGCATGGGCCGAGTTGTGCAGCAGTGTGAATAGGAAAACCAAGACAAGCAAAAAGCGATCGGTGGTAATCATTTCAGATCAGTTCTCCTCGGTGTTAAACTTTGCGCGGAAAATCTTAGAGTACTCTGTTATGCCCGATCAGTCTCCCGAAGCCAAAGCCAAGCGCGAGGGCATTAAACTCGAGAAGCGATTGCGCCGAGAGGTTGGGCGTGCCATTGGTGATTTCAACATGATCGAGGCGGGCGACAAGGTGATGGTGTGCTTGTCGGGTGGTAAAGATTCCTACGCAATGCTCGATCTTTTGATGACACTCAAGACCCGAGCGCCCATCGATTTTGACCTGGTGGCGGTGAACCTAGACCAAAAGCAACCGGGGTTTCCTGAAACGGTGTTGCCCAATTATTTGGCAGGCCTTGGCGTTGATTTCCACATTTTGGAAGAAGATACCTACTCTCTGGTTACCGAAATGGTGCCGGAAGGTAAGACCTATTGCGGCTGGTGCAGTCGTTTCCGCCGCGGGATCCTATATCGTTATGCCAAAGAGCAAGGGTTTACCAAGATCGCCCTCGGCCACCATCGCGACGACTTGATTGAGACCTTGTTCCTCAATCTGTTTCACGGCGGAAAATTAAAGTCCATGCCACCGAAATTATTGTCTGATGATGGTGGTAATGTCGTGATCCGGCCGCTGGCCTACTGTCGCGAAAAGGACCTCGTCGAATACGCGGATTTGCGCGCCTTCCCAATCATTCCCTGCAACTTGTGCGGGTCTCAGGATAATTTGCAGCGGCAAGTGATTAAGGAAATGCTTGTGGCGTGGGATAAACAGTTCCCTGGACGAATCGAGACCATTTTTCGCGCGTTGAGCAGTGTTGCGCCGTCACAACTCTTAGACCGCTCGCTGTTTAATTTCGAAGACCTCAGCGCCAAACCACAACGCTTGCTCGATCTTGTCAACCTCTCCTAGCACAGCGGTTTACTTGCACGCTCTCATCATAACCGCTGATCAAAGACCCACCGCAGAACGAGGTTCAACCAAAGGATGTATATTCCATTTGAATCGCTTAGTGCTGAGGCCCAGCAGGGTCTGATCGAAGCCTTTGTGCTGCGAGAAGGCACGGACTATGGCCCGGTCGAATACAGTTTTGAAGAAAAATGCAGAATGGTGCGATTGCAACTGGCGTCGGGCAAAGCTTTAATTGAGTTTGACTCGGATAGTGAAACGGCGCTCATTGTCTCGGCTGAGGCGGCAAGCGAAAAAAAATCAGTGCATCGCTTCAAGGATGGTGATCCGCTCTGAGCTCTCGAGCAGAGGACCAATCTCTGTAAGGACTCGGCGGCGCTCGTCAGAGGCATACCAAGCCTGCCAATCGACCAGGCGGTCCCATTTAGACAAGATGATTCTTCTGTGAGAATTGCCTGTTTCTTTTAAGGATTCGCCGCCCAAGCAACCGGGCGCCTCGTTAACCGAATGAATCACACGACGGATGGTGCAATCGTAGTAATGCGCGAGCCCCTCAGCGATCTGACGTTCTATCAATACTTTGATCATGATGCCCCCTAGCCGGTTGCGCGCGATTATACTGATGCAGCGGCTCGACTCAACCTTTGTGGCATAATGGCAAGGGCAAGATGCGCTGTAAATTGAGAGGTGACGAGTGGATGCGGATTACGAATTAGATGCCCTAGGACTGCGCTGCCCGGAACCCCTCATGCTGTTAAGAAATAAAGTTCGGGAGATGAACCAGGGCGACGTCATTAAAGTGCTCGCAACCGATCCCTCAACCAGCTGGGATTTCGAAAATTTTTGTCGATTTATGAATCATGAAATGCTCGAAAAAATCGAAAATGAATCGGGGTATCAGTATTGGATTAAAAAGGGATGACTGCTGGGGCGCTGGCAGGTTTTTATTTTGCGTATGGCAGCAATATGGATGTTGAGCGGGTCCAGCTGCGCGGCATGGCCTTTGTTCGACGATGCTCCGGGCGGCTAGCAGGATACCGTTTGGTCTTTAATAAGCGTGCCAAGGGGGCGCAGGGGATTGCGCACGCCAACGTTGAGCCTTCGATCACCAGCGCGGTAGAGGGCGTGCTGTATGCGCTTGCCGCGCCCGAGAACATCCTCCAAATGGATCCTTATGAAGGATATCCCGTCCGCTACAACCGCCGGATTCTGCCAATTGAAACCGAGCCGGGCGTTGCCGCAGCTTGGGTTTATCAGGCGAATCCGCAGTTCATTGAAACCGGCTGCAAACCAACACAAAGCTACCTGGATCATTTATTAGCGGGCGCTGAGTTTCTGTCAACGTCTTACCTGGCAGACCTTATGGCAACACCCGTTGCAGAGGCCGTCTCTTGAGGACCCCAATGCCCGTCAGTCAGATCACCGAGGTCTTTAACGAGCGCCTAGGCGCGCGCTATGGCGTGCGGTTGAAAGGCGGCGGCGCCGAACCGTTTTATCAGGCGCCCAAGGCGCCTGAATGTGCCCTCATTGTTTTTCGAGCAGACTATAGCGCCAGTGCGCTGCATGAAGTGGCGCATTGGTGTTTGGCCGGCCCCCAGCGCCGGCTCTTGGATGACTATGGTTATTGGTACTTGCCAGCCCGAAATGCTGCCCAGCAAGCGGCGTTCGAGGCGGTTGAAGCCAGGCCCCAAGCGTTGGAAGCGCTTTTTGCTGAAGCAGCCGGAGTCGATTTTCAAGTCAGTAGTGATGACGTGGCATCCTTACCGAGTCCGGCTTTTAAGGCGCGGGTTGCGGCTGAGCGTCGCTTGATCGAGCAACAACTGCCGGTCAGGGCGAGATGCTTTCTGGCCGCGTTGAAGGGTGCCAATGCGTTAATTGCGCCAACTGCTGCGCGAACTGCCTCGGTAACTGCCTCGGGAACTGTCTCGCAGTCGGTTGCAGGCTCGCGCACAGTGAATGCGTAAAACAGTCCGAACAGTGAAAACAGTTTGAACGGTCAAAACAGTCTGAACGGTTAAAACAGTCTGAACGGTTAAAACAGTCTGAACGGTTAAAACAGTCTGAACGACTCACAAAGTTAAACAAAATAGGAGCATGGGATGCGTTTTCCAGGAACCATGATGGTGCAGACGGGGTTCGACCCGGCCGAGGATCACATCGGACCGTTTTACTTTGAGCCTAAAGGGACCGCGGCTTTTGGGGGTTATGGCTTCGAGCTCAAAGCGAAGCATTGTAATGCGATGGGGTCCGTCCATGGCGGCGTTCTGATGACCTTTGCAGATTTCGCGCTCTGTATGGCAGCGACCGATCACTATGAAACTGAGACCTGCGTGACCGTCAGTTTTTCCTGTGAGTTTCTTCGAGGCGCAGAACTGGGGCAGGTTATCGCTTGTCAGCCCAGGATTAACCGAAAAACAGGTTCACTGGTCTTTGTTTCCGGCGAATGCACGGTTGAGGGCGAACCGTGCTTTAGCTTCAGTTCTGTCGTCAAGCGGCTCAGTCTGGATCGGCTGCGGTAATGCACGGCGGCGCACAGAAACTGCGCATTGGATTGCTGATGAATCCCTGCGCGGGCATCGGTGGTCCGGCGGGTCTGAAGGGCAGCGACGGGGTTGAGGTGCAGACACTCGCGCGCGCACAGGGTATTGAAAGTCAGGTCTGCCGCCGGGTGGTGATGGCGCTCGCGTCTCTGGCGCATCAGCTTGGCGACTTGCACTGGGTGACGTGTAGTGGGGCAATGGGTGAGCAAGCACTTTTAGCATTAGGGATTCGTGACAGCGAGATTGTGTATATCACCCCCGCTGAAACCGAAGGTCAGGATACAAAGCGCGCAACGCGCGCGCTGCAGGACGCGAAGGTTGATGTGTTGCTGTTTGCTGGCGGAGACGGCACCGCCCGGGACCTGCTCGATGCCGCAAATGCGGGTCAAAGCATTCTCGGTATTCCGTGTGGTGTCAAAATGCATTCCGGCGTGTTTGCAAATCATCCACTGGCGGTGGCAGAAATATTGCGTGATCTGCTTGCCGGGAGGCTCTTGTCCGCCACGGTCGGTGAAGTCCGGGATATTGATGAAGTGGCTTTTCGGCAGGGTCGGGTCATTGCAAAGTTCTACGGCGAGTTACAGATCCCTGCGGCGTTAAGCTACATCCAGAGCACCAAGGTTGGCGGACGCGAGTCGGAAGGCTTGGCTCAACAAGAGATTGCGGCCGACTTCGTTGATTCAATGCTGCCGGGTATCATCTACTTTATGGGCAGTGGTCAGACCGTTGCGGGTATTATGGCGGCGCTGGGTTTGCCGAATACGCTGCTCGGCGTCGATGTTATCTGCAATCAGGGCGTGCTACAAAACGATGTGACGTCGTTGGATTTGCTGCATTGGACAACGCAGGGGCAATGCCGGATTGTGGTGACGGTTATTGGTGGGCAAGGGCATGTGTTTGGCCGGGGTAATCAGCAATTTAGCCCAGAGGTCATTCGGGCGGTCGGGCTACCCGCAATCGAGGTGGTCGCCACTAAGACCAAACTGGAGGGCCTGACGAGTGGGTTCGTCATTGTGGATACGGGTGATCCAGACCTGGATGTGGCGCTGTCTGGGGTCCACCGAATTCGAACAGGCTATCAAGATGCGGTTTTGATGCGTTGGGGAACATAGGATTAATGCCGCTGAACGGGTGCGCAATAAGGCGCTGATCCGCGTAATACCCCTCAGTGGCCCTTGATGTGGTTTGGCAGTTGATTCCAGCGATATGAACCACGTGGGCTGTTTCGAAACAGAGTTTAATAAGGACGTTCAACAATGAAACAACGGTTATTAATCACGGCTAAGCAGATGCTCATGATCCCAGTGGGGTTTTTACTTTGGAGCGCGCAGGGTTTGGCGGACTCGGCGTATCGTTTGAATCTTGAGACTGCGGTTGTCGGTGTGACATCAACCAAAAACGATCGAATCAGTGAACGACACCAAATTAAATTTAAAACGGGCACCGTGTCGAGCACGGGTCAAGTTGATTTGGTGCTCGATTTGCGCACCACCGAAACCAACATTCCGATTCGAAATGAGCGCATGCAGCAGCATCTGTTTGCGCAATTCCCGCTTGCAACGGTCTCTGCCCAGTTGCCGCCAGACGTATTTGCCAAGGCTCGAGCAGGCAAGGCAATCTCCGAGCCTGTAGTCGTAACACTGGTTGCCAACGGGGTCGCGCAAACGTACTCAATGCAGATGGTGCTCGAGCAGGATGTGATGGGCGGCCTGATCGTTTCGGGAAAGACCGAGATTGATGTGAGCCTGTTTGGTTATGGCGCAGGGATCGAGATGCTACGCAACCTGGCCGGATTGCTTTCGATCAGCACGCTCGTGCCGGTTGATTTTTTATTGCCGTTTGATGACTGATCATCTGACTGAAAATCAACGGTTTTGGGACGCCTATGCCCCTAAATGGATCGAGCGGGGGGAAGCGGCATGGCGCGCCGAGCAACCCTACTGGGGAATTTGGGCGACGCCGGAGTCTGAGCTGGCGCTCATTCCCAGCGACCTGGCAGGTCGGTCAGTGGTTGAGTTGGGGTGTGGAACAGGCTATGTCTCGCGCTGGTTTGAGCAACGCGGGGCTTCTGTCACGGCCGTTGATTTGTCCCGCCAGCAATTGGCCACAGCCAAGCGGTTCGCGGCGCAGTTTCAATCAGAGATTACCTTCATCCAAAGCAATGCTGAAGCCACGCCGCTACCCAACCGCTGTGCAGACATTGTGGTCAGCGAGTATGGCGCGGCCATTTGGTGCGATCCGTATCGATGGATTCCTGAAGCGGCAAGACTCTTGGTGCCAGGCGGCCGGTTGATTTTTCTTGGCCATTCTCCTTGGGCCATGGTGTGTACGGATGATGACGGTGAAGCCGTAACGAATGCCATGAAACGGAGCTACTTCGAGCTGCATCGAATAGATTGGACCGATGCGGCCATAGACCCAGGCGGCATCGAATTTAATTTACCGTTGTCGAAATGGTTCCGGCTGTTTCGGGAGCAGGGCTTTCGCTTAGATGATTATTTAGAGATTCAGGCGCCAATGAACAAATCACCCGATCAGTTCTCAACCCCTTGGGAATGGGCCAGGGCCTATCCATCCGAGCAGGTTTTCAAGCTAACCAAAGTGTGATGCGTGGCGGTTGCATCAAATATAGATTGGGTAGGGGCTGACCGGTGCCCCGCTAACTCTCGCCTCGTGGCATTGTGGCCCGCACCTTCGGGTCGAACCCACTGGCGACCCATTCACCTTGAGCACTGTTCCAGTGCGAAAAATAGCGTCGAAGCTTTGGGTCGGGATGCTCGATCAAACGCTGGGGAATCAGGTTCCAATCCGTCAAGGACGGACTGGGCGCTCGGATGTAACGCGACGTGGTGGGCAAACTACTGCTTAAAAACCCCCCTCTGGCGTGGTACTGGTGCCAGGTTCGGCGTCCTTCGCGCCCATTGCCATCAAGCCGGGTATGAAACAACGCGGTGTCGTAGAGGATGCAGGTGCCGGCAGGACCGCGGATGGGTTGCTCAACGTAATCCGCGCCCAACGCCTCAAAGGCCGCTCGAAGCGATTCAAACCGATGACTGCCTGGTACGACACAAAAGGCGGGACTGAGGTCGGTGACCGGCGTCAAATAGTGAATACTGCATAGGTAATCGCAGGGCAGGTAGGGCGCGCGCAAATGCCGATCCGGCAACACCGCATCGTGGTGAAAGTTCATCGTGCCCAGACCTGCGTCCGGCGGGGTTTCTCGAAAATTAAACTCGCTCCAGCGCACATGCTCAGTGCCGCCTAAGAGCGAGGCGATCAAAGAAAAACTGCCCGGATGCTGCAGATACTGATCGAGTTCCGGGAAGTCGAGTAATGGCTGACTCAGAATTAAGCCTTGGTTTCGATGATGCGGTTTACGTTTTTCCCCTAAGCCCCATAAATCCGGACGTTGTCGCTGGCTGTCTTCAAAAAATTGATTCAAAGCCTCAACTTCTTGAGCCTCAAGAGCGCCCTTAAGGACAACATAGCCCCATTGTTCGAAATGTTCAGCGGCGAGTCTAGATTGGGTGCTTAAATCAAACTGAAGGGCAGCGTGAGGGCTCAACCGACCAAATCCCTGGGCCGCCAGGTCAGGGTCGCCGGCCTGATTTTGCTGTGGTGTCAACGAAATTGGCATGCTTAAATGTGGCTTGATTTAGGGGTCCCGTCAAGACCAAAAAAGTGCCGTGAATCAGGGGCGTATCTGTGGCTTGGACGATGAGCGAGAACAGACGTTTCATCTGGCGGCTTAACCAAAACAGCGCGCACTTTGGACTTTCAGCCTTGAATTCAAAATGTTAGGGAACAGATGATTAAACAGTTTAGACATCTTTTATCGAGACAGGGCCCGCTGGTGCTCATCTTGATTGGCTTTGTGCCGGTCAGCTTTGGGGAAATTAGCCATGTGAGTGCGGGGAACAATTACACCTGCGTTATCGATGATGGCGCCGTTGCGTGTGGTGGTGAGAATACGGTGGGCCAGCTTGATGTCCCGCTACTCACTGGCGCCCGAGCGCTCAGCGCCGGTGCGCGCGGTACGGTGTGCGCGATCTCAGATGCGGGCTTAAGTTGCTGGGGACGGCAATCAGATGGTTTATTGGACATCCCAAAACTGGTAAACCCCGTGAAGGTCTCGGTTGGCAGTCGCCATGCTTGCGCCTTGGACGATGAAGGGGTGCGCTGTTGGGGCCTGAATGATTATGGCCAGCTGAACGTGCCAAAACTTGAAAGTGTTACGGCCCTTGCGGCGGGTGACGACTTTACCTGCGCCATCTCGGGTGGCCAGGTACAGTGTTGGGGTACTGATCATGATGGCACGCTTGATCCGCCGGCCTTTAAGGGCTTAGAGGTCTTGCGGGTCACTACCCACGCGTGCGCTGCGAGTCGAGATGGCATGGTTTGTTGGGGGCCGAACGACTTTGGCGAAAGTATTGCGCCGCCTTTTATAGAGATCTCGGATATTGGGGTTGGCGGTCTGCACAGCTGCGTCATCACCTCGGGCAAGGTGAAATGTTGGGGGTTTGGCAACCAAAATCAGTTGCTGGTGCCAGAGATAAAAAATCCCAGAATGCTGGCCTTAGGCAGTGGCCATAGCTGCGCCGTCGGTGACGAGGGTTTGGTCTGTTGGGGCCGCAAGCGCAGTTATTTGAACGCTGATGACGTGATGGCCTTTGTGGGCGGTGTTGCCGCGCCACCGAAACTCGAAACGGTGAGTTTGTATGATTATTTTAAACGGCCGCGCCCGGTAGTCATCGAGGAAAAAGGGCCGCTGGATTATGCGGACGATCTGCCGGTACTGCGCGCCGTCACCCAAAGCGGTGTTGTCATCAGTACGGGTAGTACCCACAGTTGTTATTTGAAAACAGGCGTTATTGAGTGCTTCGGTGATCGTGATGCGGGTCAGACAACCGTGCCGGCCTTGACGAATCCACGGCAAGTTAGCACAGGGTTCGATTTTAGTTGTGCAATTGCCGATGAAGGGGTGGTTTGCTGGGGTGATAATTCGCGAAATCAAGCCAATGCGCCCTTCACCATTAATCCGATTCAAATCGCAACCGGTGGCCGACATGCTTGCTTGTTGGATGGCGCAACGGTTGATTGTTGGGGTTGGAACTTCAATGGTCAAACGGATGTACCATCGACCTTACGTAACCCACGGCAGGTGACGGCAGGCCTCTATCACAGCTGTGCGCTGGATGATGACGGGGTGCATTGTTGGGGGTCGAATGCTTACGGTCAAACGGATGTGCCGGAGCTTGTGAATCCGAAATACCTCAGCAGTGGTTTGGGCAACCACAATTGTGTCGTCGACGATACGGGGGTTGTTTGTTGGGGCGATGATGAGCACAGCCAAGCCCAGGCGCTGCCTTTGGTGCGACCGACTGATGTCAGCGTCGGCTATGAACACACTTGCGCGTTGGATGACTCAGGGGTTCAGTGCTGGGGCAAGAATTCTCAAGGCCAGTTGGATGTGCCTGTCTTGGACAATCCCAAGCAGGTGAGTGTCGGTGGCAATTATAGCTGCGCCGAAGATGCAACCGGTTTGGTTTGCTGGGGGTATATGGGATTGGAAGCTGTGCAAGTGCCGGAAAATTTCTAATCCGCTAAAGGCGCGTTAGGCGGTTGTCTCGCCCGTAGAAACTTGAGGTGGCGCTTGTCGTCTCCGGGATGGCAGGCGCGGATGACGCGGCCGGCTTGCCATTCTTGACGCTGCCGCGTCGACAATAACCCAGCGCCTAGTAACGCCTGGCAGCTTGCGCTAAGCTCGGCGCGGTATCAAACCCTGAGCTTACAAAGAATCTTTTATGTCTGATTTCAAAACCATTCGTCTGGAACGACGGGCCCCACTGGGTTTGATCACCATTGATCGACCCGAGAAACACAATGCTATTTCCTTGCAGGTTCTTGACGAGCTGAATCGGGCTTTTGATCTGCTTGCGAGCGAGGATGCTATTCGGGTGATCAGCTTTTGGGGGGCAGGTGGCCGTGCTTTTGCTGCGGGATCAGATTTGAATGAAGTGGCGGACCGGGACTTAAAAAAAGGTATGGAGCCCATCGTACAAGGGCTTGCGGCGAAGCTTGAAGCGTCACCGAAAGTCACCATTGCCGCCATAGACGGTATTTGCATGGGGGGCGGCTTAGAGGTCGCCTTAGGCTGTGATCTTAGGGTTTGTTCGCCGAGCAGTCGCTTTGGAACGCCTGAAGGCAAGCTCGGTATTATCCCCGGTGGGGGTGCGACCGCGCGATTGCCACGCCTCATTGGTAAAGGCTGGGCGTTGGAGATGTTGCTGATGGGCGAGCCCATTGGCGCCGAACGTGCGCGCCAAATAGGGCTGGTAACACGGGTTGTTGAATCGAGTGCGTTGAATGCAGAGGTTACTAAAATGGCTGATCATCTGGCGGGATTCGCCCCCTTTGTGCCACATTTTATGAAGGTGATGGTCCAGCAGGGATTGGAAGGCAGCTCGGCGTCGGCCTTGGCGATGGAAAAGTTTGCTCAAAGCGCTTTATTGCAAACCCAAGACAAGCAAGAGGGTATCGACGCGTTCTTAAGCAAACGGGCGCCAAATTTCAAAGGCCAATAGTCGGGATGAGGTTAAAACTGTTGGCGCTCAAGCAACTGCGTCACGGTTTGATAATCCCGGTCTAAGCATTGTCCTGCTGCAAACGTCTGCCAGGCGGCGGGGTCGATACCGTCGCCATTTCGATAGGTGAGTCCGTAAAGCGCTTGGCATCGCCCCATTAAATCAAAGCGCGGGTCTTGCTCGAGCTTGGCGAGCAGCCCGTTAAGCGTCAGCGCGGCGGTACTGCTAACAATCCCTTGGTCCTGATCGCTGTCTAGAACGAGGAAACGTTCGACATTGTCTGCCGCTTGCCAGACGGGCCAAGTGGGTTGCGGCGCTGGTAGCCCAAGGTTTGGGTTCCCAGTGTACGCAAAGGCGGCCCAGTAATTGCGCATTTGCTGGGATAATCGATCCGCCGACTCAGCGCCATCCCCAATCACAAACTGTGAGACCAAGGTTTGTTCCATGGCGGCTGGGAATAAAAATAGGAGTTCCATGGCGTGACCCGCGCCCAATAGATCGGCGTAGTTTAGGTCTTGAATGGTTGGTAATTCATCCCAATCAAAGCGGTAAGCGAATACGGTCTGCTCGCTTTGGGTCAGGCTGCGTGCGACGTCATCGGTTGCTCTAAGCTTCCAGAAATCACTGCCATATTCACTCATCGCCTCGTAATAATTAGGGTTCTTAATCGTCAGTGGCATTCGATCGATGAAGGACCAAAGGCCATCGGGTTGACCCCATTCCACCAAATGCGGATCCATGGCATTAAACAGTTTTGTTTCGTCCCGATTGGTTCCCACCAGAACGGGAACCTTGGTGCGAGCGGGATCCTTGAGCGCGCCAACAATGCCATCAGAGCGGACGACGACACCATCCGGGAATACTCGGGTCATGCCCACTTTCCGAGGTTTAGCGGCTTGCTCGGCTTGCAGCAGATTCGCAGGCGTCTGCGCGCGCAGGTAGCCCGCTATTTCTGAGCTCGTCAGGTTGGCGAGATGCCGCTTTGCCGCGACCAAGTCTTCTGCAATGCCGTCGTTTATCAACAACTGATAGAGTATTTCTTGACTGCTTATCGTGCCCGAGACGCCATCGCTTGGATAATCGCTTTCGGCTTCGCTGAGGCTGGCGACGGACACAATCCCACTTTGGATGATGGCTTTTTGGAATAGCCCGTCCGCCAGCGGAGACGCGAGCAGGGCGGCGACATTATGGCCGCCTGCGGATTCGCCAAAAATTGTGACGTTGCTTGGGTCACCGCCAAACTCGGCAATATTGTCTTGCACAAAACGCAGCGCCGCAATGGTGTCGAGGGTGCCAAAATTACCAGAATCATCCATTGCGGTGGTGGGGCCCGCTCGCAGCGATGGATGGCGAAACCAGCCGAATGAGGCAAGTCGGTATGCAATGGTGACAACGATCACGGACTGCTCGCTAACGAGATGACTGGGGTTGTAGGTTGCAGCCGAACCCAGCGTGTTAGCGCCGCCGTGAATCCAAACCATGACCGGTAGGGCTTGATCAGAAGCCGTTTGCGTTGGCGCCCAGATATTAAGATACAGGCAGTCTTCGGCGCCGCTAAAGGCGTCATCGTTATCGCCTTGGAAAAAACCGCGTTGAAAACACGCTGGGGCATCCTCAAGTGCGGTGAGGGTTTGCGTCCAAGGTAAGGGCGCAACGGGCGCGCGCCAGCGCAAGGCCCCGATCGGTGGTTGGGCGAAGGGAATGCCCCGCCAGACCGAAAGCGCGTCTTCTTGGGTACCAATGACCGGTCCAAAACGGGTTGTGCGCTGGGTTTCCTGATGGACCGTGGCATCACAGGCTGCAAGGGTGAGCAGCAGGAACGCGAGCGCTAAAATTCGTGCTGCCATGATTTTCTCAAACTTTGGGTAGACGACTCTTATAGGCTGTTGTTGCGCTAAGCGCAAATCATCCAAGCTCAAAAGAGGCTCATCCCGATCGAGACGAATAAATGGCTTAATGCAAAGTTCCGTGAAATGGCGCAAAGACCTCATTAATGAGGCGGTCTAAGGTCTCGATGGGGTCATTGCCCAGATTAAAATCTGGAACGATGAATTCATCGACGCCGAGGTCGCAGTAGGCGCCGATGGTATCTTGCAGCGCTTGAACGGAGCCGGCGATGCTCGCCTGGGTGTTGCCGCGCATTTTTTCAGCGAAGGCGTCATCGTCTGTCAAAAACACCAAAGCAACCGCGGTCCGCTTTAGCGTGCTTGGATCTCGTCCCAATCGCTCGCAGTGCGCATCCAATATGGCCAGTTTATGTTTTAAGGTGGCAACCGTACCCCAGACATTCCATTCGTCCGCATATTGAGCGGTGATCCTTAAGGTGACTTTCTCGCCGCCACCGCCGATCAGTAAGGGCAACCGGGCTTGCAAGGGTTTGGGTTCAAGGGGGGCATCGGTTAATTGATAGAACTGGCCTGAAAAATGGCTCGCTTTGTGCTCATAAAGTTGCTTGATCACCTGGCAGGCCTCTTCCAGCCGCGCTAGGCGTTCAGGGACATCAAAAAAGGGCAGGCCATATTTTAGATGTTCATTTTCCTGCCAACCGGCCCCCAGACCCAAAACCATTCGGCCGCCACAAATGTGATCGATCGTCGCTGCCATTTTGGCGAGCACAGCGGGGTGGCGGTAGGTATTGCCCGCGACCAATGAGCCAAACCGAATTCGCGGCACGCTCGCAGCGACGGCCGCAAGCGTTGTAAACGCCTCGGGCCAAGGCGCGCTGGTGTCTTCTGCGTTCGGCATAAAGTGATCCGCCAACCAAAAGCCATCCCACCCGGTTTTCTCGACGTGATGTGCAAGGTCTAAAGTGGTGGCAAATGGATGGGTTGGCCTAGGCCAGAAGCTGAATTTCATAATAGGGTCCTTGATGGTGGTCGCTTAACCGGTAATGCGCGGTCGTTGACGACGCTGGCTCGACATCTTACTGGCCTAGGAGCTTATCAAATGTCGCAGATCGTGTGTCGACTAAAGGTCTTGCGGGCAGGCTGATCTCGATAGGAGATGCCCCGCTTGATGCGCGGGCCATGCGCGGCGACAACCTAGCTCAGTCCTCGTAATTGCGAGTCGGACGACTTATGCTTTGAGCTGGCTCTAACCTGTTTCAATACTATGAATGCTCAACAAAACCCGACGATTGCGGATTACTTCCTAGGGGCGGCGGCGCGTTGGCCTGAATCCGACTTTCTCGTCTTTCCAGATCACCGACACTCCTACGCTTCGATGAAAACAGCCATGCTATCGCGCGCAGCCAGTTTTAAAGCTTGCGGCATTGTCGCCGGCGATCATGTTGGCTTGCTGATGGCCAATTGTCCGGAGTACATCGAGTGCTTATTGGGCTTGCAGTGTTTGGGCGCCATCGCTGTGCCAATGAATGCGCGCTATAAGCCGGAGGAACTGGCCTATGTTGTGAGCAACGCCGAACTGAAACTCATCGTGACCCACGATTTGATCAGCGAGTACGCAGACTTCGGACGGCTTCTGCTCGAGGCGGCTGCGCTTTCAAAACCTGAGGCGCTTTCGGCAATGGTGATGTTGGGCGGGCAGCGCAATGGTTTTATGACTCAAGCTGACTTTGAAGCGGCGGCTGTTAACGTTGATCAATCGGCCCTGCTTGAAACCCTTGGCGCGGTTTCATCAGAGGATACGGCGATTATGATGTATACCTCAGGCACCACCGCGCACCCAAAAGGCTGTCCGCTACATCATGATATGTTGGTTCAAAACGGCATCAATATGAATCAGAGCCGCTATTTCTTGACCGATCAAGACCGGTTTTGGGCGCCGCTACCGATGTTCCATATGGCCTCGATCTTACCAATGCTGTGTTGTATTGATGCTGGAGCTGCCTTGTTATCGATGGTGCATATGGACGCGGGTGAAAGCCTTGCCATGTTGGAGGCTGAACGGGCAACGGTTGCATTTCCGTCCTTCCCGACCGTCACGGCGGCATTGATCGCACACCCAGATTTTGAGACTCGGGATCTCTCCTCGATCAAACGACTGAATAATGTCGCGCCACCGGACGTGCTTCGGCAGTTTCAAGCGGCTTTTCCCCAGTCTATACAAACCGGTGCGTATGGCCTGACTGAGGCTGGGGGGGTTCTTGCGTTTAACCATCCTGATGAAACCCTTGAAAGTCGCGTGACCACCTGCGGCAAACCGATGCCGGGCTTGGAAGCGAAGATCATGCATCCGGAAACGCAGACGCCCTGCTTGCCGGGTGAGCGCGGCGAGATTTGGCTTCGGGGCTACGCTATCTTCAAGGGCTATTACAAATCCCCTGAAAAGAACGAGGAAGCCTTTCAGGATGGCTGGTTCCGAACGGGCGATCTCTGCGTGATGCGGGCAAGCGGTGAGATCGAGTTCCACGGCAGAATCAAAGACATGTTGAAAGTGGGGGGCGAGAACGTCGCCGCGATCGAAATAGAATCCCTGATCTCAAAACACCCGAGCGTTAAAATGGCCCAAGTTATTGGGGTGGCGGATGACCGGTTGTCGGAAGTTGCGGCGGCCTACGTTGAGTGCCACGACGGGCAGCAGGTCACGCAGGAAGAGCTCATCGAATATTGTCAGGGCAAGATCGCGAGTTTTAAAATTCCGCGTCATGTTCGAGTCGTGCAGGATTGGCCCATGTCAGCCACCAAGGTCCAAAAGTTTGTGCTTCGGCAGTGGTTTGATGCTGAAGTTAGCGCTTAGATTGATCAATGCTTGGGTATCGCCCCAATAGTAAGACAAGAATGACCGAGCCCGTAAAAGCAACCGCGCCCAAGGCAAACCCAGTGCGATAACTCTGGGTGATCTCATAAAGCTCTGCAAAGAGGGCGGGGGCAATGCCGGATGCTGAGGCAAGCCCTGCATACAAAAAACCATAGATCTTGGCGTAATGTCTGGGGCCAAAGTAGGTCGCGGCCAGAAATGCCATCAAATCGAGTTCAGCACCTGCAGCGAAGCCCAATAAGATTGCCGCGATCTGAGCATTAACAAGGGTTAAATCCGACCAAAGCAATAAGCAGCCCACAATGGGCATCGAGATGGCGATGGCAGCAACCCCAGGCGCCCAGAAGCGGTCCACGCAGAATCCGATGACCAAGCGGCCAACGATTACCGCAGTGCCAAATAAACTGATTGTTTGAGCTGCATCGACCGACGAAATGCCGGTATCGGTGAGTGCGGGGATCATATTGGGTACCAGACCCGATTGCGCTATATAGACCAGAAAGATTGAAGCGAGCAGGACCCAAAATCGATAACCTGAAACCGCCTCGGTCAGCGTTAAACCCCAATCCTCCTTCGGCGCTGTCACGTCGTCCGCTTGTGTGGTTTGACCGGGTTTGAAGTAGAAAAAAACGAGTGGCCAGGCGACAACCAGGGGCAGCAGGGCCAGCGTCATATAGCCCACCCGCCAGCCGTAATGGGTTAATACCCAAGCGATTGCCGGCGGCACCAGCACGGCGCAGAGTCCAGTGCCGCTGAGCACCAGCCCAAGCGCTAAACCGCGCTGGCGATGAAAGTTGGTGGTGACAGCGGTGGTCCAGGTGACCGGAATCGTGCCGGCGCCCAAAAGCGCCATCGCAGCATAGGCCGCATAAAACTGCCAAAGCTGCCCGGTTGCGAAGGCGGGTAGTAAAAAAGCCAGACTCAGGCCCGCAAGCCCAAAGAGCGCAACCATTCGGGCGCCGTGGCGATGAATGAGTAAACCGATGAGGGGGGATGTGAGCACCCCCATGCCGGTGCTGAACAAAAGCGATAACTGAAACTCAGATCGAGACCATCCGAACTCTTGGGTAACCGGCACCACAAATAAGCCCATAGTATAAAACGGCAGCACAATCGAGCTGCAAATGACCCCGACGCACGCGGCAATTAAGAGCAAAGGCTGGCGAGTGATTTCGTTCGAGGGAAAGTTTGACGAGACTGTCATGCTGAGGCCCTTGTTGCTTTTCTAACACGCTAATCGATTCAGCGGCAGATTCCTAGCAGCCGTCATGGGGGGCCTGGATTTGAACGATCTGAGGGCTTGTTTTGGGGTAGCTGGTGCCCCCGCGTTCTGGCTATGATGTCGCAATCGACGATAACCAAGATTACGAGGCGACGCCATGACGCAAGGTATGCCGGAGCACGGCACAGCATTTTCAGTTTTGAAGACAGAAATGATCGAGCGCGGCCGCGGGGACGTGCAATGGCGAGCGGGTAAAACCGCCGTCTACGTGTTTAACGCGGGTGAGGATGTGACCGAGGTCCAAAAACAAGGCTATCTGTTATATCTCTCCGAAAATGGCTTGGGGCCGGCTGCCTTTCCATCGCTTAAAAAAATGGAAGCCGAAGTGGTGGGAATGGGACTGTCACTGCTGCATGCGCCGGAAGGGGCCGTTGGGCATATGACCTCCGGCGGCACCGACTCGATTACGATGGCCGTGAAAGCGGCTCGGGACTATGCCCGGGCACAGGGCCAGCCCGAACCGTTTAACCTAGTCCTGCCGTATTCGGCGCATCCCGCCTTCGACAAGGCGGCGGCGCTGATGTCGATCGAAATCCGGCGGGTTGCGACGCGACCCGATTACTTGGCGGATGTGCGCGCTATGGCGGATCAAATCGATGACAGCACCTTGATGATGGTTGGGTCTGCGCCCAGCTTTCCATATGGTTTGATTGATCCGATCGCGGATCTTGGTGATCTGGCGACAGCGCGTAATGTTTGGCTGCATGTCGACGCGTGTGTTGGCGGATACATTGCCCCGTTTGTTGAAATGAATGGTGTTGACCTGCCGCCTTGGGATTTTCGGGTGCCGGGGGTTTGTTCCTTGTCTGCGGATCTGCACAAGTACGGTTATTGTGCAAAGGGCGCCAGCACCATTTTTTATCGTTCTGAAGTGCTTCGGGATCACATGATCTTTGATCAAAAAGACTGGCCGGCCGGCCGTATGGTGACGCCGACACTTGCCGGGACTCGGCCGGGTGGCGCGATTTCATCGGCTTGGGCTGTGATGCATTACCTTGGCATCGAGGGCTATCGACAAAAACAGCAATCGGTTACGCGAGCGCGCGCAAGAATTGAAGCGGGCGTCGCTGAACTGGGGTTTGAGGTGTTGGGCGCACCAAAGCTCGGCATTATGGCGTTCAGTCATCCTGAACTGGATATCTTTGCGCTGTATAAACGCCTGTTTGAGCGCGGTTGGGTGACCAGCTTGTGCACCCAGCCGAAAGCGCTGCACTTAATGCTGTCACCCTTTCACGAAACGGTGGTTGCACAGTACCTGACCGACCTCACCTGGGCCGTAGCGCAGGTTCGTGCAGGCGTAACCGATGCCGTGACTGAGGTGCGCTACAGTTAGTGGCAATCAGACCCAATCCGGGCCCGGAGTGGTTCGATAGCCGAAATCAGAACCTTTAAGCGCTTGATTCGAACCATAGCGCGATACCCCGCCATCCACCATGAGCGTCTCGCCGGTGATGAACCGGCCTGCAGGTGAAACCAAGAAGACGACGCCATTGGCGACATCTTCCGGCGTTCCCGGTTGCGGAATGGGGGTCTCGCCAATGTCAGATAGGACATCGTCATCGTAAGTCGCTTCCATGCCTGGGGTGATGATGGCGCCAGGGCCCAAACAATTAATCCGAACCTTCGGGCCCCACTCGTAAGATAGACTGCGGGTTAATTCGGCAACGCCGGCGCGGGCAGCGCCTGAATGGGCAATGCCCGGATTACCGCGGCCAATGGTCATGATGATGTTACAGATGACCCCGCCATGGCCTTTCAGCATCTGCTGGCCTAATGCTTGCGTCACATTCCACGTCCCGTTGAGGTTTAAATCGATAATGCTTCGCCAGCCGTTGGCGCTATAGTTTTCTGCCGCTTGTGGAAATTGGCCCCCCGCGTTATTGACGAGGATGTCTACCTGCCCGCCGTTTTCGGTAACAAATCCGGCTAGGGCTTGCACGCTGTCAAGGCTGCGGATATCAACCTGGGTGACTAAAACGTTGCGGCCGGTTTCTGTTTCTATCTCTTTTGCCGTGGCCTGCAAGGCGGGCAGTTGCCTTGCTGCGAGGATTAGATCAGCACCTGCCTGCGCGAGTGCAAAGGCAATGGCGCGGCCGATGCCTGTGCCGCCGCCGGTGACGAGGGCGCGTTTGCCTTGAAGCAAATCAGGGGTAAAGCAATGGGTCGGTCCAGTCATTAGGATGTCCATAAAATGAAAGTCGATCATTGTAACCTAAGACCCCCGCGGTGACGGCTCAGCAATCGTTGACCCGAGCACGATATCAGTGCTTGATGGTTAACATGTCTCATCGCGTTTCATTGCGTTCACTCAGACAGGAGGTCTATTCATGCGTTTTGTTCGATCGCTCGGCTGCGGGTTCGTTGTGCTGTTGGCCCTGTGGCCGCTTGCTAGTTTGAAGCTTCATGCGGTCGAGTTGGGTCCGATTGCGCAGCCGTTGCTTTCTGCTGCGGCGCGGCAGCGTCTCACGGCGCTGGCGACACGCTATGTGGCGGAGGGTCGGGTTCCGGGTCTGCATCTGATGGTGCGTCGTGGCGGACAGTTGGTGTTCGAGGCAGTGGTTGGCCAGCGCGCCCTTGCTGATAATCGCCCGCTTTCAAAAGATGATTTATATCGAATGTATTCGATGACGAAACCGGTTACTGCGGTGGCCATCATGCAACTCTATGAGCAAGGTCATTTTAGGTTGTCGGACCCCGTAACGCGCTGGTTGCCCGAACTGGAAGGGTTGCGGGTCCGCAATCTTGACGGCTCACTGTCGCGCGTTGATACGCCAATCACCATGCGCCACGTGCTGACACATACCGCGGGCTTCTCTTATGGATTCGATTTAAGTGATCCCTTGGATGCGGCCTATCGCGCCGCAAATCTTTGGGGCGCCGCGGATCTAGACGATTGGGTTCGACGGGTTGCAACGCTGCCGCTGAAGTTCCAACCCGGCGCTCAGTGGCACTACTCGATCGCCTCGGACTTGACCGGTCTGCTCGTTCAAAGAATGTCGGGGCAATCGCTCGCGGTTTATCTCCAGCAAGCAATCTTTGAACCGCTGAAAATGACGGACACCTTTTTCGAAGTCCCAACGCCGCAGCGCGCTCGATTGCTTGAAAATCATGTTTGGAACAAAACGACCGACGCCGTTGAACGGGTTCGCGGCACTGTGCCGAGCCTGGGATTAAATGCCGAAACGGATGCGATGAGTAACTTTGATCAGGTCTCGCTTTTTTCCGGCGGCGCCGGGCTGGTTTCAACGGCGCAAGACTACATGCGTTTTGCAGACATGCTCCGCCTTGGGGGGGCTTTGGAGGGTGCAAGGATCCTGCAAACCGAAACCCTTAAGCTGATGACGCGGAATCACCTACCCGAGATCATTCAAAGTGGTGGGCGTGCCAATGATGCGTTGGTTTGGGCCAACAACAGTTTTGGCTATGGACTGGGCTTTAGCGTGGTGATTGATGACGCGTCTTGGCAACCGGAATCGAATATCGGTAGCTATTTTTGGGGCGGCGCCGCCGGCACGATTTTTTGGGTCGACCCAGAAGCGGATCTGGTGGCCCTGGGCTTGATTCAGTTAATGGACTCGCCTTGGCCGCTTCGGAAAGACTTGAGCCGCGCGATTTATGGCCCGACACCAAAAACGCGGTCTAGCGACTCGGCTGCGGCCGAATTAACCAGTATAAAAGGGGAATAGCGAACAGGATAAGAAAGGTCGAGAAGGCAAGCCCACCCATGATGCAGACCGCCATCTCTAAAAAGAAGGCATCCGATAACAAAGGCGACATTCCGACGATGGTGGTACCCGCGGCTAAAATGACCGGCCGCAAACGACTGACGCTGGCGGCGATAATCGCCTCTTGGGTAAAGCCCATTTCCGTAACCCGCTGATCGATTTCATCAACGAGCACCACGCAATTTTTGATGAGCATCCCAGACAGGCTGAGAAACCCTAAGAACGATGGAAAGGTAAACGATAGATCGGTAATCAGCAGGCTTAGGACTACGCCGCAAACCGTCATGGGCACGGTTAACCAGATGATGATGGGTTGCTTGAGTCGACCGAACAATAAAATGGTAACAAAGAACATAATGCCGAAGGTGATGGGAATACGCTGGCCTAAGGTTTCTCGTGCTTCTTGACTGCCTTCGTATTCGCCGCCCCAAGTGAGGGCATAACCTGCCGGTAGGGTCATGGCCTCTACCAGCGGCTGAACCTTGGCAAACTCCGCCGTAAAATTCGTGCCCAGGGGTGGGTTCGAGCCGGCCGTGAGGGTCGGCACCCGATCTCGACGATAAAGAATGGTCTCCTCTGTCGTTAGGGTAAAACCATCGAGCAC
>ERZ651776.377-NODE-377-length-64888-cov-26.620466_pt1 | contig 64888 bp, 64 predicted proteins | sample MGYA00514761_ERZ651776 | MGnify/ENA metagenome assembly ERZ651776
GTTTTTTTGTATTTTGACCAAAAAATAAATACTATGACAAGAGAGAGAGAGAGAGAGAGAGAGAGAGAGAGAGAACAATCTCTATAAAACCTCATGAAGAAAAAGTACTTGTTGATCTCGTCGAGAAGTACAACATTAAAGAGGCACTCGAAATTGGCTTAGCCTACGGGGCTAGTTCTATAGCCCTTCTTGAAGCAAGCAGTACTCTAACACTTATTAGCTGTGATCCCTTTCAAAAGGATGACTATAATAACAGCGGACTTAAAAAAATCAAAGCCGCAAATTTTCACAATCGCCACACTCATTTAAATGCTTTTTCAGACCGTGCATTACCAAAACTACTTGAAGAAAAAGTATCGTTTGATCTGATATTTATTGACGGAGACCACAAGTTCAGTGGCGCTTTCGTTGACTTTCACTATGCGGCCCAGATGACGAAAGTTGGTGGTATAGTTGTCTTTCACGACCTATGGATGCGTGCCCTCATTTTAATTCGTTCTTACATTAAAAAGAATCGAAAAGATTTTATAGAAATCAAAGTCGGGTCTTCGAATATGTGTGCTTTTCAAAGAATTGATAAAGACAGTCGAGATGGAATGGCATTTAAAGAATTTTACAATCTCCAAGGATACTTGAAGTACCATGTAAATCGTTTGTCATGGGAAAGAAAAACGATCATAGGCAGATCGATATTCAAACTAAAAACAATTATAAAAAGATTCTAAAGCACCTCCTCTACTTTCTCCGCCGGACGCGCCACCACTGCACGATCGCCATTGACCACGATAGGACGTTCCATTAGTTTTGGATGCTCAATCATCGCGAGGATAATCTCATCTTCATCCAGTTCCAATGTTTTATATTCTTCCTTCCAAACGGCTTCATTCTTACGAACGAGGTCTATCGCATCCATATCTAATGCATCTAAAACGCGCTCAAATTCTGCAGCACTCATGCTTTCTTCATCATTAAGGTATAGACGAATGGTATGTTGAATACCCTTTTCTTCCAGTAGTGCCAATGCTTCACGCGATTTCTGGCAACGTGGGTTATGGTAAATTGTAATCATATTAATAGGTTATGTGTAAGGTTCCTTCTTCTGAGGTGATGCCGCATCTATTCTCGGCTTCGACTTGGTAAAAATACACTCCTGGAGTGAGAATTTCGCCATCGTAATCTGCGCCCCAATTAAACGTGGGCGCATTGGTTTCAAAAACCTTTATTCCCCAACGATTAAATAAAATGACGTGGAATCGGTCCCAATCTTCATTCGTGTTAATGGTCCACCGATCGTTCACATTATCCCCATTCGGGGTGATGACGTTAGGTACGGTAAAGGGTTCCTGAGCAAAGAAGATGTCATAAGTCGCTGTCAAGGTATCTGAGGTACCACAAATGCTGTCGTAACCCACAATGGAAATTTCATAGATGCCCGACTGTGCAATCTGAAGCGGATTAGCACTACCCTGATCCACACTATTGACCAGCCAACTGTGTCCCTGGTACACCGAATTGAATACAGGAATAAAATCAACAGTTTCGTCCGAAGTACACTCTTCAGGATCGCTGATCATATTCAAATACGGTGGTAATCTAAAAAACAAGGTGTCCGTAAAGGATTGCACGACATTACAGACCGTATCCACTGTGGTAAGGGTGATGACATTGTAGCCCGCCGAAGGAAGATTGGTGATCACCTGGGGGGTAGTAAATGTTGCGCCCGAAATGGTCCAATCCAAAATGCGATCCGTTACTAATGTGGAGTCGCTGGCATGTATTAATTGGGCCGTAACCCCGCGAAGCGGATCACAAAAATCGTAAGTATATGAGGTATACACAGAATCGTAAGCAGGATTGACTTGAACCGTAAAGGTGGCTGTATCCCAAGTATCACAAATGGTATCGTGACCGATAACCTGTACAGGATACGTTCCGGGAGAAGCATAGATATGTCCGCCTTGGAGTGAAGTCCCGCTCGTTGAATTCCCATCCCCCCAATACACGGTGAAATTCTGAACATTAATGCTAGAATCTAGGATTGAAAATGTGTTAGGCAGGCAGAAGACTGGCGGATCGGGCTGCACCGAAACACGGGCATTCTGAACGTCTAAATCAATGACGGTGACTGCTAGATTACAATTGGACGAACCGTTGCTGCTAGCGTATACATTATTAGGGAAAGTAGGATACGTGGATGTCCCGCCACAACCGGCACATACCGCCTGAAAAATCCTACCCGTCCGGTCAAAACGAGAGGTACCTCCGTCCACATGCTCGCGTCCCGTACCACCAAAGTACGTAGCCAATCGCGGCGATTTCCAATCCGGATCTAAAACTAAAAAATAAAAGTCCCGCCCATCTGTTGTCGTTTGAAATGCATTTGCACTTAGCCCCATATCCTCGGTGTTCCCCTCTGGATTGGGTGAGCCGCCCCACCCTGAGAAATAGGTATTGCCGCAGTCGTCCACTAGTAATGCTGTAGGACTGACATCTACCGTAGCATGAGAGCTATCGCCCCATACTGCTGTTTTGAGCTTGGTAAACCCTGAATTCCCGTCCTTCTTGTAGCGTTGAAAATACTGTGCACTACCTGGCTGACCCCAAGTCAGCGAATCAGCCACTAATCCGCCTTTGTGCTGACCTACGACGGTGACAACACTTGCCGTATCCGTTTCATTGTGCGTTTCAACAAAGAAATGCTGATTGTAGCCACTGTCGGCCTGGACATCTATGGCATTCATCGTTATATAATTACCGATACCGATCATTGACGGACCCAGGTCGCCAGCCAGTAATAAGGCATCTTGATCACTACTAGTAGGTATGCTGTAATCATAAACGGGGTTTAGCCAACCCATAGCAATAGAAGAATCCGTGCTGGGTCCTATGGAACCTGCAATATAAAAAGGCGTGAACTTGAAAGACGGCGATGGGAAATTAAGACCTTGCTTGTCCGCAAGAGCGATACTGTATAAAGCTTCATTTCCAGAGGTGCCGACATACGTACTTGCCAGAAGCTGGGTTAGGTCTCTGTTTAAAACACTAATGACGCCGTCTTGGCCGCCTTGGTGCGAGGTAGCAGGCACAATAGTTGGGTAGGAACTGCTGAATGTACTGCTTACAAAATATACCGCACCGCCGTTGCGCTGGACTTCGATCTCGCCACGGAAACTATCGCCGTAATTAAAGCGCAAACTGTCGTTTATGCCATCGCTCCCTGCACCACCTATATAGGTTGAACCGACCAACTGATTACCTGCCGCATTTATTTTTGAAACAAAGAGATCTGTACCCTGATTGAAGGTGTAATATTCCGCAGTAATAGAGGCCCCACCCGCAAATGAAGTATCGTAGGCAGTCGCGGTCACTCCGAAATCATCTGAACCCGTGGAACCCAAGATGTATACGTTGCCGTTTTCGTCGCAATCCATGCTGTACGGCTGGTCTAGGTTGGATCCGCCGAGGTAGGTAGACCAAAGTAATTGGGAACCGTCTGAAGAAAATTTACTGATGGCCACATCAAAAAAGCCCCCGTTGAAACTTAGGTCAACCGCGCCCAAGGTTGTGGGGTATCCCGCACCAAAGGCTATACCTCCACCAATAGCATTACTGCTGTCGTCGAAGGTCGCTGTATACCCAAAGTTATCTACGGAACTGCCCGTATAGGTGCTGAAAATATAAATGGGATCGATGGTGAGCGGCTGGTCGCGACGGAATCGGCCCAGATCGTATCCTAGATAGCCGTTAGTCTCCTTGTAACGTGCACGGACGGTATGCTCCTTTTGCAGCGCATAAGGCATTTCCTCCACGAGCGGTCCAAACCGGGTCTGAAGGACCAATTCTTTCCCTTTTACCTGCCAACCGTCTAATCCATGATAAGCAATAGAAATCTGTTCTGGATCAGCTCCGGCAGCAAGTTCCCAGTCAAACTTAAAACCACCGGCTGCCTCATATACCACTAAATCAATACCGGGATATACATTCCGTGCGCGCACCTTATGAAACGACTGTACACCTGAACGCCAAAAATCTTGCTTGCCCACAAAATAGCTTAAGGGCACATCGTAAGGTTCTTCCCCCATCCAATGCATGGTTTGTGAAGATTTAAAAACCATCGAAAAATGGTGATAATGCAGTGTATCTGAATAGTGATGGTGCTCGCCTATGTGTTCACTATGAAAATCAGCAGGATCTAGCACAGCAACTACCAGGGAATCTGGGGTAAGAAATAAACTGTTGGGACCTATTTGGATTTTAAAACTAAAGGACTCTTTCCATTGGCCCTCATTGTGCACAAAACCCTGCTGCGCCACCATAGGTAACGTCCATATCAGAGCAAGAAAAAATTTCCAATTGCGCATAGTTAGCAAGATAGCTACTATACTAACAGAATCTACGCCACATTGTGCAATCAATAGCGGCGATTACTCAATACTTTCTAATATTCGTCGGCGTTGGCGCTCTCGCCTTGCTTCATTAAGAATGCTTTAAGGAAGCGTTCGATATTCCCATTCATCACTCCGTCAACGTCTGAAGTCTCTTCCGCAGTGCGCACATCTTTGACCAATTTATACGGGTGCATCACATAGTTGCGGATCTGCGAACCCCATTCGATCTTCTTCTTACCTGCCTCAATCTCCGCACGCTTGGCATTGCGCGCCTCAATCTCCATTTCGTACAATTGGGACTTCAAAAGCTGAATGGCCTTTTCCTTATTGCCAAGTTGAGAACGGGTTTCTGTATTCTCGATGATGATCCCTGTAGGCTTGTGTCTTAATCGTACACCCGTTTCTACTTTATTCACGTTCTGACCGCCGGCTCCTGAACTACGGAAGGTATCCCAGGTGATATCACTCATATTGATCTTAATATCGATAGTGTCGTCAACTAACGGAAAAACATATACCGATACGAAACTGGTATGGCGCTTGGCATTTGAATCAAAGGGTGAAATTCGTACGAGCCGGTGCACGCCGTTCTCTCCTTTTAAAAAGCCAAATGCATAATCTCCTTCAATTTCTATGGTCACGGTTTTTATACCCGCAACGTCGCCTTCTTGTAAGACCAGTTCTTTGGTCGTGAACCCTTGCTTTTCAGCATACATGAGGTACATACGCATCAACATGCTTGCCCAATCACAGCTCTCGGTTCCTCCGGCACCGGCAGTGATTTGAAGTACTGCACTCAGTTTGTCTTCCTCACCACTGAGCATGTTTTTAAACTCTAATTCTTCAATCCAGTCCTCGCACGCTTTAAAGGCCTGTTCAACATCCTCTTCGTCTAATTCCCCTTCTTTATGAAATTCAAGGCTTAGCTCCGCTTCGCCAAAAAGGGTTTGGGCCTTTTCAAATCCATCCACCCAAAACTTTATTTGGCGCAATGCCTTCAACGTGATTTCAGCCTTCTTAGGATCATTCCAGAATTCCGGTGATGCCGTTTTTTCCTCCTCATTTATGATGTGGATTCTCTTCTGCTCTAAGTTGAGATAGGTTTCGAGTCGTTCTAATCGCTCACCTAAAGATTTAATCTGCTCTGCTGTAACCATAGGATGGCAAAGTTAAGCATACCCTTGCTATCTTCACGCTTTAACAGTGAAAGACCATGTTTGAAGTTGACTTGCGCAGTGATACTGTGACCCGCCCTAGCCGTGCCATGTTGAATGCCATGATTAGCAGTCCAGTAGGCGACGATGTTTGGGGCGACGACCCCACTGTTTTAAAACTTGAGGCCATGTTTGCCGAACGCTTTGGTACGGAAAAAGCACTTTTTTGTGTAAGCGGCACGCAGGCAAATCAAATTGCTTTGATGTCTCACCTCAGCCCAGGCGACGAGGTCATCTGCCATCCCTATGCCCACATCTATAATTACGAGGGCGGTGGCATTGCGGCAAATGCACATTCCTCGGTTGTTTTCACCGGTGATGATCGCGGTATTATGCACCCAGAAGGAGTGCTAAGCTGCATCAAGGCCGACGATGTCCACTACCCGAAATCTCGGGTCCTAGCGATAGAAAATACCTCTAATAAAGGCGGCGGAACGTGCTACGAATGGGAAGAAATTGAGGCGCTTAGAGCAGTAGCCTCGAAACATGGGCTCACCTTTCACCTCGATGGTGCACGCCTTTACAACGCCCTTGTCGCCAAAAATCAAAGTGAAAGCGATTACGGCACTGCATTCGATTCCATTTCCATCTGTCTCTCCAAAGGTCTTGGCGCACCAGTAGGCTCGGTGCTTCTAGGCAGTGAGGAATTCATCCACCACAGCCGCAGAATTCGCAAACGAATAGGCGGTGGCTGGCGACAGGCAGGCCTTTTGGCCGGTGCTGCTATCTATGCACTAGAGAATAACGTGGACCGATTAGCCGAAGACCACGCCGCTGCCAGGGACATGGCTGAATTTTTAGGCCAGCAATCTTGGGTGAAAAATGTGGTGGCCCCCGAAACCAACATCTTGATCTTTGGATTGAACGAGGACATGAACCAAGAAGCATTCATCAGCACTTTGGCAGAGAAGGGAATTGGCATCAGCCAAATGGGTCCGGGAAAATGCCGCATGGTCTTCCACCTTGATGTTACGCCAGCTGGAATACAGAAGGTGAAGGAGGTATTAGCGTCCATTTAATAATGTATCCATGCCGAAGGTTAAGAAATGTCCGCATTGTAATGAAGACCATTCGATCATGTTCAGGGTACAATACAAACCTGCCGACAAAACCTGGTATTTCCTCTGTGAGGCGTGCGTTTTGGAAGTCAAGCCTGGAAACAGCCATTACCGCTACGGCGGCACTTGGAAGGGTTAAAGGGAACCTTTTCTTTCCTCCTCCACTAGATGATAAGCCCTATTGATCAACTCAAAAGAATACCCGCGGCGTTGCATTGCCGCGGCAAGTTGTTCCTTCGTCTTTGAGCCGAACCAGCGGTCGGCTAAATACAGTGCATTCTCTTCTACTCGCTCATGGGGAACTTGATTCAAGATCCTTTCTATAGTCACTCTTGGGATGCGGTGTTCCTGCAGGCCCAGTCGAATCCGCTTTGGCGCCCAATGCTTCTGATTGAGTTTGCCCTGACAATAGGCCTCCGTGAACCGGTATTCATCAAGGTAGTTTTCTTCCATCAAGGTGGCAATGACTTCTTCGTGACGTTCCCTCGGGAGTTTGATCAAATCAAGTTTGCGCTTCACCTCAAACGGGCTGCGTTCCTGATAAGCGCAATAGTGCTGAAGTTTCTGTAAGGCTTCTGTTGTCGTCATACCTATTAAATAACGAAAAAACCCACTGTCGACGTATGTCAACGGTGGGTTTTTATCTTCATTGCTTACTGTTTTTACAACGCATTGTTGTCCTTGTCCATCACTTTCCACTCTAACATGGTAAATGCATCACGCGGCACAACAACAATCTTTTTACCAAATTTCTTTTGCCAAGTTTTCTTGATACTTCCAAAAAAACCTTTTGTTAAATAAGCCTCGATGAACGGATGAACGTGCACGTACACCTCACGTAATTCAATCTGAGCCAATTTCGAAGCCATAGCATCAATCACCTGTATAGGTGCTTCAACCAAATTATCTGGGTTTTCTTCGCGCGTTGTAATATTCGTTTCCGGGCGTACACGCTGACGTGTCAATTCCATCAATCCGAATCTTGAGATTGGAAGAATCTTGTGACGGGCACGGTCACGCTTCATCTCACTCTCCATTTTTTCATAAACCGCCTTGCGGTTTTCTGCGCTGTTCATGTCGATGAAATCAATCACCACAATACCACCCATGTCTCTCAAGCGCAATTGACGAGCCACCTCTACGGCCGCTAATAAATTTACTTGAAGTGCATTCGACTCCTGATTATCCGCAGTATTCGTGCGATTACCAGAATTCACATCCACCACATGCAAGGCTTCTGTATGCTCAATGATGAGGTACGCTCCTTTAGTCATGCTCACGCTGCGACCAAAAGCTCCCTTTATTTGACGATCCACACTGGAAAATTGGAACAATGGCATTTGACCGCTGTATTCCTTGACCATTTTAGATGCGCCTGGCTTGATTTCATCTAGATAATCTTTCACCTCTTCGCACAAATCTTTGTTGTCGATCGTGATAGAAGTAAAAGACTCGTTAAAGACATCGCGTAAAAACGCGCTTGCCCTGTTCATTTCACGGAAAATACGTACCGGCTTATTAGAACGCTTGATGCTCTTGTGGAGTTGAGACCACTTGCGTACCAGGTTATCTAAATCTGACTGTAATTCTTCCGCGCTCTGTCCTTTTGCGACAGTGCGTATAATGACACCAAAGCCCTTTGGCTTGATGCTTCTGACCAATTTTTTAAGTCTGTCCTTTTCGTCACGCTCGCGAATCTTTTGACTCACACTAACACGATTCGAAAAAGGAACCAATACTACAAAGCGACCTGCGATGCTAAGCTCAGCAGTGATTCTAGGCCCTTTTGTTGATATGGGCTCCTTCGTTATCTGAACGAGGATTTGATCACCTTGCTTTAGAACATCACCAATGTTACCCTCTTTCTCAATGTTGGGCTCTGCTTTGAAGTTGGTGATATTACTAAGTTGCTTGCCTTTTAAGGTTCGACGGAGATAGGTTTGCCAGGATTTTATCTGCGGGCCTAGATCGTGGTAATGAAGGAACGCATCCTTTTCATAACCGACATCTACGAACGCGGCATTTAGGCCGGTTGCCAGCTTTTTGACAGTGCCTAAATAGACGTCGCCAACGGAGAAGCTATCATCTCCTTTTTCCTTGATCAATTCCTGAAGTCTTCCGTCTTCAAGTAATGCAATATCTGCTTGGTCAGAACTAGCACTTATTACTAATTCTGTTTTCATACACTAAGAAGTTACTTCTTCTTGTGACGATTTTTTCTTAGACGCTTTTTACGCTTGTGCGTAGCAATCTTATGTCTTTTACGTTTTTTACCGCTTGGCATAATACTAAGTTTTAAGTGTTATTAATTCTATAAACCTTCTGCGAAGTCTTTAACACGATTCGCATCAGGGTATGTATTCAAATAGTTATTCGCGCTCGTCAAGGCCGCCGTGGTGTCGCCCACCTGCATCAAGGCCTGCACTTTGTTAAGCGTGTATAATTCGTTTTCTGGATGCAACTGGCTCAACTGGTGGAAACGATCTACTGCCTTTTCCCATTGGCCGCTCATCATTGAAAAGTTACCCAACCAAAGCAACGCTTTTTCATGGTTCGGGTCTTCTCTAAGTACCTCTAAAAGCATTCCTATGGCTTGCATGGGTGCGCCTTCTCCATTCTGGATGATGGCCACGGCTTCATCAACCTTCGCATCTAAAGGATTACCTTCCTCAGAAGTAATCGCTTCGACATCCTGATGCGGTGTCCTGGGTAATTGCCAAAGAACCAATGCAATTACAACGGCGCCAAAGAATGCTATGAGTGTACTTTTCTTCAACTTATTCTACAGGTACGCTTTCCTTAACACCTTCAACGAAAACCTTTGCAGGCTTGAAGGCTGGAATGTAATGAGCAGGAATAACAATAGTCGTATTCTTTGAAATATTACGACCAGTCTTCTGGGCACGCTTTTTAACAATAAAAGAACCGAAGCCTCTTAAGTAAACGTTACTTCCATCTTCTAGACTGTGTTTGATTTCTTTCATGAAGCTCTCTACAACTGCTTGTACATCACCTCTCTCCATTCCTGTTTTATCAGAAATCTTAGTAACGATATCTGCTTTCGTCATTTGCTCTATACTTTTACGTCCCTTGGGACTTGGTTAATGAGGGGTGCAAATATACACCTACTTTCCTTATTCACAGCCTCCAAGAATAAAATTATCTCTAGCCCGCACTGGAACAATGGATAGATTTAACACGTTCAGAATCAGCATAGAAGCCTTCTACCGAGCGCACAAAAGGGATTTACCTTGGCGCAAGGAAGTCCCTGTCCCCTATGAAGTGTGGTTGAGTGAAATCATTTTGCAACAAACAAGAGTCGCGCAAGGCACCCCTTACTTCGAAAAAATATTGGCCGCATTCCCCTCTGTAGAGGCGCTGGCAGGGGCAGAAGAAGATCACTTATTAGCGCTTTGGACCGGATTAGGCTATTACAATAGAGCTCGAAATCTTCAAAAGGGCGCAAAACAGATAGTAGCCGATTTTGACGGTCAGCTACCGAACAGTTTTGCCGAATTATTGACCATAAAAGGAATTGGACCCTACACTGCCGCGGCAATCGCTAGTATTTGCTTCAAAGAGAAAATTGGAGTAGTAGATGGAAATGTGTACCGAGTACTGAGCCGTTATTTTGGCATCGAAACCCCCATTAATAGTAGTAGCGGTCAGAAAGAATTTCAGGCCCTAGCGAATGAATGTATCGCTGGAACAAAACATCCAGATCTTTACAACCAAGGGATAATGGAGTTTGGCGCATTGCATTGCACACCTAAGAAGCCCCATTGCATGACTTGCCCTATTGCAGATTCCTGTCATGCACATAACAGCGGTACCGTTCTAGAACTCCCGATAAAACTAAAAAAGGGAAAACGCTCGAAAGAGACGATTCATTTTGGAGTGGTTGAAAGAGAAAACCTTGTCGCACTAAAAAAGCGAGGAACGGATAGTATTTGGGCCGGACTTTATGAGTTTCCACGACTCAATGATGCGCCGGAACAGGGCCAATTGATGGCTGAACCCATAGTCCATAAGCTATCACACAAAGACCTCTATTGTAGTTTTTGGGCCGTATCCGAAGATGAAATTTCTGGAGATTTTAACTTCTATTCGAAGCCTGAAGCGCAGCAATTAGGCATGCCAATTATCATTGCTGACTTTGTTGCGAAAAAGCTGTAAATGGGCGGTGAAATTTGCCTAAATTTGATTTAGAATAACATCAAAACAACTCGCACATGGCCGGTACGCTAAACAAAGTAATGCTCATTGGAAACCTTGGGAAGGATCCTGAAATTCTACATTTTGATAATGGCGGTTCAATCGTGAAATTCCCACTGGCTACCTCAGAAACGTATACAAATCGTGACGGCCAGCGCGTAACGAACACTGAATGGCACAACATTATCATCAATGCCAAAGGATTGACAGATGTTGCACACAAATACCTCAAAAAAGGCCATAAAGTATACCTAGAAGGCAAGATAAAAACGCGTAAATGGCAAGACCAAACAGGCGCAGATCGTTACAGCACTGAGATTCAAGTTAATCAAATGACTATGCTTACCTCTAGAGCGGAAGGCGAGGGCATGTCAAACGAAGGTGCTTCAAACTATGGTGCCCCGGCTGCTTCGCAACCAGCTCCCGTCCAAAAAACGGGAGACACAGCGCCATCAGTTGCTGCAAACCAAGAAGAAGATGACCTACCCTTCTAAGTCGAACTAACAACAAAAATTTGGAAACAGAGCCTCCCAGTACACTGCTTCAATTATTAACCATTGACGCTTCAACCATCACCGGTGTGGTTTTCATTGTCGTACTTATCGCACTATTACTTTTATCTGCCTTGATTTCTGGTTCGGAGGTCGCATTTTTCTCTCTAGGGGCGGGAGAACTCGAGGAACTCGAAGACGAGTCGACAAAACACAACCACATAAGAGAATTATTAAGTCAGCCTGAAGAATTACTCGGCACTATATTGATATCCAACAACTTTGTAAATGTTGGCATCGTCATCCTCTCCACATATTTACTGAATACCTTTTTCTCGCCCGAACTCTGGAGTCCGTTATTGACCTTTATTATTGAGATTTTAGCCATTACAGGAGTGTTATTGCTCTTTGGCGAAATTTTACCTAAAGTATATGCGAACACGGCCCGATTAAATTTTGCGCGCTCCGTTGTCCCATTCATTTTCCGACTGCATAAAATCTTAAAACCCCTCAGTAAACGCCTGAGTAAAACAATCAATAGAATTAATATTGAAGGTCGAGGACCTTCGCTGAGCGTAGACGACCTGGAGCAGGCGCTTGAATTGACTAATGATGAGCATTCTACCGAAGATGAGCAACGTATTTTAAAAGGCATCGTCCGGTTTGGTTCGACCACGGTCAAAGAAGTAATGACTCCTCGTACCTCTGTTATCGCCATAGATATAAAAGCACCATTTCACGATACACTAGCACACATCGTCGATAAGGGATATTCGCGCATTCCCGTGTATGAAGATCAATTGGACCAAATCAAAGGCTTACTCTATGTTAAGGACTTACTTCCTTATGTAGATGCCTCAGATAATTTTGGATGGCAAGATTTAATTCGCACACCATTTTTTGTCCCTGAAAGTAAAAAGATCGACGATCTATTAAAGGAATTCCAACAACGTCGCATCCATTTAGCAATCGTAGTTGACGAATTTGGCGGGACCTCAGGAGTGATTTCGCTTGAAGATGTCATTGAAGAAATTGTTGGTGAGATTAGTGATGAATTTGACGATGATGATTTGGTATACAGCAAACTGGACGATCATAACTACGTTTTTGAGGCGCAGACGCCGCTAATAGATTTCTGTCGCGTACTTGATTTACCTAAGGATATTTTCGAATCGGTCGATGGTGAAAGTGATTCACTTGCTGGACTTGTTTTAGAATTGGCTGGCAAATTTTTAGAGAAGAACGAAGAGATCACCTACGAAGCGTTTACTTTTAAAGTAGAAAGCGTGGATCAACGCAAATTAATTCGCATCAAAGTAACCGTTAACCCAAATCATGAAGCATAGTCTTTTCTTAGTGCTTTTTGCACTGCTTTGTTCTTGTAGTGAAGACCCCGTTGCTCGACCCAATGGACTAATGAGGATTGGTTTGCCGGCCCAGTTAGAATATGCTGACTTGCCCTTTGAAGCGCCGTTTGATGTTAAAATAAACGCTGAAGCAAAAGCCATTGAAAAAGAGGTGTTGTCCGATGCGAATACCCAAGAGTTTTGGATGGATCTTGCTTATCCATCTATCTTAAGTACCGTTCAGTTCACGTATAAGCCTGTGACTGAAAATCTTGAAGAATTGGTCCGGGATGCGCAACAGCTCGCCTATAAGCACACCGTAAAAGCAAGCGGTATGCGGGAACAATTCTTTGCCTATCCAGAAGAAAGGGTGTATGGCTTGTACTATGAATTTTCTGGCGCCTCAGCGACCACCACACAGTTTTACGCTACGGACAGTTCTAGACACTTTGTTAGAGGTGTATTATACCACTACAGCACCCCAAATGCAGATAGCCTTGCTCCAGTCACCCAATTTATGCGCGAAGAAATTCTAAAAATGATTGGGACATTACAATGGAATGAATCCGAAGAAAGCAGAGATTAATCCTACGCATTAAGGTTTACGAAAACTTAGAAAGAGCGGGTAGCTAATAGAAGCTAAAATCCCAATGCTCAAAACTAAATGTACCGGCTGCATCGCCTTTGGCAATCCCAAGAAATACAGCACCACACCGACCGTCCACTCTAAACCAATGGCGAAAATTAATGCACCAAAACCCGGTACAGCAGCTTGGTGCTTTTTACGCAGGTAATATAAAAAGCTGGTTGCGATCAAAATAACCCAAGCAAAACTGCGGTGTATTTTGGGCATCATCGCTTCTATAGAAGGGATGACATTTAACCTAGAGACGGCGGCATCGTGACCTAGAGCGGCATCTACGAGCTCTCTTGTTTGCGTCCCTAAGAATATTTGGATAACGATCAATAACAACAGAAACAGTAGCCCATTTCTTACCGGGCGTGGCAAAGGAGCTGGCGCTTTCGTATTTCTTGCGCGCAAGGCCAAAAGAAGTAATACAATGGCAACCGATCCCATCATATGTATGGTAATTTGGTTGGGTACGAGGTTACCGTCTACAACCATTTTACCCAACCATGCTTCAAAGAGAAGTAAAATGAGTACGCCCACTGACAAAATAGAATTCCCCAAATTTTTTCTTGACCGGGCCACTGCAACAACGGCTAATGCCAATACAGGAAGCCCGCTCAAAGCGCCTATAAGTCTATTGATATATTCAATCCAGGTATGCACCGGGTTAAAGATGTTGTAGTCGTGCTTCGTAAAAACAGCCCAATTCATCGTATTAAAATCTTCGGCAGTTGTGAAATCTACTTGCGCTACCCAAAAATTTCCATCTTTCAAAATCATTTGCCCTTCCTGAAAACTTTTAGAAGGTGCCCAAGTCAATGTTTCAATAGAAGTTGGAGGAATGGCATACCCAAAGCATTGCGGCCAATCCGGACAACCCATTCCAGAACCGGTTGCTCGCACGACAGACCCCGCCAAAATGACGAGAAAAATGAGTACTAAACTTATTGTGGCTAATCTTCGAACCAGGGGGTTGCGCTCCATGGATTAGTGGTCTAAAAGAGTGGCTGTATAAAATCCACCACCCGCTACATTAGCAACCTCAGCAATGATGTCGTTCGCGCTTATTAAGGTGCTGTCAAAACGCACAGTAGCTGTGCTGTCCTCAAAGACAATGTGGAAATCAGAAATCCCCGCAGTCGCATTTAACTTTTGTTCAATCGCTCCTTTACACCCCATGACACAAGTCATACCCGAAATAAAGAGTTCCTGCGAAGCATTGGCTACAACACTATCTTTCTCTTGCACGGTAGTAGGAAGTGTGATCACCTCAGGCTCGGGTGATTTACAAGCCGTCGTGGCGGCAAAAACAGAAAGAATGAGGACGAAATTTTTCATAGTAATGAACTTTACAACAAAATTACGGACGCATTGGTTTACAATGGTGTCTTTTGTCACAAATTTGCAGCATGTCTAAAACTCAACCTTCACACCATCCAGCGCTTCCCTGGATCATGTTTATCAGTCTTGCACTCATCTGGGGTTCGAGTTTTATTCTGATGAAACGCGGACTCACCTCTTTCACATACACGCAAGTGGGTACCCTTAGAGTGAGCATCGCGGCACTCTTCATGTCCGTTATTGGTTTCAGACATTTCAAGCTTTTCGAACGGAAAGATCTGGTTTCACTTGCCATCGTGGGATTTTTAGGAAATGCCATACCCTACGTGCTCTTTCCGTTAGCAGTGAATCATTTAGACAGTGGTGTTGTAGGAATAATTAACTCCCTTGTTCCATTATTCACTGTATTGATTGGCGGATGGTTTTTCGGACAAAAAGCCACCGGTACACAATGGCAAGGTGTAGCCGTTGGTCTCTTAGGTGCTGTGCTGCTCATCCTACCCTTTGAAGAGATTTTAAATGGTGGATTCGCTATCGAAGGAGAATTGGCCTATGGATTCTTCGGAGTACTTGCGACCATGATGTATGGCACCAGCGTGAACACTTTAAAGACGAATTTACCGCACCTCAAAGCATTGACTATCACAACGCTAAGCTTAGCAACAGCTGCACCTTTTACCATCGCCTTTAGCCTTCTTAGTGGCGTTACTGAAGTCTTTAAAACGGACCCCAACGCCTGGACCAATTTTGGCTATATCGCCGTTTTAGGCATTTTAGGAAGTGGTATTGCCGTCATTATTTTTAACCGTCTCATTCAAATCACCACGGCCTTATTTTCGTCCTCCGTTACTTATGCTATCCCTGTCGTTGCCATTCTTTGGGGCATTTGGGACGGTGAGCACATTTTATGGAACCATCTTCTGGGATTGGGCGTGATTATCACCGGAATTTATTTGGTCAATAGGCGTAAATAAAAATCCCCGCGACAAACGCCGCAGGGATTTCAATATTTCAGTGGAAGAGATCGCTTATTTCCAAGTGACCTTATCTACAGTTATTGTAAAAGATTGCGGACCTGCGCTCTGTGAGATAGATTTTACAAAGATCAATCCGTTCACTTCCTGCCACGAATCATAAACCGTTGTCACAGTGACATCGCCTTCTGGCCCTTCAGTCGTCTCGGTACTCATGTGCAATAAACCGGTCGCAACATCAAAGTAATGCACGGCATCACCGTCTGTGATTTGATAAACATCCTTACCGGCCATTAACGTCTGACCGTCAAAAGTGATCGAACTCATATCGTCTAACCACGCTAACTCGCTTATCACATACTGAGCTTCTTTAGCCGTCGAAGCCAATTCATCGCCTTCAAGTGTGGCATTACCGCGCATACCGCTACTATTTGCTTCGCCGTCTTTGTATTCAACTTTCATCAAAGTCATGCCCTGCATACTTTGCTCGGTAACATAATAGCTTGGTACGATTTTCTTGGAGTACATGCTTACAGCCCCCGGCATCCCTGGGGCAACTAGGCTCATCTCTTGTTCCAATTCTTTGATATTCTGGAACGCTTCTGCTCCACCAATAGCGTTGAAGAAAGCATTTACCACGGTTTCCTTTGTCACACCTTCTGGTGTAAATAGGAAGGTTGGAGCATCAGTGCTCGCGCCATTTGCATCGAAATACTCGACAGCGCCAAAAGCACTGAGCTTACCGGCAACATCTTGTGCCTTACCGACTACGGTAATGGTCAAATGATCCGCATCCATATACTGATTCGATACGCGAAGCACGTCTTCCGCGGTGACCGCATCGAGTCTAGCTAAATAGTTGTTGTAATAATCTGCTGACAGATCATAGCGAGCGATGTTCAGCGCGAAGTTTGCTGCAGACGCAGGACTTTCTAGTGAACGCCCGAAAGAACCGCTTAAACTAGCCTTTGCTGCAATGAGATCATCTTCAGAGACAGCCTCTGTACGCATTCGACCGATTTCGTTTAAAAATTCAGTGATCGCACTATCCGTAACCTCATTGCGCACCTTAGCCGATGCACCAAATGTGGCGTTAAGCTCATCCACTCCAAAGTTTGAATAGGCGCCATAAGTGAATGCTTTATCCTCACGAAGATTCGTAAACAAGCGGCCTGACATACCACCACCTAAAATTTGGTTCGCGACACGCAACGGCTCAATATCCGGATGACCGTGCGGCAAATCAATGATATTACCCAACCAAACGACAGACTGAACTGCGCTCGGTTTATCCACCATAACAACTCGCTGTGCTGCTGGAACTGCAGTCTTCGCGTACGCGTGTTGTGGCACCTCTGCAGGCGCCCACTTTTTCAAAGCCTTCTTTAATTTCTTTTCCGCATCCTTTGCTGTAATATCACCAATGATCACCATGTAGGCGATGTTAGGTCTGAAGTAGGTATTGAAATAAGCCTTGCAATCCTCAACCGTAATCGTCTCTACGGTTGCTTCCGTCATAACCTCACCATAAGGATGTTCCAAACCATAAAGTGTGGCACCGCGTAAATTGCCTGAAATCGCATCTGGATCATCGGCATTAGCCTGTAGTCCTGAGAGCATTTGTGACTTTAACTTTTCGAACTCTTCCTGAGGGAAGGTAGGATTTAGGAGAACATCAGAAAGAATATCGACCAATTGATCCGTGTATTTACTTAAGCCTCCGATACGAATGGAAGATGCACTAGTGCCAAAATTGGCTCCCATAAAATCTACTTCTTCGTCTAAAACTGCCTTTGATCTATTTGCCGTACCAGCACCTATCATATCTCCGGCAATACTCACATAGCCGGCTTTTGATGCTTCAACAATAGGATCTCTATCAAGAATCAAAGACATCGAGATTCTTGGAAGTTTGTGGTTTTCAACCACGAATACCTTTAATCCGTTTTTCAACTCAAATTGCGCTGCAGAACCCAATTCAATGGATCGTGCAGGGGTCGGCTCAGGAGCCGTTGTACGGTCGATAGTTACCTGTGCAGTTAAGGTTACTGCAGTAAATAGACCGATAATAGAATACTTTAGTTTTCTCATGGTAGCGGCTTATTGTGCGTTAATAGCTTGTGGTTCTTCACTTTTAGGAAGGTATTTCAATACCACTCGATTATCCTTAACCAAGTATTGTTGCGCCACACGCTGAATATCTTCTCTTGTTACATTTTGATAACGGACCAATTCCGTATTGATCAAATCTGCATCACCATAATAGGTGTGGTAATCTGCCAATGATTCGGCAATACCAGCCATCGTGGAATTGCTCTGAATAAAGCCACTTTCCATCTGGTTCTGAATTTTCTCAAACTCACGTTCCGAGATTAATTCTGTCTGAAGTTTTACGATCTCCTCTTCCAAAGCCGGGGTCATATCATCAATACCCTTGCCTGCATTGGCCAATGAAAAGGTGATGAATGCACCTCCTTGCTCCAAAGTGAATGGAAAAGCAAATACCTGCAATGCAGTTTGATCTTGATCTACCAAACGCTTGTACATCCTTGAAGATGGACCACCACTGAGAACAGTAGATGCCATTTGTAACGCATACGCGTCGTCAGAAGTCTGCGGTGGCATTCTATATCCCATCATAACCGCTGGTAACTGTATGTTGTCGTAAACCGTCAATGATTTTTCACCACCTAAAGCAGGCTCCTCAACGGTTGGCTGTACCACTGGTTCGCCTGCCGGAATTGACCCAAAGTAAGCCGCAATCAACTCCTTAGTTTTTGCTACGTCGATATCACCAGCGATACTCAACGTTGCATTGTTTGGAATATAAAACTTCTTATAAAAGTTCATGAATTCGTCCAATTGCGCGGCATTCAAATGATCCATAGAGCCTATAGGAACCCAATTATACGGGTGTTCTGAATATAGATTCTTCATCATGTTCTCCAACCATGAACCGTAAGGCTGGTTGTCTACGCGCTGGCGTTTTTCCTCTTTAACTACTTCGCGTTGCGTCTCCACACCGATCTGCTGTATGTTCGCGTGCATCATACGCTCACTTTCCAACCATAATCCTAATTCCATCTGATTGGACGGGAGCAATTCATAGTAAAAGGTTCTGTCTTGCGAGGTATTTGCATTCAGTGCGCCACCAGCATTTGTGACGTAGCTATCAAACTCGCCTCTCTTGATATTCTCTGAACCTTCAAAAAGAAGGTGTTCGAAAAAGTGTGCAAAACCTGTACGTTCTGGGTTTTCATTTTTACTACCGACGTGGTACAATACTGTAACAGCGGCAATAGGGGTAGTGTGATCTTCGTGCAGTATGACGTGTAGACCGTTGTCCAAATCATACTCTTCAAAGGAGATGTTGTTCTGAGCCTGAGCTCCACCTGCTAAAAGCAAGGCTCCAAATAATAAAAGGCGTTTCATGAAATAGGTTAATTTTCTGATATTCGCCCAAATATACGAGGCACAGCTGCGCGGCCCTAATGAAGTTCTGGTAGATTTTTTTACATCAGATTATTTTAACACTTTGTTTATCACGACTTTCTTGTATATTTGCAGCCCTTAAAAACAAGTATAATGTACGCAATTGTAGAGATAGCAGGGCTTCAATACAAAGTTGAGAAAGACCAACGCTTGTACGTAAACCGCTTGAATGTTGAGGCAGGGAAGAAAGTAAAATTCGACCGTGTCCTTCTCATTGAAGAAAAAGGTGATGTGAAAGTTGGCGCCCCAGTTATAGACGGAGCAGTTATAGAAGCTACCGTAAACAGCGAAGTAAAAGGTGATAAAGTTCTAATCTTCAAAAAGAAGCGTAGAAAAGGTTACCAGAAGATGAACGGTCACCGTCAAATCTTCACTTCAATTACTATTAACAAAATCACTGCGAAGGCTCCAGCTAAGAAAGCTGCAGCGAAAGCAACTGAAGAAAAAGAAGCAGCACCAAAAGCAGCGGCTAAGAAACCTGCGGCAAAAAAGCCAGCAGCGAAAAAGCCAGCAGCAAAAAAAGCAGCTCCAAAGAAATCAGAAGCTAAAGCAGAAAAATAAATAAGATATGGCTCACAAGAAAGGTGTCGGTAGTTCGAAGAACGGACGTGAATCAGCAAGTAAGCGCTTGGGTATCAAAATCTTTGGTGGTCAAGATGCCATCGCAGGGAACATTATTGTTCGCCAGCGTGGAACAAAACACAACCCCGGGGAGAACGTAGGTGTCGGTAAAGACCACACGTTATTCGCATTGGTAGACGGTAAAGTTGTCTTCAGAAAGAAAAAAGACAACAAATCTTACGTTAGCGTTCAACCTAACGCGTAAGTTAACCACAACGATATAGAAAAGCCTGTTCATTTGAGCAGGCTTTTTTTTTGACTAATGCTCAGCTATCCTTCGCATGAATTTCCCAAGCTCTTGTGCGGACTGCTGGAGATTTCTATACCCTCCTTCAAGCAGATCTGCACCCGACTGACCATTATACTGGGTTTTTGAGAAGAGCATGATCCGCATTTGCGCAGTGAAATACTTACCTATCCAAGGAAGGCTCGAGAGAAACGAGACCGAGCGCATGCGGTTTAACCAGGGCTTCATCTGTAAATACAAAAGTTTTCTCTTTTTGCCCAAGCCGTTTTGCATCCATTGTAAAAGCTCATAGAACGAAGGGTGTTCCGCCACTGCAACTATGGGACCTTCTATCTTTGATTGATGTGCTGCATAAACGATCGCCGCAACATCTCGGACATCCACCACGCCCGAACAACCGTCTGTGGCAAAGGGCAGTGTGCCTTTCCAAAGACGCTTCCACAATTCTTGAGGGGCCCTGTACAAAGGCCCAATGCCTAAAATCACACCAGGGCGAACCACAGTCGTTGACAACCCTTCTTGCTGCGCGCGCCACACCTGAAGCTCAGAATAGATTTTGCTCTTCGCATAAGACCCAAGACCTACCTTCTTTTTAGTAGCCTGAAAATCTTGCGGCTCTAAAAGTTCTACTTGACCTAAAGGTGCATTCCCTCCCATTACAGCAATACTGGAAATATGCGTAAAATGAGCTACATCTAGTGCTTCTGCGAGGTGCAGCACTTCAGCCGTTACACGCTCATTTTGATTGCCTCCAGGAGCCTTTTGGTTAATATCAATAACGGCAGCCGTATGAATCACGGAATAAACGGGCGCTATGGCATGTTGGTCACAATAAGCGGAAATCCACTCCGCTGAACCGGCACCATAGCCAAGATCTAAGTCAATAAAGTGTACTAGAGGTTGTTGATACGCTTTTCTTGGTTGTTCGTAAAATTCAACAACCCTATCGAGCTGTTCAAACGAGGAAGTGGGACGCTTCGCACAAAGAATAGTACCAGAATAGGCCGGACTTTGCCCCCAACCCAGCAATTCTGCGAGGAGAAAGGCGCCTAATTGGCCCGTTGCACCAGTAATCAACAAGGTATTCTTAGAATCCATAGAAATGAACGTAGTGTGAAGTTAGTGGTTATTACTTTTGTAATTCAATTTTGACCCCAATGAAAAAAGAAGATATCCTAAAAGCGCTGGAAAGTGTAGGCAATAGTACTGAAAGCAATATTGTCGAAGCGGATTTGATTCGAAATATTCAAATCTTCGGCGACGAAGTAATTATTGATGCCGAAAGTCTAAGTCCGACACTTCAGGCAAAGAAAAAATTGGAGGTTGATATTATGAAAGCCGTTCACGATCAGGTTGCTGAAAAAGCGAAGGTGGTAGTGAACGTAAGCGTTAGTGAGAAGTCGAAAGAGACTGCTGCCAATGTGATTAAGGGCGCACCGATTCCTGGTGTTCAGAATATTATTGCCATTGCCTCAGGTAAAGGTGGTGTAGGAAAGAGTACTGTAACGGCGAACTTAGCCATTAGCTTGCGCCAAATGGGCTTCAAAGTAGGTCTGATCGATGCCGATATTTACGGACCGTCGGCCCCTATCATGTTTGACGTTCAGCATGCTAAACCGATGACTGTTCACGTGGACGGTAAATCTAAAATGGGACCTGTAGAGGCTTATGGCATTAAAATCATGTCCATCGGCTTTTTTGCGAATACCGATCAAGCAGTTGTGTGGAGAGGTCCCATGGCCACGAAAGCGTTAACACAGATGATCCATGATACGCATTGGAATGAGTTAGACTTTCTGCTGATTGACTTGCCTCCTGGCACGGGAGACATACATCTAAGTATGGTTCAGAATATGCCTGTGACAGGTGCGGTCGTGGTTAGCACACCACAGAAAGTTGCTTTAGCTGACGCGCGAAAGGGCGTTGCTATGTTCAAAATGGATCAGATTAATGTTCCTGTTTTAGGAATCTTAGAAAATATGAGCTACTTCTCCCCGCCTGAATTGCCTGCGAATAAATATTATTTGTTTGGAAAAGAAGGTGCGCAAGATCTCGCGAGCCAATTAGATGTACCTTTCCTGGGTGAACTTCCGCTCATCCAAAGTATTAGAGAAGCCGGTGATGTGGGTCGTCCTGCGGCATTGCAAGAGGGGACCACTATACCGTTGGCTTTTGAAGAAATCGCTCGTAATATTGTAGCAGAAGTGGCGCAGCGTAATGAGAATTTACCGCCCACAGAAATCGTTCGGATTACAACAATGGCCGGCTGTTCACCTAAAAAATAATTACTACACCGTGAGTGACCTTAATAAACGTATTGAAGAAGCCCTAGACGAAATCCGTCCATTCCTTGCCAATGACGGCGGAGATGTGTCTCTTGAGGGTGTGGAAGGAGCCACGGTTAAAGTGAAGTTTCACGGCGCCTGTGTGGGGTGTAAAGTCAGTGATTTTACTCTTAAAGGCGGTATAGAAGCGACGATAAAAAGATATGTACCAGAGATCGACCGCGTCATTGCGGTGGATGCCTAAACCAAGAATACCATGCTGCAAATTCAGCGAATCAGACAGGAGCCAGAGGCCATCATTGAAGGACTAAAAAAACGCGGTATCGATGCTAGTGAAACCGTACATACACTTATAGATCTAGATGCAAAACGTCGTGCCATTCGTCATGAAATGGAAGAGAATCAGCGCCGGCTGAACGGACTCTCAAAAGATATTGGTGAATTATTCAAAAGTGGTCGTGCGCAAGAAGCAAACGCGCTAAAGGAAGAAACCGGCACGATCAAAGAAGCCATCAAAGACCTTGGCGAACGCGTACAAAGTATTACTGGCGAAGAGCACGATCTACTATTGAGTTTACCAAACGTGCCCCACGCCAGTGTTAAATCCGGTCGCGACGAGAAAGATAACGAAGAGGTAAAACGTGTTGGGGCTGTTCCAACGCTGCACGATGATGCAAAGCCGCACTGGGACCTCGCAGAACAATACGACCTAATAGATTTTGAACTGGGCGTGAAAATTACGGGAGCAGGATTCCCAGTTTATAAAAATCATGGCGCACGGTTGCAGCGTGCGATGATCAACTTCTTTTTAGACGAGAACCGCGCAGCAGGCTACACGGAATATCAAGTACCCCATTTCGTAAATGCCGCCTCCGGATATGGCACGGGACAACTCCCTGATAAGGAAGGACAGATGTATGAAATGCCGTTGGATGGTTTGTACGCCATTCCAACCGCAGAGGTTCCTGTGACAAATATGTTCCGTGACGAGATTGTAAACGCGAAAGATTTTCCCATCAAGAGCACCGGCTACACACCATGTTTTAGACGTGAAGCAGGATCTTATGGAAAGGATGTGCGCGGATTGAACCGTTTACACCAATTTGATAAAGTAGAAATTGTCAGCATTACCCACCCTGAGCAGAGTTACACCCTGCTGGATGAGATGGTTGCGCATGTTGCAGGACTTCTAGACAAGCTTGAATTACCGTATAGAATTTTGCGCCTTTGTGGCGGCGACGCTGGATTCACCTCCGCTCTTACCTACGATTTCGAAGTCTATAGTGCTGCGCAAGAGCGCTGGCTGGAAGTGAGTAGTGTTTCAAATTTCGAAACCTTTCAAGCGAACCGCTTAAAATTGCGATTCAAGGATGAAGAAGGTAAAAGCCAATTGTGTCACACCCTTAACGGCTCTGCAATGGCACTGCCGCGTGTATTGGCTGCTCTTTTAGAGAACCACCAAGAGGTAGACGGCATTCGTATCCCTGCAGCATTGGTTCCTTACACGGGATTCGATAAAATCGCATAATTTATGCGTCCGATTCTACTGTACTGCACAATAGGTCTCTTCGCTATGAGTTGTGCTAAGGAGCCTTGGCAAATCGAGATGGGCAGCCGTTTGGATTCCATGGTCGTTTTGGCCAAAAGTCACGAACAAGTGATGGCTAGTACAAATCTCGAACAAGTAGGCAATTCCGCGGATGTTTTAGGAGCATATCAAATCTTCTTCTTCGAACAATTGGATGAAATGACTCGCCTTAATGTTCCTAAAGCCATCTATACTGGTCCTCTTGAGACCATGAAAAACTGTACTAAATATTTAAATCGGGTTCGAACAGCGAAAGATTTGACTCCCGAGAAAAACCGCTTACGTCTGTCCAACCTAAGGCATGATGTACTCAAAGGCCATCTCGACAGCACCACTGCCATTGCCTATTACAATCAGGAGGCTATGCTGTTACGCGATCTCGATCGCACGATGAATAAAAGCTATGGTGGGTGTTTCACTTGCCTGAGGGAATACGACGCCTTGGTGGTAAAATTGGACTCCTTAAAAGGCTTTATCTTGGAGCCCGATGCGATCCGTTAAACTACTCTTTGTTTTCCTGTTGCCCCTTTTAAGTTTGGGGCAAAATGAGCTATCACAATGCGACAGTCTTATGATCAAACGCCAGTTTGATGCTGCTGCAGAATGCCTTGAGGGCCTGTATTCAAAAAATCCTGTTGGGCCTGCTTACGAAAAATTACTCGAAGCTTATTTGGTATTAGAGGATACCGGGAGGGTCTTTAAATTGGCCCGTAAGCAGAGTAAAGGCTATGGTCAATCGAAACCAGTCTACTATGTGGATTATTGGCATTTCAGTCGAACTCTCAACCGCCGCGGCCCAGATTTTAGTGTGCTCGAAAACCTCACTCGCAGCAACCCTTTTTCTGTTCGGTCAAGTGCCCAGCAACTAGAGAAATATAACTATGTAACGGAAGCCATTGCACTCTACCTTATCGCTGAAGATGCCCAACCGAACGTTCGAACGGCATTTGAGCGAGGTCAATTGCATGCACAGTTAGGACAATACGAAGCGCAATACGAGGCCTATATCCTCGCGGCGAGACAGAACAGTGGTTACCTAAATAGTATTAAAATGCGCATTGCTCAAAACCTGAGCGATGATCCTAATGGCGTGCACAATTCAGCGGTTAAGAAAGTGCTCTATACAGCGGTTAAGAAAGAATCGGACCCGCTTGTTGAGCAGCTGTTGCTCTTCGTACTGCGGCAGGAAGGAAGTTTCGATCGTGCCTTTACATTTATGCGTTCAAAGTACGACGGCGCCGCTTCCATTCAGCCTTTTTTACAGTTGATGCGAGAGGCCAGAGAGGCAGATGCCGATAAATTAGCAGTAGAGATTGGCCAATTTTTATTGAACCAAAAGACGGCCTTACAGCAGCAACGCGGGACAAATAGTGTCCTATTAGAATTGGGAAAATGCTATGAGAAGACCCAAAATCACGAAGCACTTTTCGCCTTAGCAGCGGCTTATCCCTCGGGGACTTGTGAAGCTTGTTTTGAATGGGAACTCTACCGTGCACAGTTCCTGTTCGCACAGATTTCTACGCTTGAGGACAGCCTTCAGCATTTGCTCACTTTCGAGACCACTTTAGAGCAGCTTAGAGAGCGGTATCCAAGAACATTTCAACGCGGTCGTACACATCTCCAACAGGGAGAGGCTAATTTAAGAATGGGCTATTTTGACGATGCACTCATGGAATTTGCGCGTGCCGAAGCATTGCTCGAAGATTCTGATGAAGGAGATGTGGCGCGGTTGCAAAAAGCAATGTGTGCTTTTTATGGAGGCGATATTCCTTGGGCAAAAACCCAGTTAGAAGTTTTATTGCAAAGTACTAGCAAGTCGATTGCAAATGATGCCTTAGAAAATGCCTTAATGATTAGCGCCAATTCCGTGGAAGATACCTTAATGGAAGGGCTGCAACTCATTCGCGAGCCAATGCTTTTAGAAGCCCAGGGAAAAACAGCAGCAGCAATTGAGAAATACAAAGCATTAAAAAACATCTTGATCGTACACGAGCTGTACGACGACGTTTGTTTGAAATTGGGCAAACTCTATTTAGATTCGGCGCAATGGGAAGCGGCGCTTGCAGAATTTATGCTCGTGCAAAAGGCGGCGGGTGAAGGCATGTGGAAAGAAGACGCCCTCTTTTATGCGGCAAAATGCCGCTTTGAATTAGGACAAAGTGAGGCGCAAGTCGCTTTAGAAGGCTATTTACTGAGCTATCCTGCTGGATTATATTTTGACCAAGCTAGAACCATGTATCGTACCTTAGCGCTATGAGTCAACACATTTATAATGTTACCGTCGTGGTAGACAATTCCATTGAAGAACAGTGGAAGCAGTGGATGGTTAAGGAACATATTCCTGAGGTCATGGATACAGGAATGTTTAGAAGTTTTCTTTTTACACAAGTCTTTCCTGAGCAAGAACAGGACAATCCCAGTTACAGTATCCAGTACAGGGCAGCTGACCTTGAAAGCATTAAGCTTTACATGCAGATGTACGGCCCGGGACTGCGCAAGAAATCAGAAAAAGCGTGGGGAACACACGCACTTGCCTTCAGAACCATTCTTGAAGTGATCGACGAAAAACAATGACGACAACCCAACGTATTTTCACACTTGAAAACGGACTTCAATGCTCGTTTCAGGCACAACGCAGCAGTGTTGCGCACGTAGTAGTGGCTATACGTGCCGGATCCAGAGATGAATTGGACCATCAGCAAGGTCTTGCCCATTTCCTAGAACATAATCTTTTTAAGGGCACCTCGAAGCGTAAAGCCTACCATATTCTTTCTCGACTCGACGATGTTGGCGGAGAATTGAACGCGTACACGACGAAAGAAGAAACCATTATACACGCAAGTTTTTTAAAAACGGACTTTAGGCGTGCCTTGGAACTCATATATGATGTCCTTGCGAATAGCACTTTCCCTGAAAAAGAATTAGAAAAGGAAAAGGAAGTTATCAAGGACGAAATCTCCAGTTACAAAGACGCACCTGGTGAAAGTATTTTCGACGATTTTGAAGACCATATTTTTAGAGGCGATCCATTGGGCCGAAATATTCTCGGGACGCCCGAAAGCGTAGATAAATTAAGGCGTGACGATATTTTAGAGCTTCAATCACGCACATATACAGCGGACCGCATAAAATTGGCCGTAGTTGGTCCCTTTGGTAGCGAACGCGTTGAGCGCACAGTCGCCGAACTTTTTGCCGGCTTTCAATTCGCAGATTCCGATTGGGAAAACACATTTAAAGGCGATGGGCAACCGGACCGTGTAGTCGAAAATCTCGCCCAATTCCAGGATCATTATATGGTTGGTTGGCGCACGTGCGGCATTCACGGTCACGACCGTCGTAGCCTGTCTTTATTAAACAACATCCTTGGTGGACCTGCAATGAACAGTAGGCTGGGCTTAAATATTCGCGAGAAACACGGCATCGCCTATAATATTGAGAGTTACCTCAACCTCTACAGTGATGTAGGAATGATGGGCATCTATCTTGGCTGTGACCCGCAACAAACTGAGAAGGCGGCTGACCTTGTGGCTAAAGAAGTAACCAAACTACGAGAGACAAAGCTCGGGACACTTCAAATGAGCAAGGCGAAAAAGCAATTTTTAGGGCAAATGGCCATGAGTGAAGACAACGGGCTAAATTCTGCTGTAGGCGCAGCACGTGCCCTTTTGCATTTTGGTCGCGTCAATGATTTTGAAACCGTCGCTGCAAAAATTCAAGCCATTTCTGCTGAACAACTGCAGGATGTGGCAAACGCGTACCTCGAGCGGGACAAAGCCTTTGAATTGATTTATAAAAAACAATAAACCATGGAGTTCCTTAGCGACGACCTTCAAGAATACATCAGTGCGCATACGACCAAAGCACCCGATTATTTGGACGAATTAGAGCGCGAAACGTGGGTGAAAGTGCTCATGCCAAGAATGCTAAGCGGACACGTTCAAGGTCAAATTCTGAAGCAATTCTCGATAATGAAGCGTCCAAAATATCTTTTGGAAGTAGGTACTTTCACGGGATATGCTTCTCATTTTTTAGTGGAAGGTTTGCAGGAAGATGGGGAATTCCATGCGGTTGAGATCAACGAAGAATTGGAATTCTTGATTAAGAAATACTGGGCTAAGCACCCTAAATTTTCTCAAATGCACCTACATATTGGTCCTGCAGCCCAGATTCTTAACGATTTGCACAAGCCTTGGGATCTTATATTTCTCGATGCCGACAAGGCCGGGTTATTGACCTATTACGAGCAACTCATTCCTGTAATGCCTTCGGATTCTATCATGTTGATTGACAATATTTTATGGAGCGGAAAGGTCACCGAACCCGCAGCAAAAAACGATAAGGATACGAAAGCAATTTTAGCACTAAATGAGCACGTAGCAAATGATACGAGAGTAGAGCAAGTCATTCTCAGTGCACGCGATGGAATTATGATGGTTCGGAAAGTTTAAATTATTGTTTTCATTGCGTATCTTGAACACTCAAAATTCAATTGAAAGAAAAATTATGAAAAAAGTTCTACTCCTTGCCGCAGTAGCTTTTGGTTTTAACGCAATGGGTCAAGACGCTGCGAGTGCACGTTTGATGCAAGCGGAATTGCCAGTTTCAACCGCTGCCAAAGAAAAAATTGAAGACATCATCTTGAAAAGAGGTGGTGCCGTAGACGACCTCTACGACTACACGGATTTCTTGTACCAGTACTACAGCTCAGATATGACGTTGGGTGCCATTACAACAACACCAGATTCATCGACAGTGATTGTCTATTCTGACGGAAGTTCAGGAAACTCTTACAACCACGCAGTAGGTGCAACGTATGACTTCAACTACTACGGTTGGGGCGATAACGAATTTGACGAAGGTGATCAGGTGACTATTGATTCACTGTTTGTGATTGGCGGTTACGAGATCTACGAAGGCAACCGCAGTGATAAGATTCGCTTTACCATTTTCAAAGGAGCAAACGGTTTCTCTGCACCATTCTCTGGTGTTCAGTACCCGACAGCTTACTTTGCGGCCTTAGATCCAACTGTACAGCCAACGGCTAAGACCATGGCATATGCAGGTAGCTCTTCTCACGGTGTTCAAGGTGGGCCAACTGCTGCGACTACGGTAACTGTAGACTACACGCTAAGTGATAGTGATACATCAGTGGCTCTCATAGGTGTAGAAGTACCTAATGGAGGTTTTACGATGTCAGGTAATGAATTATTAGGCGTTTTCGTTGAATACATCCCGGACAGTTTAACAACTACTGATACGATCAACTACCAAGATTTAGCTGGCGATATCAACCCATTCTACTTCTACTACTACAGAGAAGGCAATACATCAGCGCCACAAGGATACTTTATTCAAGACTACGACAGTACTTCAACGAACTGTTCAAACTTCTTGTTCTCTGAAACCCGTTACGGCGCACACGCTGGTACTTCAGCTTGGAGAAACGATCAAACCAGCATTAATATGCTGTACTCTCATTTGATCTGGTTACGTGCAAGCGGTACCTCTTCGATCGGTGTTGATGAACTAGCGGCTACTAAGGTTTCTGTATTCCCTAATCCATCTAACGGCGTGTTAAACGTAGAGTTGAACGCAAATGCAGCAGCTACAGTCACTGTAGTAGACGTATTGGGTCAGGTAGTTTACCGTTCTAACGAAAACTTCGTTGCAGGTGAGCGTAAAATGATCAACCTAAGCAATAAAGCAAAAGGCATGTACATCTTAACTGTTGAAGGTGAAGGTGTAAACACTGTAGAGCGTATCTCTATCAAGTAATCTCACTCGCTTAACACACAAAACCCAAAAGCCCGGATGCGCATGCATCCGGGCTTTTATTTTCTTAAGAGCTTAGCTTTATCTATTTTCTCAGCGCAGTACGTACTTGTTTAAAGAGCTTACTCTTAAAGACATAATCTTCTACATCGGCATTTGTACTGCCCAAGACTTGATCATTGGTCCCTTCCCATACTTTATGGCCTTCCTTCATAAATACCACGTGATCGCCGATTTCTAAAACCGAATTCATATCGTGGGTATTTACAATGGTCGTCATCCCAAACTCATGGGTAATCTCTTGAATAAGTTGATCGATCACGATGGCTGTTTCTGGATCTAAACCTGAATTAGGTTCATCGCAGAAGAGGTAGTTGGGATTCATGGATATCGCGCGTGCAATAGATACGCGCTTTTGCATACCGCCGCTAATTTCACTTGGAAACAATTCGTCCGCGCCTTCCAAACGTACGCGGTCCATTACAAATTTTACACGAGCATCTTTTTCATGCTCCGTCATTGAAGAGAACATCTCTAAAGGGAATCGTATATTTTCTGCAACCGACATACTGTCGAACAGGGCGCCGCCTTGAAAGACCATACCAATCTCCTGGCGCAATGTTTTACGACGTTGTTTTGACATTTCACCCAATACCTCATCACCGTAGTGAATACTTCCGTCATCAGGCTCAAATAAACCTAAAATAGTCTTTAAGAATACGGTTTTACCTGATCCTGAACGACCGATGATGAGATTCGTTTTGCCTGGATAAAAATCGACATCGACACCCTTCAAAACGTGATTCTCACCAAAACTCTTGATAATACCTTTTGCTTGTATCATGAGGTGAGAATTAAATCCGTTAGCAAATAATTGGCTAAAATTATCGCTAGACAAGAACGCACAACGGCATTCGTACTGGCTACACCTACTTCAACGGCTCCGCCCTTTACCGTATATCCGCTGTAGGCACTTACGGATCCTATTATAAAGGCAAAAACTACCGTCTTTATCAAGGCGTAAAAGGCGTTTTCAAAAGGAATGAACTCTAGTCTGTACCCCATAATACTTTCTTCAAACGGCACAAGACCTAAGAGATCTCCGGCCATTGCACCGCCCCAAAGTCCTAAGAACAATGACATGATGATGAGAATAGGATTGAAGATTAACTGGGCAACTATCTTAGGCAGAATCAAGAAACTAGCGCTATTAACCCCCATGACTTCGAGTGCATCAATCTGTTCGCTCACACGCATGGTCCCTAGACTCGAAGCTACGTTTGAGCCTACTTTACCGGCGAGAATTAAACTCACCACTGTTGGGCTAAACTCAAGCGTTATTGATTCGCGAGTAGCCATGGCGATGTAGTACGTGGGGATTAAAGGATCATCACTTAACTGAAAAGCGGTTTGTATGGTGACAACCCCACCCATGAAAACGGAGAGAATGACGACAATTCCTATAGAGTCGAGGCCGAGCAACTGAATCTCCTTCACCAATGCGCGGTAAAAAAGCTTCCAGCGGTCCGGACGTCTAAAGACTTTCGTCATTAAAAGCGCATAGGCACCAATTCCTTCAAAAAAGTTCGTGATCATATGGCTAATTTACAGTTTCTTTGAAGGACAAACTCATTCCCATGAAGCAATTTATCGCTATTTGTTTGGTCTTTGCAGGCCTCATTTTATCCAGTTGCGGAAGCGCAAGAGATTGCGACTGCCCTTCGTTCTCGCAACATATTGAATCTCAAAGCGCAAAGGGTTAATGGCCCAATTTGATGATCTTTTGCCCTATCTGCCGGCTGGTGATTACGAGCCGCTCTTTTCGAAGTGGCTTGAAGGGTTAAATTATCAAATCGCGATTTCCCGACCACGGAAATCAAAATTGGGGGACTTCCGCCCTCCAAGGCTCGGGCAAATCGCACGCATCACAATGAATGCAGATTTAGGGCCTTTCCAATTTCTAACGACATTAACCCACGAAATCGCTCATCTGATTGCTTGGGAAAAATACGGTCGTCGCGCTGCGCCTCACGGCAAAGAATGGAAGGCCATTTTTCGCGAATTGCTTTTAGAACTGGCTCATCTGCAAGCATGGCCTGAAATTTATTCTCAAGCCATTTTAAAACACGCAAACAGTCCAAAGGCAGCCGTGGGCGCTGATCCACAACTCCAACAAACTTTATTAGCTTTAGATGGGTCCACCGACCTTCTGCTTGACAGCTTGGGCAAAGGCGCCAAATTCACCTTCAAAGGACGGCACTTTAAGTACGATGAAAAGCGACGGACCCGGGCATTAGTGACTGAACTGGGTACTAAAAAGCAATACACCATACCTCTGGTTGCCCGTGTGGAGCGCATAGATTAGTTACCTTTGCGCTAAAGTTTTGGCGCACATGGCGAAGAATATCTTTTCAACGAACTATACTTTAGGGATTTTAGGCGGGGGCCAATTGGGCAAAATGATGCTCTACACCACCCGCAAATTTGACATCCGCACGAAAGTGCTCGATCCCTCTCCCGACGCCCCAGCACAGTTTGGAGCCAACGAATTTCAAGTAGGCTCCCTTCAAGATTACGATACCGTCATGGCATTTGCCGCCGATTGTGATACCGTATGTATTGAAATTGAAGCCGTCAACGTACAAGCGTTGAGAGACCTTCGCGCCCAAGGCAAGAAGGTGCATCCGAACCCGGATAGCCTCGAGCTCATCCAGGACAAGACCAAGCAAAAACAATTCTACGCCGACCACAACATCCCCACCTCACGTTTTGAGATGGTCTCAGGCAAGGCCGAATTTGAAGCTGCGCGCGAGCGTTGGCCCATCCCATTTGTTTGGAAGGCTGCTACCGGTGGCTATGACGGCTTTGGCGTGGTAGTTTGCCGTAGCGAAGAAGATGTACAACATATCCCAGATGCCCCGGGCATGCTCGAAGCATTTGTGGACTTTGAACTAGAAGTAAGTGTGATTGTCGCCCGCAACGAAAGTGGCGAGGTGAAGACCTTCCCTGTAGCAGATCAAGAATTCCACCCTACAGCGAACCAAGTAGAGTATGTACTCTGTCCTACCGTTTTGGACGAGGCAATGCAGCAAAAGGCCAATGATATTGCCATCCGCACTGCGGAAGCCTATGATATTTGCGGCTTGCTGGCGGTCGAGTTGTTCGTCACTGCCGACGGAGAGATCTTAGTCAACGAAGTTGCCCCACGTCCTCACAACAGCGGACACCACACCATTGAAGCTTGTTATACGAGCCAATTCGAACAGCACGTTCGCGCCGTCCTTGACCTACCCTTAGGTTCTACCGAACTGAAAGCGGCGGGCGTGATGGCGAACCTAGTAGGTGCAGAAGGATATAGCGGTGATGTAGTGTATCAGGGGTACGACGAATTGCTCGGAGAGCCAGGAGTAAACATCCACATTTACGGCAAGGCCCAAACACGTCCCTTCCGTAAAATGGGACACGTCACGGTAGTGGCAAAAGATAGAGATGAAGCCCGCAAGCGCGCCGAGTGGGCAAAGAATAGTATATTGGTCAAAAGCAAATAGTCATGATCGGAATTATTATGGGCAGCACTTCAGACCTGCCAGTTATGCAACAAGCTATCGATGTATTGGACGAATTAGGCCTAGCCTATGAAGTTGATATCGTCAGTGCCCACCGCACGCCAGAGAAGCTTATGGATTACGGTCAGAATGCGCACAAAAGAGGCATTAAAGCTATCATTGCCGGCGCTGGTGGCGCGGCACACCTCCCAGGCATGGTGGCTTCAGTTAGCCCGCTTCCAGTAATAGGTGTTCCCGTACACAGTTCAAATTCGATTGACGGTTGGGACAGCGTACTTTCTATCCTTCAAATGCCAGGCGGCGTTCCTGTAGCTACAGTAGCATTAGATGGTGCCAAGAACGCAGGTATCCTTGCCGCACAGATTGTAGGATCTTCAGATGCAGCGGTTTTAGAGCGCATTGTAGCCTATAAAGAAAGCCTGAAAGAGAAGGTGCTCAAAGGCGCTGAAGAGGTTAAGGCGAAGTACACTAAATAAGGTACAAAAGAATGTGGTGGCGTATTAAACGTCCGTTTCATTAGGCTGCATCGCCCCTTTCGATCGTTTGATGATCCACCATCCCAAAGGGACATAGGAGATCCAGAACAGCAGATAATACCCTAGAGCGATCAACAATTGTTTACCCGAAATCACTCCACCCAATTGTGTCGAGTTAGGTAGAACGCTTAGAAAAAAAGCATAGTAGACGAGTAAAAGGCAAAGTGAACTGCCTACCCAATACTTGCGAAGGAATGATTGGAAAAAATCTTCGTACGGCTTACTACCCACCTTTTTATACCACACCCAATTCAACCACGCATGAAAGGGCAATGAACCAACCATCGCGATTCCACAACTAATTAAGAATACCATTCCAGCCCCGTCAAGGTGAAACGTACCATAAGGAACATTGACCAACAAAATAACCAATACCGACAAGAGTATGCTGCCCAGAATACTGCTACCTAAATAGTACGCAAGGGCATATTGAGCAGGCATCTACAAGCGCTTTAAATGCTGCACGAGAATCTCTTTTTTCCGGTTGCTGACCGGCACGGTTGATCCTTCGGTAAGCAAAAGATAGCCACCGTCTGCACTCACGTAACGCGATATCATTTCAAGGTTGACCAAATGGCTTTTGTGCACGCGTTCAAAACCCGCCGGACGCAACAAGGTTTCATACTCCTTCATCGTCTTCGACGCTAAAACTGACGTTTTATTCTTTAGAAAAAACTGCGTGTAATTTGAACTACTCTCACAACGGACAATCTCACTCACGTTAAGAATATGCATCCCTTCAGTAGTTGGAATGACCAATTTTTTCGGGGCGCCCTTACTTGCTATTTCAGCAACAGCTGCCTGTTCTAGCGAAATTCTCGCACCTGCTTTACGCACTGCTTTGACAAGATCTTCTGCATCAATAGGCTTTAATAAGTAGTCAAGCGCTGCGTGCTTGATGGCTTGAATAGCAAACTCATCGTGGGCCGTGGTGAAAATGAGCGAAGGAAAATCGGTCCCTTTTGCTTTCTCTAACAAATCGAAACCACTCTCACCGTTCAAGTTTACATCTAAAAACAGCAGATCTATGTCCTCCTCGTTCAGGATAGTAATGGCCTCGTCCACACTTTGGCAAGCAGCAACAACTTCTACTTCTGGACAGAATAGATTGAGTTTTCCCTGTAGGGATTCCAAGACCGGACGTTCATCATCTAATAAGAGTGCTTTCATGGCGGCGTATTATACTTCTAACTTACTATTTAATGCCCAAAATCGGAAGGTATAATGAGTGAAACGCATGTTCCAGCAGATGAATTCGATTTAGAAAGAACCTCTACGCGTTTTTCAAACCTTTGTCCGTGCTTTTTGCTCAATAGATCAAGGCGCTCGTCAATAATGGCCAAACCGTGACTGCCTGAGGAAGTGATCTCGTTTGGCATACCCGGACCGTTATCTTCAACCGAAATACTCAACCAATTTTCATTTTGAGTGATGCGAAGATGCAGTTCTGCGACTTGTCCTTTGGCCATGACGGGTCTCAAAGCGTGTTGCACAGCGTTTTCAACAATGGGTTGTACTAACATCGGCGGAACGTAATGATCGAATGTGTCTATACCTTCCTGTAACTCCCACTTCACTTCAAAGCTGCCGTAGCGCAGTTCACATAGGTCAAGGTATTGTTTGATCAATTCCATTTCATCCGCTAATACCATCGCCTCACTCCGCGAACTGTCCAGGGTTAACCGCATCATCTTGGCCAATTTTCCCATGTATTTCACGGCATCTTTTGGCTGGTTTTTAAAAATAAAGTTTGAAATAGCATCGAGCGCATTGAACAAAAAATGCGGATTCATTTGCAGTCGCTTACTGGCCAATTCCGCATCCGCCAAACGTTCTTGCAACTTCAGCTGCTCTTCCAAACGAAGCTTAGTTTTACGCTGACGAAATAACAGGATTGATGCGCCTCCTAATGCTATCAATACCCATGGCCAAATGCGCTTGTACCATGGTGCACGAACGGTAAAAGAGTAAATGGCATTCATTCCTTGTGTGTAGTCTAAACGCGTGCTGGTTTGAATTTCCAGCGTATAGTTTTGTGGTGCCGGGCGTTCAAGAATCACGCGCTCACCAACACTAAACGACGCCCATGCCCCTTCATTTAATCTGTACCTGCCGTGAACCTCACCTGCAGATAACTTGCGCTGCAGGGCCGTAAAACCAATAGTTGTTGGAGAAGTCTCTAAATCGTCAAAAGAGTTGACCCTTAGCCCGTTTTGCCAAAAAAGTATTCCTAAATCGCGCAAATCGTTTGGCTTCCCTTCGTTCGAGAAAACCCACAATCCCTTGGGTGTAGCCACGAATAAATTTTCATCTCTAAGCGCCACATCGTAACTGCCGGGGCCAATAGTGGGCAATCCACGAGCGGAGGTAATGGTGAACAATGCGCCAGTGCTATCGAAAACCTCAAGTCCATTGGGCCCGAATCCATAAAAGGTGTTGCCAATAGTATCCACATCGAAGTACGGCGCCGGCGCAGGAATACGCTCCGTAGGAGTGGAAAAATCGCTCATCGACCAATTACCGTCGAGTAGTTTCTTTAATCCAATAGCCCCAAGAGGGGTACGGACATCTGGCCCGTCAAAGGCAAAGATGGGCAGGCCTTCGTAACGCAACTGCCAGCCCTTCTCCCATCTATATAATCCGGCCTCAGTACTTAAGAGCAATCCAAAGGGTGTTGACGCAATGTCAAAAATTAGCCCTTTTACAAGGAAGACATCAATCAGCTCGCCTTCTGCGTATGCACTGAGCTCAGAACCATTACGAAGAAAAGTAAGTCCACGCTCGTATGGAGACATTTGAAGGTCGGGGAAGTGCCAAATCCCTGAAGGTCGTTCGTCTACGCGTGCCCCTTCGTCACTGAACTGAATACGCAAGGATCCATCTTCAGCAGTATAGGTGGTTCCGTCCGGTGAAGAGGCGGTAATAGGATAGGCCTGCAGCGTGCCACTGGCAACCGGTTCGCAATCTTGGAACTTGTAGATGGTTGATCGCGAAAATTCCTTAAAACGGCGCGATGGAAGAATTCGTTGCTCCACCAATACGAAAACACCGGAACCCTGTGTCCCTATGTAAAGTGTATCGTCGCACCACGAAAGCGCCGTTACTGGATCCGCAGGAAAGCCCTGAGAACGCTGCAGCACTTGTGCTTTTATGCTGAATGCGGAAAATAATAAAATAGAAAAAAGGAATCCTTTCATAACACAATGTTAGCGAAAGGATTCTGATTCTTTAGTGCCTTTTGACACAAAGTGAAACCAACAATAGATTATGCAATTGTCTTTTCTTCTCCAACCTTATTGAAAACAATCTCGCAGGAGATGTGGTAAGCCTCGTTCTCACTAAAAAGAGCCGTGACTTCCAACTCCTCGCGTATGCGATTCAGCTCATCACGGCGAGTCTTAAAGTGCTCAAACGGCAGACCACGCTCAGCATTACTGAACATTTTTCGATCTAAGAAATTGATTTTCTCTGAGATTAACTCGCGAATTACCACTAACGCTTCTTCTCCAACGTAGTTACTGTCTATTAATTTAATTGGGGTCATATGCTTAACATTTATTCAAAAATGAAGCTAATTATTCATTTGTTTTTATTTATTTTATAAATGACTATCATAAGAATATGTTATGAAATACACATTGCGTCAATTAGAAGTTTATCACGCGATAGCAAACTGTCTCAGTTTTACAAAAGCAGCCCAGGTGCTTCACTTAAGTCAACCTGCCGTTTCCCTTCAATTCAAAACATTTTCAGACCAATTTGACCATCCTTTGATTCAATATCAAGGCAAAAAATTCGTGCTCACCGATCTCGGGAAGGACGTTTGTCAGAAGTGTGAACGGATTCTGGGCGAAATAAGGCTTTTAGAAAAATTGGACCGCCCTGAAGAAGATAATATCAGTGGAACTCTGCATATATCATCTGTTAGTACGGGTAAATATGTCGCGCCATTTTTACTAAAAACCTTCTTAGACGACCATCCGCTCATTGATATTAAACTAGATGTAACCAACAAAAGAGCGGTGACCTCTAGCTTAGAAGGCAATACAATTGATTTTGCTCTGTTATCTGTCATGCCATCCAATATTGCTTTAGAAACCGAGGCGCTAATGGACAATGAATTGGTTCTCGTCAGTAACACCAAAAACGCTCAAATCATAAACAAGAGAGGGTTTACCAATTTTCTCTTTTTACTTCGAGAGGAAGGTTCCGCGACCCGTCAGGCCATGGAAAAGTTCATGCGAGAACTCGAGCTTATCCCGAGAAAGAACATGAGTCTTACGTCCAATGAAGCAGTCAAACAGTCTGTTATTGCTGGACTTGGTATATCTGTAATGCCTATAATAGGAATTCGAAACGAACTGAACAATGGTAGTTTGCAAATCATTCCAACGAACGGATTGCCAATCACAACAACCTGGCGTCTTGCCTGGTTGAAAGACAAACAATTTTCTCACGCTGCAAAAGCATTTTTAAAGCACATTCAAACTCATAAATTAGACATCATAGAAAAATCATTTACGTAAATTCGCTACATGAAAAAAGCACTACCCTTCTTATTAGTACTTGTTCTTTTTGTGGCTTGTACCACTGAAGAAGCGCGGTTTAACCGCGAGATCGCAGAAATTGAGGATTACATCGCGACCACAGGCCTTGATTTTACCCAGACACCTTCAGGATTGTTTTACCACATCTTAGATACGGGTAATGTAAATCGAGTTCCAGACAGTACGAACGAGGTTAGTTTCAAACATGTTGGTTATTTATTAGACAGCACGATATTCTCAAACGGTTGGTACGCATCCAGCCATATTTCCATGCCCTTACTCGTTCAAGGTTTTCAACAAGGCTTGCAAATTGCTGGAGAAGGTGGTACGGCCGTCGTAGTTTTCCCATCTAGTTTGGGCTATGGACAGAAAGGCGCAAGCACGGTACCTGAATATGCTCCTCTAATTTTCAGATTAAAATTGGTCAACTACTATTAAGTTGCTCACTACTTTTACTTACTAACAAGACTTGATTCGAACCAATCGTTTGTAGCATCTTATAGGGAAACCTACCCAAGATGCTGACCGATTTAGCCCTCTATTATTACCTTATCTATACCCCGCTTCAGTTTTGGCCGTGCGAGGCAGAAACGCATTTTGCAATGCGCAGCTATAGTCTACCCCAACATGCGGTAACCGCAGGTATTTTTCACAAAAGAGGCAAAGCCATAATCGAAATAGAGACCTTAGATGCCTATACTCAGTACAGCACGCTCTTTGGCTCGCAGCTTCCACTTTCTCAAAGCATAACTCTTGAGACTGGTTTAGGAGGAAGGTACACCGTGCTTAAAAACCTCACATCCTACTTTGAACCGGCTGGGCAAATTACCGCCACCTACGAGCCGGATGATCAAAGTTTACTGCGTATTAGTGGCGGATACGACCGCGGGCAATTCATTGCCCGCGTCGAACAGCATTACTTCATATCGAATGAATGGTCCATCACTGCCGGCTGGTGCCACCAACCGCATTTTATTTCCGCTTTATCCGCTCAAGTAAGCTACATAAAGAAAGAAATGGGCGTGTACTGGGTGCAACAAGGCATCTACTCCGCAATAGGCTTTAGCTGGATTCAAGACCGCTATTCTATCAGTGTAGCATTCGGGAATACGAGACTTTTAGCGAATGCCACCTTAAACTATGTACCGTGAAATGGTGGTGGTATTTCTTTTTTAGCAACGTACTCTACGGCCAGTCATTTCTTGAAGAATGGACACCGGCTAGGACCACCGTATTGGATACGTTGACCATTAATAATTGTCCACCCGAATTGTTGTGGCAATGGTTTGGCTTGAGTAAAGAAGGCGTCTATTCAATTGTTAAATACCGGGAATTAATGGGGTACATCATCGACCCTATAGAGCTTGTTGGCTTGCCGGGGTTGTCTAAACAAGATATTGGCGAATTGGCTGATGTTTTGCCATTTTCACGCGACCAGCCGAAAAGAAGTAAGAACCAACTGATCTACAATGGCAGTGTACGCGGCGCCCTTCGAATGAAAACGAAATTTATAGGAAGCAGCGGTGGTTTTGAGTGGGGTTGGTCCAAAGAGCTTACAATGGACGGCGAATCGATCGTCTCATCTAAACCTCGAGCTTTTATCTGCACGAAACATAGCGGCACAGTGCAATCGCAGTGGCTCATAGGACACCACACTTTACTGCTGGGCGAAGGATTGCTGAGCGGAAGCCGGGGCTTTGGTACAAGCCCTTCACGCGAACAATTTTCACAGGGAATACGGGGCGCATTAAGTACCTACGGAGCAATCCGAAACGGATTCGGAGCCACTAGCCAATACAAGAATGGGCGTTTATATATGAGCTTTGACGAAGGAGTTGGAATAAATGGAGCCGTCGAATACCGCGGCGGCCAAAGCACCTTGGGTCTAGGACTAGTAAATGGTACCGGCACCTCATATTTTAAATGGCAATGGAAGTCACAGCGTTGGTTTGGTGAATTTACAGTGAAGGAGCAGGCTTTGGGCTGGAATTGGTGGCGGGATGACTTGTTGTTCGAAGGTTATTTACATCGAAAAGAGCAAAAAACAACAACTGTGGTAAGCATGCAGTGGCGTGATGCAACTGGAAAATGGTCGTTGCAGTTGATTGAAGACCGATTCAAAGGGAACTGGCAAGGCGATTGGTTGCGTTACCAGTGCGCGGGAACAAGCGAAAAAACCCTGCGACACCGTCTTACTGTGCCCTGGGATCACCGGTCGGTAGACCTGCATTACCACAACGGAACTTACGGCGGCTCGATTCGTTCTTCTAAAACGATGAGACATTGGCAGTTTCAAAGCTCCTTAGGCTGGGTGCAAACAGATACTTCGCCAATATGGCTTTCGGTGCCCGTTGCAACAGGCTTCATAGGAGCAAAAAGTGTTTATGAGGATTTTTTCGGTTATCATTTCAAAGCGAACAAAGGCGGATGGAGCACCAGCATGTCTTATGACATGACTAAACCATTCAAAGAAGGCTTTACTTTAGAATGGCGGTACGCCACTACTTTAGACCAATTGAGCCCAATGCTGCCAAAAATCGGGGTAGCTTTTTTCAACTACCGAAGGATGCAGAAGAGTGATTGGAAATTGGAACGCTAAAGGCGCCAAGGACATCGCAACGCGGTGGTCATTGTGGGTTTGCAACGGCTGGCTAATGGGTGCAAATCGGTCAGGATAATGGCTGCATTTAATGTGTGCCTCGCCCGTCTCTAATTCAATACCTAAGGCGTCTGCTACCTCAGCAATGGCCGCTATTCTATCGCATTCTTTACCGCGAAGGGTCTCTAAGCCGTGTACTTCAAAAGGAATCTTTTTAAGAAGCAATGTCATGATTAGCGGCTGCGCCAGATCGGGTTCGCCCTGTAGGTTATAATGTAAATGTCCAGGAGTAAGCACCGATTTTTTTGAAAGGACGAGGCCGTCTTCCGTGAACTTATGGCCGATACCAAGCGGCTCAAAATAGTGAACTACTTTGGAGTCGCCTTGGTTACTGGGATCCACGAATCCCGGCAAGGTCAAACTTCCGCCAACGCTTAAGGCAAGTGCTTCACACCAAAAAGCCACCGCCGACCAATCCCGTTCAATCACTAACTGTACTGGATCAACTGCTTCTACATGAGGTATGGATACCCCGTATTTTGTTAACGTAACCGGGATCCCGGCACTTCGAAGGAGGGCGGCCGTCATAACGAGATACGGTTGTGATACGACGCTGTCCCATTCAAGACGCAGTCCATCACGCATCGTAGGTGCTATAAGCATCAATGCGGTAACGAATTGCGAGCTTTTCACATGCCCCAAATGCAGCGAACCGCCTTGAAGTTGGCGGCCTTTGATATGCAATGGTGCTTCAGCGCGCGTGTTCGCGTAGGTTATCTCTGCGCCTAGAGCATTCAGGGCATCCACTAATGGCGCAATAGGACGCTGATTCAATTCGGTTGTTCCGCCTAAAGTGATTGATGAACCTTCACGTGTGGCCCAATAAGCGGTCGCAAAGCGCAAGGTTGTTCCGCCCGCACCCACATGCACTTCACCATGGGCGTACGCGTCCAACGTTTCTCTTAGCAATACAGAATCTTTAGCCGTGCTTATTCCCGTAAGTGTGATCTCCGGAAATATGGCCGCCAACAATAAGCCCCGATTTGCCATACTCTTACTGAGCGGCAATTCAAATTCAGCTTGAATGGGCTGTGTGATTTTCGGGAGCTCCATTTCCATACTAGGATGCGCTATTCAGCGCCGATACTGCCTGAGTCCATTGCTCTCTGGTGATTTGAACGTCCCATATGGGCTTTCCTAGTTCCTCGAGAAGAACATAGCGAACTTCGCCGCGGGTGTTTTTCTTATCCTGCAATTGGCGCTCCCAAAGCGGAGTCAGAGCGTCGTCTTCGACCTTTATCCAAGGGTATCTTTTGGCCAATGCGTATTGCTCGTCCTGTAAACCGCTGAGCAGTAAAGCGACATGCAAACCCTGAATTACCGCTGCACCGTGTGTGCATGGATTACCGCTGACTGCTGCATAACTTTCCCAAGCGTGGCCCGTAGTATGGCCTAAATTCAGAACTTTTCTTTTGCCGGTTTCCTTAAAATCTTCACGAACTATTGCAGCCTTGAAAGCCACGCTTTGCTGAATTTCGTAAAGGGCAAGTGTAGCCGGTTCTAACTGCAATGCTTCCGCCCAGTTTGTCCCAGAAAGCAAAGCGTGCTTTAGCATTTCTGCATGACCACTCTCCCACTCTTGTTGGGGCAAAGAAGTCAAAAAATCAGGGTCGATAAGGACGTAGTTGGGTTGGGTAAAAGTGCCTAATTGGTTCTTTAAACCCGCAAAGTTGATGCCGTTCTTACCCCCAACTGATGCGTCAACCATGGCCAACAGCGAGGTAGGGACATTCACAAACGGGATGCCGCGCTTAAAAGTGGCTGCGATAAACGCGCCTAAATCGCAAACTACACCACCGCCCACATTGATAATGAGACTGTTGCGGTCTGCGCCGTATTCTAAGAGAACAGACCACAGATTTGCTGCTACTTCGAGTGACTTACTCTCTTCGCCCGGAGGCACCTCTAAGACCTCAAAAGCCGCATCTAATTGGCCCAACTTTGGCACAAAAACAGAAAGGCAATGTGTGGTGTTACTGTCCACGAGCAGAAACGTCTTTGAAGGCGCTAACTCCTGCAGTAAGGCGTCTAGACCGTCGTAACCGTCAGGGCCAAAAAAAGGATATGAATGAGAAGTTTTCACACTTCAAAAGTAAGGTTTCTGAGCACTATATTTGAATTCCAATTCACAGACCATGATCGATTTCACCAATACTGAGGTCGCGTTTAAAATGAAGACCAAAAATGATTTGCGTCAAAGCAAATTATTATTTGCCACATTAAGCTCGCCACAGGTCGTTCAGACCCTAAAGGGACTCACATTAGCTTCACTTTTTTTGAAGCTTCCGATCAAAGGGATCGTAAAAGCCACCGTGTTCAGACAGTTCTGTGGAGGTGAAAGTGTGGAGGAATGTCAACCCCAAATTGATCGATTGGCCGAAGGAAACGTTCAGGCTATTTTAGATTACAGCGTGGAAGGAAAAGCCGAAGAAGCAGATTTTAACCGTACGCTTGAGACCACTTTAGACACCATCCGTTTTGCACAAAACAATCCTGGTGTGCCTTTTGGTGTTTTTAAACCGACGGGGGTGGGCGCCATCGAGTGGTATGAAAAAGTATCTTTAAAACAAGAGTTGTCTGCGGAAGAATCAGAGTCTTGGGCACGTGTTTTGGCGCGTTGGGAGAAGATTTTTATGCTGGCAAGCGAAATGAAGATTCCCGTAATGATCGATGCTGAAGAGAGTTGGATACAACCTGTAGTAGACGAACTCGCCTTTGGCTTTATGGTTAAGTATAACACACAAACGCCAATCGTCTACAACACTGCACAGCTTTACAGACACGACCGTTTAGAACAGTTAAAAATGGCCCTCGCCCGTGCCAAAGCAGAAGGGTTTATTTACGGAGTGAAAATTGTGCGCGGCGCCTACATGGAAAAAGAACGTAAAAGGGCAGAGGCCAAAGGATACACAGATCCAATCCAGCCTAATAAGGCAGCTACAGACCGTGATTACAATGCGGCGTTGGAATTGATTCTATCGAATCTCGAGCACATGGCCGTAGTAGTGGGTACGCATAATGAAGCAAGTATCGAGCTCGCTGCAACCCTTATGACCAAACATTCTATTGCCTTCGATTCGCAGCGTGTTTACGTTGCGCAGCTTTTTGGCATGAGCGATCATATTTCATTCAATGCGGCTAATTCCGGACTGAATGTAGCAAAGTATTTGCCCTTTGGACCAGTGAAAGATGTGCTTCCGTATTTGTTCAGACGCGCTGAAGAGAATACCGCTGTGGAAGGGCAGACGGGTCGTGAGTTGGGATTGCTTACGAAAGAATTGGACCGCCGAAAAAACGCTTAGTCCTCCACTCGAATGAGTGCTGTGATATGTACCGTATCGGGGCAATTTTCTAGAACCATTTTATAGGGATTGTCTTCCCAAGAAAAGTACAAGGTGTAGCTGCCGCAGGGCTCTTTACGCGGCTCGCTTTCTCCAAAATTGACGCGTCCCTCTACAACCGCATGAAAGTATGCGCTGTCTTTTGCGAGGTTCAAATCTGGCCAGTTCATCTGTGTTGAATCTACCGATTTAGTCCTGAAGGTTTTGCGAACACGAGCATTGGGACCGTAGGCATAATCGAAATCGCGCTCACCAAAAAAGGCCAAAACGATCAACGTACCCAATCCTATTCCTAAAATGTAAAAAAGTAATCGCTTGAGAAATGCCATGCTGGGGGTCGGGAGTTTTAAGTCAATTAGAGGTTGCCAAATAACAGGGCATCGTTTGAGAAAGGCAAATCAAAATGCTCTCCAAGATGGCGTTTTGTCAACAAGCCTTTGTACAAATACAACCCCGCACGCATATTAAGATCGTAATGCAAGCAATCTTCTACACCGCCCAGTTCTGATAGCGTCGACAACATAGGTGCCACAAAATTACTCAAGGCTATGGTGGCTGTATGACCGACCGCACTAGCCATATTAGGGATGCAGTAATGAATTACCCCGTGCTTTTCATAAGTGGGCGCTTCGTGCGAAGTCAATTCCGAAGTCTCAAAGCAACCGCCACTGTCTATACTAATGTCGATAATTACACTGTTTGGCTCCATTGCCGTGATAGCATCTTCAGAAACCACTACTGGCGTTCGCCCATTGACCGGATGTAATGCCCCGATCACTAGATCCGCTTTTTTTAATCTTTTCGCCACCACCAAATCCTGAATAACCTCAGTAATCAGCGCTGGATTGAGCTCTTGTGCTGCACGCAAGCGATTGATGTTGCTGTCCATTAAAACTACCTGGGAACCCATGCCGTGGGCCGCGCGCACGGCCGATAGGCCGGCGACGCCGGCGCCCAACACCACTACTCTGGCGGGTGCAACACCGGGTATAGGACCCATTAATTTTCCTTTACGAGAGCCGTGGGCGCCGTCCGCGAGTAGGCTGGCGCCTACGCGCGCGGCCATTTGACCCGCGATTTCACTCATGGCCATTCGAAGCGCACTTTGATCTTCCGAATTGCGCACTTCTTCCAGTGCCAAAGCGGTTATTTTTTTATCTGCCAGCGACTTGAAATAGTCTCTGTTGCGCGTGCGAAGCTGCAGTGCACTGATCAAGGTTTGCCCACCTCTCATCATCGAAATTTCATTAACTGTCGGTGGTGCAACCTTCGCAATAATGGCGCATTGAAAGACCTCTTCAGGCCCAAGCGCTATCGTGGCGCCTGCATTTGCATAAAGCGCGTCTGGAAAACCTGCAAGGGTTCCCGCTCCTGACTCAACGACAATCTCATGGCCCTGCGCTACTAAAATTTGCACACTTTCAGGTGTGAGCAACAACCGGTGCTCATTCATGGCGTGCTCCTTGGGTAATCCTATTTGCAATTGTGCACTTTTAGCATCTACCGCCAACCGTTCTTCCTGGGTTTCCAAAGCCGTCTCTGACCAACTGATGTACTCACTCATGGTTCCATTGTATTTCGTTCACAGTAAGTCGGGGGTAAAACTCAACCGTTCTGTACGCTTCACTTTCCGCATGGATGTACACGACACCCAATTCGTACGGTAATAAAGATCGTACATTTCCGCCCCATTCGATCCACATGGGGCAACCTTCTTCTAAATATTCTTCCAAACCCATGTCATAGGCTTCGTCTTCATCTTCAATACGATAGGCGTCTAAATGATAGCATTTCCCGTTTGCACCATGGTACTCTTCGATCAACGCGAACGTGGGCGAAGATCCTGCGTCCTCACTCCCCCAAGCCTGCAAAATGGCGTTACATAAGGTCGTTTTACCGCTCCCCATTGACGCCTCTAGAAGTGTAATGGGCGTTTCCCGGTGGGCCAAAATAAATTGGGCCAATTCAGGAAGGTCTTTTAATTCAACCTGTTCAAAGCGGTAGCCGTTATTTAGCGGTAAGGACTGCATAAGGAATAATCAATTCCTCCAAAGATACCCCACCGTGCTGATACGTATTGCGGTAGTATTGCACAAAATGATTGTAGCGGTTGGGATAGACATAAAAGAGGTCGCTTAAAGCAAAGATGCATTCGTCGGCAATGTGCTGTTTAGGAAGACCAATTTTATTAGGATCCTTCACTACAAAACTATGCTTGGACTGGTAGCTCATGCCATTTCCAGATTTGTACCGCAGGTTTGTAGTTAAATGTTTCGTTCCCACTACTTTCGACGGACGGTGCACATTTACGGTCCCGTGATCCGTGGTTAACACAACGGTGAAGCCTTGCTGACTGGCCCATTGTAGCATTTTAAGTAACGGCGATCCCTCAAGCCAGGTTTTCACCAAACGACGGTAGGCGCTGTCGTCACTCGCCAATTCCCGCACCACTTCAGTATCCGTTTTCGCATGACTCAGTGCATCCACAAAGTTGTAAACCACGGTAAGCACATCCGAATTCTTATGCTGATGAATGGTGTCGTATAATTTATTTGCACCGCGAAGATTGGTCACTTTTTGGTAGACCGATTTTTTATCGCCTAATCCCAATTTTACCAATTGGGCATCCAGCAACTCACCTTCAAATTGGTTCTTAGAACCCTCCTCGTGGTCTTCCACCCAATACTGCGGCTGAGACGCCTTAATGTCTGCAGGCATCATACCTGCAAAAAGCGCATTTCTTGCATATTGCGTTGCAGAGGGCAAAATACTGTTGTACAAACCCTCCTCCTTGTGATGAAAATATGGCGAAAGTACAGGCTTAATGGCAAGCCATTGGTCGTAGCGAAGATTGTCCATTACTAAGAAAAAAACCTTCTCGCCCTGGCGCAATTGCGGTGCAACTACTTTTCCGACTAATTCGTGTGAAAGCATTGGGCGTTCACTGCCAGAAAACCACTGTTGGTAATTGTTGGCAATAAAGCGCGCAAAAAGCTCATTGGCCTCCTTTTTCTGAGAAGCCAATACGCCTTTCAAACCCTCTTCAGGACTTTCATCGAGCTTGAGCTCCCATTGCAATAGTTTCTTGTAAAAAGTGGCCCATTCCTCCCAAGTACGCAACTGTTGCATGTCCATGGTTAGTCGTCCAAATTCCTGCTGGTAGCCGCGTGTAGCCGCTTGAGAAACCAATTGTCTACCGTCTAATATTTTCTTCAAACTCAGCAACACCTGATTGGGGTTAACTGGCTTGATGAGGTAATCTGCGATTTTTGACCCTATGGCCATTTCCATGATCTGCTCTTCTTCACTCTTTGTGATCATTACCACGGGCAATTCTGGCACTAAATCCTTGATTTTTTCTAAGGTCTCTAATCCCGATAATCCGGGCATATTTTCATCTAGAAAAACAGCATCAAATGCCGTTTCCTGAACCAAATCCAGCGCATCCGCGCCGTTGTTACACGTCGTGATAGCGTAGCCTTTGCCCTCCAAGAACAACAAATGTCCTTTCAGCATGTCTATTTCATCATCAACCCATAAAATATTTGGCATCATTCAGCGTTTTAGTCTTGTTAAAAGTAATGCGATTCCTGCCCCAAATCTCCCCCAACCTGTGCTATTTTTACCACACCGGCAAAACCGAGCATTTTGAACAATAAGAACAAAATCATTAACGACCCGATCTATGGGTTTATTACCATAAAAGATCCGCTCATTTACGAGCTGATCAACCACCCCTACTTCCAGCGTTTGCGTCGTATTTCGCAATTGGGCTTGACCTACCTTGTTTACCCTGGTGCTTATCATACCCGTTTTCACCATGCTATCGGCGCTATGCACCTTATGGGCCGCGCCATTTATACCCTACGCCAAAAAGGACACGAAATCACTGCCGAAGAGGAACAAGGTGTTAAAATCGCTATACTGCTGCACGATGTAGGCCACGGACCCTTCTCTCATGCCCTTGAACACACCTTAATTCCCGGAGTGAGCCACGAAGCGTTAAGCTTGAAAATCATGGAAGAGCTTAACCTCACTCATCAAGGGGCACTCACTTTAGCCATTGATATTTTCACTAATAATTACTCGAAATCCTTTCTGCACCAACTCATTTCCTCGCAATTGGATATGGACAGGCTGGATTATTTACGTCGCGATTCTTTTTACAGCGGGGTTACTGAAGGCAGCGTCAACAGTGAGCGATTGTTAACAATGCTCAATGTCAAAGACGACCAATTAGTGGTCGACGCCAAAGGCATTTACAGCGTTGAAAAGTTCTTGGTCGCACGCCGACTCATGTACTGGCAGGTTTACATGCACAAAACGGTTCTGAGTGCAGAATTCATGCTCGTAAACATTTTGAAACGCGCAAAATACCTCGCCAATGAGGGCATCGAATTACCGGGAACCATCGCACTAAGGCATTTCCTGAATGCCGACTATTCTTGGAACGAGTTTGAGGAGAATCCTGCGGTTCTTGAGAAATTTGTCCTTCTTGATGATTACGATGTGATGAGCGCCATAAAAGATTGGACCAACCATTCGGATATCATTTTAAGCGAGCTCAGTAGACGAATTACCGACAGAAATCTTCTAAAAATAAGATTACAGGCAGCGCCTTTCGCGCCGGAAGTGTCTGCTCGCATTGGCGAAGCAATTAAAACGCAGTACAACTTCTCGCACGGCGAAGAGCACTACATGTACATCGAGGCAAAAGTCAAAAACCACGCCTACAACAATAAAAAAGGACACATCAACCTGCTGTACAAAGACGGTCATATTAGCGATATCAGTCAAGCAGCAGATCAAATGACTATAAAAGCTTTGAGTGAACCGGTAGAACGGCACTTTATTTGCTTCCCACGTGAACTCAAAGATTTATTATGAAGCATAAGGCAATCACTTTAGATGCTCTTTGCAGTCGGCTTGAACTTTCTTGTCCGGAAGTACATGCCGCTGTCGAAATCACAGGTGTCGCTACGTTAAATGATGCCCAACCTGGTGATTTATGCTTCTTGAGTAATATGAAATATGCTGCTCAGGCTGAGAAGACGTTGGCAAGCGTGATTTTTGTGAAAGCCGGTACCGCCATAGAAAGTAATGCGGTTTTGATTCCGTGCGATGACCCGTATCTGCGATTTGCTATGCATTTACGATACCTGGAGGCACAATACAACCCGCGCACAGGTCAAAATACTACGGCAATCATTGATGCTACAGCGAAAGTCGACCCAACGGCTATTATTGCAACTGCGGCAATTATTGAAGGAGATGTAGAAATTGGCCCGCATACCTACATTGGAGTGGGTGCAAAAATTCTGAAGGGCAGTAAAATTGGTGCACACGTGAACATTGAAGCCGGCGCAGTTATTGGTTCAGAGGGCTTTGGCTTCGCTCCTGATGCAGAAGGTAAATATCACCGTCTTCCGCAATTGGGCAATGTGATCATCGAAGATCATGTGAGCATCGGTGCCAATACCACCGTTGATCGCGCTGCCCTTGGGTCTACGCGTATTGGCGAGGGGACCAAGATTGATAACCTCTGTATGATTGCACACAATGTAGTCATTGGAAAACATAATGTAATAGCCGCCCAAAGCGGTGTGGCAGGTTCAACTAGAATAGGGAATCACTGTATGATCGGGGGACAAGTAGGCATTATTGGCCACCTCACCCTAGGTGATAATGTCAAGATTTACGCCCAGAGTGGCGTTATGAATGATGTTCCATCGAATAAGACTATCTTTGGCTCGCCTGCGCTGGAGCACAGGCATTTCCTGAAATCCTTTGCTGCCTTTAAACGACAAGGCAAATAAACTATGATGCAGAAGACACTTTCTAAAGCAATATCCTTTGAAGGAAACGCGCTTCATACCGGTGAAGCGGTAAAAGTACAACTGGTTCCTAGCGGCGAAAATACAGGGATCGTCTTTGTGCGTACCGACCTTGAAAACGCAGAAGTTCCTGCCCTAGTGAAGTACGTAAAACGAACGGATCGTCAAACCATTCTTCAGAATGGAGACGCTACGGTGGGTACTGTAGAACACTTGATGGCAAGTTTGTACGCCCTAGGTATTGATAACCTTCGTATAGAACTTAATGGCAGCGAAGTACCTATTTTAGACGGTTCAGCAGCACCTCTCGTTGATCTCATCCTCGAAGCTGGTATTGAAGAGCAACACGTCGAAAAGAACTTCTATGTACTCGAAGAGAGCTTCACATTTAAGGACGATGACGGTTCAGAAATCATGGCTTTACCAAGCGATGAGTTTGAAGTGAGTGCATTGATCGATTACGGAAGCAGCGTTTTAGGTCCGCAACATGCGCATCTAGATAAGATGGTCAACTTCAGAGATGATATTGCAAGCGCCCGTACTTTTTCCTTTCTGCGCGAACTTGAACCTTTACTGGATGCAGGTTTGATTAAGGGCGGTGATTTAAATAATGCCATCGTTTATGTCGACCAAGAGATTGCTCCAGCAACGCTTGATAAATTAAAAGCAGCCTTCAATCGCGATGATGTTCAAGTAACTCAACGCGGTACATTGAACAATATAGACTTGCGCTTTTCAAACGAGGCAGCGCGTCACAAGCTTCTAGACGTGGTTGGTGATTTAGCACTTTTAGGGCGTCCCTTGAAGGCGCGTATTATTGCTACAAAGCCAGGCCATGGAGTGAATGCTGAATTCACATCAGCCTTAGCAGCGAAAATTCGCAAAGAGGAAAGTCGCCCAAAAGCGCCTAAATACGATCCTAACGTTCCTCCAGTAAAAACCGTTGAGGATATTATGGGGTTGATCCCGCATCGTTCGCCGTTTTTGTTGGTCGATAAGATTATAGAACTCACGGAAGATCGCGTGGTCGGCGTCAAAGCCGTCACTATGAACGAACCTTTCTTCGTTGGGCATTTCCCTGGTGCTCCAGTTATGCCCGGGGTGCTTCAAATAGAAGCTATGGCGCAGTGCGGTGGAATTTTGGCATTAAGCTCAGTTCCAGATCCAGAGAATTATTTAACGTTCTTCATGAAATTGGACAATGTTAAATTCAAAGCGAAGGTAGTTCCTGGTGATACCCTCATTTTCGATCTTTCACTCATCACTCCTATCCGCAGAGGTATTGTGCACATGCGTGGACGCGCTTTCGTTGGAAACACGCTTGTTAGTGAAGCAGAATTAATGGCTCAGATCACAAAATAAATGATCAGTCCCCTTGCCTCCATACATCCAGACGCTCGTATTGGCGAAAACGTTGAGATTGGTCCTTTTACCACCATTTCGGCGGATGTAGAAATAGGCGAAGGCACCTGGATTGGGCCAAACGTAACAATAATGGACGGTGCAAGAATTGGGGCTTATTGTCGTGTTTTTCCTGGCGCGGTTCTTTCTGCAATTCCACAAGACCTAAAGTTTCAAGGTGAAAACACCACTGTTGAGATAGGCGACCGTTCCACGATACGCGAATGTGTAACCATCAATCGCGGAACCAAAGCCTATGGCAAAACAGTGGTCGGTCAGGACTGCCTTATCATGGCTTATGTGCACATCGCGCACGATTGCATCATAGGTAACCATGTCATTCTTGTGAATAGCGTTGCACTGGCAGGTCATGTGGAGATTGGTGATTATGGTATTGTCTCTGGACTTTCTGCTGTCCACCAATTTGTAAAAATCGGTGCGCATGTGATGATTGGCGGTGGCGCAATGGTTCGCAAAGATGTACCGCCATTTATAACCGCTGCAGGTGAACCCCTGGCTTATGCCGGTGTAAACAGTGTTGGATTGAAAAGGCGTGACTTCTCACAAGAAGATATTAATGAAATTCAATCGCTTTACCGCATCATGTACCAAAGCGGAATGAATGTATCGCAAGCCGTGAATCGAATCCAAGAAACGCATGGAAATCAGCCTTTAGCCGCTGTGATTTTACGCTTTATTGAAAACAGCAATCGCGGGCTGATCAGAAAGTAATCCCAGCGCTATGATCGTACTAGAAGGATTACAAAAGAAATTTGGCAAGCAGCACATTTTACAAAGTGTTTCACACACCTTTGAAACCGGTTCAAAAACCGTTATTCTAGGTTCAAACGGATCCGGCAAATCCACGCTCATTAAAATACTTAGTGGCGCGCTTGAGGCTACAGAGGGTGCACCTACCTTTTCAATTAATAATACCGTCATCGAAGCAAAATCTATTGGTCTGTGCGTGGGTATCGCAGCACCTTATGTAGCGCTTAATCCCATGTTTGGCCTCATGGAAACACTCGAATTTCATGCGCGATTCTGTCCCTTCCCTAAAGACTATGACCAGAACGATTGGCTACAAAAAGCCGGTTTGACCGCACATAAAGATAAACGACTCTCCACATTCAGTTCAGGAATGCTACAACGGGTAAGGTTGCTAATGGCCATCGCTAATGACAGACCCATAGTATTGCTCGATGAACCGCTCAGTAATTTGGATTCAGATGGGGTCCAATTCTATAAAGAATTGATCCATGCCTTCGCTCTTTCGAAGACCATTATCGTCGGAAGCAACTACCAGGAGGACGAATATGACTTTTGCACGAACGAGCTCCTTTTAGAGAAACATTACTAAATCCTCGCGCCACCAATTTGCGCTATATTTGACCAAAATAAATTTATCATGGCAAGTACTTCAGATATTAAAAACGGCATGTGCATCAACTTTAACGGCCAGCCGTATCAAATCATAGAATTCCTTCACGTTAAACCTGGTAAGGGTGCCGCATTCGTGCGTACAAAAATCAAAAATCTTGAAACTGGACGTGTTCTAGATAACACGTTCCCAGCCGGTGCTAAGATTGAAACCATTGATATAGAAAACCGTCAATACCAATTCCTATACAATGACGGCTCCGATTACCACTTCATGAACACCGAAAACTACGAGCAACTCACTTTTGCTAAAGAACTCATCAATGCGCCAGATTTTTTGGTAGACGGCATGATGTGCTATGTGCTCTTTCACGCTAGCGAAAACAGAGCCATGGCGGTAGAACTTCCGCGTACGGTGAATTTAAAAGTAACCTACTCCGAGCCTACTGTAAAAGGAAATACTTCCTCTAATGCTATGAAAACCGTAACGGTAGAAGGCGGTGCACAGGTACAAGTTCCTCTTTTCATCAAGACCGACGAAGAAATCGTCATCAATACGGAGGATGGGTCTTACAAGGAGCGTGCGAAGTAATCTCAAGCTCACTCTCTCCAAAAACAGCTGCGAAAGCAACTTAAATTCACAACACTCTGAAACAGAAAACCACCGCTTGCGGTGGTTTTTTTATTGGTGTTCTGCAGAGGGAAATGAATCTAAAAAAGAGTTTCTACGATCGTGTAGACTACGATGAACAGGAAGAACAGCCACATGGCGACGGCCACCTTCCCCCACGGAATGGACTTACCTTGCTCCATAACGCCTACAATGCGCTCCTCCAGTTCTCCTAAACCGAGGGCTTCATACTTCTCTTGAGACGGTTTTTGGTACTCCAGTATTTCCGGAGTGAGGTAATAACAATCCTCGCCATCATCATATTCCGACCAATCCTCTTGCCATTCGCAACCGTGCTCCTTTTCAAATGATTCCAATTCTTGACGAGTTATGGCTCGGTCACTAAAGGCGCGCTGTAATTTTATTAAGGCATCGTTGTTCATAAAGCAAATATAATCGTAATGGTACGATAGCGCTATCCGTTTGACTCATTGAAAAAGTTAGTACTGCTCGACAATAAGCAGAAATAAAAAAAACCCGCGCCTTTCGGCGCGGGTTCCTTCTATATAGAATTCAGGTACGAATTACATGTCCCAGAAAATCTTTGCGAAAGTATCATCACCACCAAATTTAGCGGCAGCTGCAGATACGTTAGCATTATTCAATGAGTACTCGTCTAGCGGGTAGCTGTAACGATTTGGCGTAACAGTTCCAGCTAAAGCAGCAGTTTCCATTGGAAGATCGTATTGACGAACAGCAGCGTATGCTTCAGGAGCATTGCTGTACATCGCGATCCACTTTTGAACTCCAATTTGAAGTCCAGCAGTAGCAGCGTTATAAGCAACAGCTGGTTGAGCCAAATATGCAGAAGCATCTACACCAGCGCCTAACCACTCTTCCATTGAAGCCGTGATACCTGCATTATAGTGTGTAGCAGCATCACCTGCACCTGACCATCCTGCTACTGCAGCATGTGCCATCAAAAACTCTACTTCTACATAGCTAATTGCCGCGTGAGACCACGTTGGGTCTTCCAACGCAGTACCTGGCTGAGAGTAGTCGTAGTAGTTCACTTGGTAACCGTGTGGAGCACCGATAACAGAATCAGCACCACCATTGCTCTTAAAGAATGCGCCACGACGTGGATCAGTCAAAGCATTCAGAACATTACCTAGCGTTGATGAAGCTACATAATCAGTACGTCCACTTTGAACCAATGTTTCCCACATTGGGTGTGTATGCGGAGGTGCAGAAGAATAGAATAAACGCATATCGTCTGCAGATGACATAAATACACCTCCAGCGATCGCCTTCTCACCCCACGATTGTGCAGCAGAAGGATCAGCATCTATCATACGTACAGCCATACGAAGCATTAAAGAGTATGCTGCTTTTTTCCAAGCTGATGCATCACCTCCATAGATGATATCAGAAGAACCGAAAGCGTTGGTACCATTTAATTGAGCTACAGCTGCATCAAGACGATCGAGTAGATCACCGTAAATAGCCGCATCATCATCGTAAGCCGGAACATTTGTCTCAGACAAAGCTTCAGAGTAAGGAACATCGCCAAACAAATCCACTAGGAATGAGTAAGCCAATACTTCCATTACCTCGATTGCGCCTTCTGCTGCCACCTTTTGATCGGCAGTTGCAGGAGTAGTAGCTAAAGCTGTACGAGCTTCTTCACAGTCACGGATAACTGTGGTGTACATACGTACAAAAGCAGATCCGTTAACATCACGTTCGTTTAACTGGAAATTAGACTCATCAGTGTAGGTAGTCTGCGTCCAGTGCTGCGCCCAAAGACGCAAGTTGTTCTGATTCACATTCTGTACAGAAACGAAATCGTAGTAACCCATTGTTGCATTTGCAAACAAAGCGCCAGCAGGAACCGATTCAGGAGCCTTGCCGTTTACATTTAGATCACTTAAATCGTTTGTACAAGAAGTGATTGCGAGTGCTGCTGCTGCAGCGAATAATAACTTTTTCATATCTCGTTACTTCTTAGAATTTAACTCTTAAGTTCAAACCAACTTCGCGCAATGATGGGTAAGCACCACTTTGGTATCCTTGAACGTTACCTGCAGAAAGACCCGCTTCTGGATCAGAGTAAGGAGTGTTCTTGTAAAGGATAGCAAGGTTACGTCCAACTAAACTTACATCTACACCAGCGATCGGAAGATCTCCTAGCTTCGACGTAGGAACTTGGTAAGTAACTGATAGCTCACGCAATTTCACGAAAGATGCATCGTATACGTGCAACTCGTTAGGCGCAAGTGCGTAACCTAAAGTGTTACCGTAGCCATTCATGTACATTGGAAGGTTATTCTCAGTAAATCCTGATGGGTTACCATCACCGTCAACTGTTACACCGTCCCATAATACAGGAGTCTCAATTTGTGGGTTTGAAACCTGAACATCAGCCCAAGTCATACCACCACCGTCTTCGTTGTAAGAACGAATTGGGTTGCCGTATTCATTAGTACCCGCTTGGAAATCGTAAACACCAGTTGCATATCCGTACCAAGTATCTAGAGAGAAGAAGTTACCTCCCATTTGAGCGTCGATAAGCGCACTCATCGAGAAGTTTTTATAACGGAAACTGTTATTAATACCACCTCTCCAGTCAGCCTGGATGTTACCGATAGTACCAACTGCACCTCTTAAGTAACGTGCACCACCTCTCCAAGAAGAAGTCCACTCGTAGACTACAGGAGCACCAGTAGCTTCATCACGTACAAAAGTAGTACCATCGATGTTACCGTAAGCTTCGCCTACAGTAGCAGTAATGTTGATACCACCCTGAACAGATGCCAACAGTAACGACTCAGAATCACCGAACAACTCTACTACAGTGTTGCGGTTACGAGACCAGTTTACATTAACATCCCATTGGAAGTCATCTGTTTTTACTGGAGTAAAGTAAGCACTTAATTCAACCCCATTGTTGTCAATTTGACCAGCGTTCACATACTTGAAGTAAGTACCTGTTGCTGAAGAAACTTGAGCTGGAAGGATCTGATCAAAAGTAGACGATTGATAAACACTAAAGTCTACACCTGCGCGATTCTTAAAGAATTTCATTTCTAAACCAAACTCAGTACTAACTGTGTTTTCAGCAAGAAGACCTGCATTAGATTGTGTTGAAGGAGCAGAAGCAAGAGTTACACCATTAAACGGCGTACCAATACCATAAGCATCAGCTAAAGCCTGTGCAGGCGCATCAGAACCAACACTTGCATAATTTGCGCGAACCTTACCAAAATCAAATCCATCAATATCTAAGAACTCAGAGAAGATAAAGCTTAACGTAGCAGATGGGTAGAAGTACGTATTGTTCGCAACAGGAAGTGTTGAACTAACGTCTTGACGACCTGTAACATCAACGTATAAGAAGTTCTTGTAACCGAAAGAAGCTTGAGCGAACATTCCGTCAACACCAATCTGGTATTCCGTTTCACCTGGAGCAGCTGGAGCACTTACAGAGTTACTCAAAGCGTATACGCCTGGAACAACAAGTCCACCGTTCGTTGATGCACCGATCGCGCTAAATGAAGTGCGACGCTGGTTGATACCAACCATACCGGCAAAAGAAAGCTCATTATCTGTACCAAAGTACTTGTTCCAGTTCAAGAACAAATCGTTGTTACGCTCCGTAAAAGAGCGGTTTTGGCGGTAGTAGCTACTTACATCTACTGAACCTACTGCAATGCGCTCTTCGCGAATTTCAGAATAAGTATCTGCAGACATACGACCTGTCAATTTCATCCAATCGTTGATTTGGTATTCTGCCATGATGTTACCGATAATACGGTTACGTCCATCAGTAGAATAGTTCTCCAAAGCCGAATGGTAGAAATTATCAAAGTAATGAGGTTTGTAAGGAGCAGCAGCACCGTAACCGTAAGGGTTCCAAGTGATGTTTGCACCCGTTTGGTCGTAGTACTCACGTTGTGTAGTCATGTTTGTAAGAACATTGTACCACTGACGGAATGACTGGTTAGGGTTACGTGAATCGTAACCTGTACCGTAGCGACCTTTACCGTTTTGATCGACATAGTTTGCTTTCGCACTTACCGTTAATTTATCTGAAGCTTTAAAGCGACCTGAGAAACTAACGTTACTACGCTGGATTAGCGATCCAGGAACGATACCTGATTGAGAGAAATCAGTTGCAGAAAGACGGAACGAAGCTTGTTCGTTACCACCGTTTATCGCAATATTATTGTTGCGCTGCACTGACTGCTGCCAGAAAGAATACGCATCATTACCCTCTCCAGGTGCAACGTGCTTTCTAGACTGGCCGTAAGACGGAGATAAAGGGTGAATAGATTCCCAATCATAGATGTCCAAAGATGGATCAACACCTAGACCCCATGAAGCATCTTCACCCATAGGAACTGTCAATTCTGCTGTTCCGTCACCGTCTACATCATAAGGTGTTGCACGGGCATCAATGAACGTACTGTCACCGTTAGGTAAGTAGTGGTAGTTAGGACCGTAGAAAGGACCGTAACCTGGACCATAAGATTGTTGATGACGTACCCATGTGTCTCTGTTCACAGAACCTACAATGATACCCGTGCTAGCCGTGATACCAAGAGTTTTCTTACCAGCAGACTTACCACTTTTCGTAGTAATCATCACGACACCGTTAGAAGCACGCGAACCGTAGATCGCAGTTGCAGCGGCACCTTTCAGTACAGAGATATTCTCGATGTCCTCAGGGTTGATATCCATTGCAGCATTACCGTAGTCATAACCACCACGACCTCTTGCAACGTTACCAGAGTTACCTGTAGCGTTTGAGATTGGAACACCATCAACTACGAATAGCGCTTGGTTGTTACCCGTCAATGACTTGTAACCACGGATAACGACGTTAGATGATCCACCAAGAGTACCTGAACTCTTAATAGCAACACCCGCCACCTTACCACTCAAGGTATTCATGAAGTTAGCGTCCTTAACTGTAGAAACTGCTGACCCGTCAACTTCCTGAGTAGCGTAACCTAAAGATTTCTTCTCGCGAGAGATACCTAAAGCTGTTACTACTACTTCATCGAGTTGGCTTGATGCAGCCTCTAATGAAACTTGGAGGAAATCTGAAGAAGCAACCACTTCTTTTGTTTCCATCCCCATAGTTGAGAATACTAAAGTTGTACCATTAGCAGCTTTGATAGTAAACTTTCCATCAAAATCTGTTAAGGTCGCATTATTAGTACCTTTTTCTGATACCGCTACTCCTGGTAGTGGCTCTCCTGAACCAGCATCACTAACTACCCCAGAAACCGATTGCGCGATGGCAAAGTTTGCTGTGAGTACAAATAGTAGTACTGACCACAGTGACAATTTGTTTTTCATTGTACCTGTTTTTCTGTTAAACGTATGTTAAGCAATGCTAAATTTGAGGCTTCTACTGCTTATTTGCAAGTGTGAAGTCAAAATAATTGAGTTTTGTTCAAGATTTTATTGTCTCGATTGAGACATCTTTAATTACGAAATTTGGGCTCTTGGTAAGTATTTTCACCAAAAATGCCCGTAAACACTAATGTTAAGATAGTGTTAACTGTGCGAGGTGCCTTTGGATTTACTGATAATTGAAAGCACTGCAATCATTGCTGTAAATCCCCAAAATGGCGCACTCGCCTTATCCATATCTAGGAAATTGTTCAAAAAGCCGTGTAAATAGTAAGTGATTAAACCTAAAAAAGCGACACGTAATAATCCTTGATGTCGAATTGTAGGCAAACGGCGGTAAGATATAATCGCATTCAGCACTACTTGATAAATGATGTACAACAGGGTTATCAAACCTAAAATACCACTCTCTGCCATAGGGCCTAGGTATTCGCTATGCGCATTGCCACGATTACCTGCATTGGTTGAAATAATGGTCTTTTCAGAAGGTTTTTGATAGGGAGCATACAAAAACATATAGGTTCCTGGACCGTGACCCAGCAGCGGGCGGTCTTTGAACATGCGTATGGCTGAATTCCAACGGTTGATTCGCTCGAGGTTGGAAGCATCCGTGCTTACGTTAGTTACTGAGGCTACGTGCTCGTTTAGGTTATCTGAGGAATCGGTTCTGTTGCGCTCAAATTTCGATGCGATGTAGGAGTAGTTCAGCCCTGCGATTAGAAGCACTAGAAAAGTCAGCGACCAAACTTGGGTACGGGACAATTTCAACACGTATACCATATATACCAAACCGGCCCCAACTAAGGATAACCAAGCGGCACGTGTGTAGCTTAAGACTGTGGCTACCGTTAAAATGACCAATAGGAGTATTGCGACGGCATTGATTCCCCAAGAACTTTTACGAAAAGCCAGATACAGTGCGGCCGGATAGAACATTGCCAATACAGCACCGTAAGATGTATGCTCCTTAAATACCGGGAACATGACCCAAGTGGACGTCTTTTTAGTAAAACCATACTGGCTGTGTACGTAGAGCGTGTAGATGGTTGCTATGACCAATGGAACTAAAAACAGCCAAAGGAAAATTTCTTTATTGCGGTCGTTCTTAAGGAACAAATGCGCTAAAACGAAGTAATAGGGAATGACGAACCAGATTCTTGAGACCCATTGTTTGAGCGAGACCAAGGGTAATTCGGAGGTAATTGAGGTCAACCCCATCCATGCCAAATAAAGGTAAATAGCCATACTGATCGGATGCCGGAGGATCCGTTTATCATACTCTGCAAAGAAGAACATCTTAACCAAGGTGATGAAAGTGATCAGCACCAACAAAGGTTCTGTTGGCACGGACAACCCCGAACCGCCCGTAAGATCTTCGAGCGTTACGGATAAGGGCGTTGCGAGAACAACGAACCACATGGCCCAATCTAATCGGTACAAGGTGAGCCACACCACAAATAATGCGGGCGGAATGAGGAAAGCATACCACTGTTCGAACATCACTCCTAGCGCGACGAGCGGCAGAGTGATCCCAATGAGCCAATAATTGGCCCTTTTAGTGGTCTGCAGTGAATCTAGCACAATACTAGGCCTGCTTCTTTAATTCCTGCAATGTCCCGCGAACGAGCAACAGGAATGCGACCATAATGAAAGCAGCGAAACCTACCGCGAGAATAAGAATACTACGTTTTGGATAGGTCTTACGTTCGGCAGGAAATGCTGAATCTACCTTGAAGGTTGCAGGAAGGTTTTGATTGACATCCACCTTCGCTTGATCAAACTTAGTTTTAAGTTTTACTTCCTCTTCTTTCAACAGCTGCAATTCATCGCGTATCGCAACATACTTCCCACCGTATTTTGCCAATGTATCCAGACGACTTTCCAGAGCTTTTACACGAGACAAAGGCGCACCAGCAGCCAATGCAATGGCGTATTGCTCATTGAAAACGGCACTTTGACTTTCGTAATCGTGCACCCCTTTGTAGCGGAGTTCGGTGATTTTACCTTCCATCTTCTGGATTTCACCCTGCAAGCTGTGGTATTCGTTTTTGACAATTTCTAAGCCCATTTCCGCGCGGCTTTTAGAAACTCTGCGTTTGGTCTTGTCTACTAGGAACGAGATGTAATTCGCAATGTCGGCGGCAATTTGAGGATCCGTGTCCATGACATTGATTTCAACCGACATGAATTGGGTACGGGCAAATTCAATTTTGCTTGCGTATTCCTTGAAAAGTTTCGTTCTACGGTATTTTGTGTCTTCATCAATCTCATAATGCGCCATGAGGTCGAACTTTTGAATGACAGAGTCTCTAATTTCACCCGAGTTCAGAATTTGCAGGAGTTGCTCGGCCTGCTGCTCGTCACCGTATTCAAAAATATCTTCATCACCGTATCCGTTCGACTGCGGCAGAAGGGCCTTTGATACCGAATTGGTGGTAGATGGGAAAAGGATAACCTGAGATTCAAAAAGAGGTTTAATGAACTTTGGTCCGCTGAAGGCAACTGCGACCACCATTGCAAGGAATGGGATGCCTAAAAGTGGCTTTCGGTTTTTGTAGAAAAACGCAATCAAATTTGCACTACTGTATTCCATAACTTCTTATTTCCAATGATTTAAATCTTTGCCGGTTAAGGCAGCTAATTGTTCTATTTGTTCAGTAAAAGCTTCTGCTAAAAAGCTTCGTGTTTCGGGGTCCAATTCCGGGGCGGCTACCTGTGTTTTCTTCTTGAGCCAATGCACGAGCGACTTTGGTAGTTTTTCGCGCAGTGGACCTAAAGTTCGCATGGCCCATTTGTTCAGGGTGGCGTATTTAGGAACGGCGCCCACATTTAATTGGTCCGTTTGCTGGAGTACAAAAGTAGGCAAGTCCAGGTATTTCATGAGCCCGTCCATCGCCTTTTGCGGATTTGCGGTAAAATCGTCGTACCAGATAATGTGCAATTGGTCCAGCGGGAAACATTCCAACCAGCGTTGCAACTGTTTTGCGTAGTGGCCCAATTCTAAATAACATTCGTCCTGTCCCCAATGCGCCGGGTGCAATGCTGCCTCACGTTTGAATGCCTGCAGCGGTCCCTCCTGCTCCATCCCATATTTTAAGGCCATCGTGTAATGGCTGTAGGCGCGGTCGATAGGGTTGCGTAAAAGCAGTACAATTTTCGCATCCGCAGCATAATGACGAAGTTGAGCCGGGGCGTTAGCGCTGTATAGATAGGCTGTGCTGGCATCTAAAACATACTTCGAATCGGGGTTTGACGTAAGGGCTTGATTGACCAATTTTTGATAATTCAATTCGCTTTCTACAAACCCAATATGACGTTCTTCGAAGGGTGCTTTTTTAAAATATGCCGCCTCATCCCATTGCAAGAGTCGGTTGTAGCGTGAGGAAAAAACGGGGGTACGAAGATCCGTACTAAAATGACCGGGCTCTTTGATGGGCAGCGGTGCAATTGCAGGATGCTGTCCTAGAGTCGCGGCCAGTGCTGTGGTTCCGGATTTCGCTGCGCCGATAAGAAAAAGATTCGCCTTTGATTTCATCATACCGCATTCTTTTTAGCCAAAAACGGCACGGTAATTAAGCCGTGGTATTTGTAAACAAGGATACCGGCCCAAAGATTCCAACCGATCATGGTGGAGGCCGTCGCAATTGCAGCACCCAAAGGCCCTAGAAGCGGGATCAAAAGAGCATTCATTGCAACATTTGCAGTTGCCATCACAAGCATAGTATTGCGTGCACTCTTCTCATAACCGGTCATGTTCAATACGTTAAGAACGGGACCGGCGAAGGCATTGGCTAATTGGCCTAAAGCTAAAATGAGCAGCCATGGATAGGCTTTACCCGCTGATTCGACCCCAAACAACCCGATCAAAAAAGGACCGAGAAGAACAATCAATAAAAAGATCGGGCCTGCTGTATAAAGGTTTAAGGTCGCCACGCGTTTGGCCAATTGGCCCATTCCCGAACCGCCGGAATGAAGCCCCGCAATCATGGGTGTTACTACGGTGTTCAGCGCGAATTGGGCAAAAGTGATTAACGTCGTAATCTTAAACGCAATTCTGTACACTCCTACGGATTCTTCAGGGAGGTAATAACTCAGCATTAGTGTATCCGACCAACTCATGACCAAAAAAAGCGCGGAGGAGATCAGCATGGGCGTTGCCGAGGCGAATAATCCGCCCAAATAGGCCTTAGGGACGGGTGCCTCTGGACTACAGAGACGCAGAATATGCTGGAAAGACAATAAAAAGAAGAGCGTGCTCAAAGCCACCAGTGCAATAAGGGCCAATTGGGCACTTCCCATAGCACCACCACTCCAATCGGACCAGGGTGCAATAAGCAGAAGCACGGCAATCACTAAATACACTGTCCCGTGTTGATTCAAGGAAAAAAGTAAAGGCTTGTGCAATCCGCGGTACGCTTCAGCATTGAACAACATTAAGGTAAAGGGAACAATCGCGATAGATGCGGTGGTCAGCACTGCGGTGGGGGTTTGATCGAAAAACAGATCGGTAAAGGTTGCCGCAAGAACAAAGGTTGCAGCAGAAATAAGTACGGAAACCCCTAAAACACGGGTGAATAGTTTTAAATACAGCGGCCTTGACGGTGCTTCTTCCATCTGCTGCTGACCGAGCGCTTTAACCAATAGGGTATCGAGCCCCCAACGTCCAATGGTTGAGCCGATAAGAATCAAAGTAAAAGCCACTTCATAGACCCCGACCTCACGTTCACCGCCTGTAGCGCTCAAGCTGAAGAGTAATACGTAGCCTCCTAATGCGCCAACAACCTTAAAGAAAAGCACAATGAAGCTGCCCTTCGCTATGGAAGCAGTGGTGGGTTCTTTAAGAAAATCCAACAATCGATTGGCCATGGTTTTGTCCTCAACAAGGAATTGTCGGCGAATATACCGCTTTAGTAACGTGCAAGTCGCTGCTTTTGTACATTTGAAACTATGAAAATTGCGGTTAATGCTCGATGGCTGTTGCCAAACAAACTCGAAGGCACAGGGATTTATACCCTGCGCATGCTTGAGCAAATCATTCCCACTTTTCCTCAGCATGAATTTCATTTGCTGCTTGACCGTGGCATTGCTACGGACCAATTCTCTTTAGACTTCCCAAATGTTCACTTCCATGTTGTTGCTCCGCAGGCGCGTCACCCTTTGCTCTGGACTCTGTGGAATGACTTTTCCGTGCCTCGCGCATTGAAGAAGCTTCGTATCGATTTGTATTGGTCGCCGGATGGACTTCCAGCAAAAACCACAATACCACAATGGCTCACCATTCACGATCTAAATTTTGAACACCACCCAGAATGGGTTCCAAAAAATGTAGCCACCTATTACCGAAAACAGATTCGAAAGGGTGCTGCTCAAGCACAACAAATCTTTACCGTTAGCCAATGGAGCGCTGAGGACATCGCGAACACCTATGGTATACCTCCCGAAACAATAGCACTGACGTATAATGCGCCACAACAGCAAATGAAACCGGGCCAAATGGAAACCGAAGTTCCCTATTTCTGTGCAGTAGGCGCACTTACTCCTAGAAAAAATCTTCGCACACTTTTGCTGGCATTCGATCATTGGGTCGCGAAACACCCCACTGCCACTCACCGCTTAAAAATTGCAGGTGCCGCACACTTTAAAGACCCTGCCTTCGAGGCCGTTCGGAATTCTTTGAAACATGCAGACCGCATCGATTGGTTGGGCAGACTTTCAGGACCGGCGCTTGAAGCACTTTACGGTGGATCCACTGCCTATTGCATGCCCAGTGCCATGGAAGGGTTTGGCATTCCATTAGTAGAAGCCATGCAGTGTGGTACTGCGGTCATTGCTTCAAAAAACAGTGCGTTAACTGAAGTGGTGGGTACTGCAGGATTGCTCGTTTCTACTTATGATGTGGAGGCGTGGAGCGCCGCTTTGCAACAAAT
>ERZ651776.378-NODE-378-length-64669-cov-7.245464_pt1 | contig 64669 bp, 41 predicted proteins | sample MGYA00514761_ERZ651776 | MGnify/ENA metagenome assembly ERZ651776
GTTTTTGTGTTCGGTAAAAATTGAGAGTTCGTTAGGTGTGGGAAAAAAAACGCGTATTTTTTATTGTCAAAAAAAGTGAAAATATCTCGAAGATCTGACTCTCTCTTTATGCTACCGTACGATTAAAACCCGCGCGCTCGAACGCTCTCAAAGCTCGGATCTTCTTCTTCTTCTTCTTCGACGTCGTCGTCGTCGTCGCCTCGACGAAGAATGCGTGTCATCGCCGCCGACGCGGCTACATTTTGTTCTTGTTTTTCTTTTTCTTTTGCTCCAAAACTTGTTTTGAAGACGTGCTTTACGAAGCCGACGGCGAGGCTGGCCGAGGAAGCGACGGCTTCTTCGTGGGATTTATCTCGAAGGATGAGTAAAGCTTTTTTGGTGGATTTGATTCTTTCTTCGTAGATGCGTTCGACTTCAAACGGTCGAACGACAACGTCAGAGGCGCCGGTGATGAGTAGCGACGGTATTTGGACGTCTTTGACGTTTACGAAGCCGTTGAATGGGTTCAACGCTACGAGAGCTGAAAAGAGAGGGTTGGAGACCTCTTCTTCGCCGCTCGATCGTCGCCGGAAGAAAAAGCCGCCGCCGCGCTCTGCTCTCGTCGCAGCAGAGGCTGCTCGTATGGCTCTGCCACCGCCCATGCTGTATCCGACTACTGCAAGTTGCGACGCGTTCACTTTCACTCCGAATTTTTCACACGGCTGATACAGAAGCAGCGCGCGAGCGGCTTTAATCAAATTTGCCGCGCCTTCGTCGTTTTCCATTCCAGGCACGGGAGCGACTGGTTCTTCCGGGCAAACAAACACAATATGGTGCGATGCCACGAGCTTTGGAAGAAAATCCAAATAGTTTGCTGGATACTGAATATCGTACAAGCGCGCAGAATTTTCGTTGGTAAACGAAGTACACGAAGAGCCAAATCCAGGGCTATATACCATCGCCGGCATCAAAGATTCTACCACTTCCTCGTCGTTCCCGACGACTGGACACGCGACTAACGCGTTCGTTCTCTCTCTCCCTCGTCCGTACCTCACTCGTATTTTCTCAACCTCGACGGACGCATTTTCCCTCCCAAACGAGCTTTGCACGATATCGTAATAGTATCGCGTGCCTTCCTCAGAGAGAGCTTCGAGCCGAGAAAGCGCCGAGAAAAAGAAGAAAAAGAGCATCATCATCTTCTTTTCCGCGCGCGTAATCGACGACATTCTTCTTCTTGTTCTTGTTCTTCTTCTTCTTCTTCTTTTCGCGACGAACGCGGCAGAGGGTGCGCGGCAAAAAGTAGAGAGAGAGCTCACTCCCGTTTCGTTTCCGTGCCCTCGTTGCCCGCCCTCGTTAAAAAGCGTCGAGAAGAAAAAGTCTGGCTTTTTTTTTCGCGACGACGACGCAGAAGAAAAACACGGTCGCCGCGATGAGAACGACGAGAACGTGGTGCGCGTGCGACATGACGACGACGACGACGAGCGAGTGCGGCGGTTGGTTCGTTGCTTCTTTCTCTTTTTTATTTCGCAGCGCGCGCGCTGTTTGCCGCGTGTATTTTTGTTGCACTTTTACTACTCTTCCCTATTAAAATAAAACTAAAAACTCACTCCTCCTCTTCCTCATATATAATATCATTTTGCACGCGCGCAAACACGCGGAATAATAAAAAGCGACGACTTTGAGACGTGAACGAGCGGAGGAGGAGGAGGAGCGCTGAAACTACTACTTCTGTGATTTTATCGTTACAATGCTTTTGACTCCCGCTGCTCCTCGTTGTCATCGTCATCACATCAGTGCGAATGGAGGACAACGAACACAATTATTAAAGTCGGAATTAACGGCCCGACGTCATTCGTCTTTTTCTTCTTCTTCGTCTTCTTCCTCGAGTAGTAACAACAACGCAAAGGTAAAGAACAGGACTTTTAAGAAGAAACAACAAAAACGAAGAAGATTTTCTATAAAAGCGTTGGTGTCCGTGGACGTCGGCCCGGCGGCGGTTTTAGGCACTTCGTTAATGCTCTCCTCGATCGCGTTGTACCAAATTCGAGCGACACGACCGGAAGTCTCGAGAGATAAAGACGTGTTTTTCTCCTCGGTCGGTTTACTCTGCGGGGGGATTTTGGTCTTTCAAGGGTGGCGATTAGACCCGTTAATGCTGTTTGGACAACTCATGACGGCTGGAACTGCGATTGCGTTCGCCTCGGAAACGATTGGTCTGAGACAGAACTTGTTAGAGGTGGAAGAGGAGAGAGGGTACGACGGTATCGGCGACGACGAGGAGGACGACGACGACTACGATTTGAGAAGAAGGAGAAGAGGCAGACGTGGTGGCGGAAGTGGAACAGGGCGAAAAAGGAATAATAATACTAATCGAGGATACGCGTTACCGTCGCAAACGCAAAGCGGATTTCGGAGCTTCGACGACTCGTTCGACGATTTGTACGAGGACGACCGGGACGGCGGGATGATGGAACAACAACGAAGAGGATTTACTACGAGTAGCGGTATCGGAGGGCGATACATAGGTACTGCTGCTGCTGCTGCCGCTGGAAATTCGAGCTCGTTTTACGACGACGACGACGACCTGGAAGAAGAAGAAGAAGATGACGAAAGAGGAAGCGATTTCTCTCGCGAGTTTCAACGCTCGTCCTCGCGACGACGACGACCTAAACAAGAAGAAGAAGAACAAGAAGAAGAAAACGAAAGTAGTCCGACCAAACCTTCCCTGGACGTTTGGGGCAGCGAAGGCGACGACGTCTTTTGAGGAGGAGGAGAGAAAGAGGTGTTTAAAACACATCGTCATTATATTATTATTAATAATACACAACATATTTTGCACAGTTTTGCTTTGAGACATTTTTTGTTTGTGCATGGGGTGCCTTTTGATCTTTTCTTTCATCTCTCAAAAATCTCATAAACTCCTTCGCTTTTTGCCTCAAGTTTATCCTCAAATTTTCACTCAACCATCATCAGAGAGAATGAGCGGTCGGTCCACGCCCACAATCCCGAACCTTCGGGTATTAGTCGTGGACGACGACGTGTTGTGTTTGAAAATAGTCACGAAGATGTTGCAGAAGTGCGGATACACGGGTACGTTTCTCGTTCGCATCGTACTCGTTTTTTACGTTTTACGACGACGCATTTTTAGAAAAGCGCTTCTGTATAAATTGAGGAAGAAAACGGCGACTCCTGTTGGTGAACTTTTCGAAACGCTTACCGAGAAGACTCGTCCTCTCGTTCGGGGAGGATTGGAAAAAGTTGCGAAGAATTAAACGCATCTGATTCTTATTTACGTTTTTGAAATCTTTTGGAGGCTTTTTTGCATTCGCGTGTGCGCGGTGGAGCGACGATGTGCGATCGCGTAACGAACACAATCGAGAAAAATCAATCAGCGCACACGCACTTTTTATCTCTTTCTGGGGAGACGAGACTTGGAAATTCAGATGATTTTCTTTTCGCGTTATACATAAACACGACGTACTGACCTTTGTTTTACCCATACTCTTTACTACGTAATAACAACAACATCATCAACGTTTTGACTTTAACAGTGACATCCACGACGTCTTCTGTGACCGCGTTAGAATACTTGCGAACGAAGAAGGAGGAATTCGATATCGTTTTATCCGACGTGCACATGCCCGATATGGATGGTTTTAAACTTTTGGAGCAAATCGCTTTGGATATTGATATCCCGGTGTTGATGATGAGTGTGAACGCGGACCAATCGGTGGTTTTAAGAGGGATCATTCACGGTGCGGTCGATTATCTGTTGAAACCGGTGAGAATACACGAGTTGAAGAATATCTGGCAGCACGTGGTGAGGAAAAATGGGCCGGATTCGTTGCAGCGGTCCGGGTCGATGTCAATGTCGCCGGCGAGGTCGGGGAGAGGGAGTCCGGAGAAGGATTCAGGAATGAACGCGACGTCGAATGGGACACACATGAATAAAAAATTAAGAACGATTGCGGCGGCGAATAATGCCGTGTCGACGGACGCGAGCGCGGCAGCGAAGGGGGATAAGAAACCGAGCACGGTGGAAGGCGTAGCACAGTTACAGCAGCAGCAACAACAACAACAACAAACGACAACGAGCGGCAACGATAATAATAACAACAACAACAATAACAGTACAGCTCCGGTGCCACTGCCGGGAGGTGCAGGACCAGGACAGCAGCAGCAGCAAAACCAGATAAACGTACAAGGACACCTTGGGGGCGGTCACCCGCCATTGCAATCAACACATCAACAACAACAACAACAACAACACGTAGACGGTTCGATTCCACCACCGGTTGGTATGATGGGAGGATATGTAGAAAATGGGATGCCTCAGGGAGCGCATCCGCAATACCATCCGCAAGGCGGTCCTCCGCCGATGGGGTACTTGGATCCAAACAACATGATGAGTGGTAATCCTACTACTGCTGGCGGCGTGGATATGAATGGTATGCCGATGCAAGGCAACGGAGCGCCTGGAGCTGGTCAATCGGGTGGAAGTTCAGGCGGAGGCTCGAAAAAACCTCGCGTAGTTTGGTCAGCGGAGCTGCACCAGCAATTCGTGAACGCCGTGAACCAGTTGGGCATCGATAAAGCAGTGCCAAAGCGTATCTTGGACTTGATGAACGTGCAAGGATTGACGAGAGAAAACGTCGCATCACACTTACAAAAGTATCGATTGTATTTGAAGCGTTTACAAGGTGGACCGAACAATCCGAGCGGTCCGGGCTTTTTGAGTAACAAAATAGCGGGCGGCGCGACTGGCGCCTCCAAACCATCCGGATCTGGGAAGAGCAAGAATAATGCGAGTAAAGTTAGCGTACCTGGTGGGAGCTACCAGTTTCATCCTGGAGTTGGAGCGCCTCCGCAGCAGTGGAATCAAGGAATGCCGCCGCAACAACATCAACAACAACAACAACAACAACAACAACAGGCCCCTCCACACATGGTTGCGGCCGGAGGACCCGGCGGAATGCCTCCGCAACAACACCCTCCACAATATTCCACGTTTCCACATCCACAAGGTGTAATAACGCCAGGCCCACCACCCCCAGGAACGGTTCGTTACGGTTACGGACCCGTACCTATCGACGCGTCTTCGTTTACGCCAATCCCGCTGGATTTTGATGACACCGGTCTCGGTCTCGGCATCGGCACGTCCAAAGGCAGCTTCGGAAGTAAGTCAACCGACGATATGTTGAGCATGTTTTTGAAAGACGGCGATCCCGAGTCGATTTTGTAAAATAGATAACACCCCGTTTACTACTTTTCCGTTGAGCTTCGACCGCGATAATTTATGATTATTAGAGGACGAAGACGAAGAGGGTAGAGAACGAACATTTGTAGCAGTATAGTATTTAGATCAAGAAGCAAACGACGAGAAGATCGAGAGAGAAGCGCCGAAGAAGAAGAAGAAGAAGACGTCTGTCTGCGCGTGCGCAAACTCCTCACTTATTATTAGCGGTTGTAACCATTAGTAACAGAAATTCTTTTTTAGTAGCACAGAACATCTTTTCTCTGCAATTTACTCCCGTCCGTCGTTCGATGAAGAGTTCTCTCTCTCAGTCTCTCTCTCTCTCTCCTTTTCACTTTGGTTTCAGAGGAGAACAAGTAAATTTTTCTTCAGTAATGCGTCCGTGCACTCGACGCACAAAAAACATAAAATCTGCCGCTACCATCTTTCTCAACCACCACCAAAGCAGTAGCAGTAACAGTAGTACTCTTTTTTGCAATTATCGTCATTACTTCGCGAAGAGTCGCGTTTTTGGCGTCGCATCTTCTTCTTCTTCTTCTTTTTCCGGATTGGATTCCCAATTGAGACAAATGCGTTTGTCTCTTTTGTATCAATCACATCGAGCACAAAAAGGCAAACTCTCTCGCAGTAGTACGGGCAGAAAAAGTACACTCGCGGCAACGTGTGCCTCGTCTTCGTCGTCTGAAAACGAGAGAAGCATTCAGGTGCATCCACACGTGCTCTCGGCGTACGCGTTTGATGTGAATCCGAATTTTGAGCTGACGGTTTCAACCGTCGCAGGCAGAGCAGAGACGAAGACGAAGACGAATTTTCCATCCGAGGAAGAAGTGAAGGAAATCGCGGAGATTTGGGACACGACGAGGACGAACAGAGAGAAGATGACTCCAGCAGTATCGCCGTTTATGAGAACATCGGCGGCGTCGAATGATGTTGGAGATGCGGTAGAGTTGTTCGCGCGGACGAGAGGCGAAATCGTGAGATACGGCGACCGAGGAAGAAAGGGAGGAGGAAAACAACCACTAGGCGAAAGAAGGATTGATACGACCGGTTTAATTTCAAGAGACGATAATAGCGCTGTAGGTGAAGAAGGAAACGACGAAGATACAGAGTTGTGCGTGGAGTTGATGCGAGAAGGTTTGTACATGCATTGCAACGCGCATAAAGCCATTCGCGATTCGTACACCGTTTCGAGAGGGAAGGATAAATCGAGCATCGTGTTGACGGCGAGGAGTGCGAAAGAAGATGTAACGAAGGAACGAGGAGGAGGGAAAACAGACGAAGAAAAAGATAATTTGCTTTTAGACCAGTTTACGGTGACGATAAACGCGCATTCGTTTCCACCGAGACTCGAAGTTCGACTGGGAAAAGAACGCCGAAGCGCTTTAACGGTGCGTCAAATTCTAGACGATCCAGCGTTGCGAGAATCCTTGAAAGACGGCGACGAGGTTGTCGCTTTGGGTGGACCGAAAGTATCGGGTAAGATTGATTTGAGTAGTAATAGTTTTGGCTTTGTTGGCGAACCACGAAAAGAATTGAACGGCGAATCTCTGTTGGATTACCATCGCTCGCGATATAAAGATCGAATTCCCATGCTCGCCAACGCGAAAGACGACGACGAGGCGGTTGGTTTGAAACTACCGGGCCAGAAATCCGCGTGGGCGTATCCGGCAGAACTTTTATCGTTGAAGAGTGAGAGTTTGGGTGCATCTTCTCCTTCCTCGTTGTCGGTTGAATTGCCCGATCCGGAGACGTACCAGAAGAAAGTATCGAAAATTAGACAACTCCTCGGGGACGACGCGTTCGCGCCGTTGGCGAGAATAAACCCGAAGATGATGCGTTTGAGTAATGGCGAGACGGCGTCTGTCTACTCGTGCAGCGCATCCAGAGAAGGTGGATTATCAACCGGACCGTCGAAAGCGTTTAGCGATTTCGAGACGTCGTATTATGATTTGGCGTTTGTTTCATCCGACGGTAACGAAGAAGACGCTCGAGAGGCAATTAAACAGTTGGCGAGCGAAATCGAATCGGTGTTGAAAACAAAATGGACGCACTTTTCAGAAGAACAGGTGGCTTTTCTCGTGAACGACGTGAAATCCATGCGAGTGGTTTCAACTCCTCCTCCAAAAGAAGAAAAGAGAAAAAAAGGACGAAAACCAATCGCGTACGTCCAAAGCATCGTCGCGGCTGATGGTGATTTCAAAACAAAAAGATATAGCAGATGGGCGGCGGATAAAGAGCGAGAGCGTTTTGCTTTGTTTCTAAACGCAAACAGAGGAGGAACGAGCGTGACAAATCAGCGAGCTTTGATGGATGATGTGGACGATTATGGATTATCGGAGACGTATTTTGTTGGATGTTCGGTTGATTACACCCACCAATACGGCGAAGGATCGAGTTCTTCTTCTTCTTCTTCTTCTTCTTCTTCTCCTCCCGGATACCCTCTCATTGATTCTACCGGTGCAGTTGTTGCGAGAAATGTTCATGTTCAAGAGGATGAACGCAATCACAAACAACCGATAACCTCAGCCGTCGCGTTTGCGTTAGAGCACATGAGAACGAAGAAAACCAGGAAAACAGACGAGAACAACCCCGAGGACTTTTACGAGACCGATAAAACGAAAGAGCTCACCGTGCACGCGTTGTCATCGTACACAAACTCGAAAGCGTCGCCAACAGACGTCGAGAGCGCCTTTGCGTTAGCAGAAACCGATCAAAAAGTGAAACTGAAAATCTTGGAAATCAAAACGGGTTACAACAACTTGAAAGCGTTCAGTTGGGATCCCGACTTGAAGAAAACCGCGCAAGCGCAATACGGGTTCCACTGCGTCGACGCCGCGAGCGAGAATGAGAGCGTGTGCGTCACCACGCACCCGAAAGAAGACGGCGGAGGCGTCGTCGCCCCGCTCTTTGTTTCATCCTTGAAAACATCTTCTTCGTCGGCGTCGAGTGGAATACGAACGACCGATTTGAAACACATCGTAGCCTTGAGCACGTGCAACCAGTTCGGCATCGGAGAAACGAGGTTACCGGTGACGTTGAGCGCAGACGTGAATAGCGATATCATCGTTTTAGTGTAGTAGAACGTTTTAGAGCACAAGTACTACATAAATGTTCTCTCTTTCGCCTCTCTTTCTCGCGTGTGGTTTCTTCTCCTCCTAAGAAGAGACAACTTTTTTATTTCAACTCGTATCTTGAGCAAATCTCGTTACAAAATCCACTTTTGTTGAGGGAAGAAGAAGAAGAAACATGTCGTCGTCCTTCCCCCAGCGGGGGAAAGGGAAACCCCCTTTTTCACCCCCTCCTCCTCCTCCGAAAATAACGCACTCGACCACCACGAACTCCATGTCCATGTCCGTGGGCCAAGGCGAGGAAGAAGACGAGTTGGTCTCTAAAAAATCCGCCCCTTCAACCATCGCTTTTGGGAATAAAAATCTCACTTATTCAAGCGGGGTGCACCGGTCGCCGTCGACGGAGAAGTTATCGATGAATAATCACAACAACAAACGCCCGCGAGCGTCCATGGACGGTTTTCCGATGGAGGACGATTGTCACCCGAGAACTTTAAACTCGAAGCGGTTTCTCTCGGACGCCATGGCGAACGAATTAGGATGGAAATGGAGCTTAGAAGAAACCAATGGAAACAACAACACCCAACAGACGGAAACGACGACGACGACGACGAGTCTTTCGATGGACGGGAACCAATCGAGACGACAATCGATGGATTTAGATACGACAAGTCACAGCAGGGAAAATAATAACACGATCATCATTAGCCCATCTTCGATGCACGGCAACAACAATAACGCTACCGCGAACGCGTTGAGAAGGACCGTGAGCGCATCGGACGTGAGCGGGGAAGACTCGTTGCTCAACAACGGTGGAGGGAGCATGGACTTGCTTCGAAGACGCGCGATGAAGTACGCTCAGGAGCAAAAGAATTTAAAAGAATTTCATTTTCCTAAGGCATTGGAAGTCGTAGTCGCAGATCAAGAAGTAGACGAAGAGAAAGAGAAAAGCAATAGTAATAATAGTAATCCTACCACGCCGAGGAACGACGACAACGTGTTAGAAGAAGTCGCTCCGGCGAGTTTCTATCCAGCCAGTCCGTCGGACCAATCGCCGTTGATGACAAATTTGAGAAAAGCGGCGTTGTTGAGATCGCTCTCGAGAGGTAAGCAACAACAACAACAACAGCAGCAGCGGCGGCACGGTGGTAGCAAGTAGTTTTTATAGTGTACGTAGTAGTAAAAAAATTAGAACACGAACGAAAAGCGACGCTCATCCATCCAAAATGCACCTCTCGCGGTGCCAGGCACCGCTTTTGGCAAAAAAAGTATTCCATACCAGAATCGAACTGGTGACCTTCCGCGTATTGCTTGACGTTTTGTTAAGCGGACGTTATAACCAACTAAACCAACGGAACCGTTGTTAATACTCATGGTAGGGTTCACAAAAGTATTTAATAAGACAAGCATAAAAAATTAATTTAGGGTTTTGTTTTTGTCTTTCGTTTTGTGAAAACGCTTCGATTTTGTGGAAACGAGAAAAAAACTTTTCATCTTCACTTCTTCTCTCTCCAAAGGTAGCGCACACACGCGCGCGAGCGCACACACACACACACGCATTCGTTTTCATTATCGTTGTTTGTTTGCTCATTGACGACGCGATGGCAGCGACTTTTGTGTCGCCTCCTCCTTTCGCTCCGTCAAACACCAACCGAAAAACATCCAACGCATCATCGCGTCATCATCGATCTGCTAAAAACGTAAACGAAGAAGAAGTCAAAAACGCATCATCCTTTCTGATGAAGCTGGCTGGATTATATAAAAGAGATGACGAAAACGATAAAGATGATGATGTTCACGATGATGATGATGATACCAAGAAGAAGAAGAAGAAGAAGAAGAACATCAATTCTTTTTCCTCGGAGGAGGAGGAGGAGGACACGGAGGTAAACGAAAACGCTTATTCTTCCTCTTCCGAAGATCAAGAGGAAGAAAAAAAAAAGAATACAAAAACATTTTCACGAGTTGTTGTCAATCCGCCGATGCCGCCGGGTAAACCGCCGTGTTTATCATCATCAACATCATCATCATCGAAAGATTTGATGGCGAAACTGTTTGAAAAGGAAGAAGACCAAAGGTCAAAAATGTCTTCTCCTCCTTCTTCTTCTTTATCGTACGTTTCGGTCGTGGAGAAAGAGCAGAAGGAGATGGAGAAACTCTTGATGCAAAAAGAACTCGACGAGTTGAAAGAAAGGTGCGCGAGGTTGGAAAGCGCGTTAGAGAATGTGCTCAATAATAATAACAACAATAACAATAAAACTTCAAAAAGAACGCCTCCGGCTACGCCGCCGCCATCTCATTTACATCCGGGTCTCTCTGGTACGAAAACCATCCGCTCGACGGGGTCGACAAAGAAAAAGGCGTCTTCATCATTTTCTCCAAAAAATGAAAAGGATGATATCAAGAAGCGCGTTCAACCGACCAAGAAGTTAACCGCCCTGTCGTCGCCGGAAATTCTTCAGACCAGACAGAGCTTGAACATGCTCGCGTTCGAGTGCGAAGTGTAGAATCATCGTCGCACTCTTCTTGTAATACTATTACCAAAACTATTTTCTTCTCTACTAATACACATCAATTAAAATTATTATTATTATTGTTAATCAAACACCGGCTCCGAGTCGAATCCGTTCTCTTTCAGCGCTTGCACAAACTCTGGTATCTTCCCCATCGCTTCAACCGCCGACGCGCACCCTTTTACGCTCACCGTGACGAACTTTGTCTCCAAATCGATCGAAATCTCTCCTTTCACAGAGGAGGAGGAGGCGAAAGAATCGCTACTTTCCAACGCGTTCGTGACGGATTCCGCGCATCCTTCGCACATCATATCCGGTACTTTCAGGATAACTTTTATTGTTTCTTCATCATCATCGCCATTTCCCGTCGTTCCCGCCGCTGATGTTACTTTTACTCGTACCCGTTGTCTCCTAAAACCGTCGTTGATTCTCTTGGTGTTGCTCTTCTTCTCATTACTATTATTAAAATTATTATTATTCTGTCGTCGCCCGTGACGTCGTCCAACTCGTTCAACGGAAACGTTCGCTCTGAACCCTTTCTGAACGCAGCAGGTTTTGAAAGAAGCGCTCATGTTTTGCTTGCGTCTTTGTTACGTATTCGTGCGCATGCGTAAAAAGTGATGAATTTTGGAGAGAAAAGTTCCCCAAAATTCTCCATTCTCTCTCTCTCTCTTTCGTACGCGCGCATGAACGCGAGAGATAAAGTCGTCCACTCGAAAACGTGATATGTCTCCTTCCACCTCTCCTCCTTTTTTCACTCCGAAAAATAAACGACGATTGAAACTGTTACTCGTCGTAAAACTTCTGATTGTGATTCTTTATTTCGTTCTCCGTTCCGTCTACTCCGACGGCGACCACGAGAAAGAAATCGAAAAGTTGGAACAGATGCTGAGGGAAAACACGAACGAAGAAAACGAATGGAAGGAAGATTTGAAAGAAGTGATGGAGCACATGGAAGAAGAAGGAGGAGAAGAAGACGAAAGTAAAGCATCATCATCATCCGCGACGACGACGTATGCGAGAGGGAGAAACGAAGATGAAAAACCGGTTGAAATGAATAAGTGCTTTCCGGTGTTGCAACACAACCGAGACGCGAGCTGGGGACGGTACGCAGATTTCGACTTTGACAGGAGCAACAACGATGAAGAGGACGACCAAAAAGAAAAAGAAAATAAAGAGGTGCAGTTGTTTCGAAAGGTTTTGGAGAAAGTGAGCGGGAAAGAACCGGAGGAGTGCGTGGACACGTCCGCGTATCAACGAGAAAACACGGGTTTTCTGAAAGGGTCGTGCGCGTTGGTTTTTCCAACCGGGCACTTATCCGTCGGTGGCGCTGGGATGCAAATAGAAGCGCACGATTGGGTTATTCGATTGAATGGGCACAACGCGCCGAAAAAGTTTAGTCGAGACGCGAAAGATATGGGATCGAGAACGGACGTGAGAGCCATCACCGCGGCTTTGGTGAACATCGGGTTAGATCATTCGATTTCGTACGCGAAGAATCAGGAAAACTGGTTGATGTTTTCCACGTGTTCGCACAGAAGTCCTCAGCCGTGGTGCGTGAAGTTGAACCAAAAGTTGAAACATAAACCGGTGAAATCGTTGAGATTTATTAAAGGCGAATCGCACCGCGGCGTCGTGTGTTTAAAGAAACTCACAAAAGAAACGCACGGAGCGAAACACAAGTACGATAAAACGCCGACGACGGGCTTTTCTACTCTGTTGTATTTAACTCGACAGTGCGATTGCGTGACTGTGTTTGGTTTATGCAACACGACCAATTGCGGTCACGCGTTGGCATGGTCCGGTCATTCCGACCGAAGCGGGTGGAAAGATCCGGTGCATAACTTCAACATCGAACACATCGCCGCCGCCGTCATCGCCAAAAAACTTCCGAATAAAGTCCAGCTCTGGGTCTCGCATAAAGGCATGCGAAAAGAACCGCACAAGGCGTTTTCTGCGATCGCTGAGAAAGTCAAAGGTGTGTTTAGTGGCGTCCGAGAGGATGACTTTAGTTGATGTAGTCGTAGAAATTAGTGAAAGTAGTTTTTAGTTAAAAAAGGTCGAGTTTTATGCAAAAAATACGAGCGTGTCGATGCAACGAGATACAAAAAATACTTTACTTTTGTGCGCGTTTGCTGCATTCTCGGATCATCATTGAAACCAAATCATGCTGCAAACGCGTTGTTGTTTAAGACGAAAGAACGATTTTGCCTCGTCCTCACTCCTCGTTGCACTCTTAGCAATCGCGGCTTGTGCATCCTCGTTCGTCACCCCGGCTCTTGCGGGAGGTTTGGGAAGAGAAAGAAGGTGCCCGCCTGTTCCAACGGTTTCAGACGTAAGCATCGAAGCGTACGCCTCGAAACCTTGGTACGTCCAAGCGCAACTTCCAAACAGGTATCAACCCGTTGAAAACCTTTTCTGCGTGAGAGCGGTGTATACCGTGACGTCTCCGACGACGTTGGACGTGTTTAATTTTGCTCGAAAAGGTTCGGTGGAAGGTGAGCCTTCCAACGAAGATATGGTCTTGAACGCGTTCATACCCGACGTCGACGTCAAAAGTAAACTGAAGGTCGGTCCGAAATTCGTGCCGAGAGCACTATACGGCGATTATTGGATCGTCGCGTACGAAGAAGAAGAGGGGTGGGCCATTATTTCTGGAGGTCAACCTACGATTTTTGTTTCCGACGGTTTGTGCACCACGGAAAGCGCCAATAACGTGCGTAACCAAGGCGGCTTATGGTTGTTTACGAGAGAGAAGGAGGTTTCCGAGGAACTCGTCGAAACGATGAAGAAAAAAGCGAACGCGTTGGGCATCGATACGAGCATGTTGGTCACAGTTCAGCAAACAGGATGCGAGTATCCGTAAGCATCTATCCATAAAGCAGATTTGGAGCTATTCAACGTTTTGTACTTACAAAGAACTACCAGTACTACATACAAACATACAAACACTATCTAAAAATCTAACTACCGTACTGTACATATAATATAATTTCTACCACGCTTCGACGAAATACCTCTTCTTGGCTTCTAATTCGGCGATGTATCGAGTCGCGCTTTCTTTGTCCATGCCGCCTTCTTTCGCGCAAACATCTCGAATCGCCTCGCGGACTCGCGCGGGCATATCCTCGGACGACCCGGCGACAAAAATCTTCGCCTCGCAGCGAGAGATTAAATCCCACACTTCCTTCGAAGAGTCGCCTCGAATTTTATCCTGGACGTATACTTTATTCTCCTGCTCTCGGCTGAAAGCAGTGACGACTTTGATGTTGCCTTGAGACCACTTTTCGACGTTTTCCCAATCAGTCTCATACAAGTTATCCTCCGCTTTTCTTCGACACCCAAAGAACATGAGAATTTTATCGTCAAAGTTGCGACGCGAACATCGTTCCAGTATGAATGAACGAAACGGTGCGGCACCAGTACCTGGTCCAATCAAGATCATAGACCCTGTATGTGAATACGGCAAACCACCGCTCTTGACAACCCTCGCGTAGACAACATCGCTGGTCCTTAATTTCTCCGCCATCCAAGTCGAACACAAACCGGAACGGAGACGTTTTAGAGGCGTTGTCCATTTTGCGACTGCGACGGTAATCGATATTAAATCAACGTGCGTTCCATTGCTATTTTTGTGTTGACTCGGCGAAGATGAGATTGAAAATTGTCTCGGTTTCAATTTTGGCGCCACGTGAAGTAACCACTCCAACGGAAGTTTTACCGAGGTGAACTCCTCGAAAAACTCTTTCACCGACCGTCTCTCGCGTTGGCAGTATTGATAGCAATCCGCGCGTCCTTCCGGGGAGGCAAAATGCTGCAACTTTTCTTTTTCGAGCGGATCTTTGGCAAAATACGCGCACACTTCGAAGAAGTACGATCGAGGCGATGCCGAGAAACAATCGAGAAAGTACGCGACGAGATATTTCGCGCGACAGATGTAACGACTGTTTTTGGATGAAGACCCCGACGATGATACCGACACGACCAAGTTCTCAGCATCCAAGATTGCTCGGTATCCATTATCACCGTCTTTGACGACGATTGAATTCGTGAGCAAATCCAAAACCTCTCGTCCAATAGCAGAGCGCGAACACGGCAAAACTTCCAACACCTCTCCCGGGCTGAAATCGTGCACGTCCGTGTACCTGTTATCCAATTCGATGTGATGTACCTGTCTGACCGCGCTCTCTGAAGTACAACACTCGTTCTTCATCACTTTCAATGCGCGCCAATACGTACCGTTGTTATCGTCGGAGACCTCTTCCGTCGCCATCGAATCCACCGCGCGCATCACCCCTCTTCGCGTTTCCACCGGCGCGTCGTCGTCGTCGTTTACTCCATCCACACTACCAACACCATCACCATCACCATCGCGAACGACGACGCTCACTTCTACTGGACACACGTCCAACTTATCCTTAAACCCAATAATCTTCTCTCGATAAAACTCACTTCCAAAAATCTTCACGTACAACGTTTCCAACCACTGGTCCAAACCGCCGTCGTACCCGCTAAAATGTTGATCGTCCCCTAACCCTAACTCAATCACGCTTTTACCTCCTAATTGTTCCAACCGTCGAAATAACTTCTTCGCCACGAAGTTATACTTCTCGTACGAGGAATCTCCCAGACCAAACACCGCGAATTTAAGATTTAACAGAGAGGTTGAGAGAGGTAAATTTTTCTTCAGCAAAAATTTCCAGAATTTTTCGAACGATTTCGGTGGATCGCCCTGACCCATCGTCGAACAGACGAATAAGAGAATGTTTTTGTCTTCTTTCGGTAACTGTCTCGCATCGTACGCATCGATCGATGTGAGCGATATTTTATTTATACTTTGTCTGGAACACTCTCTCGCCACGCGTTCCGCGACGTCCCGGGCGTTTCCAGTTTCTGTCGCGTAGAGTATTTTCATGTTTACTAACATAATGAGGAGGAGGAAATTGGGGATTTCCCCGGTAGGTGATTTTGTGCAAAAGGAATGTGATGAATAATACCAAGAGCGAGCACGACGAGAGACTTTTGCGATTCTTTATTTCACTCTCTCTCTCAAACAATAACACACAAACACTCTCTCTTTCTATATCCAAGAAGAGTTATGATGACTAATGGTTCTAATGGTGTTAATAGCGCGTTTGTTTATGAATGAAGAATGGAAGAAGAAGAAAAATTTCTTCTTTTCCGCCTCACTTTCAAAGGACGACGGAAACACCTAATAAGAAGAAGAAGAAGAAGAAGAAGATGAACGAACAAGTGTTCGTGACGACAAGCGATGCTAAAACGATTAAAGCTATTTCCGTGGATTTAGAAACGTTTGCGGTGAGCGATGTGTTGTCCTCTTTAATGGGTGATAGTGATGATGGTCGAAACCTGGAGGGGATCAATTTGCGCTCAACGCGTACCGGGCAAATGTTTCCAATTTCATTTTCCAACAAGAACAACAACCATCATCTTCAATCGTCGTCGTCTTTACCATCGTTGCGCCAATTAGGCGTTCAGAACAACGACCACTTTATCCTTCACGTCTCTTTACTCGGCGGTGGCGGCGATGGCGGCGCGACCGGAGCGGAATCCAGATCTGCCTATCTCGAGATGTACAACGACAATCCGTTTGCGAAAAAGAAGGAAACTTTGGGCGGGTTTGTGAGCTTTTCGAGTCAATCGACGGTGAGAGATTTCGATAAGAAAGAAGACGAGCTGTCGAGATATTTCAACTGTTCGCTGACGGAGGAGATGTTAGATTCGACGATCGAGGATGGAATAGTCGTCGATTTGATTGGAAACTTGTACAATAAAGAGGCGGTGTTGAAGTGTTTGCAACGCAAAGCGGTGGAGAAGACGCCGTTGCCGATGAGGATTGAACACGTGACCGGGTTGAAAGCACTGGTGACGTGTAAGTTTCACAAAAAAGAAGAAGAAGCGAAGGAAAAGATGAATAAGAAGAATAAAGACGATGTTCACAAAAAGAATAACAGTTTTCGACCGACGATTGAGAAAGGAGTGTTTTCTTGTCCTCTGACCGGGTTGGATTTCAACGGCAAGACGAAGTTCGTCGTGTTGCGACCGAGCGGCGTCGTCGTCTCTGAAAAAGCCATTCGAGAGGCGAAAGAGAGTTGCGAAGAGATGAACGACGGAGTGAGCTTGAAAGACGCTCCACCATTTATTCCTATTAATCCAACTGGAGATGTTTTGGAGGCTATGAAAGAACAGTTGGAGAAGGAAAACTTGATGAAGAAGGAAAAGAAGGAGAAGAAGAACGCGAAGAAGAAGAAGAACAATAAAGCTGATAATGTGGGTGATAATGACGTAGAAGAAGATAGCACGAACAATAACAATAAAAGAAAGAACGGATGCGACGACGTGAGCGCAGAGCAGGCAAAGAAATCGTTCAAAGCGACCGATCCAAAGCACATGCCGCAAGGCGCCACCGCCTCCGTGTACTCCTCTTTATTCACTTCGAGCACGAAACCGGAAGATCAAAGGAAGGAAACGTTTCTGGCGAGATCCACGCGATTTTAAGTTATAGAGCTTTCGTGATAGTTATTATAGGTACTAGTGTTGTAGATACATGCAGTGTGGATCGGATTTTGATTCATTAGGTTCTAAGTATGGTTAATATTAAAATGTGTGTCTGTGTTGTGTGTTGTTTTTACGTAATTTTTCTTTTTATCTAAACACGATTGAAATCAACGGAACGTCGATATCTTCGCCTTCGGTCGTTTCCGTGGCGGCTATTAAATCAAAGTGCTTTCGTTTCGCTGGGAACGTGATTTTCCCAACCGTTTGTACCAATTCAGAGAGTTTTTGATCCATGCGTTCTTTGTGTCTGGGAAACATGGCGTTGTAAATCAACGCCGGGCCGTAGGAAACAGAATAGCACTCCAATTCCTTGTCCTCGAAGTATTTTAAAAGTTCTCGCACGGTGTAATCTTTCTCGATGATCCATCGCGACCACAAGCTCCACTTTTCGTCTTTGTACGTTTGGAACTTTGGCGCGATTGGTTCAGCCATCGCAAACAACGGCAACGCCAAGTTGGCGAAAGTGTTTCTAAAGCTCTCCAAAGGAGCTTTGTGAATGACTTTGTACAACTCCAAGCAGACTAAACCAGTCGCCATAGCAGTGGTCGTTGCAATAGCTGGAATGATTCTACCAGCGATCAACTTCGCTTGGAGCTTGTCAACTTCAGCAATGTCGTAGTTTCGCGCGCGCATGTTCGACAACCCGGCGATGCATTCCATGTGGAAGTTCGTATCGTCATCCTTTTCAAACTCGATGACGGACAAGCGGTACTCCGCGTCGCCTTTCAAGTCACTTGTACGCACGTTGTTCAATTGCGTGAGCAAATCGTCGATGATTTGATCGTCTTCGACGCCACCCATGCCGTTATCATCGTTGTCGCCTTCTTTCTTGGTCGGATCGGTTTCAATCTTCACGCCGTCTTTCGGTACAAACACTGGGACTTCTACTTTCGCCGCCATCTCGACAACGATTTTATTCATCGCTTTCTCATCTCCTCGAACTTCTGCGGATGGAACACCGACGGTAACGCCGTGTAATTCAGCTTTCAAAATCGCCATGGCTTTGAGCAAATTGACGTGCCCGTCGTCCTTCTCGGAGAAGATGACCGGTTTCGGAAATCGTTTCGGCGCGGACCAGAACGCGTTCCCGGTTGACGTCACGGCGTCTTCGGGAAAGGTGAACGTCAATTGCGCGACTCTATCGTGGAAGTATTCTTGAAATCGTAAGCGCGCCCAGTTGATGCACTCTTGAAATGTCGCGCACCGCGTGTGAATGAGACACTGCGAAATTTTCTCAACGTTTTCGCGCATGCTCGCGTCCGCGTTCGCGCGCGCGTTCGACTCGTATTCGTCCGGTTTGGAAAGGTACGCGTTCGCCTCGGCAGGGGATTTTTCAAACAAGCCTTCGAATTCTGATCGGGCCCAAGTTAAGCAGTGATCGATGTTGTGCGGGAACGAGTGCAAAGTGCACATGGGCGCAGACTTCTCCGGGGGATCTCTGGACGCGCCGTAGTTCTCCGTCAAGTGCGGAACGACCATTTGCGTGTTGCACTTGGTACCTAAGGTTCCAGACTCTAGCAACGGCTTCTCAAAGTATACGCATCGAGAGTCGACGTATAAACGCGCGTTGACGTTATCCAACGCGTTCACGACGACGTCTAAACCACCCCAAAACTCATCGTCAAAGACTTCTTCGGTATCTGGACTCACTCGGTTTTGCAACGCGGTGACATTCAACTTCGAGTTGATTTTCTTTGCCGCATTCGTCGCGCACGTCGATTTCGGTTGTTTAATGTCCCAATCGCGAAACAAGAACTGTCTCGATAAGTTGGACTTTTCTATGATGTCGTCGTCGGTGATGGTGAGTTTACCTTCACCCGAGGCGCCGCAGGAAACGCCCATCAACGCTAGGTTCTTGATGAATTCACATCCTAACGCGCCCGCGCCGACCAAAAAGACATTTTGCTTCTCCATGATCGCCTGCGTAGCTTGTCCAAAACACTGGATTTGACCGTCGTATCGAGAACCAGTCGGTTTCAAATCCGCCTCTTCTAACTTTTCCGGCAACGATTCGCACGAATCAAAATAGAAAAACTGATTCAACGGCGTAAACTTCCCGGTGCACGCTTTGACGACTTCTTGACCGATGATGCCACCAAACATAGCTGCCATGGGCGAAATGTCGCCTCTGCACGTCTTTGCAAACGTCGCGAATAATTTTTCGTCCACTTCTTCGACCGATTTGTACTGCGCGTTGACTTCGTCTTTCGCCAACGCGACGAACACGGCAGCATCCGCATCGCTCCCGGGTTGCGGTAACTGACCGCCGTTCTTGCTTTTCCACGCCTCTAAGGTTAAAAACATCAAGTGAATTTGCGGCGAGCGCTCCATTTTTGCGAAATCAGACAACAAAAACTCCCCCGGTTCTTTCAACGAGTCCGCGAAAGATTTGAATTTCATCTCTTTCGGCAACTTGACTTGCGTGGCGATGCCTCCACCCACGTATTGCGAGAACTTACTCGCGTCGATGTCCAACTCGAACCCGTGCTTTTTGACCGACTTGATCTTCACTCCTTCCTTGATTGAGTTCAACTCGTTCATCCCTTTCACCTCTGAAAATGTGACCAAATCCCCTTCCTCTAACTCGACGCGTTCGTCGTCCGTACACGTAACCAACGCCGGATGCTCGTTGGAAATGGAAGCGATGATGCACGTCTTCGGCTCTTCCCCGTCTTGATCGACAACCGTAAACGAATCCCCGAAATCACAAAACACCGACCCAAACACGCCTTTCGTGTCGCCTTTAATAAACGCCTTGCCTTTCTCTTTGCGTAAAATCTCGTCCCACTTTTCGCAGTCTTGTTGCGAGTGCAACGACGAGTCGCACACGACCACGACGTCGTGCGCCAACAGCACGTCTTCCGTGACATCTTTAGTCATTACCGTCACCACTTCCACGGCTGGATTCAACTCTTGCAGTTTCGCTGCGCACGATTCCGCTCGATTTTTCCCGCAATCTTCCTCAGTCAAATAAAACTGACTCGCCAGATCGCTCATCGTCGCGTCGCAATCATCGCTCAAAGTGACCTTCTTCACCCCGGCTAAGATGACGTTCTTCGCGACTTCCGCGCCTAAGCCGTTCAAACCGGAAATTAATACTTTCGCGCCCACTAGTTTTCGAAAGGATTCGCGTCCGTACACGGCCAATTGTCGAGAGTGTAAATCCTCATCGATCTTATTTTCATTCGTATTACTCATCGTCGTGACGACGACGATGTTTTCTTCAACCTTCTTTTTCTTCTTTAAAGCGTCGTCGTCGTCGTGGTTTTTACTACTATCGTTCAAAGATTCTGCCTCTCGTTTTGCTCCACCAGTCATGTATTAATCAATGAGAGAGAAAGAGAGAGAGAGAGAGAGGTTTTGATTGGCAAAACGTATATACAACAGATACGAGACGAGAGTATACAGAACACGTGTGTGGTATTTGAATATTATTTGTCGTCGTGTGTGATGAAACAAAACAGAAAAACAAGAAGTTTTTTTCATCAAAAGAGGGGGCAATTTCGGCACCATTTCTTTTTATTCTTTTTCTCTCGCATGAATGTGCTCAAATTTGCAAAAATCAATGTTGGAGGTTGGAAACAGTACACACACGATGCGTAAATTAAGGATCTAAACCCAATCAAAGAAGCGATGATATATGTTACCACTACTACTGTTGTTGTTGTTTGTTGAAGTATGAAGCATGAGCGAGAAACCGGTGGTCAAAATTCGAACTTGCGCGCGGAGAACGGCGCTGGTGTTTTTTATTTTCTTTGGACGAAGTGACACGTCTCTCCCTCCATCCATAAAGTGAGAAGAGTTTAAAGAGCGAAAAAAAAAGAGTTTGGACTTTGGTGTATTTTTAGGCCCCGGGATAAAATATCCACTCATACACGAGAGCACCACATTAGTATCATCATTATCAGCAGCAGCAGCAGCATGCGATGCTTTTGCTTATCTTGCCGAAGAAGAAGTGACGCCGCCGCCGCGAGTGGTGATGATTTTGCGCGATCATCCGTCGAAGAAGTAAAAGAAGACAAAGAAGAAGAAGAAGAAGAAGTGTGGTTCGACGCCAACGAGGTTTTCGTCGAAGAGAAGGAACACAACGGCGGAAGAGAGGCTGCCGCTGCTCCGTTTTCTTCTTCGTTCTCGTCATCGAAACCAGCGTTGTTCAGAGGAGGAGTTTCTAAGTGGACGCATGGACCTTTGCGGTTGGAAAACGCTCTGTCATCGGCGACGATCGATGAAGAGTTACCGATAAACGATACGAGGGGTATTGAAATACGCACAAACGCGTTCGCGGGTAAACTTTTGGTTCGATGTCGAGACGTTCCATCGAGAGAAGGAGATGAAGAAGGCAATGACGTGACGAAGAAGTATTTCGCGAATAAGAAACGCACGTTTCAAACAGTCGTGCAAGGAAGATTTTTACGAAAAGGCATCAAGTGCTCCGAGGTAGTCACCGGGCACGAGTTCGAGAGCCGGTTTCGAAGAATACCCGCGAGATGGCTCGTGTCGACCGCTTTGAAAGTAATTCGAAAACTGACGCCTGGTTTGGAAGCGAATATTACTGGAAATAAGCCTTTCATTTACGCGCCGTTGTGCGCGACTGCGCAGGTTTTGCGAGCAGATGTTCCTGGGGAGGAACCGGACGTGACGACAGCCACCTCGTTTGCGGAAAATACTCGATTATTAGGAAAGGCGTTTGATCGTTGTGAGAGTGCTATTTCATCAAAGCAGAGGAAGAGACTCTTCAACAGTCCAGAGTTTGGTTCTAAATACGAGTTTTTGCCAGAACTCGTGTATACGTTTGATTTTTACCAGCACATTTTCGTTCCGTCGACGTTTGGTCTTCACATAGGACCGATGCTCAACGTAAATTTACTCGGACACTTGCCGGAGTTTGAACCGCCTCAAATTATGGCCAAAATCATACGAGAAAAGAGAGGAAGCACAACAGGAGTTGGGGGAAAAGAAGGAGAGTATCTCTATAGAATAAACATGTATCATGAAAAGATGTTTGATGAAAAGTTTACGAGAGCGTCGTCGCCGGATGTGTTGTTCAATATAGGCGCGCGACACTCTTCGTACGTCGATTCGTTCGCTGTCCGCCTCTCGGAGTTTGTTTCTCATAATAATAGCAATAATAGTAGCAATTGTAACAATGAAAATAAATAACGTTCTATATAGTAAAGTCCCATCCCTCTAAAAAGTCTGTCTGGTCCATCGATAAACTCGGCTCGATCACCTCCTCGCTTCGCTCTCTTCGTAAAATTTTTGCTGGAATTCCTACCGCGACGGAGTTATCCGGAATATCTTGCAGCACAACGCTCCCTGCGCCAATCTTCACGTTCGTACCAACAATCACTGGTCCTAAAATGGTCGCCCCGGCACCTAAAACTACCCCGTCGCCAATTTTCGGGTGCCTATCTCCGTCCGTCGTCCCGGTCCCGCCTAACGTCACGTTGTGTAAGATAGACACGTTATTCCCAACTACCGCGGTTTCCCCAATAACTACCCCAGTCGCGTGATCAATCATAACCCCTTTTCCAATTTTCGCGGCAGGATGCGCATCGACATGAAATGCCTCCGAAACCCTATGCTGCAACAACAACGCCAACGACTGTCTCCCTTTCGACCACAACGAGTGCGCGATTCTTTGCGCTTGCAACGCCTGAAAGCCTTTAAAATACAACAAAATCATCACGTACTTATCGCACGCTGGATCTCTTTCCAACACCGCTTGCATATCTGCAATCGCGCATTGTACCAACTCCGGATCTTCCCGATAACACTTCGAAAACAGCTCCAACAGTTGCGAATCCAACAAGACAGACGACCCGAGTTTGTTCGCCAACACAAACGCCAACGCGTCCGACATCTCCTTATGCGAGAGGATCGTGGAATACAAATACGACGCCAACGCGGGTTCTAATTCAATCTCCATCTTTGCTTCTTCGCATAACTTTTCCCATATCCCGTCTCCCAACAAACATGCCTCGCCTTCTAGCACGTCCTGCTCTATCGCGTCTTCTTTTTTTCTCAACTTTCTCGTAGAACTCGTCGTAGGATTTGTCGCATCACCTCTGCCACTCTCTTTTTTACTCACAATCGTTGGCGAGTCGTTGGATTCTCCCGCCCATTTCTTCGCGGTTTCGTCCTCGGTGAGTTCTGGAAGTTGTTCGAATGAAGAAGAGGACGATTTCTTCTTCCCCGCTCGAATACTAACAACGCTACTCTTGTTGTTGTTGTTGTTCTTTTTGTTATTAGTATTATTGAAGCGCTTTAATCCCATTCGATTCTTCCCCGTCGTCAAAAAGGGCAATGAGAACGACGACGACGACGACGACGTCGAACACCCGAACGAACTCCTCGCTCTCATCATCATCGCTTCAAGAGGAGAAAAAGAGCAGCTCAGATAGGATCGCTTTTTCGAGCGAAGACAAAGACAAAGAGGAAGAGAAGAAAGAGATACAACACACACGACGTTTAACAACGTTTATTTATCTTTGTGTGAAGTGTAAAATGACGAATTTTTCCTCTTTTTGTGCAAAAAAGGCAGCCTTTTTTTTTGGCGGGTGTTTTTGGCGGCTCGAAAATGCTTCATTCACTCTACAGCAAGAGCGGATATATAATAAAGGAGCATCTCACTCACATCTGTTTATATATCGTTAGTATAACATCGAGATCATCGATAAACGACGAGTAAAACTGCTCAGTAGAGGAAAGAGCTCGTTTGTATACACGACGCGAAGTTTTAACGAAGATGGCAGAAGTAGAAAACAACGTTACTAATGTCGCCCCGGAGGAAGAACAGGAACAAAATCAAGGGAAAAAAGGACGGTACCGACGCGAGAAACCGTGGGACCACGCCGGGATCGATCACTGGGACGTGCCAAAGTTCACGAAAGAAGATAACCCGCACGGATTATTGGACGAATCCTCGTTCGCGACTTTGTTCCCGAAATACAGGGAGAAGTATTTGAGAGACGTGTGGCCGTCGATAACGAAAGCTTTGAAAGATGTCGGCGTCGGGTGCGAGTTGAATTTAGTCGAAGGGTCGATGACGGTGCGGACGACGAGGAAGACGTGGGATCCGTACATTATCATCAAAGCGAGAGATTTGATTAAACTTTTATCTCGATCGGTTCCTGCTCCGCAGGCGTTGAAAGTTCTGAGCGATGACACGCAGTGCGACGTGATTAAGATTGGAGGTTTAGTGAGAAATAAAGAACGGTTCGTGAAACGAAGACAGCGTTTGGTCGGCCCGAACGGCTCGACGTTGAAAGCGATTGAGATGTTAACGGATTGTTACGTGTTGATTCAAGGGAACACGGTGAGCGCGATGGGGTCGTTTAAAGGTTTGAAAACGTGCAGGAAGATTGTCGAAGATGCGATGAAGAACGTCCATCCGATTTATCACATCAAAGAGTTGATGATTAAGAGAGAGTTGGAGAAAGATCCCGAGTTGAAAAATCAAAGCTGGGATCGATTTTTACCAAAGTTTAAGAAGAAGAACGTGAAGAGAAAGAAACCAGAGTACGTGAAGGAGAAGAAAGCGAGAAGTGTCTTTCCGCCGGCGCAAATGCCTTCGAAGATTGATTTACAGATTGAATCCGGGGAGTACTTCTTATCGCAAGAGGCGAAGCAGATGAAGAAAGCGCAAGAGAAGTTGGAGAAGCAAAAAGAAGGCATCGAGAAGAACAAGAGAAGGAGAGAGGAGGCATTCATCGCGCCGAAGGAGGATTTGATGCGAGAGGAGGATTTGAAGAAGAAGAAGAAAGACAAAAAAAAGGATAAGAAGGACAAGAAAAAGTCGTCGAAGAAGGACGACGACGACGAAAGCACCTTAGACGCAGTCAAGCGCTTGAAGAAAGACGCTTCGGAGAAGAAGAAAAAGAAAAGCAAAGAGGACGAAGGCGACGAGAAGTACATGATGTAAAGAATTTATTCGTGTGCGCTCGCTCGTTGCTACTGTCGCTGCTGCTTAGTGTATCTCTAAATGTAACTACTACTACTACTACTACTACTACTACTACTACTAATTACTTCTTAATCCATGTCTTCGAACAAATCTTCCTCGTTTTCTTCTTCCTCCTCCTCTTGTTGTTGTTCTTGTTTTTCTTTTTCGTTCTCTTTATCCGCTTCTTCTTTTCGTCTTTCTTTCAATTGCTTCTCAGCCGAAGCCATTGCAGGTGAGATCTTCTTCTCACCGACTGTTTCAGACGACGGCCAAACGGTCTCGGATGGTTTTGGTTGCGTCAAGGGAACCTCTTCATCGTCTTCCTTTTCGTCGTCGTCCGTATCTTCGATGAGTACGATTGCCGCATCACCACCGTCGACATCGGCGGCAGCTTTCTTCGCGCCCTCGTCGTCTTCGTCGTCTTTTGGCTCTTGGATGGTAGGAAGAGCTATTGTTTCTTTCTTCTCCTCTTCGTCCACGAGTTCATCTCGACTGATTAATTTAAACGACGTTTTGATTCTCTTCGCAGCGTTTTCGGCGTCCGGAAGTTGACCGATGGCTGAATTTCTCGGCAAATGTTTATACTTCTCCGCGAAGTATTCGTCCGCTCCGGGCAACGAGTGCGACTTTTTTACCGTTTTAAACGCAGTATCCGGATCCAAAGCTTTTTCAGCCAACATTTGGCTCATTCGCAACAAATTCGGGTTAGCCATTTCCCACGGTCGCATCACGCGGATCTTTTTCTTCGCTTTTTCAACTAAGCCTTTCACAGAAACGCTCATTCGCGTGTTTGCGTTTTCGCTCGGAGGCAAAGTCATGGAATCGATTAGACTTCCGACGATGTTCAATCTGTGTTGATCGATTTTTGGTAACTCTTCCAACTCTTCGTTCTCTCGAAACACTTGGTCCGCTCGCCAATCTTCCGCGTACGGTAACGGTGAAAATAAGAGAAAATCGCCCTCGGGAAGGAATTTAGGCGTCAATGCGCCAAAGTGTATCCCGCTACCTTCTCTAAAACACGCGCGGCACAATGCGCACTTACCTTTCTTATCCAACGCTCTCGCAAACGCCGACAACGCTTGACACGCTTTCTGATATTCATCCGTATGTATCCCAGCCTTCTCGTCTTCCGTCAATTCCGGCCACGCGCAAAACATCATCGGCTCTTCCGTGGTCAACCAAAAAGGCACATACTTCAAATCGACGGTGCCTATAATTTCTACTCCTTTCTTCATTTTCTCTGCTCCGAACTGTCGCTCCACGGACTCGTCCATCGGTATGCTTTGCTTTCCGTACTTGTAACACCGAACCCGTTGCTCTGCGGGGATCTCGTCGCCGTCAATCTTTGAAATGTTCTTATATTGCACATCTCGCAACAAATCTTGGCCTTCAAACGCGCCGTACGGTTTCATCGTTTCCGCAGTTGCCTCCATGGTTTGCTTGTACGCCCAAATTGGAATGGATAAATACGACTCTTTCCCAAGTTTACCGAACGATAAGTTCCCGCGAAACGTCGTCGTTGGCGTTTTTGTGCGCATGAGTCTTCCTATAATCGCATCCATCGCCGGTTCGATTTGGCCGTTGGTTTGTTTAACCATCTCGGCGAGAAGTTTCACTACTTTTACTTTCGGTTCGTTCGTATTGGTATTAGTAGAAGTATCTCCTATTCGCTTCTGTTGTTCTTCTCCTTCTTCTTTTCCACCACTATCGACAATCCCGACGCCGACGCTCAACGTGATCTCCTTCTCCTTCATAACGCGCACCAAGTCTCTCGCGAACTCGTTCTCATCCAGCGAGCCTTCGCCCAACGCGTCTTCCGCGCACGGCGAGAGCAACAAAATCTCGTTTGCAATCTTCGCCGTTTTCCCTTGCATCGCTTCCATTCTTTGCGCGAGGATATCGCACGCGATTGTCAACGCGTCTAAAATATCGCCTCTGTGTTCGTACTTTTTGTTCTCCTTCGTTTTGTTCTTCGTTTTTGTGTTTACATCTTCTTCCTCGTCTTCGTCGAATTCTCGCGCTCGGTCTTCGACTTCTTTCGAATACTCCATCGACGAGTGGACTTTTAATTCACCGAGCACTTCCACGTTTGCGTAATATTTATCTTCGTCATCTTCGTCGTCGTTATTCTCTTCGTCGTACAATCTGTTTCTCGTCTCAGAACTCCCGATAAAAACAACCACCACTTCGTCCGTTTTCTTGTGCAAATGAAGACTGGCGACGATTTTACTCGCCGTGACGACGGAGACGAATCGAGATCGGTTCGACGCGTGGCCGATGGCCCCGATGTCCACTAAGAGTACTAAGCGTTTTTTCCTCGGCGGTGCCATTTCAATCAATAATAATACTCCTCCTCTTCTTCCTACAAAAGTTTTGCACTCCGAGCGTGTTTTTAAAATCTGACGATGTAAAAAGAGCTGAAGAAGAAGAAGAAGAAAATTTTCTCTTCTTCGGTGATGAGGTGAAGGGACTGATGTACTTTTTCGGGGTACTGGTATGTATGTATGTACACTGTTGGTCCTGTGATGAAAGAGCTAACGATGAGTACGCGTGTGGGTTTTCAAATGACCAGATTGAGTAAAACGCTTCTCGCACACATCGCATTCGTACGGTTTCTCGTTCGTGTGAATACGCATGTGGCTTTTCAAATTACCAAGTTGACGAAAAGCTTTATCGCAGACATCGCACTCGTACGGTTTCTCGTTCGTGTGAAATCAGATGCTCTTTTTTTAAAAAGAAGGACTCTTTTTGGTCAATCAAGCAAGGGGGAAGACTTACTCAACCCTAATTTTTACCCTTTGAAGCAAAACGCCTTTTTTGTTCGTGTCTTCCTCTCTTCACTTCTCTTTCCTGGTCGAGAGGGGAATACGAGAGAAAAAGGAGTGAAGAATGAGAGGAGGAGAGTACTGCATACTCTAGTCTAAGAAGAAGAAGAAGAAGAATGGTATCAAAAGGAGGAAGCACTTCTTTGCCGTATTACACCGGGAAGAGGTACTACAACGCCGACGGGACTTCTGTGATACTCTCGAGGAAGAGAAAACAAAAACCCGGCTTCGGCACGTGGTGCTTAGCCATTGCGCTCGGTTTTGTCATACTACTCGTGTTGAAAGCGAACGGCGACGACGACGCGAAGACGATTTTACGGAGAGATGACTCGGACGTGTGGGTGGAGATACACCCGGACTTGTCGGAGAAGAACACCATGCACAGAGAGTTGCACAAACGGTTTCATCCGCACGCGGAAATCAGAGGGAAGAAGCAATGGATCGTCAGTGGGAAACACGGCGACGGGTACGCGCACATGGCAATGGCAACCGTGATGGCGAACGGGACAGTGTTAGTGGCGTTTCAAACGAGTAAGGAAGGTGAAGGGAAACCGGACCAACACATCGCGTTCGCGTACGGAGAGAGAAAATCAGAGGACAAGATTAGTTTCGGTAAAGTCGTGAGAGCGCCGACGGCGGGAGGAGGAGGTCCCGGGTCGAGCGAATTAGGAGTGGTGTGGTCGCCGGTGTTGCACACGTGCGCGGAAACTGGGAAAACGTTTTTGTTTTACTCGCAGTCGACGAAGAATTGTCGAGCACCTGGAGGGGACGTCAAGGTTATCGTGCTGGATCCCGAGACCCAGAAATGGTCGGCGCCGGAGACCATATTACCGTATTCCAAAGGGAACATTAATAAAGTGATTGCTAATACGGTGACGGTGACGAGAGACCAAAAGACGTGGATATTACCATTTTGGAGAGAGAGAGGTAGATGCGACAACACGGAAGTGTCTCCATCGGCTGGGGTGTTGATTTCAAAAGATAAAGGGAAGACTTGGAAAGCGCACGGGTCGATTACGTTGCCAAACACGTGGTTGATTGAGCAAAGCGTTGTAGAGTTGACTTCGAAAGCGACGAATAACGGTGGCGGCGGCGGCGGCGATGAAAATGATCACAACAATAATATTAGCGTGAATAGAATAGCGATGTTTTGTCGAACTGCCGCTGGACACGTTTTTAGAATAGACTCGAACGATTTAGGCGCGACGTGGGAACACAAAGCGAAACCAGTCCTCGCGTTGCCAAATCCAAACGCAAAGTTAACGATGAAAACGTTTGGACCGAGTGGAAGATATCGAGCGGATGGTGGAGGTAAAAACTGGATCGTTGCCGTGATGAACGACCACAAAGAGTTGCCGCAACCGTATCGAAGATCGAGGTCTAAGTTGCGTTTGATCGTTTCGCACGATAACGGGAAATCCTGGACCCGACTGGCATCGATCGAAGAAGGCATTAAACCGGGATTGAGACATCATTACCCGACGCTAATTCCTTTGCCAAAGTTTACGTATAGCGGTAGAGAATCGAGAGGTCAAGATATAGTCGACGAGGAAGGAGAAATCGAGTACGAGGCGTTGATTGTGTATTCCACGTTCATCATGAAAGGTTTCGATAGTAAAGGCGTCACGGAAGGCATACGCGCCACGTTAGTTCGCATGCGTCTTCCAGATTAATTGAGTTATGATTAAATACTGGTAACGGTATATTCAACTGTAATTAGAAATAGTAAATTTAAGCTACAGGAAGTCCCGGTGGGTTCGCTTTCCTAATTTCTTCGCCGCGAGCGAGCTCGTTTGGCGCCACATCGAAACTTGTTCTAACGCCACATCAATCACTTGAAACAAACCTCTAATATATTTTTTACACTCGTTCAAGTAGTGCTGATTCGCTGCGCGCCATTCCTCCGGCGCCCGATGCTCTATCGCGTCTGTACTCGACATGCTACTTCGTATCGCGCTCAAAGCCGTGAAGAGCGCATCGCTCGCTTTCGACTCAGATAACATCGAAATCTCTCTCGCTTTCGGATCGCCATCGTAGAGAAATACGAGCTCTTTTTCGCAACACAGAATGCGAATAGTAGCTATTAAATCTATTGGTAACTCTGCGTTTTTACGTATCGCGTGATTGAGCGTCAAATCGTGTTTTACCAAAAGCTCTTCTCTTCTCTTTCGTACTTCTGGTTTTTCCACACCGTTCAGCGAATCGAAATCTAAGGTGATATCGATCGAATCGTACGGATTATCGTCTATGCAAAATCCATAGAATAGCAAGAGTTCTCCATTGGATTTCGCGCCGTAGGAAAGCATAATCTCTTCGTTCTTCTCAATGTCTCGCATAGCTGGAAATACCAAACACTCGTCCGAGAGTCGCAACTGGGAGTAGTGCACGCAGTGCGGATAGATCCCGTGATTACAAAAGAAAGCCACTGGCGATAAGACATCGATTGTTCCCGAATCAGAATTATGCACCGGTTTCACCGTCATTGCATACGACATCCACAATTCTAACGCAGAAATGTACTGGTCGTAGGACCAAAACTCTTCCTGGTTTCCTTCAAATGATTCCGGGCAATTGGCTAAAAGCGAAGGCAGTAAAGCGTCGTAGCCATTGCGCACTTTCTGTCTCTCATGCATGACGGTTTCAAAAATTGGCGTGTTACCTAGACCGACTCTCACAATTTCTTCCGGCCAAGATAACGGCGTCAGCTTTTGACTCCCATCTGGAAGCGAAAGGAAATATAAGCTCCAAAACGTCTCTTGTTTCGTCTTCATTTTCATTCGCTCCTTCATAATCCACAACGTCATGATGGTATCCGCGCCGCACCGTTCTAGTATTCTTAATAAGTCACCAAATGGTCCTTGCTCGCTGATACATATCGTCCCCGCGTCTAAAAGCATTCGTCGTGGAATTTCTAATATGTTCTCGCCGGCCCGAATATCTTCGGTCGCGCATAAACCCCTCGCGTCGTTCATGGAAGAAAGTAAACACGGTGCAACCTTAGACACGTTCGCATCTTTGCCTTGTAAAGCGGCCCACTTCGTTAAAGCTACCGCATACCCTTCTGTTTCAATCTTACAAACCACTGATGCCGACGTGGATGTGGGAATTCCTTGCCTCCTCGCTCGTTCGATGTCTTCAAAGTCCTTCGCGTCTTTCTCCAGCGTCTGTACTCGAATACTTCTCAACTGTTCTAAAACGCGCTGTCGTAACTCTAGCGGTGGTAACGGATATTCCTCGCTGCTATTGCTATTATTGTTATTACATTCGTTCTCGTTTGCTGGCATCAACAGAGTCTGCGCCATGGCGTGCGCTGACGTCTCGTTTCTCGGCGATACGAAAAAAGTTTTGTTATTATTGGAGGTTGTTGGCGGCGAATTCTCTTGTTGTTGTTGTTGTTGTTCAAAAGCGATCCTTTCTCCTTTGTCCCCGAGAATGACTTTCCCCCACGTCTCTCTCGGTTCAAAATACATCTCTTTCTCATCCAAACAAGAAATCCTGCACGCTCTGAGGAGCATTTCGCAACTGTTCGCGGTCGTTAAATCGATATAATTCGTCGTCTCGCATTCGGTTAACATTTCCATCTTGCGCTGCCAATGCGGGGAACCGACTTCATCCGTGAACGGGACGACGAGTGTAGTAGTAGTAGTAGCATACATCATTTTCTCATTGGAACAACCGTGTTGTTGTTGTTCTTGCTGCTGTTGTCTGGCGGCAGCCTCGCGAGCCGCTTGTCGTTGTCGCGCTAAAATAATGGTTGCTGCTTTCTTGATTAAATGAGAGTTAGGTGTGTGTTTGGAAATGAAGAGATTTTGATACTATTCGTATATATAAACAACAACAACGGTGTAGATATAAAACACAGATCAAATGAGTAGTAGTAATAATAGTAGTATGATTAGGACTTTGTGAGCAGCATCACGCACCGCATCTCACCTCTTCTTCTGTGCTTCCCCTCTTCAATCTCTCCTGGCAACTCAACACTAACTCTTCGACGAAGCGCTCGTCCAAGTTGTGGCCGCATATCTCGCACCGACAAAACCATCGCAGCGCCCAGTTTCTGTCTAACGCTAACCCTTCCGCTTTTCCTTGCGCGAGTGGAATGAACCACGATTTCGCGCATTTCTGTAGTTTAAGAGGTTATATGAAGAATGATTTTGAATGCCATTGTCAGCACAAACAGCAGGAAAAAGAGAGAGAGAAGAAAATCAAAACGGTAGGTACTGTGACGAAAAAAAGCGTTTTAGTACCTTGTGGGCGAACGCCATCGCGCCTTTGCAGGTACACCCGAGTTGCACGAACGGCATCGACCTCGACTCTTCGCACATGCATATTCTGCAATTTCTCGTCGTATTCGTATTCGCGCTCGTTGTCGTTGTCGTTGTTATCCTCGTCGTCGTTTTGTCCTCGTCTTTCTTGTCCTCGTCGTAGTCCGCGCTCTTTCTTTTCACACTTGTCGCGAGAATGTTTTGCGTCGAATGCGCTTCGTCTTTCGACGACAGAGACGACGAGTTTTCTTCACGCTCTCGAATCAGTTTCTTTTCTTCTTCTTTCTCTTTCTTCTTTGCCTTCTTCTCTTTCTCTTTCATTTTCTGTCGTCCAAATCCTTTGTTATGTCGTCTGTTCATCATCATCATCGTTTCATTACGTATATATTATATATCTCTGTGTGTGTTTGTTAATGTTGTTATTGATGGATTGTGGAGTCTTTTTTATGCAAAATGAAATTTATGCGTTTTTTCAAAAATTAATTTTCTTGTTGAAAAAGGTCAAGTCATTCACAACAACACTTTGCTCCTTCCTTTCTCTCTCATCTTCGTCACTCATCACTCGTCGTCGTCGCTTTTGATCTTTTTTACCGAGAGAAAGAAACGCAAAGAAGAGGAAGAAGAGGAGAAAAAGTCGAATGCCGGTGATGATGATGTCTTCGTCGCGAAAAAACAACGAGGACATACTTTTGAGCGGCGGTACGTCTTCTTCTTCTTCTTCTTCTCAGGGGCCAATCATCCATTTCACTCGGAGACGATTGAGTCGACACGTGTTGCTCTGCTTCGTCTCTTTGTCGCTCATCTCGTTCGTCGTTTTTCTCTCCTCATCTTCTTCGTCGAGAGGAGGAGGAAGAAGAGGAGAAGAAAGCAGTGAAAGCAGAACGAAAAACGATTGGATCGAGTTGAAAGACGAAGAGGAGAGTCGATATCGAGCGACGGAAATAAGCGACGAGTACGATTTCAACTCGAAAGGGAAACTGAAAGACCGAGTTTCGGGAGCGTTTTCTACTTCGCTCTCGAAAGAGGCGGAATCGGATTTACTGATGGATTTAATGGGTCAGAAAGAAACCCGGGACGCGGTTTTACTTCACATGAACACGAATATCGATAAAGAGTGGAAACTGAGAGACGAGAAACGATTGCGAGGCGAAGGTCCGGACGGCGCGTGGTCGCAAAAGCCGTACGAGGAATGCGACGGGGAGAATTGTCCGCCAAAGTCGGAGAATGAAAAAGAGCAGATGAAGGAAGAAGTTGACGAGTCAAAGTTTAGTAGGTACAAAGAACGAAATCAGCCGGCGGCAAAGCAGGAAGAGGTTAAGACGAAATCGGCAGTTGAAGAAGAGAAACCGAGAGCAAAGGAACCAACGAAGGAGGAGCTTTCGTTTTTGGGAGATGAGGAGGAGGAAGAAAAGTCGCCCGAGGAGGAAATCATTCAAGAGTTGGAAGATATAGCTTTGGAAGAAGAAGCGAAGCAAGAGAAATTGGAAGAAAAGAGAGAAGGAGCGGAGGTAAAAGTAGTCGCAAAAGAGGAAGGACAAAAAAGTGAGGACGAGAAGGCGAAGGAAATTATAGCCGAAGCGGCAAAAAGTTCCATCGCACTCATCGATGAAGTCGATAAGATGAAGAAGACCAGTGAAGTTGTTGTCGACGTTCCCACTCCTTCTAGCAGTAGTAGTGGTAGTAGTGGTAGTAGTGATAGCGCATCGATATCATCATCATCAACAACAACAACAACAACAACAACAACAACAAAAGAAGGTAATGGAGAAGAAGTAGACTGGTCAAAGTTTAGTAAGCACAAAGAACGAAAGCAGCCGGAGGCAAAGCAGGAAGAGGAGAAAAAAGAGGAGGAAAAACCTTCTGTGTTAGTAGAGCCTGTCGTTGAAGGGCGCCTTGCCGAAACCGTACCGGAGGAAGACGCGAAAGCGGGCATCTTTCACGAAGAACACATCGTGGTTGCGCCGCGAGAGATGGCTGTGGCGACTGAAGACGACCATCACAAGAATATGCCCGAAAACGAATATATCGCACCCATTTCCAAACGACCCGAAGATAATCAGTTGAACGAAGCCTTAGCTAAACGATATTCGCACGAAAACATCGTCATGGTCACGTGGGCGAACAATCACTATTACGATTTCGTCAAGAACTGGGTGAAACACATTCGCGACTGCGGGATGAACAATTTCCTCGTCGGTGCGATGGACAACGAGTTATTAGTACGCTTAATCGACGATAAAGTGCCAACATTTGCCATGCAAAGTGGTTTAACCACCGCCGATTTCGGTTGGGGATCTAAAAACTTCCACCAAATGGGGCGCAAGAAGATTGAGTTGATTCATTTGTTCACAAAGATGGGTTTTGACATTTTAGTTTCGGACGTAGACACCGCGTGGATGAAGAATCCGATACCGTTCATTCGCAAGTTTCCCGAAGTGGACGTGTTGACTAGTTCCGATTCTTTATCCGATTTTGCGGAAACTGAATGGTCTTTAGAACGCACAACGACTGGTATGGCGAACATTGGCATCATGCTTCTCCGCAAATCCGCGGGAGCGCTCGCGAAAGAATGGGTCCACGTCTTAGAGAAGGACGAAAACATTTGGGACCAAAACGCGTTCAACGATTTAATGCGTAAAGGCAGAGGTAAATCTTTCCCCGATCATAGCTTTGAAGGGTACGACGGGTTGAGGTTTGGCATTTTACCCGTCGCTACGTTTGCCTCTGGACACACGTTTTTCGTTCAAAGAATGTACGAGAAGAAAAAGTTGGAACCGTACGTCGTCCACGCGACGTTTCAATTTTCCGGAACGGAGGGCAAAAGACACCGATTGCGAGAATTCAAGTTATGGTACGACGCTCCCGAGTATTACGATCCGGAAGGAGGAATGTTGATGGTTGATTTGGACGTTCCCGAGGGTTTATTAACGGCCGCAAAAGAGACGCCAGAGAAGCACTTCGATTTGGTCAATCATCAGTTGTTACAAGTCAGAGGCGCCTTGATGCTCGCGAACAGTTTAAAACGAACGTTGATCTTACCAGAATTTTGGTGCGGCATGGACAGATGGTGGGCACCGCACCGAGGCATAATCCCTGGTTCGCAGTTACAGTTGCCGTATAAGTGTCCAGCCGACCACATTTTTGAATTGGAGACTTGGGTGAGAAGGAACGAACCGTTTCGCGAGTACAGCATTTTGGAAAATCCGCGGACGCCAGATGGGGTCAAAAATGGCGTTTTTGATGCCACTGATAAACTGAAAAGCATACCGTTGGAAGATTTTACAGACGTTAAGGTTCTTCAAGCGTTAGACGATGTACGCTCGAGCGATAAACACAAGGTTTTGAAGTTTGATGGGAAGAAGTTGATGGAAAAGTTTAGCGAGAAGAAGTTGGATTACTTTGCGGATGCGAACGTGAAAAGAGAGTTTGAAAACAAAATCATCAACTATTGTTCGATATGGTGCTGCAAACACGCACATCCAGGTCACATCTGGTACGACATGTCTTTAGATGTTCTTCCCCATAAAGACAGACACGGCAGAACCTTCAACGAAACGTACCCATGGCGGGCTCTGACTGGCCCGTAAGGGGTAGATTTCCTAGACGCTATATTTTAATACTAGTTCTTAATAATAATTACATCATCATTTCTCTGGCGCTACTATACCAATATACGTCATAACTAATGGACCATCACTATCTTCTAACGTTCGCATCGAATGCGGCTCTTTTGGCCCCACCGTGACGACGACGTCTTTCTCCAGAGGAAACGTTTCTTTGGGTTTGGCGTTTGCATCGGCGCCAATCTCCCATACGCAAAATTCGCCGCTGCCTGAGAGCACTTCAAAGATTTCATATTTCGATTCGTGCACGTGCCTATCGACAGATTGTCCCGGGGGCATCGACGACCGCGAAAAGTTTGTGATTTGCGGCACCTCGTCGTATTTCTAAGGATTCATAAAGGTCAGTCAGTAGGGGAAATTTTTCTAACGAGACGAGAGAAGTTAAGAATCAAACAAAGTTCTTACCAAGAAATCTTTAGTAATATCTCCCGAATCCTGCTGGTGAATAAGCGCTCTCTTTTCAATTTGTTCGTACGACGCATATCTAACTTTTACTGCTGGATAGTCTACCGAAGTTTTATCCACGTCTTCCCTAGGCCCGTAGACGCCCGCGCGGATTGGTCCACTCATTGTCTTTTTCTTGCTTTTTGATGTGGGTGTAGGTATGGTGTTCTTCTTTTTCCTGTTTTTTCTTTTTGGTAGAACTTTTTGGAGACTTTGGGAAAAGTCAATAACTCATCTTTCCCGGATATTTAAATCTAAATCCTCTCCGCAGTGGACATATTAATTTATTTCAATATTCTTTTCAAATTATCGCGCACAATTAATCTTTAATACACGGGGAAACAGAATTTTTTATATTATTTTCCTTTTAAATATTTTTGCGAGACAGATTTTAAAAAGAATGTATCTAAAACTATCCCAGAAACGCAAGTGATTTGAATATATTAATAAGTTTTTAGACCTCTGATCAAAATAATAGCATAGAATAATTCGTTAATTCGATAAATAATATGATTTAAATATTTTAGGGGAATTATTTTAATAAGTTATTAACTTTTATGCATACAAATGATTAAATAAAATAAAATAACTTTGCAATTATCATTGAAAATAATATTGTTCTCAGGATATATAGTTGGTATTCAGTAATATATTGCAGATTATAGCAGATGGGTTTAAGATGGGTTTTAACTCGCTCAAAAAGAAACAAAGATTAGGGGAACTTCTTCACTTCTTCTTCGTCTACAGAGAACTTTTAAGAAGAGTGTTTCTCATTCAAACGTTCACTCTCTTTCCTTCAAGTGAGTGGAGTACATGTCGAACGCAGGAAAATCAGGGAAGGAGAAGAAGGAGAGGGAGAAGGAGAAGAACAATTCAACGCCGCATTCCGTTGCGATTTCTCTCGAGCTTCAGAGAGAAGAAGAGATGAAAGCTACGAACGAGGCTACTTTAACAGAGTTACGAGAGATTTTAAAGGATACCGAGCAAGACACGTGGCAATTCGTGAAACCTCGGACGCAGTTGTGATGAGTTGTGCGATGATGATGACGAAGATGATGATCCAATCTCGTTCGTGTCCCTTCTCCTCTTTTGGGAAGGAGGCGAAATGGAAATCGTTTTCATCAACAACAACAAGAGAAAAGAGGAAAAGACGAGTTCGGCGCGACGCCTCCGCTTCCACTGTCTTGAACGAGTACGAATCGATTTTAAACCAATCACCAATGCTAGTGAAATCGGTCACTTCTTTATTCGGTTTTGGTATCGCCGACGTTGTCGCGCAAACTTTGACAACACTGACATCCGCAGACGCGAGCAGGGGTTCGCTCGTGTATTTGGACAAAGCACGTACCTTGCGTTTTGCTGTATTTGGTTTCCTCTTTTACGGTCCGACATCATCAATTTGGTACTCTTCCCTCGACACATATGTATTTCCCGACGCTCCAACGAGTGGTCTCGCTGTAGCGTCGAAAGTACTCGCGGATCAAATTTTGTGGGCACCGGTGTTGATCTCTTGCCTCTTCGCCTTCGATCTTGCCTTCGATGCTTCCGAAACGAAGAAACCGAGTTTGTCAAAGAAGATAGAAAACGATTTGCTTTCAGCTCTAAAAGTGAATTGGAGTTTTTGGCCACTCTTCCACTTATTTTCCTTTCGATATGTCTCCACGGAAGACCGAATTCTGTATATCAACTGCGTTCAAATCGCGTTTAATGTGTTTTTGGTCTACACTTCCAGCCGACGAGAGGAAGAAAAAGAAGAACCAAAGAACCAAAATAGGGGGAGTTAGTTTTCATCTTAGAAGTAATAGCATCTTTTTCAATTAGTAATAATAATGTACAATTATTCGTTCTTAGTTTTCGTTATTATTCAGAGTACACCGCACCGCTTCAGCACCGTCCACACTCGTATCTTCGGGTACCAAAGCGCTTCTTTCTGCTTCTCAAAAAACGTCTTCTCGTTTGGAGGTTTCTCGACGTCATGCGATACCAACCCTTTCAAGAAATCTTTTTGAGCGAAGTATTTCCTCTCGATGACATCTATGTTTGTCGTAAAGCTCGCTCTTTCTAACTCGTCGCAATCCAATTTCGAAAGTCTGTTATTCACGTATTCCGGAAACGAGCTTATCGCTCGAGAAAATTCTAGCTGTTTCCCATGGGTCAGCGCTTCGAATAGGTGATTGAGAACCGTGGCTGGTTGAATAGCCTTGCCCGTGCTCTGCGTCATAGCGATCGCTTCTACGTGTTCACCTTTTTGGAATCTGTTGTACGATTGCTCCCAGTTAGGCGGAATTATCGTGCCTCCGCTGCCTTTCTTGGGCTTGTATTCTGCGAGTTTCCATGGCGTTTTTGGCGTGACTGTATCTAGCGCTATGATAGGCCTCGTACCTGTTGTTGGCGTTTGCATTGTATGTGAGGCAGGATCGGTATTTGCAGCAGCTGGAGTAAAAACTAATTCCAACTCCGTCACGGTCTGTTGAATCAAAGCGCACAAAGTCTCCACGCCGGAAACGCGAACGCCAACCGCTCGTAAAGCTTCCACCGTAGAAGGTTTTGCGTAGGCAATTTTCTTGCACAAATGCTGTGACAACACGTTCGTGGGTGCCAATCCGAGGACTTTTGCCCGTTCGTCTCTCCACGATTCAATTCTGCGCAACAACTCCAAGTGACCATTTGCTCTGGATTCTTGACCACTCGTTCGATAGTACTTGATTTGTCGCAACCATTGTAACTCTGCGGTGACAATCTCGGAGTTGGCGCCGTTTTGTTGTTGCAGTAAAAACTCCTCCTCCGGGATGGTGGACACGTCCACGCCGGCGGAAATCAACTCTTTCTTCGTCGCCTCGATCTTCTCCTTCAAAGCTTTCTCGGAGTTTAACAACGCTTGCGGAACGGGTAAAATCATCTCTTTCGTAGTAGCAGGAGACAACGAATCGTCGACGAAAAACTCCATCCGCGCCTTCGGCGAAAGGGAGTAGACGTTCCAAGATCCGTACGCACCTTTCACGTTCTTCTCGGTAACATAATTCGCTCGCACTAAACTACCGAGAACTTCCTTGTAAAAGTGTTGGTTAGTCGAGTTTTTATCCGCTCTCTTCTTCGCTTCATCAATCTGAAATCGTTGCCATTGGTGATTTAAAACACTCCCCTTCTTAGAATTTTTGCCGAGAACAGCGTCGACTAAATCTGTCGTCGATAAGCTTCCTTTCGCGCTATGCTTCAACGTCAATAAGACAGGCATGACCTCGTTCAATAAATTCCTCTGCAAATCGTCCGCTTTGATCGTTTTACACCGGATGCAGTTATCGCAAGTTCCGCATTGAGAGCCAAACAGAGGCGTCTCCTCAAAGTGTTCCAGAATCATCGCTCGACGGCATTTTTCTCGTTCAATCGCGTATTGTTTCAACTTTTCCGTCGAGTTTAATTGCGTTTGCAACGACTCTTTAGTTAGTCCTTTGGTGTAAAAGTCTCCGGAAAACTTGGAAAAGTCATTATCGGAAAACAACATGGAGACGTTGGATGCGATGCCGTCTCTTCCAGCTCTCCCGATTTGCTGGTAATATTCCTCCATCGTTTTCGGTGCGCCCATATGAATGACCGTTCGAACGTCGGCTTTATCAATACCCATGCCAAAAGCAGTCGTTGCAACGACAACTTTGCACTCGGAGGATAAGAAGCGCATATGCGCATCGTGTCTGTCTTGAGGCGTCATCGAGCCGTGGTACATGGCGACGTTTTCCACACCAATTCTGTGCTGCAAGGCGCCGGTCAATTGCACAACTTCCTTAATCGTCGCACAATAGATAATCGAGGAATCGTATTTCGGTTTCGCCAAGGAAGCTGGTAAAGCTCTTTTTTGTTGATGTTGCTGTTTTTCTTGAATCGATGCGGCTGCTGTAATTTGAGACTCGATGTAGTTCAAATCGCTGCTAAAATCAACTTTTCGATGACACTGAATGCGTAGGTTTGGCCTATCCACCGAGTTTGTGGCGATGTAAGGATTGCTCAACTTCAAAGTTTTCGAAATATCCTCGCGAACGTGTTTTACCGCCGTCGCCGTCAACGCCATGATTGGAATCCCAGGAAGTTGGTCTCTCAAAACCGCGAGCTTTTTGTAACTCACGCGGAAATCATGTCCCCACTGGGAAATGCAATGCGCTTCGTCGATGGCGATCAACCCGATTTTGTTCATAGCTTTTAACGATTGCAATCTTTGCATAAACACGGAAGAAGAAGAAGACGAGCCAAAGCCGCCATCGTCGCTAACGAACGAAATCTTCTCCGGCGTCACGAACACAATCTTATAGTCGCCTCGAAACACGCGTTCTTCCACCGTCGTATCGGTTTGCCCGGACCCAAGAAAACAGGCGATATCGTTGTTTCCACCACTTCCATCCGCAATATTGCCAACCGTATTATTCAACGCCGTCACTTGATCTTGCATCAACGAAATCAACGGCGAAACGACGATGGACATTTTCCCGCCTTCGTGCAATGCCGGGAGTTGGTACGCGAGCGACTTTCCGCTTCCGGTGGACCAAAATACGCACGTGTCTCTCCCTTCCATCGCGGCTTTGATGACTTCTTCCTGGCCTGGACGGAAATTCGAGTACCCGTAATATTTTTCCAGCGTTTCTTTCAGAGTTGTTGTTGTTGTTTTCGTTTGACTCGTCGGTTGCGAGGCAAAATCCATCGCTCGTTTCGTTTTATAAAGAGGAGAAGACGACGCCCTCAACTGCAAGGCATCCTTCTCGCGTCCATCCTTTCCCTCTTCGGTAGTACACTTTTTTATCGTTGTCTTCAAAATCGCGTCCGTGTAGTCTCTCTTTCTGTTGTTGTTGTTGTTGTTGTTGTTTATATTCCTCTCCGCTAATTTCTTCTCCGCGGTGGTGAATACACACGCTACGGTGCCATCGAAGAGTTCATCCTCCCACTCGTCCTCTCCGATATTCATCTCTCTTCTCTAACACACTCTCTCTTCTTTTGTGTTGGTGTATTATATATCAAACGTTTTTATATCACGAGAAGAGAAGAAAATGAAGAGAAGAAGAAGAAAATTTGAAAGAGAGAAGAGAGAACGAAGAGATTCAAAAAGGGTAAATAGGTGCTCACAATTTTCTTTCTTCGTCCAAGAAGACAGTCAGAAAAAGACACCAAAAAAAAAGAAGAGAGAAGAGAGAGAAAATTCAGGTTTTAGACAAAACAAAAGGGGAACAAACAAAAAACAAAAAAAAGAGAGAATTTAAGGGAGAATTGTATCTTTACTCTTTAAAATCGCGCGCGTTTGTGTATATATTAACTATACACACACACAAACAAAGTCTCCTTTCTGGAAAAAGAAGAAGAGATATGGTGAGAACAACGCCAGGAAAGTCGCCGTCATCCGGGGTGGAAGCGCTGTTAACGCCGAGAAGATTAAATAATGCGACGCATCATCATCATCACGACGGGGAAAACACGCCAATGACGAACAACAACAACAACAACAACAGACAACAAAGCGGAGGGAGGAAAGCGAAAACGCCGTTGAAATCCCCTTTAGCCGTGGTGGGATTGTTATCTCCGAACGACGACACTTTGGAAAGACAGCAGTCGATGAAGAAAAGACAAACGGTCTCTGCGTTTCGGAGAGAGTTGAGTAAGAACGTGGAGAAGCAGTTGGAGAATATCGACGTCGCGAATTTATCCTCCTCCTCCTCAGACGAGGAAGAAGACGACGGCGAAGAAAACGCCGACGGCCACGAAAACGTGGAAAAAGCAGGCGGACGAGAAAAGCAACGACAAAAGAAAAAAGCCGCGGCAACGACGAACAAACCAAAGTTGACGCAAGATGCGGTCATGAATTTGTACGCCAACTGTATCAAATTGGCCTCGGAGAACAAAATCAACGCGAAGAACACGTGGTCGTTGGCGTTGATCGATCACATTTCCGATATCGTCAAGAATGAGAAAGACGAGGATGATAACACAAACTTTCAAAAAGCGTCGTGTACTTTAGAGGCTGGGGTAAAGATTTATGCCTCGAGAGTTGATTCGTTTCACTCGGAGACGTTTCGTATGCTCGGCGGGATATCAAACGCCTCCGGGAATAACGGTGAAGACGAAGAGAACATGGATGATCCGAGACGAGGTTCCGGTGATGGTGCGGAAGAATTTGACGAGGATGGGAATCCGATTCCGAAGCAAAAGAAACAATCCACGCGATCGTCGAACGTGGTCACGTTGGAAAATCCGGAAAATCACACGATGAAAGTCATGGACGACGTCGTGCACGTGGATCCTTTGTTCAAGAAGACCTCGTCTATGTTTGACGAAGGTGGAGCGAGTGGTTTGTTGTTGAACAACTTGGCCGTGCACAAAGGGTGCAATATTTGCTTTGATTCCGAGGAAGTTCCGGATTACACGCGAGGCGACGATTTGGAAGGCGGGGCCGGGACGTTCGATTTGTCGCAGATGTCCAGAGAGATTGCCAATGCGTTTGCTGTTGGACAAACGCGAACAAGGATCACGCCGTCGATTGATATCGTGCATGAAATGCTTGCCGAAGTGACTGGTGTTCCGTACAACAAGCCTGGAAGTGAGAATATGGGTGGCGGGGCGACGACTTCCTCGAATGCGACTGCCGCGGAAGGTGGTGATGACTTCTTTGGCGGAGCGTCCGACCAAGGCGCGATCACGTTCGCGGAATACGACGAGGACGACGAAGATAACGTTCCCAGTGGTGGTGATGGAGACGACGTTTTCAACGTCAACGTCGAAGAGGAAGATTGGGGACTCGGCGACGGAGCCGGCGGGTTTGGCGACAACGACGACGAGAACGATTGGGGACGTCTCGGTAACGATGAAGAAGACGATTACGAGAACAACCTCACCGCAGATACCGGGTCTTTGGATTGGGTCGCGAACGTGGCTATTGGTGGGAAGCACGCGTGGGCGGGCCCGTCGCATTGGCATTTCAAGAAGACGAGCGCGGCGTCAACCTCTCAAGTCACAAAATACGACGAAAATGGTGAACCGATCAAAGCTTCCGCTGCTGGTGATAAAGAGAAGAAGAAAAGAGGAGAAAGAGACTTGACGTACGATTTCGAAAACTTACCGGAGTTGGACGATAAGCGTTTCGATATGGCGGAAGACCCGAATGATTTACTTTTGAAATCTGAATTGACAACGAGCGATACGTTGTTACCTCCAGATTTGGGCTACGAGGCTGAAGATTTGATCAAGTTGTTCTTGAAACCGCAATTTGTGAACACGGTGATGGCACCAAAACGAGCTGCCGTGCGTTCGGAGATTAACTTCCACGACAACGACAACAATCTTTTCATTCCGAACAACGACGACGGGTTCGACGGTGGCGACTTTGGCGGCGGTTTTGACGACGACGACATTCAAAGAGATGAGGATGGAAATGAACTCGTCGGCGCTGCTGGTGGATGGAACGACGACGGTGATAATGGTTTGGTTGATGCGCCTCGAAAGGTTGAGAAAATAGAAGTGAACTACGCGAGAACGACGAAAGTTGTCGACATCCGCGCGTTGAAGCAAACAATCTGGAAAGACTTAGAGGAAGAAAACGCAACGGTGGAGCAGAAGCATTCATTTCACGAAATCTTGAGCCAATTTCCAGAAGAGAACCCGGCCGGACGACTGGAAGATATTTCGGTACACATGGCGTTTATTTGCGCGTTGCATTTGGCGAACGAGCACGGGTTGGTCATCAAGAGCGTACCAGAAATGAACGATTTGGTGATTTCAAACGTACCAACGGAGGCGTAAAGAGAAGAATACTTAATTTATGTGTGCGTGTTTATGTGTGAGTGTGTGTTCGTGTGAGCAGGTATACTGCCGTTGTAATTCTACGTAAAGATTATATTTGATTATTATAATTTCAAGGTTGTTGTTTGCAATGCAACACTAGTTTCGCTTAGATCTAATTTCGTTATTACTTTTTTACGCCACGCCAGCTTCTTTCTTTGCTTTCTCTTCATCCTCCCACTCCTTGGAAGCGTGATTCTGAAGCGCTCTGACGATGTCTCCTTTCGCACACGCGGCTTCGTTAAACTTGGCCACGGAGCTTTGCGTGTCTTTCTTCCAGCTCTTATCGTTTCGGAGGAACTTGACGCTCGATCGCTCGTACAAAACGTTGCCCCAGAGAACTAAAATCTGAGCCTTGACGCCGCTGGTTTCCTCGGACCCTTCGACTAAAACAACGTCTCGCTGTTCCGGACTGAGCATCTTCATGGATTCGTCAAACTTTTGAAGAGCCAAATCGAACATCTTGTCCGCTTCTTTCTCCAACTTTTGCTTTTCCTTTTTGTCAGATTCCAATTTGGCAAGGTTCGAATGAATCTTCGCTCTCTCAAAGGCTTGCTGACCCCACGCGATGGACGCTTCAAAAAAGTCACCCTTAATGTTGAGCGCTTTTTGGAACAAAGCGATTGCTTTGTTAAACTCTGCGTCGAGTTCCGGCAAGTCTTGCTTAATGTTGGCGTATTCGTCTTCCACGTTTTCGTTTTCTTCGTTTTTGGTTTCTCCATCTCTCTCCGCTTTCTTCTTCAAAGCCGCGACGTCGATGATTTTACGAGCCGCGCAGACGTGCACGTTACCCCAGTTAAACATAGCTGCCGTCGCTGCCTCTTGAAACTTGTCCGCGGCGGCACCCAACAACGTCTTTGCCTCGGGCGAACCAACCGCCTTCTCCAACGTTTCGCAGCACTTTTCCAAGCCAATCTCTCTCAAGTCTAACGGTCCTTTCGGGGGCGCAGCTTCGCCCAATGTCTTCCTGAACAATGCCGCGAACGACAACAACCACTCGTCGATTTCAATGACATCCTCGGCTGGTTCATCTTCGGTCGCCAACTCTTCCGGTTGTACGTTCTCCTTGGTCTCGGACACCGTTCCCTCCGAGTCGTGAACGCGAAGCTCAATTACTGGAAGTTCCTGGTTTGCTCCGTCCTTAACTTTGGCTTCTTGGGCTTTCTTATACTCTGGCTCGTTCGCAAACGTCTGCAACGCAAATCTCAAGTCCGCTCTAGAGGTCAAGGTCATCATTTCGTCTTCTAAATCCAACCATTTCAAGATGATATTCTTATTCTCTTCCAAGCTGAACGACTTCTTTGCATGGTTCACCAAGTCAACGTACGTCACGGTAACCGGTACTTTCACTTCCGCGGAATCCTTGCCTTCTCTCATGAATCTAATCGTCAAGTCTGGGATCTGCTGCTGCGCTTGCGCTTGCAACGCTCTTTGTCTTTGCTGCTGCGCCTGCGCTGCTGCGATTTGCTCGCGAGTGTACTGCTGCGGTCGCTTTTCCAAGCTCGATCCGCCCAATCCACTCACTGCCGTCTTTTTCTTCGCCGCCGCTTTTGCTTTGCCGCGAACTTTGTCCAGCATGGTCTTGACCGACTCGTCCGTATCGTCTTGCTTCCACGCAACTTCCAAATCGTGTTGCGCCTCTTTGAACTGACCCAACTGTTCATACGCCGTAGCTCTGCGCTTCAACGCAACCTTCCCATTCGGAATATCCTGCAAAGCAGCCGTGCAGCACTCGATGGCTTCCCGAAAGCGCTTCTCACGGATAAAGCACGCAGCTTGAGAGGTCAAGAGGGCAGATCTTTCCGGACTCCCTGCTAACGCTAAACTCAAAGCTCTCCCGTACGCGCGAATGGCGTTCATGTGGTCTTGCTTCATGAAAAGTTGATCGCCTTCTTTCTTCAACGACGCGCACTTTTTGTGGAAGCCAGCTAATTCTTGCTTGTTGTTGTTTTGCGTGACGGCCATCGTGATTGTTTTTGCTTTTGTATATTCTTGTTCCAGAGCTTGTTTGTTCTAAAACGTTTATTAGATATTTTTTATTTCTTCGAGTTCGTGTCGTTCAATCTCGCCAGTGCTTCCTTAGCTTCTTCTAACGATGCGATGACGGTTTCGAGTTCTGATTTATCAAGTTCGAGTACTTGAGACTTCTCCTGTTCGTTGTTTGTCTGTGTGGTGGTGCGAAAGTGCAGTTGTACTATCGGCGTGTTGATGCGCTGAACCTTATCACTCGAGAGCACTTGATGAATCTGGTTTTGGTCATACGGATAAAGAGGAAGAGAAAAGGAGGTTGAAAATGGTCAGTTTCAATCGTATAAATACAACCCGTTCGCTGACGATATATTACTATCTTGAATTCGGGCCGTGGGCCGATGCGGTGAGGTCAAGCGATCCTCGTCACAAAACTTCCGGAACGCATCGTTCACCATACGATGAATTGGTGACGGCGGCACGAGAGAAGGAAGATTCCAAGAAAAATTTACGCTCTCAATCACGCGCGAGAGAGACGAACGCGAGGAGCGCATTTCAAAACTTTCTCCAGAGTTACGCTCGCGAGATATATATCTTCCTAATTCTCGAGTTTGATTCCAATTATCGTCTTCGCTCTTTCCTTTTTTGCCCGTAACGACTTCACTTCCGAATTTACAATAAGTACGGTAAAAGAAATACAGGTTTTCTACAGTCCTCCGAGAAAGAGGATGACGAAAAATGCGCGCGCGCAGGTGCGCGACGCGACGGATATCATCGCTCCAACGCATCGAATTCGAATTGAGAAAATATGTTTACCTTCCAATCTATGTCCGAGAATTTCTCGTCTGACATGCACTGAGATGATATCCCCGCGTGGTTGTTTTACCAAAGTGAGGACGATGACGCTTATAAAATGTTTCTTTCTCTGCTTTTTTTGGTCCGACTTCCTGAGCCCATACTCTTGTTGCTTGTGCGAAAGAAAGGAACGAGCGAAAAACAGAAGAGACTAAACTAAAACTATGACGAGCAGCGACTCTTTCCTCGTCTACTTTTTGCGTCTATCGTGCGTTCTATTCTATATTATTTTACATTCTGTTACTAATTTAATCTATTTTAATCGTCTCAACAATTCCTGCCACTCTCTGCTGCTATTCTTCCTCGGCGCTTCGGCGAACCAACTGCTTTTTAAGGCCTCCGTAGACGAGAGTCGCCGCTCCGGATCAAAAACTAATAAGCCGTTCAAAAGATCAAAGCCAGCGTCGGAGATTCCAGGACCAATTTCAATTTCGTCTTCACGTTCGCGATATTTCGGAAAGCGCTGGCGCAAGGAGTTGTGCGGGTGGACGGCGAAGTTCACTTTGGTGGCGTGCGGCAAGGATTTGAATTTTGGCCATATCTGTTCGTTCGGCGTGCCGAGCATGCGAAAGTGCTTATCGATTTGATCGATTTCAGTTCGCCCGGGGAATAACGGTTTCCCTTGTAATAATTCAGCGATTATGCACCCCAAGCTCCAATTATCGACCGCGTAGGAATACTTCTTTTCGCCTAAAAGTAACTCGGGCGGTCGATACCAGAGCGTACACACTAACGGTGTGTAATTGTTCAAAGGCGACCCGTATTCTCGGGCTAAACCGAAATCGCAAATCTTCAACTCGCCTAAATCGTTAAACAACACGTTCGTTGTCTTCAAATCTCTGTGCAAGACCCAGTTTTCGTGTAAATAGCTCACGCCTGATAACAGTTGCCAGGCTAAACATTTGCACTCGGGGAGCGTAAATCCCCGATTCATGTCATCCATCATGCGATTCAAGTCCCGTCCGCAATATTCCATGACCATGAAAACTTGATCAATTGATCGACCAACAACAACTTCACTCACGTACACGATGTTCTTGTGTTGTAACTGCAACAAAGTGTTAATTTCTCTCAAAGCGGTTACCGGGAAGCCTTCTTTTTCCTTGTCCATTTTTACTTTTTTCAACGCGGCGATTTCTCCCGTTTCCTTATCTCTGGCTTTGAAAACGACCCCGTACGTACCTTCATCGATGTGTCCAAGCTTTTGGAAACATTCGACCGACCTGCACGCTTTTTTATGGTCGTGAGGTTTCGGCAGAAGAGGCACGTATTCCATTTTTCTGTCATCTTCTTCGTCTTCTTCCGATTCAGAAAATTCATTCGTGTTGATATTCTTATTATTCGCCACGGCGCCGTCCAGTAACGCTCTTCGTTCTTCAACCATACCTCTGTTTGCGTTTACAATTTGTTCTCGCACCGATGCCGGTGGCAACGTAGGACCGGCTTCTTTTCTGTCGTCGTATTCAACTTCTCCTCCCATCGGAGGGGTATCCATCGTTTTATGACCATCTTCCAGATCCTCCATTTCCGGCGTCGCATCTATTCTAGCTTGTTGTCTTCTTCCGATTTCCGCGTGTTTTCTACCATGCATATTCTTATCATTATCGTCGTCTTCGTCAGAATCATCGCTCGGGGGCGTCAATAACTTCGCCACGTCAACCGCCTCTCGCTTGGTCCTTTTTCGTTTCGCGTCGTCTTCGCGAACGCTCCCGTCCTCTCCTCCTTCTCCATCTTCTTGCATTTGCTGCGCCGTAAAGTTCGCAAACTCTGCTTGTTCGTTCATCATTTTCTCCAAATACGATTCTTTCTGCTTGTTGTTTTTAGTATTATTATCATTCGCCATGGTCGTCGTCGTCGGTTCTTCTTCTTCTTCTTCTTTTTCCTCGTCCGAGGATTCATCATCGTCTCCCCACCGTCCTTTCTTCTTCTCTGTTGTCGTCTCCCTTGGCGGTGGCATGGTCGGACCAGCTTCTGCTTCATCCAAATCGAACTCCTCTTCTTCTTCTTTTTCTGATACTCTCGTCGGTGGTGGTCCCATCATCGGTCCGCACATATCTCCTTCCAAATCTTCTTCGTCTTTCATCTTCTTCTCTTTCTTCAATTTCGCCGCCGCTTCTCGAGCTTTCTTCAGGACAGCTGCCGACGGCGGTGCCATGTTTCGAGAGAGAAAAGAAGGGAGAGAAAAGAAGAGCGCAGAAAGTGATTGAGTTCTCTTTTCTCTCTCTGTTTTTTCTCTGTCTGACTCGATGTAGTATGTGTAATACTATACTATACTTTGCAAAGGAAGGAAAAGTGAAAGTGAAGACATTCGTCTCTCGCGAGGAATTTTCGAATCGAATCGTCGTCAGAAGAAGAAAGAAGCACGCTTCACTTCCAGTTGGCGAATGGATAAAAATCTTCTTCCAATTCGGCGATATGAAAACGAAATCGTCCGCGCGGTAAAGGAGAATCCAGTGGTGGTTATTTTAGGAGAAACCGGGTCCGGGAAGACGACACAAATCGCGCAGATAGTGTACGAACACATCGACGAGATTTTATCAACAGAACAACAACAACAGAAACGAGACGAAGACGAAGACGACGAGGAAAATGGAAACGAGAATTGGAGGAATGAAAGATGGAAAAGAGAAGAAGGACAAAGAAGAAGAAGAAGATTAAAAAGAAGATTATCGGGTATCGCCGTCACGCAGCCGAGACGAGTGGCGGCGATTTCAGTCGCCAGACGCGTGCACGAGGAGATGTGCGAGAAAAACGAGAGAAAGAACAAAAAGAAGAATAACGAGAATCCGAAGAACGAAGAAGAGGAAAGTAGAAAGAACACGAAGAAAAGGTTTGGCCAAGGCGTGGTTGGATATTCCGTCCGATTTGACGATAACACGTCCAAGAATACCAAGATTAAATACTTAACGGACGGGATGCTGCTGAGAGAAGTGTTGTCGGATCCGGAGTTGCAAAGATACGGCGTCGTAGTCCTGGACGAAGCGCACGAGAGGTCCGTAAACACGGACGTGTTGTTTGGGATATTGAAGAAGTTAACATCGAATAATAGTAATAATAATAACAAGAATGGTTTGAAAGTAGTAGTAACGAGCGCGACGCTAGATTCGGAGAAATTTAGCGCTTATTTTAACAACTGTCCAGTGTTCAACGTTCCCGGGAGAGCGTTTCCGGTGAAAATTTCGCACGCTTTGGAAAGACCCCCGACGGTTTCGAATAACGGGAAGAGTAGCATTGCTTATTTCGATGCCGCCATCGATACGGTCTTACAAATACACGAATCTGCGAAAATTCCCGGAGATATTTTGTGTTTCTTGACGGGTAAGAGTGAAATCGACCGAGCGTGTAAGATTCTCGACGAACGTGTCAAGGAGATGGATTCGGAAAGTATGCGAGGTAAATTGGCTCAAATTATACCTTTGTATGCCGCGCTGACGCCGGAAATGCAAGCGAGAGTCTTTTCGAAAAAACCAGAAAGTTTAGAATCTACGTGCAGAAGAATAGTAATCGCCACAAACATAGCCGAAACGTCGTTGACGGTACCTGGAATCGTCTACGTCGTCGATCCCGGGGTGGTCAAATTGAAGCGATACGACGCGGCGACTGGCATCGAAACTTTAGACGTCGAGCAAATCTCTAAAGTTCAGGCAACGCAGAGAGCCGGAAGAGCTGGACGAACGCAAGCCGGGAAGTGCTATCGTTTATACACGAAAGAAAATTTCCAGCTCGATTTCGCTGACGCCACCGAACCGGAAATCCAAAGAACGTCTCTCGTGAACGTCGTTTTATACTTGAAATCCTTAGAGTTGGAGGATATGGACGTTTTACGGTTTGATTTCCTCGATCGCCCTAAAGAATCCGCGTTGAAAGACGCCTTGAAACAGTTATACGTGTTGGATGCGATTGATGAGAACGGAAAAATTACAAAGATTGGTAAAGAAATGTCCCCTTTACCTTTGGAACCAAACTTAGCGCGGGCGATGCTCGAGGCGAAGAAATTGGGGTGCGTCGAAGAGTGCGCGACGATAGCGGCTATGTTATCGGTAGACAGATTGGAAGTTGCGGATTCCTCTTCGCATAGTAAGAGCAGAGAATACCGAGGGAACCCTTTACAGAAGATTGTCTCCGAGGATGCTTTCGCGCTCGGAGATCACATCGTGTTTCTAAGAACGTTCGAGCGTTGGCAGAGAGAACGGTATCGCAGAGATTTTGCGAGAGAGTATTCGTTATCTGAACGGGGCTTGGAGTTTGCAAAAGACGTGAGAAGACAGTTACTAGACTCCCTGCGGTCTCTGGAGGACGATAATGACGTCGGGTTGTCCAAGAGATCTCGAGGAAAAGAAGAAAAAAGAGAAGAAGAAGAAGAAGAACAACAACGGCATAGCAAAAATAAAAGCGAGCGTTCGAGAACGAAGAATGTCCGGAAAGCGCTTGCCAAAGGATTCATCTCTAAAATAGCAAGAAGAGGTACCGCAAGTAATTGCTTCAAAACGTTCGCGTTCGAAACGAAAACGTTGACGGAGGTGCATCCGTCTTGTGCGCGAGCGTTGGCGGACGAAGACGGATTGTTGCCAGATTGGATTGTCTATCACGAGATGGTCATGACATCTCGTCCATTTCTGAGACACGTGTGCAAAGTGGAATACGAATGGATTGAAGACGCATTGCCGAGGTTGGAAAGTCCAATCGACGTGAAGAAGCTCAGCGGTGGATTTTATGAAAACGAGAGAGATTTCTCGTCTGGTGGCGGTCCTGAAAATGGGGATACAGCCGCGAATGCGACGAACGCGCAGGAGGACAAGACGCAACAGAAAGTCAAGCAAGAGGAGAAAGCGAACGAAGCGAGAGCGCGCTTTTTAGCTCGGAAGAAAATGAAAGCAGGAGCGAAGTAGTAGTAGTAGCAGTAGATATAGATAGTTTTGTGTTGTAAATGAGAGCGTTCACTTTGTGCATCTTCATGCAAGAATATAATACATACGGGTACTTTCGTTTCCTTCAATCTCTCTCTCTCTCTCTTCTTCACTCCTCTCGCAAGCCTTACTTACCGGCGGCTAACATTACTGATTTAATCGTCGAGTACACCTTCACCCACGCGTTCGTTTGCGCCTCGGACAAACCGTTCAACGCAGACCCGATAACATTAACTACGGCTTGCCCGACAACGTCGTAGTGCGCCCCGACGATATTCTTTTTGTTGTGAAATTGGCCAAGTTCTTCCAAAATCGGGACTAACTTCGATACGTCGTCCAGTAAGTGTACGGCGGCATCGACGGCGCCAACCACTGCTTTCCCGTGAGCTTTCAACATCGGCGATTCGTACACATCCTCCACGTCTTTAAACGAAAACAATGCCAACGCTCCCGGCGCCAACGAGAAAATCTCTCTGAAGAGTAAAACGCCGACCGCAGTTTTCTTCGCGTCCAAATCTTCAGAGGACAGTTTATTCGGACCGGACATTGGGAAAATTTGTTGCCACGTGCTTTGCACGTAATCGATCTCTTCCCGTGACGCGGCGGCTTGTTTCCCCGGTTGCTCCGAGGCGAGTTTTTCTGCTTTTCTTTTTTTTTTCTCATCGTCATCGTCAGCACTCGTCGTCCCCGCGGGCGCTTTGTCTGAAGACGACGGCTGTTCTTTCTTCGTCTTAAACTTGGAAAAGAATCCCATGATGACGATGAGTAATGATGATTCTCTCGTAACTCCTTCAAGCTGCTTTAAACGCGCGTTGTTGTTGGGATTGATGAGAGAGAGATTAAAAAATTCTGTTGAAAAATGTGAATTGAATTTCTGACGTAAAATTGAAGAAAATCTCTCCTCTTTTTTGATTTGAAATCTCTCTCTCTCTCTCTCTCTTTTTGTCCATATAATCCCCCCTTTTTCCTTTTTTTTTGGGTGCGTGAGTCAGACATAATTCACAAAATCTCTTCTCGTTATTTATTTTTCTCCTTCTTCCCCGCGCTGCTTCATTGCTCGCTGCTCTTACTGCTGCTGAATACACTCGCTAAAAAGTCGCTCGCGTTTATTTATATATTTATATATATTTATAAATATAATAGTACTTTTGTAAACGACGACAAAACTTTTTCCTTCTTCTTCTTGCTCTCTGTCTCTTTTAATCGAAAGAGAAGAGAGAGGAGCCATCAATCAATCAATCAAATCAGAAAGGTCGGGTGGTTGTTATCCGTAAAAAAAATATCAAAATCAAAATCACCTACACATCTCAACAAACAAGACATAAACAAATATGTGTCGACGAATAACGTGTGAAACCTGCTCGAAACCGTCTTGGATCGGGTGCGGGTTACACGTGGAATCGGAAGAAGTTTTAGGTTTGGTCCCTCTTTTGGAACGATGTCAGTGCAAGAGAAATAATTTCTCTACGAGAGACTCGGTGTTTGGTGGGGGGCAATGCAGCGACTCAGGTCGAGCGAAATTGCCAAACGTGTTGATGAAAGTAAAAGAGAAAAGAAGAAGGAGAGGAAAGAGAGGCACAACAACAACAACAACAAAGAAATCCTCGAACAGCAAAGAAGCGAACGACGATGATGAGAACTCCGTGAGCAACGACGAGAGATTATCGGAATCGGAAAGCATAAATACGGAAGATGAAGCGTCGACGTCTGGGGATACCGAAACGACTTCGAAGGTGAAACATGAGTTCCTGACTTTCAAAACGATCGATTTGGAAAAGTCAAAGTTAGATCATTCGAAGAGTAGCAAGAAATGGAAGGAGCGTTTGAAGAAAGCCGGCTACGGATCGAGTAACAAGATTCGGAAACTTATTTTAAGGCAATTTACGTTAGCCGCGTTTGCCTTACTGGTGGCCTTCGTATTGAAAGAAATAGAAAACAACGAAAGAGAAGAAGAGGAGGAGTTATCTGCCACAGATGTGGTGTATTTCGTAGGGACGGTGATGACAACGATCGGGTACGGGAACATTACGCCGATTACAGATGGAGGCAAACTCTTAGTCACGTTTACGTGCTTACCGTTGATTGCCAAATTTGCCTATACTTTGACAGCGTTGACTGACCCGTTGCTGCAAGTGGCGAGAATTGTCAGTTCTTACGCTCTGAGAGTGTTGAAAATTAAGGAACCGTTGGATTTAGAGGTGAACGTGCCACAGATGATGAAAACTTTAGCGATTCAAACCACCGCGAGTTACGGAACGATAAATTTATCGGTAAGTATTCCAGCAAAGGATTTGCCGACATTTTTCAATACCCTCAGTTCGGGTTGGGAAAACGTACCCACCAGGGACGTGAATAAATACATAGACGAACTCGCCGGCGAGGGTTACGCGGAGAGTTTCGGGGTGAGCATATCTGTGAGTGAAATTGTCACGCTTTTGAACCTCATCAAAGCCAAAAACGATGTTAGAAGCGAAAGATTGAACATGCTCGCGTCTGCTTTCATATCCTCTGTCGTTTTTTGGCTCGGGTTCGCCTACTTCACCTCTGTCAAAAACGACGGGTGGTCGCGGATTGACTCGTTTTACTTTTCCACCATCTCCTTGTCAACGGTTGGATTCGGCGATTTTGCACCCGAAAACACGCGCCAAATCGCTTTTTGGTACGTCTGGGTTACCTTAGGCTGCGGTATTTTCGGTAGCATGATTGGTTCCTTCTCAAACATCCTCGGCGCGAAACAAGACGAACAACTCGCCAAGAAACAGTTATCGAAGACCTTTCGTAGAAAAGACATCGTGCGCAAAACGAGAATATCCTTGGACGAAATGAGCGTGGGGCGTGCAACAAACGCAGATTTAAAAGCGGAGAAGAAGGAGAGATTCGAAGCGTTCACGGACATGATTAGCGGTTTGTAATATTATTTGCCTTTTCTGATTCCCACTCCTCTGTCAGTCTGTCTGTTTTGGGAGAGAAGAGAAGAGAAAAACTTCCTCCTCCAAGTTTTTAGGTTTTATCCCTTTTGCTTAGTCATCAGGACTTAAAAACGCTTTGTTTTTTTTTCGAGTCAAACATGCGCAATGTAAGCGCGACAAAAAAAGAATATCTATCAACCTCGACCACGAACGCGCGATATATTGACACACACACACACACACATATATATTTGAGACATGAGCGAGTACGACCAATCGTGTTATAACCCATCGCTGGATCGGGTTTCGGACGGCGCGCAGCATTCGAAAGCGTGGGAGGAATACAAGACGTACGGGACAGCCGGGAGAAACGAGGACGAGATCGAGGAGAAGAATTCCTCAGATCGTCGGTTTGCGGAAGAAGAAGAAGAGGAGGAAGAGGGTCGAACGAATAAGAATAAGATGATAATACCGAAAGAACAACTCATCAAACAGAAATCGTACGGTAAAATCGGTAAAACCGTATGGGATAAGAAAGCGCACGGCGGGAAGTATTACATCTCCACCGGAGAGAAAAAGAAAGGCTACGACGCTTTAGAGCAAACGCCGGACGGTACGATTATTAAGCGAGAACCCGGGTACGAGAAACCACAAAGCGGGCACACGACAAATTTCGTGGGAAATCACATGACGCAAGGCGCGATAGATTTAGTCCAGCACGAATTGACAAGAGTCGATCCAAAGATGAAGGAAGAGCGGATGCGCCGGTTGGAAGAGGCGAAAGGTATCAAACGAGAACCGCCAAAGTTGTTGAAAGTTGAAAAGAATAAGAAAAAAGTTTTGATGATTGGAGATAGAGAAAAGGGTGACACTGATGACGGCGAGGAAGAAGAGGAAGGCCGCTCCCCCGAAAATCGCGTCATTAACATCGATCGGTACACGTGGGAAGATAGAGATGGCGAAATCATCGTGCGCTTGCAACACGACGAGAAATTGATGGATCTGAAATCCGCGCAGTTGGAAATACAAAACGAACGAAGTTTTACCGTTTCGATTAAATCGAAAGAGGAAAGAGATAAAGTCTATGTGCTCTCGGTTCCGTGCTTGTTTGATGCAATCGTGAGGGAGAAAAGCTGCATGCTTACGACGGCAAAGTCCCTTCGCGTCACGCTCGTGAAAACAGAAGTAGGCAAAGCGTGGAAGCGTTTGTCATCGTCAGAATCTTCCGAGAACTCTATGTTACGCCTGAATAACGCTCCAGATGGCAAAGTAAAAGAGAAAGGAATTGTTATCATTAACAACAACAACAGCAACAATATAAATTTGCGCGATTTACGCGCGGAAGTAATTAAATTCCGCGACGGAAACTTAGCGCCAAAATTCACTCCTTCAAAGACGCCGGAGGAGATTGAAAACGAGCTTGACGCTCAAATCAACGACGTGTCGACTCCGATGGAGTTTGCGTCTCTCAAAGAAGCGATGCAATCGTGCGATCATTTTGAATCCTCTGGTGATCACGCAAACGCGATTAAATCGTTCTCATCGGCACTATTTTTTCTTCGCTTCTTCACTTCTTCTTCTTCGCCGCCAGCTTCGGAGGACGGCAGTGAAGACACCACGACGTTAGAAGAAGGTGGTAAATCGACGTCGACGACAACAATGGAAGTGAAAATCATGGATTGTTTACGACGACGCGCGAAAGCAAACGTTTTGCTCGGTAAAACCAGAAATGCGACGAAAGATTACGCCGAAGCCATTCAAGAAGGTAAAAAGCTACTCTCTTCGTTATCATCGTCATCGAATGCGACATCCTCTGCGATCAACGACAAAGATGCAGACGCGACGAAAAAAATACTCTCCGACTTATACTTCGAACGGGGCAACGCCTACGAGCAGGTTGAAAAATACGCCGAGGCCGTGGACGATTACAAAAGAGCGTTGAAAACTGGCGGAAACGATACGAAAGTTTCCATGGCGTTGACTCGCGCGTCTAAGTTACACTTTCAAAGAGACATCGAACGCAAAGAAATCGAAAAGAAGAGACCGAAAAACGACAACGAAAACTCGTTACCGTCTTTACCTCGCCCGGGAATGAAACAATTTGAGAACAGAGGGAAGGCTGGCGCGTGCTTTTAATGATTGCTTCTGTAAATGTACTACTTTTTTTTATCGTGATCAATACTATCAATACTAATTTAATACATATTTTTCTCAACGCTTCTTCAGATGTAAATGAATCGATGCGCCTGATTTGATGTTGTAATATGCCAACGAGTTTGCATCTTTCAAGAACCCCATCTTCTTGACTTCCAATTTCATTTTCCCTTGCGCTAAGTTCCCTAGCAAAGGTTTCAACTCTTGCTTGATTTTCAACACCGTTTCTTTACCGCTTTCGAATTCCAGATCAATCGTTTGGCCGTTCAAATTTTTGTCCTTCGCTTCGTCAGGGCATAAGATTTTGAGTTTAATCGTACCTGGATTCGCATCGAGCCAATTATCCTCGTCTTCCAACTCCATCTCTCCGATCCGTAATTTTTGTTTCACCGGTTCTGCATCTAAATCATCGCCTCCATCTTCCCGACCTCGTTTTTGTCCAACTCCCGCATTCGTCGCGATAGTCGCCGGTGGTGGCGGCGGCGGCGGCATCGGCTGCTGCGCCATCATCGGCGGTGGTTGAATCATAGTGGGAATGACAGGTGCCGCCGGTTGCGGCGTAGGAGCTGCTATTGACGCAAGCGCAGGCGGTTGTTGTTGTTGCTGATGCTTCTTCATTTGTTCGTTCAAGGCGGTCGAGACGTCTTTATCGTTCCCGCTGGCGAAAATGTCTGGTCTCGATTTCGCTAAACTTAAAATGTTCTTCGCGAACTGGTCGTCGTCGACTTTGTTGCTTCCTTGTAATTTTTTCAACATCGCGTCTTTTTGTTCCTTCCACTTTGGGTCGATCAAAGAGATACGCATGTGCTCGGCCATTTCGTCCACCGGAACCAGTTCGCCGGTGATTGGCGAGACCGCAAACTTGGTCGCTTTATCGCCCTTGGAAGCTGCCGCTCTTTCTTCTGGTTTCTTATAGTTTCGAACAATTTTCATACCAGGTTCGGGTAAGTTCTCATTAATACCCGATGCATGCTTCTCATCAGACGCATTTGGCGCTAACGGTCTCGACGCTGCTTTCACTCTCTTCTCCGCCTCTTGCGCTTGTCGCACGATTTGTCGCTCTTCGTCGTCCATGGTTGCTACTGCAGAGGCCCCTCTTGTTCCTCCTACGTCTATTTCTTCTTCTACTAAAGTCGTCGATTTCGTTGTCGGCTGCGTTTCAACCTTCGACGCATCCTCCAACGCTTGTCTCTTCAAGTACCCAACAATTTCTCTCATCGGGATTGGCTCTGGTAACGTTTCGTCTTCGCCATCGTCGAAATCGATTGTCTCCACCACCACGAAATCGTGCCAATCGATCGCCTCCATCGCTTCTCGTTCCATGCGTTTTTTCTCCTCGATATCTTTTCTATTCTTCGTTTGCGTGGCGTCCCATTCGGACCTTTTTAACGATCGTTCTAACGCCTTCTTATAATCCTCCTCCACGTCTAAAATCTCCTCCATCTCTTGCTTATTCTCCGGCATTAAAACCTCCGAGTACGAATCCGCTAAACTGGTGAAATACGTAAACAAAGGATGTGCCGGTTTCAAAAACGCAAACTCTGGGTTTTGATATTCCCTAGAAGCTAACCCGGAGAGAAACTTTGCGCCGTTTCTCGCCACAAACTGCGCGGAGAGTTTAATCACCTCAATCTCGCTCCTCTTCAAGCCTTGCGGCGGCTGCGTCCCGACGGAATGTTTGAACTCTCTCGGACGTTCTAAAACTTCCGGTTTCGATGATGACAACCCGGTAGTCGTACTTTTAGCCATAAACTTGCTCTGACTTTGCACTTGCTCCGCGACTTCCATCCCTTTCTTGTTCTGATCCTCGATCGTCTTTCCTTCCAATTCCAGTTTATTCGATTCGATCTTCCCTCGATAGTAGGAGTAAAACGGTGAATTCTCTCTTAAAAACGAAAACTTTTGATTGTTCTTCTCCGAGGATAAGATTCTTGTTTCAAACTCTGGGCCATTTTTCGCGACAAACTGCGCGGTTTTATCCACGATCGCTCTCACGTCCGGCGGAGGGATGATCACCCCGACCGAGTGCGTTTGCGTGTTTAACGTGTTTAACGACACCGGTTTCAAGCCGTCTTCTTTGGAAATTTTTATGGAATTGTTCTGCAAACGTTCGTCGATGACGGCGACTTCATTCATGTCGTTGTCGTTCGTTCCACCCATGACGACGACGACGACGATAATGTATTCGCGACGACGAGCTCCTTCTCCTTCTTTTTCTTTGGGTAATGCGTAAAATGCGCGCGATGAAGAAGAGAGATTCTTGATTTATTCTGTGGGTAATGGTTTTGTGTCAAAAGGCGGAATCGCAGAAGACCAAAAAAGGCTCAAAAATAATTACCTGTTTGGCGTAAAAGAGTATTTCTACTTTCAGATTGTATATTATACACGCTTCTATATGTGTTTCTCTCTCTCTCTCTAGCTGTACTGCTATGTATATATTATAAGACCATCTTTAACAAGACGTCGCGTTCGGACCAATATTGCGTGGCGAGGCGGAATTTGACTCGCACTGTTTCTTCTTCTTCTTCCTCTTTGTCGTCGCGGTTTTTAAGCACCTCGAGTTTAGTCTCGAGCGAAACCAACGAACTCATCGATAGAGGCGTTTGCTTCGCGTCAAAGATGACGTGATATCGGTGGTACTTTTTACACGGCGATTGTTCGAGTTTAGAGACGATGCCGAAGAGTTCTTCTTCTTCTTCTTCATCCTGTTTCGCGTTGACCATACGAACGTGTCGTCCGACTATGGTCTCGCCGCCGGGCAGTTTTAAACGCTGCGCGTCTTCGTCTTCGTACTTTACGACGCGATCGTCTTTGAGTTCGGTTTCGGAGGAGAAATACGGGTGATGCAACGCTTCGTGCGCGGTAATTCTTCTCGAAGGGTCGAGCGTTAACATTCTTCGCAACAAATCGGCCTGGAAAACGGTGATTTCGTTCGCGCGAGTTAGTTTCAAGAAGGAGACTCTTGGTAACCATTTCGGGAACATATCCTCGTGCCAACCGGGGATGCTTTTAACATCCGGCCACGACTTTTCGTTTGGTGTTCCAAGAAGTTTAAAAATGCACAAAATTTGATCCAACTGTTCGGCACCTTCGTAATACGCGAATTTGTTGAAGAGCGAGGAACCGAGGATAAATTCTGCAAAGACGCAACCACACGACCACATGTCCACGGCGTTTGTGTACTGTTTCGGAAGCACTGGTTTCTTTTTCTTCTTTTTCTTGCTCTCTTCTTCTTCTTCTTTTTCTTCCTCTACAGTAGATTCATCTCCGTTATCTGTTCCGTCGAACGTTCCGATATCATCGTAAGCGGTTTCGTCGATGGAATCGGGATCGATTTGTTGCACAGGAGGTATGATGAGTCCTTCAGGCGCGATGTAATACGGCACGGTGCACGAACGCAAAGGAGAGCGCTTTCCTACGTCGCGAAATCCTCTCGATGCTGCCCACGAGGCAATTACGAGTTGTCCGTTGCCATTATTCTTCTGATCGTCGACTAAAAGATGTCCGCAATGCAAATTTCTATGCGCAATCCCACGCGAATGCGCAAATCGAACGCCTTCAATCAATTGCTGCGTGAGCATGCGCACTTTAGATCTTTTCAATCGAAAGGTGCCGTCGTCGTCATAGCACCACTCTTGCGGCGGTTGTTTTTTCGCGACGACTGGATCCTCGCACACTCTCGACCGCTGCGCGCGTAAACTTATCGGAAAATGCTCGTGAATCATGAGCATTTTACCGCTGAGTCGCGGAAGAATTCGCCTTCTGCCAACTGAATTCGCTTCCATCTCGTCTTCTTCTTCCGCCGCTTGCAACTCTGGCGGAAGTTCTCCTACTAACCACGGGACCTCAAACGGCATGTCTTCGTCAATCGTAACTAAACGTTCTAATCGCGCGATAGAATTCGCTCCGTTCAAGTATTCTTTCGCGCCTAAGTGGTCTTCTTCTCCCATCCTCGTCGTCGCTCGAGCGACTATTTGCGCCGATAGCGCCTTCATGTTCGCCGCTTCGCGCAATTTCCTACTTCGCAAACCTTCTTCAGGTTTTTCGAGGAATCCTACGAGTTTAACCGCTTTTAATGTCCCCGAGCACACGTCTAAACATTCCCACATGCGCTGTCGATGACTGTTCCTCACCTCCACTCTTTCTTGAACGTTAAAACTCGAGTAGTCTGAGATGATTTTCTTCTTCCTTTTTCTATTCGTCCCTCCATTCAAATCTACGACGTCTTGCTCTATGTATCGTTCTCGGTTCGATTGCATCTCTTTCAACGCGCCGTCCGAGGTTCGTTTCTTGTTCTTGTTATTCTCGTCCTCGTCTCTAAAATTTTTCGATACGTTTTCCTTCCCGTCGTCGTCAACCAGTTCCATCGTAGCATCCTCCTTTTCTTCTTCTTCTTCTTCTTCTTCTTCTTCTTCCTCCTCGTCGTATCCTTCCACGGCGTTGAAGCTAAACCCACCGAAAACCATCTTCTTTCTCCTACTTTTTCCGCGACGCAATTCTCGCACATTCAAGCCGAGCGTCGGGATCATCTTCAAAAATCGATACCGCATCAACGGGTTCTTTTGCATCTCAATGAAAACTTTCCTGTAATACTCCCCGGATTCTTTCACCTTCTCTTCGTCTTTCGCGGAATTCATGAATATATCTCGTCTCGCTTTCGCTCGTAAATCGTCTAAACTCTCGATGTTGGCGAGTTTTTCGCACTGTCTTTTCCAGCACGTCCCGTCCGACACGGCTGCTCGATACAACTGTTTCGAAGTGAGCATGCAATTAATCACAGATAACGCCGGGAGGAGAGAGAAAATGTGCGCGATGGCGCCTTCCGGTAGATTTTGGATTGCAAATGTGTTCTTCTCGTCGTCACCATCATCATCATCATCATCATCACATTTCATTTTTTGAATCTTTTTCTCCTCTTCTTCTTCTTTGAGTTTTGCGTCGTCAGATACTAACGCAGCAGTATCATAAACCTCTTCCATCTCTCTCTCTCTCTTTCTTATACGTGTTGTGTAAAATACTTTCTTCTTTACGAATACTAGTTCATCATCAGTGATGGATGATACACCACAAAAGACATTTTAGTGTGCAGAATATAACAGAGAGAGAGAGAGAAAGAAAAGAGAGAGTTTTTGTTTCTGTTGGTGTTTCTGTTGTTGTGAAGAAGAGAAAAAGAGAGAGAAAAAATCAAAAATTTGAAAAGAAACTCCTTCTGTCCTTTTTCCTCCTCCTCTTCTTCAAAAAAATTCTCGTTCCTCCTTTTTCCTTGTTCTTGCTGCTGAATGCTGAATACTAAAGGGGATTATTGATTAGTAATAAAGGAGAAGACAAATGTCGTCAAAATCGCGACACTACAGCAGTCCACCTAAAAATGCACAAGAAGCGGAGAACTCGAAACACCAAGGCAATCTGCTCTTCCAGAAACAAAAATACGCCGCCGCGTGCGAACTGTATACCGAGGCGATTCTTCAATCGGAGCAAAAATGGCACGTCCCGTATCTCAATAGGGCGATGGCGAACGAGAAGAGATTGAGATGGAAGGAAGCGAAAGAGGATTTGGAGAAGTGTTTGAAATTGGACCACGATAACGTGAAAGCGACGTATCATTTAGGCGTTTGCGTGTGCATGTTACCGGAGGAAATCGAAGATAATTATAAAAAAGGAGCAGAGATATTGGAGAAGAGTTTGTTTCTGGCGAGAGAATACGACGAGTCGCAAGTGGATTTAATTTGGCGGTCGTTGGCGAAATCGAAATACATGGAACACTGCGAAAAAGCAAAGGAGAGGAGGAAAGTGTACGAAAGTTTAGAAGCAAAGTTATCGCACCCGGGGTTTGTGCCCTTAACCGAGGACGACGCGAGAGTGTTGAGAGAGCGCGTGAACGAGGCGAAGGAAAAAGACGAGCGGAAGCAAGCGCCGGATGCGTTTTGCTGTCCTCTGTCGTTGGAAATGTATCGAGAACCAGTGGTCAGCCCGAGCGGGAACTCGTACGAGCGTTCAGCGATAGAGCAATATATTAAACAACAACACGAAAAATACGGGAGAGAGAAGAAAGTTGCGGATCCGTTGCAGCCGGATTGTTCGATTACGTTGGATTCGCTACATCCGAACATCGCGCTGAGGAACATTGTCCGAGAGTATTTGAGGGAGCATCCCTCGTCCTGGGGAGAAATTTTGAGCGAAAGCGAAGCGGAAGAGTTGGAGAGGGAAGCAAAGAGAATGAAAACCGAAACCACCGAAGCAGACATGATGTGAATTTAGGTATGTACTTTAAACACTGTTTAGGAGTAGGAGTAGTAGGAATAGGAGTAGACTTTTAGTTATACAGGTACCTGGTACTTACGTATATAGTTAGTTAGCGTACATCATTAGTAATCATAGTTCTACGAACGCTTATCGACGATTGCGCATTTGCTCACGGATCACGAAGAAAAGAGCCGAGGCGTGCACAGACTTTTGTACGTGACGTATGACGCCGTCATAAAACCCGCAAATCCCCTGGCTTTCTAAAACGAGCTGCACGACGTCTAAGGTGTTCGAGCTGCTATTGCTGTTCATGTTCTTCTTCTCCTTACTCGTGGTATCGCTACTATTTAAATACTCTCCATCGACCATGTTCCTTCTCACGGAATTCTCCTCTTCCTCGCGATGAAAAGATTTCGAGGCTTCCACCAACGCTCTCGTTCGCTCTAAAGGAAACGTAATACCAGTCGCTATAGTCTTCGATAAGCACCCAATCACGAACGATTCGATTATCGACAACTTTTTCTCCCCGTATTTCGTCTTCAACGCTTTCAAGGCATCGAAGGCGGCAAGGTTAATCGCGTGCGAAACAATTAATGGCACGTTTTGAGAGAAACCTCGTTGGAACGCCAACGCGCCGTCTCGTTTATACGCTTCTTTCATCGCGGATACATACACCTTCATTCGATTTTTACTATTACTACTCTTTGAAGATGATGCCTTTCCTTTCTTCTTCATCTTCGCTTCTATTTTTTTCATTTGCAAAGTTACGATATCAAACGGGAGCATCAAAGCCGTCGATATCGCCCCCGCGACTGCGTATCTTTTGAAAGCTTCAACCGTGGTCGTGGCGATATCACTTTTTCTAGTCCTATTCTCACTCACTACATTCACCAAAGAGAAATAGAGAAAATCTTCCGCGAACAACCGCAGCTTCATCGTTTGTCTTTTCGTCGTCCTCTTTTTGTCCTTTTTGTTTTTGTCATCGTTCTTCTCAACCGTCGTCGTCGTCGTTTTTTCAAACATATCATCGGCTTCCAATTTTGTATCTTCTTCTTCTTCTTCATCTTCATCATCATCATCCGACGACGACGACGAAGAATAAAAAAAGGAAGGAAAAAGATCAACAACACTCCTCGCCAAAGCACCCGCAGTCGCGCCTTCCCATCCTTCTCTCGCTGCTCTTTGTAACCGTATCATCGGATTGGTCGTGATAGTATCGAAAAATTGTGTTGCGCGAAGCAGCTGTTTTTTCTCGTTTCAAAAAGAAAAACAGAAAGAGGAGCTTTTTGTCGGCGACAGAGAGAAGAGAGATGAAGAATTTTTTATGAG
>ERZ651776.381-NODE-381-length-64425-cov-6.925561_pt1 | contig 64425 bp, 57 predicted proteins | sample MGYA00514761_ERZ651776 | MGnify/ENA metagenome assembly ERZ651776
CGTGGAACAACCACCAACTCCCTCATCAACGGGCTCCGAACCCGACCTGCCGAAACCGCCAATCTGGGACCGGCCAGCGCCTGCTCATCCCAAGCAGACGCCGATCGTCCCTGACATCACCCAAAATGTGCCGTTGGTCGGTGCGCCGGTCAACCCATCTTCTGCGCCGACCCCACCTGCTCAGCCAACACCACAAGTGCCGTTGTCGCCACAAGCGCATGTTGCGCCGCCGCAGCCTGCGGCGACCGTCCCACTTGCCGCTCGGCCAGGACCTTCGTTTGCCGACCGCAGTTTCATGACTGCACCAGCGCCTGGGTCAGGCATGTCAGACAAACCACTCTGGCCGACTGAACCACCCACTGTTGGTCGCCCGACCGCTCCTACACCGCCACAGCCTGCGAAACCACGGCGCCGGTTGAGTCTCGTCGCGCTGGCTCTCTTGTTGGCTGCGGCCGTAGCAGGTGGCGGGTTTTTCTTTGGGCGTTCGGTCGCGTCTTCGGAGTCGGTGTCCACTCCCATAGCGGCGGCTCCAACAACTGCACAACCCACTACGGCTCCTGAACCCACCACGCCCCCGGCGACAGCAGCGCCGGCGCCTACCCCGGCACCAGTGCTGCCGCCGGTGAACGAAGCTCCTTCGCCGGTACTCCCCGGCGAAGGAGCTGATGAACCGGTAGCAGCAGTTGCGCAAGCGGTGGCGCCGGCCGTGGTTCTTATCCAGAACGAACTGGGTCAGGGCTCTGGGATCATTTATGACGCCAGCGGATTGATCCTGACGAATGCCCATGTCGTTGGGCAATTCACCGAGGTGCAGGTCACCCTTGCATCAGGCGTGCGAGTGCCAGGCGAAGTGCTAGGTGCTGACCAACTCACCGACGTGGCCGTCGTCAAAATCGACACCAGCTTTGCGTTTGGTGTCGCAGTGTTGGCCCCCGAGATTTCGGTCGAGGTTGGACAACTCGCGGTCGCTATCGGCAGCCCGTTTGGCCTGCAACAGACCGTGACCTCGGGCATTGTGAGTGCCAAAGGTCGAGTCCTCGAGAGCCTCACCGACGACGGTCGACTATCAGTCGTCGCCATGATCCAGACCGACGCACCAATCAACCCCGGTAATTCCGGTGGTGCGCTCGCTGACCGCCAGGGCCGAGTGATTGGTATGAATACGTCGATTCGGACCGACGGATCGGGCGGCAACATCGGTGTGGGCTTCGCCGTGCCTTCCGATACTGCCAAACTTATTGCTGACCGGATCATTGCCGGCGAGCCGCTCGAACAAGGTTTCCTCGGAATCAATGGAACTACGCCGGTTATCGGTGAACCTGGTGTGGTTGTTGGTGTCGTCACGCCCGATAGTGGTGCTGATAATGCTGGCATTCTGTCGGATGATCTGATTGTTGGATTCAACGGCACCGAGATCAAGAGCATGAGCGACCTTGCTGCAGCGGTTCGTCTGCAACCGCCACAAGCCACGGTCACCGTCGAATTGGTTCGTAACGGCGAGAACCTTGTGGTCGACGTCACGCTCGGACTCCTGAACGAGCCGTAGCCCATAAGGTCAGTCCTCAACCGGTTGTCGTTGAGGGACGTACGAATTGTGCGATCGCCCGGGGTGCTCACAATCGGGGGCCTAGGCTGAGACGCTGTGAATGCTCTTGTACTGATCGTCATAATTGTTGCTGCGCTGGTTCTTGTCGGAGCGGGGCTGTTCTTCTTCCGCCGCCAGAACGTTGCGGTCGATACGCCACCGCTGCCATCGGTTGCCACCCCCGCTACGAAAGAGGTCGAGGCCAAGGCCGACAGCGATGTTCTGGTAGAGGACGCGCCCGATGCAGAACGAGTCGACGTCGACACGGCTCCGGTCGTCGACGAGCCAGAAGCAGAACCAGAACCTGAGCCAGAACCTGAACCAGAGCCAGAACCAATAGCGAAGGCCACCTTCCGCGATCGGCTCGCGGGGGTGCTTGGTGGCCTTCGTGGTCGTTCCATCGACGAAGATGCATGGGAAGAGCTCGAAGAAGCGTTGATCCTGGCCGATGTAGGCGTGCCGACCACCATGGCGATTCTTGATCGGGTCCGCGATCGGGCCAAGGAAGAAAAGGCCAAAAACTTCGACGATGCACTGGCGTTGCTGCGTAACGAGATGGAAATTGAACTCGGTGACACCGATATCACCCTGGCCGTCGAAGGCGAGCCTGCAATCTGGATGTTCGTTGGTGTAAACGGTGTTGGTAAGACGACAACCATTGGCAAGTTGGCGAAACGCGAAGCTGATGCCGGCCGCACGCTCGTTCTTGCCGCAGGTGACACCTTCCGTGCCGCTGCTGCTGAGCAGCTTGAGACCTGGGCCGAACGCAGCGATGCTGGATTCGTGCGTGGGGCCGAAGGCGCCGATCCCGGATCGGTTGTTTTCGATGCAGTCGAACATGCTGCAGCTATCAACGCTGATCTAGTGCTGGCAGACACCGCCGGCCGCTTGCACAACAAGACGAACCTGATGGAAGAACTCCGTAAGGTCCGCCGGGTCGCCGAAAAGGCCAAAGGTCAAGTCTCTGAGGTACTGCTGGTCATCGATGCGACAACCGGCCAGAACGGTCTGGTGCAGGCCAAACAGTTCACCGAAGCTGTCGAAGTCACTGGCATCGTGCTCACGAAACTCGACGGATCCGCCAAGGGCGGCATCGTTCTCGCAATTCAGAAGGAACTCGGTATCCCGGTCAAACTTGTTGGCTTGGGCGAAGGCATCGACGATCTGGTTGAATTTGATGCGCACGAATTCGTCGATGCGCTGTTCGCCTAGGAGAGACAACATGGCTGCTACTAACGACTGGCTTGGCGGATACACGCTCCAGGAGCTTCTTGGTGCTGCACCGGTGACCAAGTCGCCGAAGCAGATAAAGAAGGACAACAAGGCTGCGCAGAAGGCGGTTGGCAAACGCGGCGTTGTGGCCACGGTTGTTGGTGCGCCGTTTCGGCTTGTCGTTGGCATTATCAAGCTGCCAATCAGCGTCGCGACCAAACTCGCGAACGGTGTACTTCGTGCGATGACTGAAGTAGTGAAATTGCCGATGCGACTTGTCAGCGCCTTGGTCAGCCCGTGGCGTAGGGGCTAACCCTCAGGTCCTCCCACACCTCAACTGGCGAACTGGCGTCGTCTGAACATGTCTGCTCCGATCGACGCGGTGGGATTGTCGATGTGCTGGTCACCGACAGCGTTTACGGAGCGTGCGGAGCAACGGCGGAGTTCCCGATAACCTCAAACCACCATGTTTGATTCGTTATCCGATCGTTTTGAGAACATCTTTAAGGGGCTGCGCAGCAAGGGCAAGCTCCGCGAGGAAGATGTCGACGAGGCGTTGCGCGAGATTCGCGTCGCGCTGCTCGAAGCCGACGTCAACGTCTCGGTCGTTAAAGGATTTCGAGACCGTGTGCGCGAGCGCGCTGTGGGCTCCGCCGTTCACGAGGCGCTGAACCCGGCACAACAGATCGTCAAGATCGTTCACGAAGAACTCATCGCCACACTTGGTGGCGAGACGATGCAGATCACCTATGCGTCCAAGCCACCCACCGTCGTGCTTATGGCCGGCCTGCAAGGTGCAGGTAAAACCACCAACACCGGCAAACTCGCCCTGTGGTTCAAGAGCCAAGGCCGCAATCCGCTTCTCGTCGGCGCCGACTTGCAACGACCCGCAGCCGTCGAGCAGCTCCGCACACTCGGCGCCCAGGTAGGTGTGCCGGTCTTCAGTGAACCCAGTGACCCTGTATCGGTGGCGCGTGCCGCCATGGTCGAGGCCAAGAACACCGGCCGCGACGTCGTCATTGTTGACACCGCCGGCCGTTTGTCGATCGACCAAGAACTCATGGCCGAGGTTGGCGAGATCAGCGATGTCGTGCAGCCGCATTACACCTTCCTCGTTATCGATGCGATGACCGGCCAGGACGCCGTGAATACCGCACGGGCGTTCAACGAGACGTTGTCGCTTGATGGTGTGATCCTGACCAAACTCGACGGCGATGCCCGTGGCGGTGCCGCGCTGTCGGTCAAAGAGGTCGTGGGCAAACCCATCGCCTTTGCCTCAACCGGCGAAAAGCTCGAAGACTTTGAGCAGTTCCATCCCGACCGTCTCGCCGGTCGGATCCTGGGTATGGGCGACATGCTCACCCTCATCGAGAAGGCCGAAGCGGTCTACGACGAGAACGAAGCAGAGGCTGCAGCAGAACGAATTCTCGAGGGTGAGTTCACCCTCGAAGACTTCCTGCAGCAGATGCAACAACTCAAGAAGATGGGCCCACTAAACAACCTGCTCGGCATGATGCCGGGCATGCCCAAAGAACTCAAGAACCAGGAGATCGACGATCGTCAGGTTGCTCGGGTCGAGGCCATTATCCGCTCGATGACACCAAAAGAGCGCGAGAAACCCGATCTGATCGACGGCTCACGTCGTGGCCGTATCGCTGCCGGTAGTGGTACGCGAGAGAACGAGGTCAGCCAACTGATCAATCAGTTCAAGCAGATGCAGAAGATGCTCAAGAAAATGGGTGGCATGGGCACCAAGAGCATCAAACGCTCCCGCAAGAAGGGCGCAAAGGGTAAGGGTAAGGGTGGCCGGCGTAGCGGGAATCCCCAGGCAGGTCGCACTACACCTAAGAAGGGCGAAGGCAAGCGCAAGCTCGTGCTCCCTGGCCTCGACGAGTTCGAAAAGAACGAAGACGTCGCAGCGCTACTCAAGGACATGGGTTAGTCCAGGTTTCGGCTCTGGGTGGGGGCCGAATTCTGGGGTGAATGCGTCATCTACACGATGGCCATAAACACATTTCATTCTTTTGGCCCTGGAATGCATGAAGTGTCGTGATTTCCAGGCACACTACTGGGTCGCTGGGACCGACGGCCCACCGAGAAGAAGCCGAACCGTCGAGAGGAATTATCGTGGCTGTAAAGCTCCGCCTTATGCGCATGGGCAAGAAGAAGCAACCGACGTACCGCGTCGTTGCTGCCGACTCACGTTCACCCCGTGATGGTCGGTTCATCGAGGTTCTCGGGTTCTATAACCCTCGTTCAGAACCCTCGGTGATCGAAATCGACAACGAGAAGGCTCTTGGCTGGCTCAAGAACGGCGCAAAGCCGACTGAGCGAGTCCAGAAACTGCTTGCGGTTAGTGGGGCTTGGTCGGAATTCACCGGCGAAGCAGCACCAGCGCCGTATGCCATCGACACTCCAGCAGCTGTCGCTGCTCCTGCCGATGACGACAGCGCCGAAGATGCCGCCGACGCTTCCGCCGACTCCGGCGAAGAAGAATGAGCGCCGACTTGGCACCAGAGGCTCAAGATCTCTTGCGCCATGTGGTTGCATCCATTGTCGAAAACCCCGACGCGGTGAGCATCGACGTCAGCGAAGACGACGACACGATTCGTTTCGATGTCAGCGTCGGCGACGGCGACATGGGCCGAGTCATCGGTAAGCGCGGTCGCACCGCGCACGCTATTCGCGCCCTCGTTCGTGCCGCAGCCGCCAAGGATGGCGCCTCGGTCGACGTCGAATTCGTCGACTAAGGGTAGTTCGCCTTTGCTCCGCAGGCTCCGTAAAGGCTGTCCGAGCTCCCTGCTCTACGGTCCCGGAAAGCTGGCGTAGCCCGATCTATTTCGGCTCGTGCCGAGTTTGAAGGACCCGGCAGCATGCGACTTGAAGTTGGCAAAATCGATAAACCCCACGGCGTCCATGGCGACGTGGTGGTCACGCTCCTGAGCGACCGCACCGAACGTCTCGACGTCGGTGCGGTTTTGTTTCGTGACGACGGGTTCCAATTCACGGTCAACAAGTCGCGACCCCACCAGCATCGTTTCATCGTGGAGTTCGCCGAGATCAGGGGCCGCGAAGCGGCTGAGGCAGCCCGTGGCACCATGTTGTTCGGTGACCCCATCGATGATCCCGACACTGTCTGGGTCCACGATCTGATCGACGCCCGCGTGATCGACCTCGACGGCAACGAGCTTGGCGAGGTCGAGTCGGTGCTCGAAAACCCAGCCAGCGACCTTCTGGTGCTGCGGGATCAGAAGCTCATTCCGCTCACGTTCTTTGTTGAACAACGAGGCGATGGCACGATCGTCGTGGATCCGCCCCATGGACTCTTCGATCCCATCGATGACACCGATGAGTGACCCTCTCCGGATCGATGTCTTTACCGTCTTCCCATCGCTGATCAGCAACTTCACTGGCGAGTCGCTGCTTGGCAAGGCCCAAGAGAATGATCTGGTTGAGATCAACGCTCACGATCTACGCAAAGAGGCCGTTGGTCGCCATAAGTCGGTCGACGATGCGCCGTTCGGTGGGGGAGCGGGCATGGTGCTCATGCCCGAGCCGATCTTTGCTGCAGTTGAGTCCGTGGATGCGCCACGGCCGCTGTTGCTCATGAGCCCAAGTGGCCGAAGCTTCGATCAGGAGATGGCGCTGGAGTTGGCTGCGTCTGGAGGTTTCTCGATGTTGTGCGGGCGCTACGAAGGCGTCGATGAACGCATCGCAACCGAGCTATGCGATGGCGCGGTCTCTATTGGAGACTTCGTCCTAGCCGGGGGTGAGGTCGCAGCGTTGGTCATTATCGAAGCTGTCGCCCGACTCGTGCCCGGTGTTATGGGCAACGACGATTCTGCAGGCGACGAGTCGTTCATGACTGGACTGCTCGAGTATCCCCACTACACCCGTCCGGCCGAGTTTCGGGGCATGGAGGTGCCGCCGGTGCTGCGCAGCGGCGATCATGGCAAGGTCGAACGGTGGCGCCGAGCCCAGGCCCTAGCCCGCACAATAGAGCGCCGACCTGATCTGATCGAAGCTCGCGGCGGTCTCACCCCGGCCGATAAAAAACTCCTCTCGGAATTCGATCTCAACGCAAATTAGGAGCCACAGGTACCTATTACGTACATGACGCTCCTAATTTGCGTCATCGAGGCCGAATGCTGGGTCGGGGCGATATCATGATCGGCTGTAGTGCCGGGCGTCCCCGGTCAGTTTCTTCCGGAGTTTGTTATGCAGCCCACCGACTTCATCGACAAGGCAAGCCTTCGCGACGACATCCCTGACTTTGGTCCGGGTGACACGCTCAAGGTGCACGCTCGCGTGGTCGAGGGCAACAAGGAACGCATCCAGGTGTTCGAAGGTGTTGTCATCAAACGCCAGGGTGCTGGCCTACATGAGACCTACACCGTGCGTAAGGTCAGCTTTGGTGTTGGCGTAGAGCGGACCTTCCCGGTGCACACGCCGATCGTCGAGAAGATCGAGCGCACGATTCGGGGCGACGTTCGTCGAGCCAAGCTTTTCTACCTGCGTGACCGCGTTGGCAAGGCTGCCAAGGTCAAGGAACTCCGCGACTTCTAGTTCGACCAGCCAGCAGTACCTGCTGGTGTTTCAGCCTTAGAACGCTCCTTCGATTATTTGTACGCGCCCGTTCACCACCAGGGCGACATCGAACCGGACTCGACCGCTACTGGGGTGCTCATCGAGCCAGCGGTACGCAGCGGTGCGGACCTTGGATTGTTTTGCGTGTGTGATCGCAAGTATGGGGTCCATAGACCGAGACGACCGCCGTGTCTTCACTTCGCAAACCACTGTGGTGCGCCCTCGCTGCGCAATGATGTCGAGTTCACCCTCAAAACACCGCCAGTTGCGTTCGGCGATTGTGTAGCCGGCCTTGCGGTACCAGTGAGCCACTGTTTCCTCGCCGTCGTGTCCGAGGCGTTGGGCGGCTGCCTTCTGTTGATTCTTGACCATGCTTCGACGCTACGCCTGGGGTGTGACACCCTCGATCCAGTCGATTCGCAGGCTGGCTGCCAGTGAGTCGGGTGTTAACCCAGGAACGCCCATACCACCAACAGCACACAGACGATGACGGCGCCGGCGACGAAGAAGTAGTCAAAGTTGGTGCGCTGATGTTTACGTGACGGGTCGAATCCCACAGGCTCACGATATTGGCGTGGCAGCAGCAATATGCCGCACGGTTTGTTGAGCCTGGTTCGACAGAAAACCCCACAACTTGTTTGCAGGCTCGGCTGATGATGCTCCGGACTGTTGGCCGGTGCGAGAAGAGCCCGATTGACTTGTTCGGCTTACCCTCAGAAGAAATCGTGAACTCGGGAACTAATCTGGACTTCCCCGACGTCGTACTACTGCCGACGTCAACTCAGGAGGTTCTCCGGTGCCCCACAAATCCGCACTACTCGTGCTTGTTCTTACATTCTTTCTCCTCGCGACCGCCTGCGGAAGCGACGACACCACCGGTGTATCAACCGCAGCCGACGGCGATGGCGGGGCCGAACGTCCAGTCTCGGTTGAACCCGATGGAGGCATTGGTGATGGTGCCGAGCCTCTTCCAGGTGTCGAAGTGCCCGAGGACACCGGTACTTGGCATGGAGCTGAAGTTGCCGAAACGAACTGCCCAGGCATGGAGTGGAAACGGATCGAAGCCAGTGCGTTCAGCTTCTCGGTACCTGTTGACTTTGTCGAGTCCGACGTGCAACCAATCGATTCCGAGGTCGGGGTATGGACCGGGGGCAACCAGATTGAAGTTTTCTTTGACTACGGCTGGTATTCCGGCGAGATAAGCGGCACCCCGGGTGCGGAGAACGAGTCGATCGACTACAGCGGCATCACCGGTGAGCAGACGATCCTACGCGACAGGGAGCCTAAACAAGTTGGTGTCTTCTTCGGTGAGGTCAACGTCGCCGATGGCCAAGCCGACCGGTTGGGCATGGTTGTGAACTTCACCGATGTCAATGATGAGATCATCGGTCGGTGCATCGTGGGCTCGATCGAGTGGACGTTGTAGTTCCCGACTACGCCTCGTTGCTTGGATTGCTTGTCGAGCAGTCCCCATGTGTTCTGATGGCCCACGTGGTTGGCGTGATTGTTCCCATCGGTATTGGCGGGCTGCTGTTCTTCGGCCTGTGGTTTTGGTCGATCCTTGATTGCATCGCTACCGACTCGATCAAGGTGCGTAACCTCCCCAAGATCACCTGGCTGTTCGTTGTGATCCTGATACCAACGGCCGGGGCACTTGCGTGGTTGTTGCTTGGGCGTCCCGGGGGTGCAGGGTTGAGCGTGGGCGGCAACTACCGCACGGCGGACTACGCACAGCGGCCTCGGAGCCGAGGTTTCGAAGACTCTGTCGAATGGCAGCAGCTGAGCAAACAGATCAAGGCCCCCAAGCCCCTTGCCCCAGAGGCGTCCGAGTCCGATGCTGTCAAGGAACGTCGACTCCTCGACTGGCAGGCCGAACTCAAAAAGAGCGAAGCAGCCCTGGACGACGACCCTCCTGGCGAATCTGGGGATTAGCGCTGAACGCTCCCCGGCTATTACAGCTAGTCCCGAGCGACCTCGTTTTCGGCGGCCGCGGCCTGGTTGACCTGCTGATCATCGTCGAGGTCCACGACCACCTTGACCAGCTCGCCGGTGAACGTGAACGGTCCCATGAACCGGCCTGTGCCGTCGTAGTCGCTGACGGTGGTGCCTCGGTCGAAGCCGATGTCCAGCCCGGACCACGAAATCATCAGCCAGAAAATGCGGTCCGTCTCGAAGCTACCAGCGGGCTCGCCATTGATGAGTAAGGTGCCGACTCCACTTGGTGTCGGCCCGCCGGTTTCGGATCGGCGCATGCGAAAGCCAAGGGTCACCGGGCCGAGCGGTACCGGACGGTCAGACACCACCAACTGATGCTGGCCGCCAACGTTTAGGTCATGCACAAGCCGGCCGTCGCGGACAAACAATGAGTACCCTGATGTTGCATCGCCGTGAGCGATCAGGACACCACTAGCACCTTCGTCCGTAATCTCACACGTTGCCTCGATGGTGTAGCTACGGCTTCGCAGGTCTGGTGCAACCTCGGACGGAATGTGGCCCATACCCTTCCAGAACGTGTAGTTGGTGCGGTCGCCGCGATGGCGTTCAGCGTTTTCGGCGAACCGTTCAGCGAACCGGTCATCGAGCGGCAGGACCTGGTGTTTCTCCGCCTCGACCCACCAGCGATCTACGAGCTCGGCGAGCTTCTCGGGCCGTGTCGTGGCCAGATCATGACGCTCGTTGAAGTCCTCGTCCAAGTGATATAACTCCCACTGATCGTGGTCGAAGGCGGTGCCAGGCTGATGGAACGCCACCGCTTTCCAACCGTCGAGCCAGATGCCGCGGTGACCAAACATTTCGAAGTGTTGTACCGACTTGGTAGTGGCGACGTCGGCCGGGAATGTTGCTGCAAAGCTGACTCCTTCGGTGCCAGCCGGAGCTGGCAACCCAATGGCTTCGAGCACCGTTGGGGCCAGATCTGACACGTGGCAGAAGTTGTGCCGCAGGCCGTCAGGCTGATCAGGCCTGCCGATTCCCGGTCCGGCGATGACAAGTGGATCCCGCACCCCGCCGCCGTGGGTGTTCTGCTTGTAACGCTTGAGCGGCGAGTTCGAGGCCATCGCCCAACCCCACGGAAAATTGGAATGGGTGTCGGGGCCACCGATGTCGTCGATGCGGGCGATCTTGTCCTCGATCGTCTCTTTCACCATGTTGTAGGGACCCATTGCATTGACGAACCCTTGGGGACCTCCTTCCTGGCTGGCGCCATTGTCGGACAGCGCCATGACAACCGTGTTGTCGAGCTGGCCTGAGGCTTCGAGGAAGTCGAGCACCCGGCCAAAGTGTTCATCGGCATGTTCGAGCATGGCCGCATAGGCAGCGGCGAGGCGGGTGAAGAGCCGTCGCTCTTCGATTGGGTGGTCGTCCCACGGCTGGACCATGAAATTGCGGTCGGGGAGTTCAGTGCCGCCGGGCACGATCCCCAGCTCGATCTGGCGTTGCAACCGATCGAGCCGGGTCTGGTCCCAGCCCTTGGCGAATATCTCGTCGTACTTATCGATCAGATGTTGTGGCGCCTGATGCGGAGCGTGACAGGCACCCGGCATGAGCATGAGCATCCAGGGTGCGTCAGGAACGCCCGCGGTGTGTCCAGCGAGCATCTCAATGGCATTGTCGGCGAGGTCCTCGGTCACGTGGTAGCCGGTCTCGTAGTTGCCGGCTACAGCAACATGGCTGTTGTCGCGCACCATTTCGGGGGAGTACTGGTCGGTTTCAGCATCGAGGAATCCGTAGAACCGATCGAAACCGCGCCCGAGCGGCCAGCCGTCGAACGGCCCGGTCGGGCCCGTTTGGGTGAGTGGCGTGACATGCCACTTGCCTAGGTAGTACGAGCGGTAGCCATGAGGCTTGAGCATTTCAGCCAACGTTGGAGCATCGGGGTCGATCTTGCCCCGGTAACCCGGATAACCCGAGTCAAAGTTCGACAGGCAACCCATGCCGACGGAATGATGATTCCGTCCAGTGTGGAGCGCTGCTCGGGTGGTCGAGCACATAGCTGTTGTATGGAAGCCGGTGTAACGCAATCCACGCTGAGCGAGCCGGTCGATGTTGGGCGTGTCGATCTCGGAGCCGTAACAACCAAAGTCTGCGAAGCCCACATCGTCGAGCATCATGATGAGCACATTGGGCGCGCCAGTTGGTGGCTGAGTGGTTGATGGCCAGTGGGGTTCCGACTCGCCGATCGTCTTGCCAATTGTTCCCGGAAACTCGCGGTTCGTCACAGCCTGAAACTAGCCGGGAGGACGGCGCAACTCGTTGTTGACACGACACCCGCAGGTGCCAATAACTCGCTTACTCCTTGAATCGGCGGAGCTTGGCTTTGCTGCCCCGGATCGTTGTCTGCTTCATCACCTTCAGAATGTTCTCGACCTCAGACTCAGGGACACCAACCATCGCCCAATGTTCCTGTATCTTGATCGGTCCGATGTCGCTGCCGCTGAGCCCGGCTTCGTTGGCGATAGCGCCAACAAGATCGCCCGGTCGCAACCCCGCTTTGCGGCCGATGTCGATGTGGACGTAACCTTTTTCGCCGTCGAAGCTCTTGCCCCGACCGCCCTTGTCGAACTTGCTCTTGCTCTTGCCTTTACTCTTGCCGTCCTTGTCCCACTTGCCCTTCGACTGGGAAGCATCGGGAATCTCGCGCTCATCAATGGTGGCGCCCCGGGCTCGGTGCACAAGCTTGATCGCAGCTAGCGCGATGTCGCGCTCGGAGTATTCGTCGCCGAGCGCATCGAGTACCGCCCGGTAGTCAGCAAGATCATCGACGGCGAGTGCGTCGCGGACTGAACCGACCGTCATCTCGATCTGACGGGTGCGGAGGTCAGCCACAGAGGGGACCTTGGCGATGTCGAACTTCTGCTTGGTGAGCCGTTCGATATTGCCAAGCAACCGCCGCTGCTTGGGTTCTGCAATGGTGATGGCGACACCCTCGCGGCCGGCGCGTCCGACACGGCCAATGCGGTGCACATAGGACTCTGGCGCAGACGGCACGTCGTAATTCACGACATGGGTCAATGTGTCGACGTCGAGGCCGCGGGCCGCTACGTCGGTTGCGATCAGCAGTTCGGCGGTGCCGTCGCGAAGTCGCGCCATAACACGATCGCGTTGTTTCTGGTCCATACCACCGTGCAGCGCTTCGGCTCGGTAACCGCGGCCATTCATGGTCACGGTCAGTTCGTCCACTTCGTGACGGGTCCGACAGAAGACGATGGTGGACTCGGGTGCCTCGACATCGAGAATGCGGCCGAGAGCGCTGGCCTTATGTGACCGCAGCACCATATAGACGGTCTGGCGGATCAGCGGATTCGCTGACTCGCCCTTGGTCTTGCCGATCTTGACAGTCTTCGGATCGCGCTGGTACTTCTTGGCCAGCTTCTCGATCCGAGGTGGCATTGTTGCCGAGAACAACACTGTCTGGCGACTGTCCGGTGTGGCCTTGAGGATGGATTCGATGTCTTCGGTGAAGCCCATGTCGAGCATCTCGTCGGCTTCGTCGAGCACCACGGTCTGCACAGCATCGAGATTGAGCGACCCGCGTTTGATGTGGTCGATAACACGTCCGGGTGTGCCGACGACAACGTGTACGCCCCGCTTGAGTGCCTGCAATTGGCGTGAGATCGGCTGACCGCCAAAGACGGGAAGTACTTGGACACGAGACTCACGCCCGTACTTAAAGAATGCCTCGCTCACCTGCACTGCGAGTTCGCGGGTAGGCACCACAATGAGCGCAAGCGGGATGGCGGCATCGTTTCGGTCGATCCGGTTCAGAATCGGCAGTGCGAAGGCTGCGGTCTTGCCGGTACCCGTCGCTGCTTGGCCAAGCATGTCGCCGCCCTCAAGCATCAGCGGGATTGCCTCGCGCTGAATCGGGGTCGGTTCTTCGTAACCAAGGCCGGTCAAGGCAGTCAGAAGCGCTGGCTTGAGGCCAAGGTCGCCGAAGCCACCTGAGGCGGGCGCGTCTGTCGGGGCCTCGTCTGCGGGGGCTTTGTCTGTCGGGGCCTCGTCTGCGGGGGCTTTGTCTGCTGGGGCCTCGTCTGCGGGGGCTTTGTTTGCTGGGGCTTTGTCTGCGGCGGACTCGTCTGAGGCGGGCACGTCTGTCTGGGCTTCGTCTGCGGTGGCCTCGTCTGAGGCGGGCACGTCTGTCGGGGCCTCGTCTGAGTTGGACTCGTCTGCGGGGGCTTCTTCTAGCGGTGTCTCGTCTGCGGGGGCAGGTTGTGGATCAAAGCCACGCACTCGCCATGGTTGATGTTGCGATGGGGTGTTGGGGTCGGCGGCTGGCCCGGCAGCCAAAGGCCCATCGGTTGGCGACTCGTCGAAGAGGGTCGGCTCATCTGCCGTGGCTTCTTCGGTGGGGCTTAGTTCGTCTGACGGTGTTTCGTCGGAGGCGATTGGCTCGTCTTCGTATGACATGCGGTACTGCTTTACAAGGGGGGAACGGATCAGTCTACGGAACGAACGGTCTGGCGAGGTTTCCTTGTGGTTCAGCAGCCAACGAGATCGAATGACGTAGTCGGTCGCCGGGCCGTGAGCACGAGGCACTGGCAACTGTCACACCTGGGGTCTAGGGTGCAGGAAACGCTTCCCCGTCAATCTGAGCAGGGGAGCGTTTTGTGCTTTCATCCTCGGCGTCGGCCACCTTGCGTGGCATCGACGGCCAGCGAGTCCAAGTAGAAGTCCACGTCGTTACCGGCGTCTTACCATCGTTTAGCGTTGTCGGGCTTCCCGACGCCTCTTGTCGGGAAGCCCGTGACCGGGTGCGGGCCGCGATTAACTCGAACGGCTTCAAATGGCCGAGTCAGGCGCGGGTCACGGTGAACCTCGCGCCATCACAGGTCCGCAAAGAGGGCGCTGGGTTAGACCTGGCGATAGCGCTGGGGGTGATTGCTGCGTCCACACTCGACGAGAAACAGGCAGAACGTGAGCTTGACGAAGGCGGCGTGCGTCAGCCCGAACATCAACGGTTGCCGCCGGAGTTACTGGGTGGCCACGGGTTCGTTGCCGAACTCGGGCTCGATGGCTCGCTGCGGTCGGTGCCTGGCATCTTGTCTCGGGTCGCTGCGATCGACGATCTCGCGGTTGTGGTCGCTCCAGAGGCTGCCCACGAGGCCACACTGGCAGGGGCAGAAAAGGTGCGGTGCTGCGCATCGCTGCGCCAGGTGGTCGATTGTTTGAAAGGCATCGAGGCGTGGCCGGATCATCCTCCGATACCCACGCTCGATCATCGACGCCACGTACCTGACCTCGCCGACGTCGCAGGTCATCCGTTTGCGCGTCAAGCGCTTGAGATCGCTGCCGCTGGCGGGCACAACTTGTTGCTCGTTGGGCCGCCAGGAGCAGGAAAGAGCATGTTGGCGAAACGTTTACCGGGGATCATGCCCGACATGGAAAACGAGGTCGCTCTGATCACAAGCCGGGTGCATTCCGTGGCAGGACTAGGAATTCCGAACGATTCGCTGTTGCGGGTGCCACCGTTTCGGGCACCGCACCATTCGGCATCGATGACGGCCCTGATCGGCGGTGGCAGCGGACGACTGCGACCGGGTGAGATCAGCTGCGCCCACGGGGGAGTCCTTTTTCTGGATGAGCTCGGCGAGTTCGCACCCGGAGCACTCGATGCCATGCGCCAGCCGCTCGAAGATGGCAGCGTGCATATCAGTCGGGCACACGCGTCGGTGCGGTATCCGGCTCGGTTCTGCCTGGTCGCAGCTATGAACCCGTGTCCGTGTGGACTCTTGGGCTCGGTCGAACCTTGTCGATGCAACGAGCAGTCTCGCCAGCGGTACATGCGCAGGCTTTCCGGCCCGCTGCTCGATCGCATCGACCTTCGGGTCCATATGCAGCGCCCGAGTGCGAACCAGCTGATGTCATCAGACAAAGGAGAGTCCAGTCAATCAGCGCGCGCACGCGTGCTCGCTGCACGGGCCAAAGCACACATTCGGGGGTTTCCGTCGAACTCGCTCATACCAGCGGGGCAACTCGATGAGTTTGCCCCGATTTCGGATGCCGGGCGAAGCATGCTCAAGGGAGCGCTCGCAGACGGACGGTTGTCGGCACGAGGGCTGGCGCGGGTTCGTATGGTTGCACGCACGATTGCTGATCTCGCCGACGAGGACACGGTTAGCGAGACCTCGATCGCAAGCGCACTTGCGTTGCGGGCCAGACCGGTTTTGTTCGACTCGTTGGGCGTCACCCATGTCTGACTGGTCGGCCAACAGCTATTCGGCGATCACGATCGCCGATGATCACGAATTGGCTGCGTTCATTGCTCTCGCCGGGCTACCCGGGCTCTCGCCTGGACGTTTCTGGAGTCTCCTCGCTCTGGGTGCGCCGTCTCAGATCTGGAAACGAGTTGCGGCTGGGCGTGCACCCCGTCATGGGAGAGCCGTCGACGCTGCCCGAGCTTGGCCTGCCTGGTGCCGCACGATCGATCCTGGCGCAGAGTTGGATCGACACCTCGCGTCCAACACGACTGTTCTCCCATTTGGTCATTGCGAGTATCCAGACGCTCTGCTTGATGATCCGGACCCACCGCCAGTGATTTTTCGCCAGGGGCCGGGTGTGCTCGAGGACCGAGTGCGAGTAGCGATTGTCGGCACTCGTCGGTGCACTCGATACGGCGAGGGCGTCGCCAGAGAACTTGGGGCTGCGCTGGCCCAACGTGGTGTCGACGTTGTGTCTGGCCTGGCATCAGGTATCGATGCGGCGGCGCACGCTGGTGCGATCTCTCGGGTCCCAGCCCGCACCGTTGCCGTGGTCGCCGGCGGCGTCGACATCATTTATCCGAAACGCAACCGAGGTCTGTATCAACAGATCGCCGAGCACGGGGCGCTTCTCAGCGAATGGCCACTCGGATCAAAACCCGAGACATGGCGGTTTCCGGCTCGTAACCGAGTGGTGGCGGCGCTGTCAGCAGCAACTGTGGTGGTCGAGTCCGGATGCAAAGGCGGCTCCATGTACACGGTCGACGAAGCGTTACGCCGAGATCGGGCGGTCTTTGCCGTGCCTGGGTCGATCTATTCGCCTGCTTCGGCCGGGACAAACAAACTGATTTCCGACGGTGCACATTCGCTTCACGACTTCGATGGTTTGCTTGATGCAGTCGCTCCGCTCACTGGTCCCAGTCTGGCCCAGGTCGAACTTGGGATCGACTCGTGGCTGCTCGAAGCGGTCGGTTGGGAACCGGTCGCACTCGACACGGTGGTTCGTGAGTGTGGCCGATCGCCGAGCGAGGTGACCCTCGAGGTCGAACGACTCATCGGGGTCGGAGCGTTACGGCGCCTCGGCGGCGTGATCGAACGAGTGACATGAAACGGTGGCTCATGCTCCTTTTGGTAACAGCAGTGGTTGGGCTAACGAGCGCTCCATCTACAGCCCAGGAGATCGCACATCGCCAGGTGGTGTTGTATTCGGCCCCGATGCTCACGCCGGTCATCGATCCATTCCGTCCTCCGGCCCGCATTGGGGCTCCTGGCAACAGGGGACTCGAATACGGCTCGAGTGACAATCAGGTCGTTGGAGCCGCAGCCGATGGGTACGTGCTTTTCGCAGGTCCGGTTGCCGGTCGCAAGGTGATCTCGATCATGCATGATGACGGCGTGCGTACGACCTATACCGGTTTGCTTGAGATCTGGGTGGTCGAGGGAATGAACGTCAATCAGTATTCAGCGATAGCCACCGCCAGCCGTGGTTTTCATTTCGGAGCCCTCGTAGATGACCACTATCTCGATCCCCAGATCCTGATCGATGCAAGCGTTGTCGAGGTAAAACCGCGTTTGTTACCTCCTCCTAGTTAGGGCGACCCGCATAAGCTTGCGAGAAGTGGCTGAATCGGGGGCGATTCGCGCCTTCGTGTGGTTATCATCACCGTCGCACTGAACGCGTAACCAGCGCGTCCCTATTACAAAAGATCCGACCGTCAGCGGTCGCCGCTCCCACTGTGGGAAAGGCGCTGGTTCGGGTCTCCCTTCAACCGACTGGAGAAACCAATGGCACCAGTAGTGTCCATGAAGCAGCTACTCGATGCGGGCGTCCACTTTGGACACCAAACCCGCCGATGGAATCCGAAGATGAAGCGATTCATCCACGGTGAACGTTCGGGTATCCATATCCTCGACCTGCGCCAGACCCTTAGCCAGATCGAAAACTCTTACGGTTTCGTGCGCGACACCATTGGTAAGGGTGGCTCGATCATGTTCGTGGGCACCAAGAAGCAGGCCCAGGACAGCATCGAAAGTTATGCCGATCGTTGCAACATGCCGTACGTGAACCAGCGTTGGCTCGGCGGCATGCTCACCAACTTCGAAACGATCTCAAAGCGTGTCGGCAAGATGCGTGAATACGAGCGCATGATCGCAACCGGCGAGTTCGACATGATGCCAAAGAAGGAAGCACTGCTCAAGAGCCGCGAGCTCGTCAAGCTGCAGCGCAACCTTGGCGGTATCAAGAACATGACCAAGGTTCCTGACGCGATCTTCATCTTGGACACCCGCAAAGAACACATTGCTGTCACCGAAGCCAACAAGCTCGGCATTCCCATCATCGCGGTGGTCGATACCAACTGTGATCCTGACTTGATCCAGTACGTCATTCCCGGCAATGACGACGCCATCCGTTCAGGTGAAATCATGACCCGCATCATGAGCGATGCCGTCATCGAAGGCCGCTTCATTCATAGCCGTCGTAACCCAGCTGCCGCTGCTGCTGCGCCTACTGCGCGTTCAGCAGAAGACGAAGCTCGTGTTGCACGCGAACAGGCACTTGCCATGGCCGCTGCCGCCGAGGCCGCTGCTGCACGCGAAGCCCGCGTTCAGGAAAACATCGCCGCAGCTGCTGCAGCGCCCGCTCCTGTCGAAGAAGCCCCGGCTGAAGAAACACCAGCCCCTGCTGCTGAAGAAGTAGCGGCCCCCGCAGAGGCGCCAGCCGAAGCACCCGCCGAAGAAGTAGCGGCACCCGCCGCCGAAGCAGCGCCAGTCGAAGCTGCTCCCGAAGCACCTGCAGCCGAAGAAGCTGCTGCAGTTGATACACCCGCAGAGGAGAATCCCGATGTCTGATTTCACCGCCAAAGACGTCAAAGCTCTACGCGACGCAACCGGCGCTGGCATGATGGATGCGAAAAAGGCACTCACCGAAGCTGGTGGCGATGCCGAAGCAGCAACGCAGATCCTGCGCGAAAAGGGTTTGAGCAAGGCTGCCAAGCGCAGCGACCGCGACAACACCGATGGTGCAGTCGCTCTGGCACAAGACGGCGACAAGGTTGCCGTCGTGCTGCTGCGCAGCGAAACCGACTTCTCGGCCAAGAGCGATGACTTCGTCGCTGTTGCTCAGAAGTTGGCCGACGTTGCTCTTGCTGGTGGAGATCCTGCAGTTGACTGCGCGACCGATATCGAAGACCTGATGTTGACCAAGAAGGAAAACATCGACATCGGTGCCGTCCACATCGTCGAGGCTGCCGAAGGCAACACGCTCGACACCTACCTGCACGTGCAGGATGGTCGTGGCTCGATTGGCATCGTCGTCGAAGGTAGCGGTGTGGCTGAAGATGCGCTGCACTCGATCGCACTGCACTGTGCGTTTGCGAACCCTCGTTTCCTCGACAAGTCTGAGGTTTCCGAAGACGACGTCGCCAAGGAGCGCGAAGCGCTGCTCGAGATCACCAAGTCCGAAGGCAAGCCCGAGGCTGCTTGGGACAAGATCGTCGACGGTCGCCTCGGCGCCTGGTACAAGGAAAGTGTTCTGCTTGAGCAGGGCCTCAACGGCGACAAGGTCACGGTTGCTGAAACCGCTGCTCCTGGCACCGTGGTACGTTTCGTCCAGGCCCGCATCGGCGCCTGACGGTCGGCTGACCACTCCGTCCAAACCCAAAGGAACCAATGTCTGAAACCCCAGATTTCTCCAAGCGCGGCTCTGAACCTGCTCGTTGGAATCGGGTGATGCTGAAGGTCTCCGGCGAAGCATTCGCCGGAGACACCGGCTACGGCATCGATGGCGACATTGTTGGGTCCATAGCGAAGACCATCGCGAAGGCACGTCAACGTTTTGATGTGTCGATTGCGGTTGTGGTCGGCGGCGGAAATATCTGGCGGGGCCTATCTGGCGCAGGCGCTGGCATGGATCGGGCTCAGGCCGACTACATGGGCATGTTGGCCACGGTTATCAACGGCCTTGCATTGCAAGAGATGCTCGAACGCCTGGGCGTGCCAACTCGGGTGCAGACAGCGATCGAAATGTCTGAAATCGCCGAGCCGTACATTCGGCGCCGAGCGATTCGCCATCTCGAGAAGAACCGGGTCGTAATCTTCGCCGGTGGCACCGGCAACCCATTCTTCACCACGGACACAGCAGCAGCGCTTCGTGCCGCTGAAATCGATGCCGAAGTGCTGCTCAAGGGCACCCACTCTGGTATCGATGGCATTTATACCGCCGACCCCAAGGTCGATCCAACAGCAACCAAGCTCGACACGGTGAGTTATCTCGATGTGCTCAGCAAGGATCTCCGAGCCATGGACGCCACTGCGACCACGTTGTGTATGGACAACAACCTGCCGATCGTGCTGTTTGACCTGATGGGCGAGGACAACGTGCCCAAAATTTTGGCTGGCGAAGCAGTCGGCACGATCGTCTCCTAACCGATCGTCTCCTAACCCGGCGTTGCTAGCCGCTTCGGAGCGGCTACTGGAACGGAAGGGGAACGTCGTCTCGAAGGCTTGAGAGTTGGTCGTTTGACCAGATCTTGCGCTTGAAACGAGGGTTCTTCGACGACATGTCGATGTGGTAGAGGCTGTCGTGGCTCGGGCAAGGCAACTCAAGGATCTCGGCAAGGTTGCGAGCCAGCCATTGTTCGATCTTGAGCACCACCAGTTTCTTGCGCAGGCGGCCCTGTACGTCGCGGTTCAGCACCGTAGGCAGCGTGTTCAAGGTGAGGATTTCATCGATAGCAGGGTTCGCCATTTTCTCGCGACCCTCGGAACTTGCGTAGAAGTGTGACACGGCAAAAACCGTGCGGTTCAGCTTGGCCGATTTCAGGAACTCGCACGACTTGACCACCGTTGAACCGGTGCGCACCATGTCATCGAAGAGCACGAGATCGTGACCGGCGACCTCGTCGATGCTTGTATCGCTTTCAGGGTCCAAGCTGATCTCGACGTCGCGTTCACCGTTCCGTTGTTTGTCCAACAGGATGAACTTGGCCTTGGGAAGCGCCAAGACCGCGTACATCTCTCGGACGAACTCTCGTGCCCCTTTGTCAGGAGCGCAGAGGACCAGGCCTTCGCCGTCTGAGTCGAAGTCGACGATGTTCGCATTGTGCAGATAATCGGCGTACAGGTCGTACGGGATCAGATTGTGAAATCGTCCTTCGAATACCTCGGTGAACTCAGCTTGGACAGCCACCGAGTGGTTGTGCACCGTGACGACTCGGTCAACACCTGCTAGCCGGAGCATCTGGGCATAGAGCCGAGACGAGAACGGTTGGCCATCGAACTTCTTCAGATCCTTGATGTCGCGATCGAAATGGGTAGTGCCTTGGCCGTGCCGAGGCCCCCGATCTTGTGCGCTATAGAAGAGATCGGGCTCGACGAGCACTACCGCTGCCGCACCATTGTCCTTGGATGCTCTGGCGATGAGCAGGTTCCGCATCGCAAGTGAGTTGCGACTCATGGTCAAGCTTGACGTGCTCACGATCACGATCGTCTTGCCCTCGAGCTGATGACCAATCTCGGTCAGATCATTCTCGTCGGAGATGAAGCGGGGGCAGAACTCACTGTTAGCGAACACCTTCATGCTGATGAGATCGGCGATGTCTTCGGACTGTCCTAAGGCGAACGCAATATCGATCGCGAATGGATCATCGGAAGAGTTCCCGACGACGATTACGTCGCCTGCAAGCAAAGGTGGGGCCACGGTCAACATCTCGCTAGGTCGTCGGCACCACGTACTCTACAACCACCACGGGCCCCCTATGGCAAGGAACACGCGAGTGGTGGTCTACTTATGGGGCTCCTGATCGGTACTGTTGCAGGAGCGTTCGTTTAGACGCGTTGAATCCAACAGGAGAACAGTCGCCGTGAGCGATGAAATGATCGAGCTAGTCCTCGAAGATGCCGAAGAAAGTATGACCGGAGCTGTTGCCCACGCTCGCCAGAACTTCAGCGGGGTGCGTACGGGTCGAGCAACGCCAGTTCTGGTCGAGAAAATGCCGGTCATGTACTACGGCACACCTGTGCCGTTGCAGCAGCTTGCCTCGTTCAGCGTTCCCGAGGCTCGCATGTTGGTCATCACCCCCTTCGACAAGGACTCCGTCGAAGGGATCGAGAGGGCGATCCGAGAGAGTGACCTGGGATTGTCCCCGTCGACCGATGGTGTCGTTGTCCGACTCGCGTTCCCTGCGCTGACTGCTGAGCGTCGCAAGGACCTGATCAAGGTCGTGCGGAACATGGCCGAAGATGGGCGCATTGCCATTCGAAATAGCCGCCGGTCGGCCCGCTCAGATCTCGACAAGATGAAGAAAGACGGCGATGCTCCAGAAGACGACATCGACCGAGCCGAGAAACGGATCGACGAAATTACTCAATCGCACGAACGAGAGATCGACGCTGCCGTTACCGCCAAAGAGGAAGAGCTACTCGAAGTATGAGTGACATCGATCCGCCAGGTGGGCCAATACGCGGACCCGAGAGCTGGTTCGCGGGCGACGACGAAGACGGGAGTGATCTCACACTTCCGCACTGGACCGAGCCAGGTACTGGCCAGGTCGATGCGTCCGAAGGAGGTGGGCCGCGTTGGCGCGACGGCGCGAGTGACTACAACGAACTCGACGACATCCGGTTACTCGATCCAACACCTCCACCAGAAGTTGTGGACCCTGTCGAAGCCGCCGGAGATGTGTTCTTTGGCCTCGACGCTGATCCTGCGCCTCCCGGTACTGCTAGTTCTCCGGTTCCGCCACCGGCACCACCGGTTGAGCCTGCTTCAGGGACACCTGCGCCTACGCCGGCCGGCGGGCGGGCTCAGCGAGCTCGGGCCGCCAATCAGGCCGCGGCTACCGCCGGCTCGGCGGAACCAGCTGCAGCGAAGTCTCCAGACCGCAATATTGCCGCGGCGACCGTTACCGGGCTGGGCCTGGCAGTGCTCGCGCTTGGTTCTTTGTACATCGGCGAGGTTCCAGGACTCATTGTGGCGACCGCCATCCTGGGCCTCGCGACCGCTGAATTTTATAACGCCATGCGGATTGTTGGGTACAACCCCGCGTCGCTGCTCGGGATCGCGACCACCGTTGGGCTGAACGTCGCTGTGTATTGGAAGAGTGCCGCGGCCTATCCGGTGGTGCTGTTCATTGCCATCGTGTGTGCTCTGTTGTGGTACCTGCTTGGCGTGGGAAGCGGCCGACCCGTGCCCAACCTTGGTATCACCTTGCTCGGGATCGGCTACATCAGCGTGCTTGGTTCGTTTGCAGGTCTGTTGTTGTCCAGCGATTCCATCGTTGCGAACGACACGACCGGCCTACTCGAGTTCCAATCACACGGTGCCGGCTTACTCTTCGCAGCCATTCTGGCAACTGTCGTGTACGACATCGGCGCCTACGTCGTCGGTCGATCGATGGGACGGACCCCGTTATCTGCGCACAGTCCGAACAAGACGCTCGAAGGTGTCGTCGGCGGAGCGGTGATGAGCATCATCGTGTCGGTTGTCGTCATTGGCGGCTTCAATATCGCTCCATGGGGTGACGCCCCTGGTGGTTTCGCTGACACCATCGTGCTCGGGGTGGTCGCGGCAGTGGCTGCCACGCTCGGCGACCTGTGTGAGTCCATGCTCAAACGTGATCTCGGTGTCAAGGACATGGGCACGATGTTGCCAGGCCATGGCGGCATTCTTGACCGCTTCGACGGTCTTCTCTTCGTTATGCCAGCTGTCTGGTGTGCAGGCTTGGCCCTGAACATTCTCGAAGCAACCTCGGCGGTAAGCGCCTAACCAGCGCTTCTTGCTCGAAAGGGCGTGACAGCGGTGATAGGGGTTCGACCAGACGAACGGCCGCTAAACGAAATAGAGTCTCCTCGGTGACAATGCGTGTGGCCGTGATGGGTTCTACTGGTTCGATTGGGACCCAAACACTCGACATCATTGCGGTTGCAAACAGTCAGGCCGCCGAAGCCGGGCGCGAGCCCACGTACGAGGTAATCGCCCTGGGGGCTGGGGGCGGAACGCCGGAACTGCTCGCTGCGCAAGCTCAGGAGTTCGACTGCCACACAATTGCGCTCGGAGCCGCCACAAACCGCACACGTCTGCAAGATCAGCTGGGCACGGCCTTTTCGGTCGAAGCTGGCGACGATGCGTTTGCCGCAGCGTGTCACGATGCCGATGTTGTGATCAATGGCATCGTTGGTTTTGCCGGCCTCACGGTGACCCTCGAGACGCTCAAGCTTGGTAAACGTCTTGGCCTTGCCAATAAGGAATCGCTCATTGCCGCTGGCCCAGTCGTGCAGAAGGTGCGAAACACGCCGGGTGCCGAAATTGTGCCCGTCGATAGTGAACACTGTGCGCTTCACCAGTGTCTGCGGGCGAACGAATCGTTCACCAACGGCCGACTCGATCAGGTCACCCGGCTTGTTGTCACTGCCAGTGGAGGCCCGTTTCGTGGCCGGACTGCGGCCGACCTGGCCACGGTCACCATCGACGAAGCGCTCGCGCATCCGACATGGTCGATGGGCCCCAAGATCACCGTCGATTCGTCGACACTGATGAACAAGGGCCTCGAAGTCATCGAAGCGAACGAACTCTATGGGGTCGGCTTCGACCGCATCGACGTGGTCGTGCACCCACAGTCCGTCGTGCACTCGATGGTCGAGTACACCGACGGGGCCACGATTGCTCAGCTGTCTATGCCTGATATGCGCCTGTGTATTGGGTATGCGCTCGATTACGACAACCGTCATCACAACGCATACGGCGCCATCGACTGGACCACGCTCAGTGAGTTGACGTTCGCTCCGCCAGATCGTCATGCCTTTCCGTGTCTCGATCTGGCCTATGCGGCTGGACGTATGGGCGGTACGGCTCCTGCTGCACTAAGTGCAGCAAACGAAGTCGCCGTCGAGGCGTTCCTGAAAGGCCAGATTGCCTGGGTCGACATTGCCCGCGTGGTAGAGAGCGTTCTCAGCAACCACAATGGAGATCGTGACCCAGATCTCGAAGCCGTACTCGACGCCGACGCTTGGGCGCGCACTGCAGCTGCGGAACAGCTGACCATATGACACCTGACCCAACGCTTGTCGAGGCTCTCGAACCGACGGCAACCGACGATCTGAGCAACCAGCCGCCCACACAATGGTCGGAAAAGGCGTTTGGTGGCCAGTCGTCCGACGACGCGGCTCTGCCATCCACGAACAACGGAAGTCTGCCACTGTTGTTCGGTTTCATCGGCGTAATCCTGGCGATTGGTTTCCTTCGCAGCTGGTGGTTTCCAGGCATACTGGCCGGGCTCCTGTTCATGTTGTTCATGCACGAGTTCGGCCACTACATCACCGCTCGCGCCTCGGGCATGAAGGTCACCGAGTTCTTCATCGGGTTTGGCCCAAAGATCTGGTCGTTCCAGCGGGGCGAGACCGAATACGGCGTCAAGGGCATTCCCGCAGGGGCGTATGTCCGCATCATGGGCATGACGAACCTCGACGACATCAACCCGGCCGAGGAACACCGGACCTACCGCAGCCAGCCGTACTGGCAGCGAATGATGACCATCTGTGCCGGTTCGGCCATGCACTTCTTGATGGCCACGATCGCACTCCTTGTGTTGTTTGCCGCCTACAGCTACCAAGGGTTCAATGGTCCGCCGTGGGTGGTTTCACAGGTGGTTCCCGGCTCCACGGCATCGGCACTCGGCATCGAAGTCGGCGACACCATCGTGTCGGTGAACGATGAGACATTTGCGAACTGGGACGAGTTTGGCGAAGTCGTTAGCAACCTCCAGGATGGCCCCGTCGAGATTGTGATTCGTCGCGATGGCCAAGAACAAGCACTGAGCGGCGACCTCGGTCTCCGTCCCGAGGATGTGTTGCTCGACGGCTTCGGACTGAGTGTGCTCGACGAAGTTCCAGCTCTTGGCGCCCAAGCCGCATTCGTGTGGCCCCAGGACCCCGCTGACCGCTTTGGTATCGCGGTCGGCGACGTGATCCTGAACGCCGGTGGTGTTGCGTTCCCTGACGACGTGGCGCTGTCGACACTTCTACGCGATCGCGAAGGCGAAACCATCAGCATTGATGTCCTTCGGGGTGGGCAAATCGTGTCGTTGCCCGGCACTGCTCAGCGGCCTGAAGACCTCCCCAAGATCCTTGACCTGTTCGGTGTCGAAGATGGTGATCGACTGCTTCGCCTTGGTGGCACCGACCTCGTCAGCGACAGCGTGCTGCGGCAGGCCCTGAGCGATAACGCCGGCGAGGTTGTGCGTATCCAAGTCCTCCGTGGCGGTGACACCGTGACACTCGATGGGACTGTCGAACTGAACCGCTCCACGCCGTTTCGTGGTTTCTTCGGAGTCGGACCGTCGTTCGAACCCGAAGCGGATCGCGGCTTTGGCGATTCCGTCAGTTCGGCCTTTTCAGACTTTGGCACGATTGCCAAGGTCAATATTGTTGGACTCGTCGATCTTGCAAATCCCGCAAGCTGGGTTGGGGGGGACGATGGCGAGATCATGCGTCGTTCTGTCGAGATCAACTCGACGCCACGTACCGACGTGCCAGCCTCACAATGTGATGGTCCCGATACGAATCGACCATTATCGGTAGTCGGCATCGGCCGCCTTATCTCGTGCAGCGAGTCAGCAGATCAGGTGGTGTTCTTGTTCGCAGTGGTGAACATCTTCATCGGCATCTTTAATCTGGTGCCGCTATTGCCCCTCGACGGTGGCCATGCAGCGATTGCCACCTATGAGCGCAGCCGTGAGCTGGTTACTCGCAAACCACACCGGGTCGACGCTGCAAAACTGGTTCCCGTCACCTGGGTTGTCATCCTGTTCTTGGTTGGACTCGGCTTGTGGACGACAACACTCGATATCTTCTCCTGGTAGAGCTGGGTGTAGCTCACCCAGCTGAAACGGAGACCCCTCGTGGACATCACGCCTGTAAGTGAACGTCGCATTACCCGCCAAATCATGGTGGGCAATGTGCCGGTGGGCGGCGGTGCGCCGATAACGGTGCAGTCGATGACGACCACCAAGACATCCGATGTCGAAGGAACGCTGCAGCAGATTTATGCATTAGCTGCGGCTGGAGCCGACATCGTGCGGTGCACCTGTAACGAGCGAGCCGCCGCTGAAGGTTTGGCCCAGATCGTGCCCCGGTCGCCGGTCCCGATCATTGCGGACATCCATCACCAGTACAAGATGGCTCTTGCAGCACTGGATGCTGGCGTGCATTGTCTGCGTCTGAACCCGGGCAATATTCGCAAACCAGAACACATCAAGACCGTGGCCGAAGCCTGCGGCGAGAAGGGTGTGCCTATCCGTATCGGGGTGAATGGCGGCTCCTTGCACCCGGACCTGTACGAGAAGTACGGGGGTACGGTTACCGCCGATGCCATGGTTGAATCCGCACAGCAAGAAATGGCGTACTTCGACGAGGTCGGCTTCGAAGACATCAAGATCTCGGTCAAGGCGTCAAGCGTGCCGCTCATGATCGAGGCGTACCGCAAGCTGAGCGATGTCACCGATCATCCTTTGCACCTGGGTGTAACCGAAGCTGGTCCGCCACCAAACGGTCTGATCAAGTCCACCGCCGGTATCGCCACGTTGTTGGCCGAAGGTATTGGCGACACCATCCGGTATTCACTCACCGCCGACCCGGTGCAGGAAGCACGTGCTGGCCGAACTCTGCTTGAGTCGATGGGTTTGCGCGAACGCAAGAACGTGGATCTGATCGCATGCCCATCGTGTGGACGGGCAGAGATCGATGTCTACGACGTGGCCAATCGGGCCCTTGAAGCCTTCGGTGAACGAAAGATCCCACTGCAGGTCGCAGTCATGGGCTGCGTAGTGAATGGTCCGGGCGAAGCACGCGATGCGGACCTCGGCATTGCCGCTGGCAACAAGCGTGGTCATCTGTTTGTCAAGGGTCAGAACGTCGCAGTGGTGCCCGAAGACGAGATGGTCGATGCTTTGGTCGAGTGGGCCGAATTTATGCACGAACACGGTGCCGAAGCAGCGCTGGCCCGAGCCGACACCGTTAAGGCAAAACGCGAAGCTGATCGTGATCGCGACATGTTGCTCGAAAAGCAAGGCGACGACGTCAACGACGCCGAAGCCAAGGTTGACCTCATCCGCAAACGCTGATGGGTGCTGCTCGAGCTAGGCGATCGAGGCCTCGATGATCCCGGATCGGCTACCGACTCCGTTGATCCATTGTCCCCGGTGATCCATTGTCTTGGTGATCCATTGTCTTGGTGATCGAAGGCTTCGATACCGTCGATGCGCTCGGACGATGCGGCAACCAGTGGTGCATCTTTGACCTTGGCCCAGGTGTGATCCACACGGTGTGATCCACACGGTGTGATCCACACGGTGGGAGCCGACGGCAGCGGTCGGGCCCAAGCGGGTCTGGCCGGAACTTTCGCTGACGCCGGCATGCAGGGTTCGCCGACCGATGTGATCCGAGTTGTGTCATCTCCGTCGGGCAGCGGTGCTGCTGGTCGAGACCGGCCAGCAGCGAACACTCGTGGTCTCCCTCACCTTGTGAGGGGTATAGTGGGGTAGCCCTGAATAATTGATTGGTAGATCGGTTCAGAGCGTGGGCAATTTGTCCACGCTCTTCGTTTTTCCACTTGTTGAATCTGGAGGTGAACGATGGCAGCAGAAGAACGAGCCCACGCGGTGGTTGATCCAATCATCGAAGAACTCGAACTAGAACTCGTCGACCTGGTCTACGCCGGTGGTCGACTTAAGATCGTTATCGACCATCCCGACGGCCTGGGCACCGAGGTGCTGACCAAGGCGACTCGCATGATCAGCCATGAGATCGACCTGCAAGAGCCAATTAATGGTGCCTTCACCCTCGAGGTATCGAGCCCTGGGGTCGAACGACAACTACGGACACCTCCGCATTACACCCGCTCGATCGGCGAACAGATCGCCGTCAAACTCAAGCCGAATGCCGAGAATCTACGCCGGGTCAAAGGTGAGCTCACCTCCGCCGACGACGACGGCATCACGTTGTCCAACGACGACGGCGTGCACATGTTGTCGTACGAACAGATCGCAAAGGCGAACACCGTCTTTGATTGGGGCCCAGCGCCGAAACCTGGCAAAGGCCCATCGAAGAAGAACACAAATAAGGCCGCCTCTGGCGGGTCTTCAAACGAATCCCCGAAAGGCTCAGAATCATGAATCAAGACATGATGGAAGCACTGCAGGCAGTCGCGACCGAACGTGGTCTCACGATCGAGACACTGTTCGCAGCGCTCGCCGATGCACTGGAGTCCGCGTACAAGCGCCGCCCTGATGCATGGGAATACTCCTGGGTCACCATTGACCCTGACACCATGGAGTTCCGCGTCTTCGCGCAAGAACTTGATGAGTACGGCGACCCTTTCGGCGAGGAATTCGAAGTCACGCCCGACGATTTCGGTCGTATCGCGGCCCAGACGACCCGTCAGGTCATGTCGCAGCGCATCCGCGAGGCCGAGCGCGAGCTCAAGTACGAAGAATACGCGGGCCGCGAGGGCGACATCGTCACCGGCATCATTCAACAGACCGACAGTCGGTACACGCTCCTCGATCTCGGTCGAGTCGAAGCATTGCTGCCCCAAGCCGAGCAGGTTCCCCACGAGCGCCCGGATCCGAACACCCGCCTCAAGGCGTACATCGTCGAGGTTCGAAAAACCCCCAAGGGTCCACAGATCGTGGTCAGCCGCACCCACCCCGGCCTGATCAAGCGCATGTTCGAACTCGAAGTTCCTGAAATTGCCGACGGCATCGTCGAAATTATGGCCTGTGCTCGTGAGCCTGGACATCGCACCAAGATCGCAGTGCGCTCCAACGACGAAAACGTCGATCCTGTCGGTGCCTGTGTGGGCGCCCGGGGTAGTCGGGTGCGCATGATTGTGAACGAGATGAAGGGCGAGAAGATCGACATCGTCCCGTTCAGCGAGAATACCCAAGACTTCGTCATGAAGGCGTTGTCGCCGGCCAAGGTCAAAGAGGTCCTGCTGGACGAGACCACTGGCACTGCGACCGTGGTTGTTCCCGACTATCAGCTATCGCTGGCGATCGGTAAAGAAGGCCAGAATGCGCGTCTTGCTGCACGTCTGACCGGCTGGCGTGTCGACATCAAGAGCGAAACCGAGATGGCCGAAGAGAAGGCCTACTCGGAAATTGATTGGGCCGCCGGTGAATGGATCACCGACGATGAGACCGGCGAGCAGATGTGGCAACCAGCTGCAGGCGGCGATGCCATTTCCTCGATTGAGTGGGAACAAATGGTCGCTGCGAACAACGCAGATGCAGACACAGCTGCAACGGATTCAGGCACGTCATCGAGCGACGAAGAAGAGTAGAAGAACAGCAGAAGTAACGCTGGTTGCTGCCTTCTGAACTGATCATGTCTGAAAGTACTCCGGCGGCGAAGCCGTCAGGGCCGGTGCGAACATGCATCGGCTGTCGGACGCGACGACCCGATCATGCCCTCGTTCGTGTTGCTGTCATCAACGGTGATGTGGTGATCAACGAACGGGGGCACGGACGAGGGGCATGGTTGTGTCACGACGAGCAGTGCGTTGTGACCGCTGGCAAGACAAAAGCATTTTCTAGAGCTTTGCGCTCAAAACTCGCCGATGCAGTCTGCGCTGATACCCTGCTGGGCTGGCTTGATAAACCGCCCCAATAGCCATCTGGCTATTGGGAGCGCGACGCTAGGCCAGAGAAACGCCAACTCCCGGGTCGGCGCGTCTTAACACCGATCGCGAAGACGCTTTGCGAACACCACACCGACGAACAAGGAATTCAGCCACTTGGCTAAGAAAGTACGGGTCTACGAGCTCGCTCGTGAACTTGGGCTAGATAACGCAGAAACCCTCGCACTATGCGAATCGCTTGGCATTGGTGTCAAGAGTGCTTCTTCCTCTATGGAAGAAGCACACGCTGACCGCGCCCGGCGTAAGGCCGATCGTGAAGGCCTCCGCCGCGAGCCAATCGTCGATGACGAGCCCGAAGACAAGCCCGCCGAAGCGCCGAAATCTGTGATTTCCACCCGGAAGCCACCGCCGCGCCGCGTGCCACCTCCACCCGGGTCAGCTGCCCCTCGACGCCCCGCTCCAGACCGGCCCCCACAACGACCTGTAGGTCAGGCGGCTCCGGTGCCAACAACGCCGCCTCCTGGACCGCGGCCAACGCCTGCTCCGGCAGCGCCTGCGCAAGCTCCGGCAGCCCCGGCGGCACAAGCCCCGGCAGCCCCGGCTCCGGCAGCGCCTGCTCCTGCTCCTGTGGCGCAAGCTCCGGCAGCCCCGACAGCGGCAGCCCCGACAGCGGCAACCCCGCCACCGGCTGCTCCGCCTGCTGTGCCAACCGTACCCGCAGCCCCTGTGCCGACCAGCCCGCCTCCGGGTGGGGCGCCTCCAAAGCGTGTCGTCACATCGAGTGGCTCTAGTGGCCCATCTCGGCCTCCGGCTGCAGCTCCGCCTGCCGCTGCGCCACCAGCGAAGCCCGCTGCGCCCACCGCTGAGGCCAAGCCCGCAGCTCCTGGTGGCGAGTCTAAGCCAGGCCCTAAGGGCAAGGATGCAGGACCTCGCCGTCCTGATCCATCAAGCGTGCCTCGCTCGGCGTCTGGTAAGCCCATTCCACCTCCGCCAGGTCCACCAAAGAGTGCATCTGGCAAGCCCATCCCGCCACCTCCCGGTCTCGGTGGACGTGGCCCCGCTCCTGCAAACCGTCCTGGAGGCCGCCCCGGTGGCTTCTCCCGCCCTGGTGGCGGAGGCGGTGCTCCTCGCCCTGGTGGCGGCGGAGCCCCTGCTCCTGGTGGCGGTCCTCCACGTCCAGGTGGCGGTCGTCCCGGCGGTCCTGGTGGTCGCGGTAACAACCGTCGCCCACCACGTCGTCGCAGCCGTCGTCGTCGTCGTTCACTCGAGGAATTGCGTCCTGTAGACGTCCCGACGTACACCCCTGAGGGTGCGCCGGTTCCGTCTGGCACGATCATGATCGAGCGCAACGGAAGCGCGCAAGAGGTCGGTCCAAAGCTGGACCGCACCGGTGCCGATATTGTTCGTTTCCTGCTGCAAAGCGGCGAAATGGTCATGGCCACACAGACGCTGACCGATGAGCAGGTCCTTGGATTTGCTGAGTCGATTGGCGCCGATGTCCGCCTTGTCGATCCAGGCGAAGAGCGCGAAGAAGAAATGCGCGACATGCTCGACGTCGACGATCTCGATGAACGAGAAGGTGTAACACGCCCGCCGGTCATCACGATCATGGGCCACGTCGACCACGGCAAGACCAAACTGCTCGACACCATTCGTAATGCAAACGTCGTCGCTGGTGAAGCCGGTGGCATCACCCAGCACATCGGCGCTTATATGGTCGAACGCGATAGTGGCGCACTTACGTTCATCGATACACCTGGTCACGCTGCGTTTACCGCAATTCGTGCCCGAGGTGCCGAAGCCACTGACATCGTTGTCCTGGTGGTTGCCGCCGACGATGGTGTTATGCCTCAGACGATCGAAGCAATCAACCACGCCAAAGCCGCAGACGTGCCGATCATTGTTGCTATCAACAAGATGGACCGCGAAGCAGCCAACCCCGACCGGGTAATGAACGGTCTCTCCGAGCAGGGTCTTGTCCCTGAGGAGTGGGGCGGCGACACGGTAATGGTCAAGATTTCTGCATTGCAGAACGACAACATTGATGCCTTGCTCGACGCCATTCAATTGGTTGCCGAGGTCGAAGAGCTCACCGCTCCCGCTACCGGCCGTGCTGCTGGTGTCGTGCTTGAGTCCAACATCGAAGTTGGTAAGGGTCCCGTTGCGACCATCCTGGTTCAACAGGGTCAGGTCGAAGTCGGACAGCCACTTGTGGCTGGCGGCACCTGGGGCCGCGTGCGTGCCTTGATCAATGATCGTGGTGAGCGCATCAAGATTGCTGGCCCATCAATGCCTGTACAGGTACTTGGTCTCAGCGATGTTCCCCGAGCCGGCGACGAGTTCGTTATTGCTCAGGACGAAAAGACTGCAGGCAAGGTCGCCGACACTCGGGCGCATTACCGCCGAGTTGCCAGCATTGCCCGTGAAGGCGCTGGTGGCGCTAGTGGTGCAAAGCTCGAGGATCTGTTCAGCGATGTTCAGATCGGCGAAGCTGCCAAGCTCGAACTCATCATCCGTGCCGATACTCATGGTTCGCTTGAAGCACTGGCCGACAGCCTGGCCGGTCTCGAACGACCCGAGGTCAAGATCAACTTCCTGCACAAGGCCGTTGGGCCACCAGCCGAAAGCGACGTCACACTGGCCCAAGCTGCTGGTGCAACGATTATTGCCTTCAACACCCGACCTGATCGTGGTGTGCGAGCGATTGCAGATCAAGAGGGTGTCGAGATTCGCACCTACGAGATCATCTACAAGGTCATCGAGGACATCGAAGCAGCCGTCATTGGCATGCTCGAGCCCGAGTTCAAAGAAGTTGTCACTGGCGAAGCCGAAGTACGCGAGGTCTTCAAGACCAAGTCTGCTGGCAACGTTGCCGGTTGTTTGGTCCAAAGCGGCGTAATCACACGCAACGACAAGGTCCGCTTCTTGCGCAACGGCACCGTCATCTGGCATGGCACCCTGACATCGCTCAAGCGGTTCACCGACGATGTCACCGAAGTCCGCGCCGGGTTCGAATGTGGTGTGGGTCTCAGCGACTTCCAAGAGCTGATCCCAGGCGACATCATCGAAACCTACGAAGACGTCGAGGTTCCTCGCACCTAACTCGGCAATGTATGTCCTCGCTCTGCAGGTAGATCTGCGGTTTCCGTCGAGTCATTCGTTGAAAGAGAAGCGCATGCTGCGCAAGCCCGTCATCGACGGCTTGCGCAGCCGCTTCGACGCGAGTGTGGCCGAGGTCGCTCACCATGACACATGGCAACGATGTGAGCTTGGTATTGCCTTGGTAAGTGGCCACGTGTCGATGGTCGAGAAACTCGCCGACCAGGTAGAACGTTTCATTTGGGAGGCGGTCGATACCGAAGTCGTCCAGATCAACCGGCATTGGCTGGAGATCGACCGGTAGTTACCTACTCCAGCCGATCGTCCAGTCACGGCGCTCGTCGTCTACTTTGAGCTGAGTTGCGGACATGGGCGACAGTTGGAGGCGATCGTGGCTGAACCGGGTTGGTACAACGCAGCGGGTGACCCACCTGGTACCCAGCGGTATTGGGACGGCAATGGATGGATCGGCGATCCGGTGTTCGAACCATCACTAGCCCCACAGGTGGTTCCGCCGCCGCCATACGGCGAGTACACGTATGGGGGCGGGCCGGTAGTTGCGCCGTTACGGTTTTCAGCGGCGCTGAAGACGGTGGCAATCGTTGTCTCAGTGCTGAAGGCCATCCCTCTCGTCCTTGGGCTGATCGCAGCTATCTTCCTGGCGGCAGCTTCTCGCAGTATCGATGATGATTTCGGTGAGTTGGGGTTCGGACTCGACGGACTCGTTGGCGCAGCCATCGCCGTGATCGTCTTCTTTGTGGCGATCGGCGCTCTGCTGGTGGGTTTCCAGTTTGTGGGAGCGCTCAAAGAACGCCCGCTTATGGTGTTCATACCGGCGTTGATTATGTCGCTCATCGATGTGCTGCTCGCGATCGGCTCCTGGTCGGCATGGAACCAGGCTCGCAACTCGGTCTTTGAGAACGAGTCGCCCGGTGGTGCGTTCATGATGACGGCAGTTGCGGCTGCGCAGATCTCTATCGCAGTGCAAGCCATTCGTGCGAACGGCACATAAAACCGAGGCAACGGCGAAAGAGGTTGCTGATCGTGCTGGTGCCACTCATCATGTTGTTCTCTGGCAGCCAACATCGCACCGTGATGGACCGGAATGCATCGACAGTCGTCATCAAGAAGTAGGCGTCAACGCTGCGGCCGGTACCGTGGCGGCGTGAGTCGACGAAACCAACGTGGAAGCCGGGGCTTTGCCCGGACCGATCGCCTGGGCTCGTCCCTGCGCGAAATTATCGGCGAGGAACTACGACGTATCGATGACGATTATGTCGCCTATGTGACCGTCACCGATGTCGAGGTCGACAATGAGTTGACGCGAGCCCGGGTCTACTTCTCGACGCTGAATCTCGAAGAGGAAGATCTCGAAGGTCTGTATACCCACATGGGTCGGCTCCGAAAGGCCATCGCTCGCCAAGGCAATATGCGCAGGGTGCCCGACTTGGAGTTTCTGATCGACCCCGGCTTGCGCTCAGGAACCCGGGTCGGAGAGATCCTCCAGACCATGGAGGCCGAGGGCGATCGCGCCTATGCGTCATCACCCGAAGCCCTACCCGCAGAAGATTCAGAAGAAGAGTAAGTACGCGCCATGGCAAGAAAAGGCGGCCATGAGGGTCCCAGCGGGTTCGTGGTGGTCGACAAGGAAGCCGAGTGGACCAGCCACGACGTTGTCGCCAAGGCTCGTGGTGTCTTCGGCACCCGCAAGATCGGTCACAGCGGCACGTTAGATCCAGGTGCAACCGGTGTGCTCGTGTTGGGCGTCGGCCGCGGTACCCGGTTGCTTCGTTTCATTACGGAGCTCGAAAAGACCTACGTAGCCGAAGCGGTGCTTGGCGTTGAGACTGATTCGCTCGATGCCGATGGCGAGGTCACGGTGCGCCATGACATGTCGGACATAACAATCGAAGATGTGATCCGGGTTGCGCCCCAATTCGTTGGCGATATCGAACAGATCCCGCCGATGGTCTCTGCCATCAAGATCGACGGGAAACGGCTGCATCAGCTTGCTCGTGAAGGCAAGACGGTCGAGCGTAAACCTCGGCCGGTCACGGTGCACGAAATCTCGGTCGATCCAGCCTTTTTGCCGACGGAACCTGGCGAGTCACACGTCTTTAAGTTCACGACTCGCTGTGGATCTGGCACCTACATCCGAACCATCGCCGCCGATATCGGTGCTGCGTTGGGTGGGGGAGCACACCTGCGATCCCTACGACGCACCGCGATTGGCCGTCATGTCGAAGCCAACGCTGCGGTCCTTGAAAAGTCCACGATCATCTCACTGGCCGAGGGGCTTGCCGATTATCCATCGGTGTCGCTCGATGACGAAACCGTCGCCCGGGTCCGGAACGGCCAACGGCTTTCTGAAGATGTCCTGACGGGTGCAGGACCATGGGTGCTGCTCGACTCACAGTGCGCCGTGGTTGCTGTGCATGAACGAGTGGAAGGCGGCAAGATCAAGCCAGCCGTCGTGATCCCTGCAGCGCCCTCCGAAGAACCAGCGAGCTGACCTCCGGTACCCTCGGTGCACAATGGCCTCTTTTGAACAAGTGCGGCGCCGGCCTCAGTCCGAACTTTCGTACCCTCGAGAGCTCGTTGTTGCTTGCGTTCCTATGAGAAGCAACGTCAACATTTCAGCGATCGCTCGAACCGCAAGTGCATGCGGCGTCCAGAAACTGGTCTTGTGTGGCAACAACAAGCTGATCAGCAAGATTGCTCGTGACGGTGCAGACGAACTGGAAATAGTCGTTCGCCGAACGCTGCTGCCGGCGCTCAAGAAGTTCAAAGACGACGGCTACCGCTTGGTCGGTGTCGAACAGGCCACGCACTCGCAGAACATCCACAGCTACGCATTCGAAGAACGGACCTTGCTGGTCGTGGGCAACGAGCGGCTGGGTATCGCTCCTGAGATTCTGGCGGCATTGGACGACGTGGTTGAGATCCCCGTGTATGGCCTGCCGTATAGCTTCAACGCGGCCACGGCCACCTCGATGGCCATCTATGAATATTGCCGTCAGTACGCTGTCTACTAGCAGGTAGTGGTGCCGAGTTATCGAGCCGCTCTCTTGGGTGCGGTCCGGAACGATTCGGCTGCAGGCGTGGAACCGGTATTCCGGCGTTACCCTCTCGTGGTCGGGCAACCGCCTGGCACCTGTTAGGCAATGCTCATCGCTTCGTCACGGTACTTCGCTGTTACATCAGCTCAGGACCGAACGGGCAGCGTGGGCTGGGTCCGAAACCCAAGAAATCGAGAGACAAGACGATGAGCGCAAAAGCTGCAACAAATCTGCCCGCAAAAGCTGCAACGATCGCAAAGCACGCACGAGGCGAAGGCGACACCGGTTCGCCCGAGGTCCAAATCGCACTGCTCACTGACCGCATTGTTCATCTGACGGAGCACCTGCAGACCGCCAAGAAGGATCACCACAGCCGACGCGGCTTGCTGATGCTTGTTGGTCGTCGCCGTCGTCTGCTCGACTACCTTGCTGGCATCGATGTTGAGCGCTACCGCGCAATCATTGGTGAACTCGGACTTCGCCGCTAACAGGTCGAACCAATTACAAATGCGGCCGAGCTACAGAGTTCGTCGCCATCCCCACATCATTAACCTTCATCGGTAATGATTATTGACGCCACCTAGTCGGTGGACAGTCGAGGCTTTCCCTACAACTGTGAGGGAAACCGTCAACTGGTCACTGGCTTGGCACGACACTCAAGGCGAGTGTCACCCAACTACTCAACAACGGCCGCCCGCCGCGCTCTAGTAGAGAGCAGTGCTCACCCGAGCACATTGGCGGCGCGGTCACGGCAGGAGAAAGCCATGACCAAAGAAGCGAAGAGCGTTTCTACAGAAATACAAGGTGCGGACGACAAGCTGTTCACACTTGAGGCTGGCCGGATGGCCAACCTCGCTGGCGGTTCCGTAATCGCCACCATGGGCCGTACGCAGGTCTTGGTGACCGCAACCGGCGCGAAACAAGCACGTGAGAATGCCTCATTCTTCCCGCTAACCGTCGATGTCGAAGAGCGCATGTACGCCGCGGGCAAAATCCCCGGTTCGTTCTTCCGTCGTGAAGGTCGCGCAAGCGAACAGGCCATCCTGGTCTGTCGCCTGTTGGACCGCCCATTGCGCCCCAACTTCCCTGATGGGTTCCGCAACGAGGTTCACGTCATCGCCACCGTTCTGGCTGCTGACCAGGCGAACCAGTACGACGTATTGGCTCTGAACGCAGCGTCTGCAGCACTCATGCTCAGCGACATTCCGTTCGACGGCCCGGTTGGCGCCGTGCGCCTGGGTTACTCAACCGACGGTGAATGGATTCCGTTCCCAACGTATGAAGAGGGCCAAGAAGGCACCTTCGAAATCGTGGTTGCCGGTCGCGAGACCAGCACCGGCGATATCGCTATCTCGATGGTTGAAGCCGGCGGCGTTGCTGGCTCGATCCCGAAGTACGAAGCTGGCGCTCCCAAGGTCAATGAGACCGTGCTCGGCGAAGGCCTCGAAGCATCGAAGGCGTGGATCCGCCAGGCAATCGATCTGCAGCATGAGCTGGTCACGTCCTTTGGCGCCAAGCCAAAGATGGACTACAGCGTCACGGCTGACACGACCGACGAGGTCTACGAAGCTGTTGCAGCGATCGCTACCGATCGTGTCAAAGAAGCAATGACCATTGCTGACAAGATGGAACGCCAGGCAGCCGAAGGCGCAATCAAGTCCGCTGTTCGTGAAGAACTCTCAGATCACGACGGTGATCTCATCGGCGGCGCATTGCGCAAGCTAACCAAGAAGGTCGTCCGCGACCGTGTCTTGAACGAAGGCATCCGCATGGATGGCCGTGGCCCAGCCGATCTCCGTGAGCTCAAGTCAGAAATCGGCGTTGTTGCGACCGGCCACGGTTCTGGTCTGTTCCAGCGTGGCGACACACAGGTTCTTAACGTGACCACGTTGGGCACCGGACGCATGGACCAAATGATCGATGGCATCGACCCGGTCAGCCGTAAGCGGTACATGCATCACTACAACTTCCCTCCATACTGCACCGGCGAAACCGGCTTCATGCGTGGACCGAAGCGTCGCGAGATCGGCCACGGCGCACTCGCCGAACGAGCCCTCGTTCCGGTCATCCCTGACTTCGAAGACTTCCCGTACACCTACCGTTTGGTGTCAGAAGTTATGGCGTCGAACGGCTCAAGCTCAATGGCCTCGGTCTGTGGCTCGTCGTTGTCGCTGATGGACGCTGGTGTACCGATCGCAGCTCCTGTTGCCGGTATCGCCATGGGTCTCATCCACGAAGATGGCAAGTACATTCCGATCACCGACATCCTCGGTGCCGAAGATGCCATGGGCGACATGGACTTCAAGGTCTGCGGTACAGCTGACTTCGTAACTGCACTGCAGATGGACACCAAGATCGACGGCATCCCTGCCGACGTTCTTGCTGCTGCTCTTCAGCAAGCACTCGATGCTCGCATGCAGGTGTTGGCCAACATGGCCGAAGCAATCGCTGAACCTCGCTCTGAGGTCAACGAGAACGCTCCGCAGATCGTTAGCTTCGAGATCCCGATCGACAAGATCGGCGAGATCATTGGCCCTAAAGGCAAGGTCATCAACGCCATGCAGGCCGAGACCGGCGCCGACATCTCTGTCGACGACGACGGCATGGTCGGCGTGGTGTCGATTGCCTCTGCAGATCGCAATGCGGTCGCCGAAGCAGAACGCCAGGTCAAGCTGATCCTTGATCCGCCGACTCCAGAAATGGGAGCGACCTACACGGGTCGTGTTGTGAACATCACCAACTTCGGTGCGTTCGTCAACATCATGCCTGGCCGAGACGGTCTGGTCCACATCTCGAAGATCGGTGGCAAACGCCGCATCGACAAGGTCGAAGACGAGCTCAGCTTGGGCGACACCATCGAGGTGATTGTCGAAGACATCGACCCCAACGGCAAGATCAGCCTGATGCCTGCCGAGTTCGCTGATGAACTCACCAGCGGCGGTGGCGACGATTCTGGCGAGAGCAGCGGCAACGGCCGTGGTGATCGTGGTGGTCGTAGTCGTGAAGGCGGCGGTGGTCGTGACCGTGACAGTGGTGGCGGCCGTGGTGGTCGTGACCGTGACAGTGGTGGCGGCCGTGGTGGTCGTGACCGTGGCGCTCGTGGTGGTCGTGACCGTGACGGCGGTGGCCGTGATGGTGGTGGCCGTGGTGGCCGCGATCGTGACAGCGGTGGTGGTCGCAGTGACCGTCCGAAGAAGGCCGCTGGCGACGTCGAAGTCGTGTCGTTCAACGAAGCCTTCGATGCCGAACAGTCTGATCGCTACAAGGACTAACCAGCTGGTGGCCTAGCTGGCACTATCGGTAATCAAATCTGAGTGGGCGCCGCGCAGCGCGCGGCGCCCATTCTCGTTTTCACCATGTTGCGCTGTTCCGCTCGGAGGTAGCCGGGTTCGTTGCGCTCATTCTGTCGACGGCCTTCACCTCGACGGCCTTCACCTCGACGGTCCTTCCAGCCGCTTCTCCATCGCTCCGACTCCTGTCCTGTCGCGCTCACCTTCGTGGTTTTGTGCGGCCAAACAGCAGCAGCACACCGATGGACTTCGGGTAGCTTGGAGTGATGGGTGAACAGGTCAAGGTCGGTGTTCTTGGAGCAGCGGGGCGCATGGGTGCCTCGGTCTGCGAAGCCGTTGAAGCAGACCCAGAACTGTTGCTTGTCGCAGCATTCGATCCATATGGTGCCGGTGCTGTGACGGCGCAAGGCCTGGATATCCAGACAGACCTCGATATGTTTCTTGCCTCGGGTCCCGACGTCGTCGTGGACTTCACTGTGGCCGAAGCAGCGCGAAACAACCTGCCAGTCGTCGCTGCTGCTGGTGTCCATGCCGTAGTTGGCACGACCGGATTTACCGACGATGACATGTCTGCGTTCGAGGCGGCGTTCACCTCGAGCAATCTGCTGATCGCCGCGAACTTTGCGATCAGTGCGGTGCTGATGATGCGTTTCGCAGAGATTGCGGCGCCGTTCTTCGACACCGCCGAAGTCATCGAGTTGCATCACGACAACAAGATCGACGCGCCGTCAGGAACTGCCGTGACCACCGTCGAGCGTATGGCGGCGGCCTCCGACGACTGGGCTCCAGACCCAACTGAGCACCAGGTGTACCCCGGAGCCCGTGGCGGTGTCGGGCCCGCTGGCATCCATGTGCATTCGGTGCGTATGCGGGGGATGGTTGCGCATCAGGAAGTCATTCTTGGGGCGCTTGGCCAGAGCCTGACCATTCGCCAAGACAGCTACGACCGGTCGTCGTTTATGCCTGGTGTGGTGCTGGGCTGCAAACGCATCGCTGCTCAGCCAGGTGTCACCGTTGGCCTTGATGCGATCCTCGACGTCTGAATCCCTGACAACGTGACGTCCCCCGTCGAGGAAACTCCGGACTACAGCTTTGTGCGAAGACCCACATGGGTTCTCTCCCACGTCCTGGTAGCAGGGCTGGTCGCCGCCATGCTCTTCGCTGGCATATGGCAAGTCAACCGCCACAGTGAACGAGGCGACCGCAACGAACTCATCACGGCTCGTGTCGAACAAGCGCCGGTGTCGCTGGCGTCGGTCGCGCCTCCCGGGGCGGACGCCTTGGTTGGTGAAGAAGAGCAGTATCTTCGCGTTGTAGTCACGGGGGAGTACCGCACCGAAGACGAGGTGCTGATACGGAATCGCACGCTCGAAGGATCACCAGGCTGGTGGGTTCTGACCCCGTTCGTGACCGACGACGGTTGGGCCGTGGCAGTCAATCGAGGCTGGATCCCGCGTGTGTTCGAAGCTGATGCACCTCGTCCGGGAACAGAACCTGCGTCGGGCCGAATCGAGATCGTCGGCACGATTCAGCCAGCTCGCACCGCCGAAGGGTTCCAAGTCGCTGATCCCGAAGAAGGACAGCTGTCGACGTTGGGGAGACCAGACGTGGCCCGGCTGGCCGAGCAGGTCGCCTATGATCTGTCGCCGGTGGTACTGCGCCTCGATCCAGCATCGGTTGACCCGGGCGCACTGCCGACGGCGTTGTCGTTGCCCTCTCTCGATGCAGGCCCTCATGCCAGTTATGCCGTGCAGTGGTTCATCTTCAGTACGATTGCGCTGGCCGGTTACCCGCTGATTCTGCGACGCGTCGCACGTGGCAAAGCGAGTTCAGCCCCTGAGTGGGAGTAACAGCGGCCGCTACCCGGTTCGATGGTTCTTCCCTGGTTGTTTGGGAATTTTGCGACGGCCTGACCAGCATCCTCAGCAGGTTTAGTTTGTCCGAGGCATATAAAGAACTTCGAGGCGGGGGAGCAGTGGCGATAACATCCACCGCTGTGGACAACGAAGAAGAATTGCGCGTGGTGCACGCGCTACGCCTGAAAAGTTTTGCGGACACCGACGTGGTGGCCGAAGCCGCAGGAGTGAGCCCAGAACGAGCCAAGCAGGTCCTCGACGGGCTCGCCGACGCGGAGCGAGTCAAGTATCGCGAAGGACGTATGACCGGCTGGATGTTGTTGCCCGCCGGGCGTGCTCATGGCGAGGCACTGCTCGCGCAGCAACTCGACGACGCTGGCAGGCGTGCACAACTCGACGCTATCTACCGTCGGTTCCTCGAACACAACCAGCCGTTCCTCGGTCTGTGTACCGACTGGCAAGTTCGCATGATCGACGGAGCGCAGGTGTCGAACGATCATGGCGACGCCGAATACGACGCCATGATCATTGGTCGTCTCGCCGAAGCCGATGCGAGCATGCAACCCATCTGCGTCGATCTTGGAGCGTTGTTCCAGCGATTCGAGCACTATGCACCCAGCTTCGCCGAGGCCCTGGCCAAGGTGCAATCCGGCGAGCTCGAGTGGTTCACCAAACCCATGATCGAGTCGTATCACACGATCTGGTTTGAGTTACACGAGGATCTACTGGCATCACTCGGCATCGACCGAGCTAAAGAAGGACACGCATGAACCCGACATTTGGCCGAGTTCTCTCGGCAATGGTTACCCCGTTTGATGAGAATGAAGACCTCGACCTCGATGCAGCGCAAGCACTCGCATCGTGGCTGGTTGAGACGCAGGGCCACGAGGGCCTGGTGCTCGCTGGTACGACTGGCGAGTCTCCGACGCTGACCCACGATGAACAGGGCCAACTCTTCCGTGCCGTGCGCGAGGCCGTTAACGTGCCCATCATTGCTGGTACGGGCAGCAACGACACCCGAGCCGCCGTTGATCTGACCAAACGAGCCGTACTGGCTGGCGTCGATGGCCTTCTCGTGGTCACGCCGTATTACAACCGACCGTCGCAGGCTGCATTGGTTGATCATTTCACCGCTGTTGCTGCAGCCGGCGACGATGTCCCCACGCTGATCTATGACATTCCGGCACGCACCGGCCGCAAGGTCGAAACCGAGAATCTGCTCACCTTGGCCTACGACGTCGACAACATCGTTGGCATCAAGGACGCCGCTGGAGACCCCGGCGAGACAGCCGTGCTGATCTCGCAAGCCCCCGAGAACTTCGAGGTCTATAGCGGCGACGACGGCTTGACACTGCCGTTGTTGTCGATTGGGGCCGTGGGTGCCATCGGCGTCGCAACTCACTGGACAGGTCAAGAACATGTCCAGATGTTTGACGCGTTCGCTGCTGGCGATGTCGTCAAGGCACGACAGATCAATGCCATGATGCTTCCTTCGTTTGGCTTCGAATCCATGCTCGATGCGCCGAATCCTGTGCCCACTAAGGCGATGTTGCGCATGCTTGGTCATAACGTGGGGCACGGCCGATCGCCCATGCATATGGAACCTCCGGGTCTCGAAGCCGCAGCCCGAGCACTCATCGAAGGTTCCGGCCTGGCGATCGAAGCCAGCCTTCCCACCAACTGATCAGGAATCAATCATGACCAACGAGGTAACGATCACCTTCCTCGGAGGCCTTGGCGACATTGGCCGCAACTGCGCGGCCATCGAAACCGACGACGCACTCTTGTTACTCGATTGCGGACAGTTGTTCGCGAGCGAAGAAGAACCTGGCGTCGATTCGATACTGCCCGACGTCGATTACCTATTTGAGCGTAAAGACAAGATCATCGGCTGTCTGGTTACGCACGGCCACGAGGACCACATTGGCGCTATCGCCCAGGTGCTCGATCGCGGCCTGGAGTTCCCGATCTATGGTTCGGCTTTCACACTGGGCCTGGTCCGTTATCGCTGCGACGAGCGTAATGTCATGGGGCGCACCAAACTCATCGAAGTCGCCGACAACGAGACCGTGCAGATCGGCCCGTTCAGTGTCGAGTTCTTGGCCGTCACTCACTCGGTTCCTGGCGGTCTGATCAGCGCTATCACCACACCGCAGGGTTTGGTGCTCCATAGCAGTGACTTCAAGCTCGACCCTCATCCGATCGACGGTCGCCGCACAAACCTGCCTCGCATCGGTGCGTTGGCCGAAGATCCAGGCATTCGTCTGTTGCTTGCTGACAGCACGAACAGCGATGCTCCGGGAAGTTCGGCCAGCGAGAGTTCGATGGGTGCACCTCTTGCAGAGGTGTTCCGCTCGAATCAGGGCCGCCGAGTAATCACGGCATGTTTCGCAAGCCATATGCATCGGGTGCAACAGATTGCCGACGCTGCGCTCGAAGACAGCCGCAAGATCGCCACTCTTGGCCTGTCGATGAAGAAGAACGTTGCACTTGCGCGATCGCTGGGATTGCTCAAGATTCCCGACGCTGCATTCTTTGACATCGAAGAAATCGGCGACTTTGAACCCGGCGAGTTGTGCATTATCTCGACGGGTTCACAAGGGGAGGAACGTTCTTCGCTTGCCACTGCGGCCAAGGGTGGTAACCGGTGGATCACGATCCATGACACCGACACGGTCATCTTGAGTTCACACCCAATCCCGGGCAACGAAGCTCGAGTGTCGAACATGATGAACGACTTGATCAAACGTGGTGCCGAAGTTGTGCACAGCGGCCTCGTCGAGATCCATACGAGTGGTCACGGAAAGCGTGATGAACTCACCACATTGCACACGGTGGCGAGCCCTGAATGGTTTGTTCCCGTGCACGGCGAATACCGACACCTGGTTGCGCACCAACTGTTGTCCCAGTCCTTAGGTCTGGCTGCCGATCACACACTGTTGGCCCAAGATGGCGATCAGGTCGTGCTTGCCGACGATGGCTTGTCCCTCCGCCACGGCGTGACACCAGGCGCTCACCAGATGCTGAACGGTCGATTCCTTGGACCTGACCGAGGTGTCATTGGTCAACGCAAAATTATTGGTCAGCACGGGTTCGTATCCGTGACCGCTGTGGTCGACTTCGCCCAGGCCAAGCAGGTCTGTGACCCGTGGGTTGAATGTCGTGGTTGGCTCGATGGCGAAGATGGTGATGAGATCGAAGCCGAGATCGTGAGGCTTGTCGGCGTGGCGATCGATGCTGAATTAGAGAACAAGAAGTGGGACCGAGCCTCGCTCATGCGTAAGGCCCGCCGAGCAACTGGCACCTGTGTGAACGTGCGCAGCCAGCGGCGCCCCATGATCATTCCGGTCATCATCGATATCTGAAGCAGCCGTTGCAGCACAAAAGTTATGCACCCCAGGGGAACATAACTTTTCGGTCGGCCTGACGGCATCGACTAAGACATCGCAACAACTGTTGGCCGTGTTGTTTGTGTTGTTGGTGTTAGTGTTGGTGCTGTTGTGGTAGCCAAGACCGATTCCCAGCCCAAAACCGCGTCATCCCGGGCCAAAAAGCCCGCGACTGGTGGGCGTGCGTCCGCCAAAAAAAGCGGTACGACAGCTCGGAAGAAACCTGCGGCTACCACTAAGAGCCGGAGCCGGGAGAAGTCAAGCAGGGCCCGAACAGCAAGGGATGGCGCGCACGCGCCGGGGAAACGAGACGTCGTTGCCCCAAATGCTGTTCGGGTCCTGCATGGCCACCGTCGCGATATTTGGGGCGTCGTCTTCGTCGCCTTGGGTCTCCTCACCGCACTTGGGGTGTACTGGGATGCCGCTGGGCCACTCGGCAACGGCTTGAGTCAGTTCTTTGGTGGGGTCGTTGGACTTCTCCGGGTAGCGCTGCCGGTTGTCTTCATCGCCACCGGCATCGTGCTGATACGGGGCCACATGCGGCGTCGTCCGCCCCGGGGTACCACCGGTGACTTGGGTGACAACCTTGACGTCATCGACGATGCCGACCAAGGAACTCGTCTCGCGCTTGGTGGCATGGTGGCCATCATCGCCGCTGCTGGCCTGTTGCACCTGTGGGCCGGACAACCGGTATGGCAAGATCCCGTCGACAATTTCGTCGACGCTGGCGGCTTCCTCGGATGGATGATTGGTGCACCTCTGCACGCTGCCTTCAGCAGTATTGGGGCGGCCATCGTGTTGATCGGCCTGTTCATTATTGGCGTAGTCGTTATCACCGCCATGTCTGTTGCCCTGTGGTGGGGCGCAGGCGCACGCCGCATGGATGCACTCGGCGGATCCGTCCAGCGCTTCTGGGGCCATCTCACTGGCATGCCCCCAGCTGCCTACGGTGCACAGGATGCATCCAACGACTTGTATGCCGGCGACGACATCCTGCTCGAAGATCCGTCGGCGCCGATCATCGTGGGTGGTCAACAAGTCGGTGAATACCGCCGCGGCGAAGGGGCCTCCAAGCCCAAGGCCAAACGGACCCGGGGTAAGAAGTCGGCCCAGGAACACGTGGCTGCGAACGCCACCGCCGATCCGCTGCTAGCGAACGCTGAGGCGAAGCCCGCAGCCAAGGCATCGAGTTTCAGCGCACTGGCCCAGCCTGAGTCACCAGCGCCGGCAACCCCGGAATCGGCCGCAGAAGAAGACCCTGCACCGAAACCCAAGCCTCGCAAGAAGCCCAAGATCACCGTGTCCGACGTTGGTCCTGGCGAGCAGGGGGCGCTCGACCTTGGTCCGAGTGTCGAGGGTTCTGCTTGGAAACTGCCGCCGTTGTCCTTGCTGAACACCGGTGGGGCCCGCGCCGTCGACCAAGACGCAGTGGCCGAACAGGGCCAGCGACTGGAGAAAGCGCTGTCGTCGCACGGCGTCGACGCACATCTCGTTGGCATGGTGGTTGGCCCAACCGTGACCCGGTTTGAGCTTGAGCTCGGCGAGGGCGTCAAGGTCGCACGAATCACCAGCCTTAACCGCGATATTGCCTATGCAATGGCTTCGGCTGATGTCCGTATCCTCGCTCCCATCCCGGGTCGACAGGCCATTGGCATCGAAGTGCCAAATGCCGACCGTCAGATCGTTGCGCTCGGCGACTTGTTGCGCTCAAAGGAAGCACAAAAGGCAACCCATCCGCTCGAAGTCGCTATTGGCCGCGATATTCAGGGCAAAGCCAAGCTCATGAACCTGGCCAAGATGCCCCACCTGCTGATCGCTGGTGCGACCGGTTCGGGTAAGTCCTCGGGCATTAACGGCATCATCACATCAATTCTGATGCGATCGACCCCGGCCGACGTTCGCATGATCCTGGTCGATCCAAAGATGGTCGAGATGACGCAGTATGAGCGGGTTCCTCATCTGCTCACCCAACCGGTTACTGACCCGCGCAAAGCAGCCAATGCATTGGCATGGGCCTGTCGCGAGATGGACCGCCGCTATGAACTGCTTGCTGGTCAAGGTTTCCGTGACATTGCTGGCTTCAATAAGGCGTTCGACGCGGGCCAGTTCGACAAGGACAACCAGGAAATCGAGGACAACGAGTCTGACACCCGCCGCCAGATCAGCCGCCTGCCGTTCATCTTGATCGTGGTCGACGAACTCGCCGACCTGATGATGGTCGCGGCCCGCGACGTTGAAGATTCGATCTGCCGCATTGCTCAGAAGGCCCGTGCTGTGGGTATTCACCTGATCATCGCCACCCAGCGCCCATCGACCAACGTCATTACCGGCATCATCAAGGCCAACGTGCCCGCTCGTGTTGCCTTTTCGGTCTCAAGCCTTACCGACAGTCGAGTGATCCTGGATCAACCTGGCGCCGAGCGCCTGATTGGCCAGGGTGACATGCTGATGCTCTCACCAACATCGAGTGCTCCTGACCGCATTCAGGGTTGTTGGGTTGAAGAGGACGAGGTCAAAAAAGTCGTCAAGATGTGGCGCAAGCAGGCCGACGACTTCAAAATCGACGAATCGGTCAGCGAAGCCGAAATCGTGGAAGGTAGTGCTGGTGCAAACGGTGCCTCGTCGTCATCAGGCGGCAGTGGCAGCGGCGGCGCGGGCAGCGACGCTGGCAGCGACGACGAGCTCTACATCCAGGCCAAGGAACTCGTCGTGAGTTCACAACTCGGGTCGACCTCAATGCTGCAGCGCAAACTCAAGGTCGGTTTCGCTCGTGCCGGGCGCCTGATGGATCTGCTCGAAGAAAACGGTGTGGTCGGACCATCAATTGGTTCAAAGGCCCGCGAAGTCATGGTCTCGGAGAGCGACCCCGAGTAGTCCGGCTTTGGGCTCGTTCCTCGCCGAAACCCTGCGTGAGCTGAGTTAGCGCGGGAATCGGGAACATGACGGTGACTCGGCGGGTTTCGAGTTCATGCGCAATCTTCTCTTCACGCTGGTTGCGGTCGTGTTGCTCGCGGCCGCCTGTGGCCCGGACGAAAGAGCGGCGGTACAAGGCACAGCGGCAGTGCGACCACGGAGTGAAACCAGTGGCGTCGCTGCCGAAAGCGAACAGGCGCATGAACCATCGGGAGATGCGCCACAAGTTGATGAGCCGCACGCAGCGCTTGCGGTCACGAACGCGACGGTCTGTGGTTTCGATGAAGACCTCAAACCAGATCGCATCGAGGTGGCACAGATCCCAGGCGACGGGCGCGAGAACACCGTGTCTGCGCTGGACTTTCCCGACGATGCATCGTTCGGTGAACCACTTGTCGACCTGAACCGCATCTTGAGTGGCGGACCGCCGCCAGATGGCATACCTCCAATCGACGCTCCCGTCTTCCAAACGGCAAACACGGTGGACTGGATCCATTGCACTGAGCCGGTTCTTGCGCTTTCCGTGGATGGCGAAACCCGGGCCTATCCGGTGCAGATCATGACGTGGCACGAGTTGGTAAACGACACGTTCGGCGGTGTTCCCGTTGCTGTTTCGTATTGCCCGCTGTGTAATTCGGCACTCGCGTATCGCCGAGACCTAGGCGATCGCATCGTCACGTTCGGAACGTCGGGTCGGCTGTTTAACTCGTCGCTGGCGATGTACGACCGAGAAACCGAATCGATGTGGACACACTTCAACGGCACCGCAGTTGTCGGCACCCTCGTTGGTACCGAGCTTGAGTTACTTCCTATGCAGATGCTGTCGTGGCGTAGTTTTCTACAAGCCAATCCTGAGGCTCTGGTGTTAACTCGGGAAACGGGACATGAGCGCAGCTACGGCCAGAACCCCTACTCGGGCTACGACGACGTGACCACGAGCCCGTTTCTGTTCGACGGTGAGAACGACCCGCGCCTGCCGGCCAAGGAACGTATTGTGGGTATCCGTCGAGGAGACGACAGCGCTGCGATTGTGCTCGAAAGCCTGGCGTCGGCTGGTGTTCTCGCCACCGAGGTTGACGGCGAACTGTTGAGTGTGTGGCACTTGCCTGGCACGGCGACAGCACTCGAAGAACGGGCGATCGCAGATGGCCGAGACGTCGGCGCTGTAGGCGTCTACCTGCCGATGGCCGATGGCCAGGCTCTGAGCTTCATGAGCAGCAACGAGTCGGCGGGCGACGGTGGCAACTTTGTGGACGAGGAAACAGGCTCAACCTGGAACATCCAGGGCCTGGCTGTAGGCGGTCCGCTCGAAGGTCACCAACTGGAACGTGTCGAGCACCTTGATACGTTCTGGTTCGCGCTCGCAGCGTTCGAGCCTGACACACGGGTCATCAACCCGTAACCCACTATTGTCAGGATCATGCAGTCTCTGGCCTTGGTAGATCTGGGTGTTGGCCCGTACGTGCACGAGAGGTGCAGCACTCGATTTCCTGTGTACACCCGCGGTAACGCCGGCGAGGTTTGGCCCGAGGTCGCGTATCCCTTGTCGATCAGCCTGACGCGGGCGTTCGACGACCCGATGAACGCTGCGATGGTAAAGACCGGACTGGTGACCAACGCCGAACTGGCCGAGGGGAGTGGGTGCGCCGCAGGCGTTTTCGGCGGCTACATGTATCTGAACCTGTCGTTGTCACGGGTGCTGGCTGTTCGCTCTCCTGGCGTCTCGATTGCTGAGAACGACGCCATCTATCTCGGCAGCGAAGCGAGCGCTCCGCCCCATCTACCGAACAAGGCCGACCGCAGTGTGCGGGCAAGTCTCAACGCCGTTCGGTACATGATCAACGTTCTGCGTACCCGGTCACTCGTCGAGTTGCAAGCGGATCAGCGCATGGTCGCTGAGTGGAAACGACGTGTGCCCCGCCTTCTCGAAGCCGACGATCAGGCGCTTCTTGCCACGATCCGCAGCCTTATCCCGGTGGGTATGCAGCTGTTCAGCCGTCACCTCGAGGTGACCGGCAAGGCCGGTGCTGCCGTGCAGTTCCTGTCGACGTTTTGTGAGAAGCAGCTCGATGACCGGGCGTTGGCGCTGTCGTTGCTGAGTTCGATCGGCGATGTCGATAGTGCTGCGCCCAGCACCGCGTTGTGGAAGCTAGGCCGGTCGGTAGCAGCTTCGCCCCAGTTGACGTCGGCGTTTGATCAGGGCCTTGACGGGCTGAGTGAACGGCTCGCGGAGTGTGAGCCCTCGGACTTCACTCGCGATTTTGAAACCTTCCTGGACGACTTCGGTGCTCGAGGTCCAAACGAGTGGGAGACCGCGTCGCAGACGTGGGGGACCGAACCACGGCTCGCGCTCGCATTGATCGACCGGTTACGCCTCGCGGAAGAAAAGCAGGATCCAGTTGCCCGAGCGCTTGGTCTCACAGCGGATCGCGAAGCAGTAACGGCTCAAACCCGTGCTCGTGTCTCGTGGCCGCTGCGTAAACAGTTCGACCGTGCGCTTTCGGCAGCGATGCTCTTCAGTGCCGGACGTGAACGTTCGAAGACAACGGTCGTCGAGCTCATTCATGTGAGCCGGCTACTTTCTCGTGAGCTTGCTGGGCGGGCCGCCCGCAGGACCGACGATGGCCAGTGGGAAGATATGTGGTTCTGCATGGCCGATGAGCTCGATGCCTACATCGCTGACCCAGCAGCGTTTGCCGACACGATTGCTACCCGCCGTGCTACTCGTCAGGCGCTCAGTGACCGAGTGCCTCCGTTCGTGTTCGAAGGCGAGATGCCGCCAGTCCAGAGCTGGCCATTACGCAGCCACGCGGGTTCTGAATCCCGATTGGCCGTGGGCGAGTCGATAACCGGTCTGGCGGCAGTGCCGGGTGTGGCCGAGGGACGAGCCTGTGTGGTCACCGACCCGTTTGATCCCGGGGACCTTGGACCTGGCGATGTACTTATCGCGCCACTGACCGACCCAGCATGGACGCCGCTTTTTGTTGCGGCCGAGGCCGTGGTCGTCGACGTCGGGGGCCAGATGAGCCATGCGGTCATCGTCGCTCGTGAGTTCGGCATGCCGTGTGTCGTTGCAGCCACCGACGCAACCACCCGGATTCCGCACGGAGCCAGGGTTCGGGTAGACGCAACAGCGGGCACGATCACCATGCTTGAGTGAGGCGCTGTTCGACGCGTCGGTCACATACCTGACTGGATAACCTCGCGTTGTGGTTCTTGCCCTCATTCTCCTTGTTGTGGGCATCGTCATCTTGACCTTTGCTGCGGACCATTTTGTCGAGGGCGCAGTGTCGGTCGCCGATGTGTTCAACATCTCGCCGGTAGTGGTGGGCGCATTGGTCATCGGCTTCGGTACGAGCCTGCCCGAGATGCTCGTGTCCGGAGTTGCAGCGGTGCAGGGCGACGCCGATCTTGGTGTCGGCAATGTCTTGGGCTCGAATGTCGCGAACATGACGCTGGTTCTGGGTATTGCTGCGTTGATTGCAGTGATCAGTATCGACACGTTGACGAGCCGACGCGAACTCCCGCTCTGTGTCGGGTCGGTCCTCCTCTTTGCTGTGCTCGTCCAAGACGGCTTTCGTCGTTGGGAAGGCGTGGTACTCCTCGTTGCCCTGGTCGCGACATTGTTGTGGCTGCTTCGCAACGCTCATGATCATGACCTTGAATCACCAGCGCAGGAGCATGAACCGAAAGGTGCGATGGCAAGCGGCGTGCGAACGGTTGTCGGTCTGACCGGTACGGTCGGCGGCGCATGGCTTCTCGTTGAAGGCGCCACCAGCCTGGCCGATGAGGTCGGTTTGACCGGCGGGTTTGTTGGGCTCACGCTGGTGGCTATTGGTACGTCGCTCCCTGAGATGGTGACCGCGGTTGTCGCCGCCCGTAGGGGCGAGACCGATCTGATCATCGGTAATCTGCTCGGTTCGAACATCTTCAACAGCCTGGCTGTTGGTGCGGTTCTTGGCCTGCTTGGCCCCGGTCCGCTCGAGGACAACAACCTTGCTGGCCTGGCGACGATCATCATGATCAGCGTTGTACTCATCGCAGCCGTGTTCCTCTACACCGGTGGTCGAGTCGTCCGGTGGCAGGCAGCAGCGCTACTGCTGATCTACCTCGGCACGATGCCATTCACGATCAGCACCACGATCGACTGTGCGGAAGAACCCGAGGCGCAAGAGTGCGTCGAAGTAGTGGCGCTAGCCTTACCCGGTGGCTAATTCTGTAGACCTGACCGGAACCCCTGTATCAGCGGTACCGGGCTCGTATTTCATCGAAACCTTGGGGTGTCCCAAGAACCAGGTCGATAGCGACAAGCTCGAAGGCACGCTGATCGCCGACGGCATGACCGCTGCTGAGTCGGCTGACGAAGCTGATCTCATCGTGGTGAACACGTGCGCGTTCATCGAGGAAGCCAGGGAAGAGTCGATCCACACGATTCTGGAGCTCGACCACAACCGCTCCGGCGACTCCAAACTGGTCGTGACCGGCTGCATGGCAGAGCGTTATGGCGATGAATTGGCCGAGGCGCTTCCTGAAGCAGACCAAATCGCAGGCTTCGGTGTGCCAGTAACTATTGGTTCCAAACCAAAGGCGCCCCTGCTCGACCTGTTACATCTGCCTCGGCCTCCGTCGCGTTCACCTTGGGCGTATGTGAAGATCGCCGAAGGCTGCGATCGCAACTGTGGATTCTGCGCCATCCCGACCTTTCGTGGCCCACAGCGCAGCCGAACCATCGAAGACATCTGCCGCGAGGTCGATGAACTCGACGCCAAAGAAATCGTCCTTGTCGCCCAAGACCTGGCTGCCTTTGGACGAGATCAAGGTAAGGGCGAACGATCCATCGTTCCCCTGGTTAAAGCAGTTGCTGAACGCGTCGACTGGGTCCGGTTGTTGTACTTGTATCCCAGTGATCTCAATGACACGTTGATCGATGCCATGTGCGAAACCGGCGTGCCGTACTTCGATCTGTCGTTGCAGCACGTGTCAAAGCCATTGATGCGTCGGATGCGCCGTTGGGGCGGTTCCGACGTCTTCCTCGAGCGCATCGAGGCGATTCGCTCCCGCGAGTCCGATGCTGCCTTCCGAAGCAACTTCATCGTTGGTTACCCCGGGGAAACCGAGGAAGACCACGATGCGCTCCTTGAGTTCGTCGAGCAGGCTCGGCTCGACTGGTGTGGTTTCTTTTCCTACAGCAAGGAAGAAGGAACCTATGCCGCAGATCTGGATGGGCAAGTCGATTCCGGCTTGGTTTCCGAGCGTTTGGGCGAGCTCCGGGAGATGCAAGATCTCATTACTGAAGAAAAACGTGACGAATTGATCGGTCGGCAGGTCAAAGTACTTGTGGACGAAGCTGGCGTTGCGCGCTCTCACCGAGAAGCCCCCGAAATCGATGGAATCATTCATGTTTCCGCGGATCTGCCAGTTGGCGAATTTGCGACGGTGACCATTGCCGATGCAGCTGGACCAGACCTGCGCGCCGAAGGCGCACTCGGAGATATGCACTGATGACTCAGGTCGTGCGGAGCTACCCGCTGTATGGGTTAGCAACTCCAGCGAACTTCATCACCGTGAGCCGTATTGCTCTCACGCCGGTGTTGTGCCTGATGGTGCTCGCAGACTCGTCAGCGCTTGGTACCTCATGGGCGGCGTTCGCTGTTGGTCTACTCATGGCCTTCACTGATTTGATCGATGGAAGTGTTGCTCGAGCCACGAATGGCTACAGCCGCAGCGGTGCCTTTCTCGACCCGCTCGCCGACAAGATCGTTATTCTCGGTGTCGGATTCACATTGGTGTCGGTCGACCGTCTCGGTCTCGCTCCCATGGTTCTTATTGCTGCCCGCGAAGTGATTATCAGCGCGATGCGCATCCGATTTGCCGTCAGTGGTATCTCGATTCCGGCGCGGCCTCTGGCCAAATGGAAGGCAACGGTGCAAGGCGCTGCGCTCCTGTTGGCCGTCATGCCAATTCTTAAAGGCAATCAACTGGTGGTCGACATCGCCATCTGGGCTGCCGTGGTCCTCACCGTGTTCACCGGCGCCCAATACCTGGTCGACGGCGAACAAGCCGCCCACCAGGCCCACGGGTAGCCGTCGTTCGCACTCGGCCGTCCGCAGAGGAGAGCCCGTAGCGGCGGGGCGACTAGCCTCGGGCGATGAAGTGTGAAGTTATTGCGGTTGGTACCGAGCTGCTGTTGGGTCAGATCGTGGACACCAACTCGTCCTATATCGGCGAGCAGCTTGCCTTAGCTGGGATCGACAGTCATTTCCAGGTAAAGGTTGGTGACAATGCCGATCGGATGAGGTCCGCCATCGACCTGGCGTTATCTCGAAGTGATGCCGTGATCTTGTGTGGCGGCCTGGGTCCGACTCAGGACGACATCACCCGCAACGTCGTTGCCGATGTGATGGGTGTGGAACTCGAGACCCGTCAAGAGTTGGTCGACAAGATCAGTGCCATGTTCAGCCAACGGGGCCGGCAGATGCCGCAGAATAACTTGCTCCAAGCCATGATTCCGGTTGGGGGCAAGCCCATACCGATCCAACCAGGGACCGCACCTGGTCTGTGTTGCCCCATCGGCGACAAGGTCATCTACGCCGTGCCTGGTGTGCCATGGGAGATGACGCAGATGATCGATGGTTTCGTGCTCCCTGACCTACGAGTGCGTGCAGGGATCACTTCGATTATCGCCAGTCGGGTGCTTCGTACCTGGGGCTCGAGTGAATCAGGACTGGCTGAGATGCTTGCCGATGAAATCACCCGTCTCGATACGACCGGCGAAGCCACCATTGCCTTTCTTGCCAGTGGAATCGAAGGCCTGAAGGTGCGGATTACCGCAAAGGCCTCGACCCAGGAAGAGGTCGATGCCAAACTTGCCGCCGAGGAGATAATCGTACGTTCCATCATCGGCGACGACATGGTGTTCGGAACCGATGACGACACGATGGAGAGTGTGGTCGTCGACCTGTGTCGGGCTCAGGGCCTGAAGCTGGGGGTCGCTGAGTCGCTCACAGGTGGGCTTATCGGGCAACGAATCACGTCGCATCCAGGTGTCAGCGACGTCTTCCAGGGATCTATTGTGTCCTACGCCGATTCGGTCAAACGCGATGTTCTCGGCCTCGAAGACGTCGCTGCGATCAGCGACGAGGGGGCGATTGCTATGGCCGAAGGTGCAGCACGTGTTCTCCTCGCTGACTGCTCGGTAGCAGTGACAGGCGTGGCAGGTCCGGCCGAGTCTGGCGGCTACAAGGCCGGCACCGTGTTCATGGCCACTCATGTCGACGGTGTTACCGAGTCATTGATGGTCGAGTGGCCTTTCGACCGGAAACGCACCCGAGAATTCACCACGATCACCGTGTTGAACCAGCTTCGGAAGCGACTGCTCGCTCGAGCCGCATGACCAACCATGCCGCCATCGACATCGGCACGAACTCCGTTCACCTGCTCGTCGCCGAGGTTGGTCAAGACGGCGAGTTCACAGTCCTTACCACCGACAAGGAGACGGTGCGCCTTGGCGACGGACCGGGTGATATCCGACTGCTGAGCGAGGACGCCATCAGCCGAGGTGTTGCTGCGCTGCGACGATTTGCAGCAATCGCCGACAGCTTTGACGCAACCATCTATGCAGTTGCCACCAGCGCGGTTCGTGAATCAGACAATGGCCATGTCTTCGTCGAATTGGCGGCGCAGGCTGGCGTGACCGTCGATGTGATCTCAGGGCCTGAAGAGGCCCGACTCATACACCTGGGTGTTCTGCAAGCGTTGCCAGTGTTTGATCAGCAGTTGCTGCTGGTCGATATCGGAGGCGGCAGCACCGAGTTTCTGATTGGTAAGTCTGGCCGAAGCCTGGGTGCTCGCAGCCTGCGGATCGGCCATCTCCGGCTTACCAATCGATTCTTTCCTGGTGGTGTGATTACGGCCGAGTCGGTAGCTGCGTGTCGGGTCTACGCCCGTTCGTTCATCGTCCCGGCCGTGAACGCGTTGAAGCGATTGGGGTACCAGACCGCGATTGGGTCATCAGGAACAGCTGAAGCGCTGGGTGACATGATCAGACTCCGCTCCCACGGCGAGTCCGTCGGTGCTGGTCTCGACACCGTGATCACCGATGATGGGCTCGATGCGCTGATCGACGAACTGGTGCAGTGGTCAACCCCCGAGGAACGGGCTGACGAGGTCGCAGGACTGGCCGTCAAACGAGCCGACGTGATCGTTGGCGGTGCAATCTTGCTCGATGAGATCTTCCGGGCCTTTGAGATCGATCGCATGATCACCAGCCCGTTCGCGTTGCGTGAAGGCGTCTTGTTGGATCGCACGCTCGGCATCGAGACGGGTAGTTTGCGGCTATCTGATCTGCGCCGTGATTCGCTCATGCGTATGGTCGAAGACTTCGAAGAGGATCAGCCCCACGTGCTTCATGCCACAAAGTTGGCATTGGATCTGTTCGATCAACTTTCTGATCTTCACGGCTTGGCGCCAGCTGATCGCGAGTTACTCGAGGCGGCGGGCCTGCTGCACAACGTTGGCTTGTTCGTGTCACACGCTGCACATCACCAGCACAGCGAATACATCATTCGAAACAGCGACCGACTGACCGGCTACACCGAACGTGAAATCGCAGTCGTGGCCCAAGTCGCCCGATATCACCGGCGCAGCGCTCCTAAGAAGTCCCATAACCGGTTTATGGCACTGGCCAAAGCGGATCAGAATCGTGTCCGGTGGTTGGCGGGAATGTTGCGGATTGCGATTGCGCTAGATCGTACCCGGAGCTCGATCGTGACTTCTGTGTCGATCGATTCCACCGAGGATGCGCTCACCGTCGTGGCCCATGTCGCTGCTGGTCAGGACGCAACGGTCGAGACGTTTACTGCCAATGGTCGGTCGTCGTTACTGGGTTCGATAGCTAGGCGCGGTGTCACCATCACCGTCGAGGAGGAGGCGTCACATGGCTGACGAGGTTACATTTTTTGATGAGATCGAGGCGTATTGTTCGGAGCTGAGCGTGGCTTCGGGCGCACGCCTTGGCGTTCATGTCTCTACCAATTGCACCGGCTTCGATGTTCGTGTCGAACGGTGGGGTGCTGAACGGGAAACGGTTCACGAGGAAACTGGTCGATCAGGGACGTTCCATGAAGCGCCCGCCGACGCCGATTCGGATGGTTGTCACTGGCCAGTTTCGTTCGAACTTGAGATCGATCCGTCTTGGCGCAGCGGTTTCTACCTGATGACGCTCACAGCACACGGAGCGGCCGATGGCCGAAACGTTACTCATGCAGGTTTTGTGGTCCACGCTCCGGCAAGTGAACGAGGACGAGCACTTCTTGTTCTGGGAACGAACACCTGGAATGCTTACAACACCTGGGGTGGCGCGAGCCTCTATACCGGCGGTCATCAGGTGTCTTTCCGGCGTCCATGGCCACGCGGCTTGCTCGATCGTCCTCGGGTCGACCGTGATGACCGCAAGGCCCGGCCGGTGCGATTTGGTGAAGAACCCGATGCCGACGGCGAGATCTTCCAGGAATATCGTCTAACCCACGGGTATTCGCCAGCAATCGGCTCCACTGGCTGGTTCACGCACGAACGACGGTTCGTCGAGTGGGCCGAATCAGCGGGCTACGAGTTCGACTATGCGGTGTCATCGGACTTCGATGCCGTGCCGGATCTGTTGGCCGGCTACGAGGTCGTATTTGGTGTTGGCCACGACGAGTACTGGACCAGAAGCGCACGCGACCAGGTCGATGCACACATCGCTGGTGGCGGCAACTACGTCTCGCTATCCGGGAACACGATGTTCTGGCAGGTGCGACTGGTGGACGACGGGGGCGAACCAGGTCTCGACCACATGATCGGCCACAAGTACGGCGGCCACACTGCTGATCCGGTGGCAGCAACCGATGCCAGCGCAGAAATGTCTGGTTTGTGGTGTGATCCTCTGGTCGGCCGTCCTGAGTGGACCACGCTGGGTGCTGGCAGCGTGTTCGGTTTGTATCACCGCTTCGGCCAGGCCACGCCCCGTGGCACAGGCGGCTTCACCGTGTTTCGTTATGACCATTGGCTGTTCGAAGGCACTGGCCTTCGTTATGGCGATCTGCTCGGCGGCGACCACGGTGTGGTCGGCTACGAGACGCTCGGCTGCCCGATCCAGCTGGATGAGTACCAGTTGCCGGTGGTTCGCTCCGTCGACGGCATGCCGTCCGATCATGAGATCGTGGGACTCGCCTTGTCGAGCAATCTTGGTATCGGCGAGTATCCGAAGTCGATTTCGGCCCTCAACGACCAGGGCGACCTCGAGTTTCTGGCTGAACGTTTCTATGGCGATACGAGCCCCGAGAATCTGGCCAAGGTGCGCCACGGCAACGCGGTAATGGTCGTGTGTAAACCCCACGGGCCCGCTGGGGGAGAGGTTGTGACCTTCGGCAGCACGGATTGGGTGTTCGGTCTGGCCGACGACCGTCTTGTTGGTCAGGTCACCGCCAACATCATGAATCGTTTCCAGTAATAAGGCGAGATGCTGTCACACGGGAGACCTGTTATCGAATGCGATAACACTCTGCTAGTGTCCGTTCATGGACTGTGCAACGTTGATCCGGATCCATCGGACTCGCTCTGGATTCTCACAAAGGGAACTTGCGAAACGGGCGGCCACGTCTGCCGCTGCGATTTGCCTCTACGAGACCGGACAGCGAGTTCCTCGAGTCGATACGTTGGCCCGGATCCTCCGGGCCACAGGCGCAACACTGGTGGTCGATGCTTGGACCGACGCTGAGTTGGATGCCTCTGTTAGCGGCGACATTCTGTTGCAGGTGCTGGATCTGTCCGAACATCTTCCGTCGCGCCGACCGGGTGAACTTGATGCCCCTATCTTTGCGAAACTCGCCAGGTGAGCGACGTGCCAACATCGCTTGCCGACAAGATCGTCGTGCTCCATCGATCTCTCAAGGAAGCGGGCTTGGCGCACGCGTTCGGAGGTGCACTCGCGCTGGCGTACTGCACACAGGAGCCCCGAGCTACGCGCGATATCGACATCAACATCTTCGTGTCGCCTGACGAAGTCGACCACATGGTTCTCGGCCTGGCTGTCGGGATTGAAGTGAGCGAAAAGAATCGGCGCGAGTTGGTACGAGATAGCCAAAGCAGGCTGTGGTGGGACGACACACCCGTCGACATCTTCCTGTCCAACCATTCGTTTCACGACAAAGTGAGAGAAAACCGGCGGTTCGTGCCGTTTGCCGAGGTCGAAGACCTCCCGGTCCTTGCATGTACAGACCTGGCTGTCTTCAGGGCCTTCTTCGGACGTCCAAAGGACGCGATCGATATTGCTGCGATGGTCGGAGTCAAAGCAGTCGATCTTCGCCAACTTGATCGAGATGTTGCAGCGCTGCTCGGTGCGAGCGATGAACGAGCTGCATTCTTTGCCCTCGTGAGATCGGCTGTACCCGACTACGAGTAGTCGGCAAGGACACTGCGGGATTCGGGTGTATGAACGGGGATCTGACACCCTGGTCATATGAACGTTGGTTTTCTTCATCCGGGCCTGATGGGCGAAACGCTGGCTGCGAACTGTTCGGCTGCCACGTTGTGGGTCAGCGCCGGGCGAAGCAACGAAACCCGTAGCCGGGCCGAGTCGCACGGCATGGCAGAAGTCGCGTCGCTCGCTGAACTCGCGACTACCGCAGATGCGATCGTGTCCATCTGTCCACCGAACGCAGCGGTCGAACTTGCCACCCAGGTCGCGGCGACCGGCTTCTCCGGGCTCTATGTCGATGCAAACGCCATCAGTTCGTCTACGGCACGCCAGATCGGCGAGATGTTCGACGATTTCGTCGACGGCTCATTGATCGGTCCACCGGCTCACAATCCTGGCACCACGCGTATGTACCTGAGTGGCCTGCGGGCTTCTGAAGTCGCAGGCTGGTATCACGACAGTGCGCTTGATGCCCGGGTGATCGGCACCGATCCAGGTGCTGCATCTGCGTTGAAGATGGCCTATGCAAGCTGGACCAAGATCGGCTCAGCGATGAACCTGGCGATTCGAGCTCTGGCCAGGGCCGAGGGTGTCGACGACGCACTTGTCGAAGAATGGAACCTGTCGCAACCAGGTGCAGTCGAACGATCTGACCGAGTGGCGAAAGGTAATTCGCCGAAGGCGTGGCGGTTCACCGGTGAGATGGCGCAGATCGCGTCGTCGTTCGAAGAGGCAGGGTTGCCGGCAGGGTTCGCCGTTGCAGCCGACGAGATCTATAGCCGGATGGCGGGTTTCAAAGGCGCGACCGATGTCACGCTTGACCAGGTCGTCGATGCACTCAATGCCGACGGGGGCAGCTGAGTACAGTCAGTAAATGATCGATCTCAGTGGCAAGACCATTCTGGTAACCGGCGCGTCTCGAGGTATAGGTGCGGCGACGGCACTCGCGCTTGATCACGCTGGTGCCCGAGTTGTCCTGACGTACAGCAGCAGCGCGGCCAAGGCGCAGGAAGTGGCTGCATCCTGCACTAATGACCCGGTTGTGCTTCAGGTGGATCTGGCGCAACCAGGCGCAGCGTCGGAACTGTTTGACAAGGCCATCGACCAGGTCGGTTCTATCGACGTGGTGGTGAACAACGCCGGTATTGCTCCAACGGCAGATATCGACGCGACCGACCAGGAGTGGGCTGACGCATGGCAAACGACGATGCAGGTGAATCTGTTCTCGCTTGCTGACATCTGTCGCAAAGCGATCTCTCACTTTGTGCCAAACGGCGGAGGCACGATTATCAACATCGCCAGCCGTGCTGCCTTCCGCGGCGACGAGCCGAACATGATGCACTACGCCGCATCCAAGGGTGCGGTGGTGTCTCTGAGTCGGTCGATCGCTCGGGGCTACGGCAAGGATGGCGTGATCGCACACACCGTCAACCCGGGTTGGGTGTCTACCGATATGGCTACCGATTTCTTCGCGGCCAACCCGGATGCACTCGATGGTTTCCCTCTGGGCGAAGCCGTGCCGCCCGAGGAAGTTGCGAACACCGTCGCCTTCTTGGCCTCGGGCCTTGCTCGACATATCACCGGATCAACCGTGGAGATCAATGGCGCTACCCACGTCCGCTAGCCAGTCAGCTAATCGGCGGTTGGCCCGCCAGCTTCGAGATTCAGCGACGCAGAGTTCATGCAGAAACGCTCGCCGGTGGGCTGTGGGCCGTCGGGGAATACATGGCCCAGATGGGCACCACACTTTGCGCAATCGGTTTCGATGCGTTGCATACCCATGGTCATGTCGACCTTGCGGGTGATCTTGTCTTCGTCGATCGCTTGATAGAAGCTCGGCCAGCCGCAGCCAGCGTCGTACTTGGTGTCACTGATGAACAGTGGCTCGTCGCAGACAACGCAGTGGTACACGCCGTCGTCGGTGGTGTCCCAGTACTTTCCGGTGAACGCACGTTCGGTGCCTGCCTGCTGGGTGACTACGTATTGCTCTGGGGTCAGTCGTTCGCGAAGTTCGGCGTCGTCAACTTGGTACTCGGTCATACCCCTAGGTTAGGCGCTTCGCCCAAGAGCTGGCACGTCGAGCGGCCCGAGTTGCGCAGCTGTTAACCAGTTGGCGTGGTTAGGCGAGGACATCGCTGTGATGGGCGACCATCTGGGCGCTATATGAACGACTGAAGTAGTTCCATAGCTGTTCGCCGTACGTCTCGGGTCGATGTTCACTTGCCATCGCCCCGGTGCCGTTGCGGGCTTCTTCCGGGGTGGGCATGAAACCGGCATCGTGGTGATGGGGGCTGGCTTCGACCGCGGCGGCGTAGCGGGCATCGAGCGGCAGCCGGGTGAGTGGTGTGGTCAACGATGGACCATGGAAGTAGCCGGCCGAGTAACGCTCATCGTTGGTGATGACCCGGTGGGGGGTGGCCACCAGATAGTTGCCGGTCATCGACTGCAGGATCTCGCCCAGGTTGATCACGAACGTGTCAGGAATGATCGGCACATCGATCCACTCGCCATCAGGGTTCTGGACCTGCAGGCCCGGAGTGGGGCCAGGTGCGAGCACTGTCAAGAAACCAGCATCGTGGTGCGGATTCACACCGGCGCCGCCAGCGGGCGTTGGCGGGTAATGGATGAACTTGGCCAGCGACATTGGCTGGTCGCCGAACAGGTCGCGCAGATGGTTTGTTTCCAGGCCGAGGCCGACCGCTAACGCCGCCATGAGTTGATCGGCGAGTCCGGCGAGTGCCTCGATCCAGTGCAATGACAGGTTGCGGTGTTGATCGAGGACGCTGTCTGGCAGCCATTGGTTCGGGCCGAGAAGTCGGTTGTAGACGGGATCGATCGCCGAGGTGGTCGGCCATTCGGTCCACACATCGATCTGCTCGCGCATGTCGGCCGCATTGTTGGTCGTCTCGGCGCCGACCGGTTCCCAGCCTCGAAACTGAGCCGACTGTGTCTTATCGATTCGCTGCTTGTCGGCAAGCGGCAGGTCGAAGAATTGGCGCATCATCTCGAACACATCGGCAGTCAGCTCGGTGTGGATGCCGTGGTTGGTGACCAGAGCGAATCCCACGTTGTGGCAGATGTTGGTGAACTCGGCACAGAACTCTGCGCTGGGGCCGTTGGGCCGACGCAGTTCGCTCACATCAACGATTGGAATCTCATGAAACGCCACGCGCTCACTCTAGTGAACGTGCTGCGTGCTAACGCCTAGGGCGTAACCCCGGCGAGATTGTCGCACCCCAGGCGTATGGTCCGCTTAGAGTCATAGCAGGAGGCCACCACGGTCATGAGTCAAGACAAACCGCGCCGGGGTACGGCAACCGCTTCGTTCGGTGCTGGAGCGCGCGAGAGCCATGACAGCTCAGCGTTTTATGCCCGGTTCTCGCCGCCAACGATTAGCGACGACAACGAGGTCACGCCCGTTCCTGATTCGGTTCTAGCCGAGCCGGTACGGGTCATGGATAGCCGTAAGATCCACGAGGTATTGCCTGAAAACAGCGTTGCGCTGGTGGTCACATCACCGCCGTACTTCGTCGGCAAAGAGTACGAATTAGCGGTTGCCGGTGATCCCAATACCCGTCGCGACGGAAATGCCATACCAACCACGTATCTGGAGTATCTCCAGATGCTGCACGATGTGTTTGCCAGCTGCCTCCGGGTTCTGGAGCCGGGGGGTCGTATGGCGATCAATGTGGCCAACCTGGGACGCAAGCCATATCGAAGCCTGTCGGCCGACATCATCCGCATTCTGCAGGACGACCTCGGCATGCTGTTGCGGGGCGAGATTATTTGGCAGAAGGCCGAGGGTGCCACCGGGTCGGTCGCCTGGGGTTCGTATCGCAAGGCCACAAACCCGGTGCTTCGCGATCTCACTGAACGGGTCATTGTTGTCAGCAAGGGTCGTTTCGATCGGGCGATGCCCAAAGGTCGCGCCGAAAAGGGTCTGCCCCACGAGAGCACCCTCAGTGCCGATGACTTCATGGAAGCCACGCTCGATGTGTGGAAGATCGCACCCGAGTCTGCTCGCCGAGTCCAGCATCCTGCGCCGTTCCCAATTGAACTGCCGCGTCGGTTAATCGACCTTTACACCTACCGCGATGACATCGTGATCGACCCGTTCCTTGGCAGTGGCACCACATTGCTCGCTGCGGAACGTACCGGTCGCCAGGGTATGGGTTTCGAACTCGATCGCGAATATGCCGACATCGCGATTGCCCGGCTTGAAGCCGAAAAGCAGCGCCCCAAGGTGCCGTCCTACGACGCTGCCCAGAAGGGTCAACTCGCCATCGAGTTACCCGACGACGGTCAGGATCGCCTCGAACACTTCCAGGCTCGTGCAACAAGCGTAGGCAAAAAGGCGGCCGATCTCGCCGAGCAAGTATTACGCAGTGCCGGATTCGAGATTGTCAAAGAGAAGGCCAAGATCCCCAAGCTGGGTTTGCAGTTCAGCTTCCTGGTGGCTGACAAGGAAGGCCGCCAGTACTATGTAGACGTTTCTGGCGCGTTTACGACCGTGCGTCCAGGGCTTCGGCGCACCGACACTATGTGGAAACTTCTTGGCCGAGTGCATGTGCTCAAGGCCCGCGAAGACTCACAGAACCGAAGTCGGGTGTTGGTTCTCACGTCGAGCCTTCCGTCGAACGGGAGCGAGGGCGACAAGGCGCTGCGGGCGATCGGCCCCCACAGCGTGTTTGATGCGATCGAGATGTTCGACGATGCCGCGGTGTCGCAACGACTCGCTGCCTATGCCGCTGGCGTCCAAGTTCCGATTGCTGGCTTCTGGACCGACGCCGATATTGCCGAGTTCGAAGAATTTACTGAGCGCCAAGTCTGATGCCTGCCGTCGCAACCGCGGTGGTGCATGCCGAACCACCGCTTGTATATCTCGCCGATGACCTAGACACTTTGCACCGAGTATTGGCTCTCGAGGTCGTTGCCCGAACCGACGCTGGATTGCTGAACGGACGGGCAGCCGAGATTCGCGATGCTCTCTTGTCGGAACGATGGGGCGACGCGGTGGTGAGTTGGATCCGTGAGACTGGCACCGGGATCGACGTGTACTCAAATAGCAGCGTGTATACCAACGAAGATCTGCCAGCAGATCTGATTGGTGCACAATTGCAGTTCGCCGCACTCTTCCGCGACGGCTGACGATG